>Ga0137396_10002431_pt1 | contig 10190 bp, 10 predicted proteins | sample czc16metaG_FD_108284 | JGI IMG/M metagenome (GOLD analysis project Ga0137396, IMG submission 108284) | Vadose zone soil microbial communities from Angelo Coast Range Reserve, California, USA - czcobulk3.16 metaG | ecosystem: Environmental > Terrestrial > Soil > Vadose zone | place: USA... | reverse complement strand
TGGGCCCACGCCGCTCAGCGCTCGGTGAGCCGCGCCTTCAGCGCGCCGACACGGGCGAGCGCCGACTCGACGCGCGCGGGGTCGAGTCGGCCGCGCGCGAGCCGCCGCCTGAGCGCGGCGAGCGCGACCCGCGCGGCCGAGCGTTCGTCGGGCAGCCGATCGTCGGCGATCAGGAGGATGTCGGCGCCCGCCGCGAGCGCCGCCGCCGCCGCGCGCCCGAGGCCATAGTGCTCCTGGATCGCGCCCATCCTGAGATCGTCCGTGACGACGGGCCCGTCGTACCCGAGCTCGCCACGGAGGAGCCCGGTGATCGTGCTGTGGGAGAGCGTCGCCGGGAGCTGCTCGTCGAGCCCCCGGTTGAAGACGTGCGCCGTCATGATGCTGTCCACCATTCGCTCGGCGATCAACGTGCGGTAGGGGATCAGCTCGACAGCCGGGTTCGCCGTGGCCGTGACGTCCACGAACCCCTTGTGCGAGTCGCCGTAGCTCGAGCCGTGGCCCGGGAAGTGCTTGAGCGCGGTCAGCACCCCCTCGTCGCGCATGCCCCGCACGAAGGCACGCGCGTGCGCCGTGACGAGCCGCGGGTTCGCACTGAAGCTCCGCGCCGCGCCGACGATCACGGGGTTGGCAGGGTTATAACCGACGTCCACGACGGGCGCCAGGTCCCAGTTGATCCCCGCCGTGCGCAGCATGCGCGCGATGCGGCGCGCTTCGAGCTCGGTGAGCGTGAAGTCGTTGGTCTCGCCGAGCTCCTTGGCCGAGAGCGTCCCGGTGAAGCCCGCGCGTGGGTCGAGCCGCATGACCTGGCCGCCCTCGGCGTCCACGGCGACGAAGAGCGCCCGGCCCGTGCAGGCGCGCGCGCGTGCCTGCAGGGCGCCGGTGAGCCTCCGGAGCTGTTCCGCGTCCACGATGTTGCGCGCGAAGAGCACGACGCCGCCCACGCGCGCCTCGCACAGGAGCGCCTCGAGCGGCGCGTTGCCCTCGAGCTCGCTGCCCTGGAAACCCACGAGGAATAGCTGGCCCAGTTCGGGCTCGAGGGCGGCCAGGCGTGCTGGATCGACCGCGGGAGCGGTCCGGCAGCCGGCGATGAGGGTGACGAGCAGGAGGCTAGCGACGGCGAGCCGCGGCAACGAGCTTCTCCACGCGCGCGGGGTCCACGGGCCGGCGCACATCGCCCTGGACCTTCATCGAGGTCCCGACGATCACTCCGTCGGCCAGCGACAGAAGCTCGGCGACGGTCTCGGGCGTGACGCCGCTCCCGACGAGCAGGGGCACGTCGGGGACGGCGAGGCGCACGCGCTTGACGTCGGCGACCGGCGTGGCCCGGCCGGTGCCGGGGCCCGAGACGACGAGCGCGTCGGCCAGCCCGCGGTGGACGAGGTCGCGCGCCGTCTGCTCGAGCTCGACGGGCACCAGCGGCTGCGCGTGCTTGCCGCCGACGTCGGCGAAGATCTTCACGTCGGTGCCGAGGAGCCGCCGGTCGCGCAGCGTGTGGTAGGCGTCGGTCTGGACGATCCCCTGGTCGGCGACGACCGCGCCGGCGTGGACGTTGACGCGGATGAACCGGCCACCGACGGCGCAGGCGACCGCGAGCGCCGCGCGCGCGTCGTTCTTCAGCACGTTGACGCCGAGCGGCGTCTTCGGGAGCGCGCGACGGAGCTCGGCCGCAATCACGCCCATCGCGGCGACCGTCGCCGGCTCGACGCGTCCGGTGGTGAAGGGCGCGTCGCCGTAGTTCTCGACCAGGAGCGCCTCGATGCCGCCCTCCACCAGCGCGCGGGCGTCGTCGAGCGCGGCGGCCGTTGCACGCTCCATCGAGCCCTCCCAGCGCGGGCTCCCGGGCAGCGGCGGCAGGTGAACCATGCCGATCAGCGTGCGCTCGAGCCTCATCTCGGCGAGCCTACCACGGGCGGACGCGAACGGCGTAGCATGGGGCTCCGGATGACGCGAAAGCGCGCGGCGAACGTCGAGGTGCAGGAGGCCCGTCCCGGCGACTGGCCGGCCCTGCGCCGGCTCATGCAGCTCTACCTGTACGATTTCGCTGCGATCGAAGACTGGGACCTCGGCGACGATGGGCTCTACGGCGACGCGCGGCGCATCGAGGGTTTCTGGCGCGACCCGCGCCGGCGCTCGTTCCTGGTCCGCGTCGACGGCAAGCTCGCCGGCTTCGCGATCCTCCGCGAGGAGGCGCACTTCGCGGGCGAGGGCACGCGCGAGATCAGCGAGTTCTTCGTCCTGCGCCGTTATCGCCGGCGGGGCGTGGGCGAGGAGGTCGCGCGGGCGACCTTCGACGCATTCCCTGGTCGCTGGGAGGTGGCCGAGGCGGCGCGCAACGTGGAGGCGCAGGCCTTCTGGCGCGCCGTCATCGGCCGCTACACGAACAATCGCTACGCGGAGGTGGCGCGCCCGGACGGCAACGGCGTGCTCCAACGCTTCGACAACTCCGCGCGATGATTTGTCACCCGGGTGGGCCTCGGCTATAGTTGGCGCCGGCGACGTAGCGCGGGAAGGAGCCCAGCGTGGGATACGCGACTCTGCTGGTCGAGCGTACGGGCGGCATCGCCACGATCACCATGAACCGGCCCGAGGCGCGGAACGCGCTGGACCTCACGATGCGACGCGAGGTGCTCGGCGCCCTCGACGAGATCGAGGCGGACCCGACGTCGCGCGTCGTCATTCTGACGGGCGCGGGCGGCCACTTCTGCTCGGGCGGCGACGTGAAGACCATGCGGACGCGGCTCACGGCCGCCGAGGGGCGCGCGCGCGTCGAGCTGCTGAACAAGATGGTGCTCCGCCTCGTGGACTACGCGCTGCCGACGATCGCCATGGTGGACGGCTATGCGGTCGGTGCGGGCTCGAACCTGGCGCTCTGCTGCGACCTCATCGTGGCCTCCGACCGCGCGAAGTTCGGCGAGCTCTTCTGCAAGATCGGCCTCGCCGTGGACGGCGGCGGCACGTGGCTGCTGTCGCGCGTGGTCGGCATGGCGCACGCCAAGGAGCTCGTCTTCACGGGCGACGTCATCGACGCCGCCGAGGCGGGGCGCATCGGCCTCGTGAACCGGGTCGTGCCGGTGGCCGAGCTCGCGACGGCGACCCGCGCGCTGGCCGAGAAGATCGCCGCGGGCCCACCCCTCGCGCTGCGCCTCGACAAGCGGATGCTGAACCGGGCCGCCACGAGCGACCTCGCCGCGGCGCTCGAGGTGGAGGCGTTCTCCCAGGGACTGGCGATCGCCTCCGAGGACCACCAGGAGGGGGTCGCCGCGTTCTTCGACAAGCGCCCGCCCAGATTCAAGGGCGGATGAGCACGATCTCGCCGGCCGCCGCATGGGCCGGCGGCCACGATCATTTCGCCGTTCGCCTCGGTACCGGCGTCTCCCGGGGCGTCACGCTCGTCCGCTGGTAGTCCGCTCCACCTCGTTCCGATCGCGCTTCGCGTCCGGCACGCCTCGTCGCCGCGTCCCGGCCGACGACGCTAGCGCTGCGGCGCGGGGGCGGGTTCGGGCGAGGGTGGAGCCGCCGGGGGTGAGTCGGGTGCCGGAACCGGCGCAGGAACAGGCGTGGGCGCCGGCACGGGTAGTGGCGGCGTGTTGGTCGGCGGACGCGGGGCGCGCCTGACGGCGTCATTCAGCTCCGGCGTCGCGCGTCGCATCTGATCCGTGATCTTCGAGGCGTCGAGCGCGGTGCCGATCACCCGCGGCGTGATCAGGAGGAGCAGTTCCGTCTTCTCGATCCTCCTCTCCGTGAAGCCGAAGAGGTAGCCCAGTATCGGGATCTTCTTGAGGAGCGGAATCCCGCGGTCGTCGATCGTCACCGTGTCCTGGATGAGCCCGCCCAGCACGAGGGTCTGGTTGTTCAGGAGCACGATGGAGGTCTCCGCCTCTCGCTTGTCGAACGAGGGCGAGTTCGTCGGCGCGAAGTTAGGGCCGACCTTATTCACTTCCTGCTTCACGTCGAGCGCGACCGTGCCGCGCTCGCCGATGCGCGGTGTGACGGTGAGGATGACGCCCGCGTCGCGGTACTCGACGGTCTGGTTCACGCCGCCCGTGATGATCTGCGTGCTCGTGGTGCCGGCCGTCTGGCCCGGCGTGCTGACGGTGCTCGTCTGCTGGCCCGTGATGATCGGCACCGATCTCGAGACGTTGATGACCGCCTTCTTGTTCTCCGACGTGAGCACGTGCGGGTTCGAGATGACGTTGATCCTGTTCTCGCTCACGAGCGCGTTGAGCATCGCCAGGAACTGGTCCGTCGCGAACGAGAACGCGGTCAGCCCCTGGCCGATCGGGCCGAAGAAACTCCCTGGCCCGCCGAGCTGGCCGGGAAGCGAGAGCACGCCCCCGGCGGGCGGCGGCGTCGTCGGGAGGGCCGAGGGCCCGGTGTTGGTGTTGGCGAAGCTGAAGCGGCCCTGCCGCACGGCCCAGTCGATGCCGAGGCGCGTGTCGTCGGTCAGCGTGATCTCGGCCACCAGCACCTCGATCAGCACCTGGCGGGGCATCCGGTCGAGCTGCTTGATCGTGCCCTCGATCTCCTGCCAGAGCCGCGGATAGGTCGTGACGATCAGCGAGTTCGTCACCTCGTCAGCGATGAAGCGCACCTGGCCCTCGGCGAGACTCGCCTCGCTCACGGCGGCCTGGCCGGCGCCGGGCGGCGGCGGAGGCGAAGGGACGCCGGGCGGGCGTGCGGTGCCGGGAGGCGTCGTCGGGCCCGCCGCGGCCTCGCGGCCATAGATCTGGTTCAGCGTCGCGGCGAGATCCTTCGACTTCGCATTCTCCGCGTAGTAGACGAAGACGCGGCGCCCACCGTAGATGTTCACGTCGAGCTGACCGATCAGGCCCCGGATCGTCTCGATCTCGTGCTTCCTGGCGTGCACGATGACCGAGTTCGAGCGCTGCTCGGCGATGATGAGCGGCTGGCGCTCCACGGGGCTGCCGGGCTGCTGCGGCGGGACGGCGCCGGGGGGGGCCTGCGGCGGCGTGACCGGTGGGACCGCGCCGGCCGCGAGAGAGCGAATGCGGCCGCTCGCGAAGAGCTGATTCAGGATGGTCGCAAGCTGGGCGGCGTCGGCGAACTTGATCGGGATGATCTGCAGCTCCTCCAGCGCCACCTGCACGTCCACGAGGCGCACGATGTCGAGGAGCCGCGCCACGTTCGACGCCGTGTCCGTGATGATGAGCACGTTGGTCTCGCGGTGGGAGATCACCGTGCCGAGCGTCGAGATGAGCGGCCGCAGGAGCGTCGAGAGGTCCGCCACCGAGGTATAGCGGAGCGGCACGATCTGCGTGATGATCTCGTCGGTCGTGCGCGCCGGGTCCGGCCTCTGGCCGACGATCGTCGGCACCGCGCGCGCGCGTGCCCCTTCGATCGTCACGATCTTGTAAAGGTTGCCCGCCTTGACGGCGGTCACGCCGTTCACCTCGAGAATGGCGAGCAAGACGCCGAAGACGTCTTCCTGCGCGACTCGCCCGGAGGTCTGCACGGTGACCTTCTTGCCGCTGACGCCTGGCCCCAACACGTAGTTGAAGCCGACGATCTCGCTCGCCGCCTGGATGACGGTCTCCACGTCGGCGTTGTCGAAGTTCAGCACGATGAAGCGCCCGCGAAGGGCCGGCGGCACCTCGGGCGCCGTCGGCGGCTGTGCCACGGGCTCGGCCGCCTTCGGCGGCTCCGCCGCCGCCATCTCCGGGCGCGGGGCGATGACCGAGGGCGGCAGCGGCGGCAACGGCGCCGGCACGGGTGGCGGTGGCGAGGGCACGATCGCCGCCGACGGCGGCGGCGCGGGTGGCGGCATCGGCGTCCGGACCCGCGCGGCACAGCCGGCGCCGAGCGCGATGATAGTGCCGAGAGCGATCGCGCGCTTCAACATGCTCGCGCCCGCATTCTATTGCTGAGGCGTCGCCGGCGCCTCACTGCCCGGAGGTATGGGCAGGCGGCGGCCGAGACCCAGGGACGGGCGCCCGACGCCGGGCGGGCCGAACGGACCCACCATCGTACCGGGGATGGCGGGAGGGAGCGACTGGACTTGCGGCTGTACCCCTGGGCCTCCCGGGATGATTGTGGGCGTCTGTGCGGGAGCGCCGGGCATGATTATGCCCGGGGTGACGACACCCGGCCCGAAGGCGCCCTGGCCCGGTGCGGGCACGCCCGCCGGCGCCGGCGGTCTCGGCTTCGACGGGTCGCGTAGCCTCACGTCCATCGGGCCCTCGGGCCGTGCGATGACCACGCCGTCGGCGGCGATTGTCGTCAGGGTGCCGCCGGCGACCGGGTCGCCGACACGGTAGCCGGCCACACGCTTCGTCAGCGGGTCCTCGATGTACGCGATCGGGTTCTGGGCGCGAAGCACCACGCCGTGGAGATTCGGCTTCGGGCCGCCGAGCGCGGCGCCGCCGGCGGGCGCCGGCGCGGGCCCCTCGGAACGCGTCGGGCTGAACACGTTGCGCGCGGCGACGACGGTGTAGGCGGAGGCTGGCTGGTGCGGCTCGGGCTCGGGCGCCGGCACGGCGGGCGCGGTCGGGCGCGAACGGACCCCCCGCGCGGGCGTGGGCGCGACGAGCTCCCAGACGATGAAGACGGCGCAGGCGAGCGACACGCCGCCGAGCACTAGGTTCAGGAGCAGCAGTCGTCGGGGCACGTCAGGACTTGGCCTTGGCCGGGAGTACGAATCCCGACAGAGTGAGCGTCGCGAGCAGCTCCCTCGGCTGGCTGATGTTCACCACCCGGATGCGGAGATCCTGCACGGTCAGGAGCTTCGGCGCCTCGTCGAGCTTCGCGAGGAGATCCACGAGCTGGCGGATCTCGCCCGACACGGCGATCTCCACGGGGATCTCGATCAGCTCGCCGCGCTCGGCGGTGGGCAGGATCCGCTCGCTCCGCACCTCGGTCTTCGCCTGCGCGGCCAGATCCTTGACGATCTTCTGAAGCTCCGACGCCGCGACCGCCGGCGTCGCGGAGGAGAGGAGACGCGCGGAGAGGGCGTCGACCTGCGACGTCGCCGTCTCGAGCTCCGAAGCGATCGCGGCCTTGCGCGCGATGAGCTCCTGACGCCTCTGGAGCACCTGCTCGCGCGCCGGCCCCGTGTCCGTCGCGACACGGTTTGCCTTGAGGATCGGCGCGACGACGAACAGCCAGCCGCCGATCACGACGGACACCGCCAGCCCGGCGGCGATGATCGTGCGCTCGCGACGCGACAGGTGGCCGATCATCGGCGGCGAGCTCCCGGCTGGGCGCGGCCCGGGCCGCCGGCCGGCGGGGCGCTCGCGGGCGGGGCGCCGACCGGCGGCGCGCCGGCGGGCGGAGCGACGCCCGGTCCCCCGGGCGCGGCTGCGGCACCCGCGGCGGGGGGCGGGGGCGCCGGCTCCCACGCGGCACGGATGCGGAACTGCTCCTTGTCGCGACCGCGCGTGACCGGCGAGGCGAACTCGACGCGCTCGAGCTTGGGGGAGTTCTCGAGGAGTGGGATGAGCAGGCTCGCCTGCGAGGCTTGGCCTGTGAGCTCGACGCCCTTGCCATCGAACGTGAGCATCGTGAGCCACGCGTCGCCCGGCACGACCTCGGTCAGCTCACGCAGCACGGGCAGCGGCCGGATGGCCGTCGTCTCGAGGCTCGCGACCGTGGCAAGGAGCCGGCGCTTGTTCTCGAGCTCGCGAAGCGAACGCTCGACGACGCGCAGCTCGGGGTCGACACGGCCGATCTCGGCGTTGATTGAGTCGAGATGCCGCCGCTCGCGAACGCCCGGAGCCAACAGCGCCCCGAGGCTCAGAAGGAGCGCGGCCGCCGCCATGCCAACGGTGATCCACTGGTGCCGGGTGAGCCGGCGCGGCTTGATGGCCGCCGGGATGAGATCGAGCGGCCGGATGCCCCGCGCCGAGGCGACGGCCACGGCGAGCTCCGTGGCGCCATGCGGCCCCTCGCCGAGCTCGTCGAGACGCCGCCGCGCGCGCGGCGTGTACGGCGGCGCCATCACGGGCGCGCCGAGCGCGGCGAGCGGGTCGGCGAGCGCGCCCGCGTCGTCGCCCGACAGCCAAACGGCGTCGCACTCGCGCCAGCGGGCCATCGCAAGGCTCGAGCGGACCTCGGCGGCGAGCGTCGCCGCGTCGCTGGCAGGCAGGCTCCGGCTCCCGAGCAGATCGGCGCCGCGCAGGAGCAGAAGATCGATGGTGTCGCCCACGCGGTGGAGCCACACGACGCGCTCATCGCGTGCGGGCTGGACGAGCACCAGGAGGTCGTGCGCGGCGACCGTCAACGACAGGGGACGGAGCTTCGCCTCCTCCGCGAGTCGGATCGCCGCGTCCACGACGCGGCCGTCGGCCGCCACGATGAGCACACGCTTTGTCTCGTCAGGTTGGCCGGGCACGCCCTCGGACGCGAGGGGTAGGAAGTCGAACGGCGCGTCGTCCGCGGGGAAGGGCAGATGCCGCTCGAGCTCGAAGCGAACCATCTCGCGCGTCTCCCCGCCGACGGGCGGCAGCTCGATGGGCTTCACGATCACCGCCCCGCGCGCGAGGCCGAGCGCGACCGTGCGTGGGTGGAGCCCACGTGCCTCGAGATCGGCCAGGAGCGCGCTGCCGGGGTTCTCCGCCTGGATGAGGAACGTATCCACGCGATTTTGCTGGACGGCGGCGACGCTGAGCCGGTCACCGAGCAGAACCACGGCGAGCCGGACAGGTGTGAGTTTCATACCTCTATGATTTCATCCCTTTAAGGATCTCACCCCTTTATAGAGCAAGCCGAAGAGGCGTCAACCGGTATCGGCACAGTCCATTTGACGGCTCAGTTTACAAAATCTTGCCTGAGGCGGCCTAGGTAAGTTGAATTTACGGTCATTACCGGACGCCTCAGCGGAGGCCAGACCACTCGAGGACGACTACGGAGGTCGGATTGCCGTCGCGTCTCTGGAGCACCGCGGTCACGCGCGCGGCCACGCGGCCATCCACGATGCCCTCGGCCTCCACGCGGAAGATCTTCGTCGAGACGCCGAGGCCGCTGGGCAACGTGCCCGGGAGGTTGAGATAGGGCACGACGCGTCGCCCCTGGAGGACGTCCTCCACCTGGGCCTCGGCAAGGCCGAACGCCTTGAGCACCACCGGCGGCGCCGTGTTGATGTTGGTCTGGCCCGTCGACTTGACGCTGACCAGATCCACGAGCCCGGGAGTCTCCGCCGCGCCGTGGTAGATCTCTCGTGTCACGCCCCGGATCTGCAGGAGCTCGGCGACGGACTCGAGGTTCGCGTTGTGCGAGCGGTAGGGCACCGGGAGCGCGAGGTAGTAGTCGCTCTCGGCGCCGTTCAGTCGGTGCTCCTCGTTCGGGTCGCGCCAGTCCTGGAGCGAGTCGCCGATGATGTCGCGCACGCTCTTGTCGAGCCCCAGGGTGAGCAGGAGCCGGTCGACCCGGTCCGGCGGAGACGTGTTGACGTTGATGCGCGACTCCTCGTCGGTGATCCGGTAGGAGAACTGGCCGCCGGGAAAGTCAACCTTCTCGCGCGGCAGGTGTGGGAGCGGGAGGCGAACGCGCGTGTAGAAGGTGAGCAGGCCCTTGTTGTCCTCGCCGACGAGCGCCCAGTCGGCGACGATCTCACGCATCGCCTGCGTGATCGCCGCCTCCGCGAGGTGGTTGGCGACGATGCCCTCCTTGTACGCGCGCACCGCGGAGGCCTCGAGGCGCATCGAGTAGGCGAACTCGGCGCCTACCACGCCGACGATCGCCATGACGAGGAGCACGACGATCAGCGCGACCCCACGCTCGTCGCGCCTCACTGGCCCGCGGTCTCCCCGAGGCGCAGCGAGACCGTCAGGGGCGGAAGCGTCTGGGCCTGGCCGTTGAGCGTCGTGCCTACCGTGACGCGGACGGCGCGCGGCAGCACGTTGTCGCGCCCCCCGTCCCACTCGTCGACCCACGAGCCGCCGGCGTCCAGATACTGGAAGGCGAGCGACGTGACGCTCGGGTCGTGGAAGACTTGGACCGCGTCCACGAACGGGTTCCGGTTCGGTAGCGGGCGCTGCCGGACGACGAGGCCGGAGCGCTCCTCGCTCTCGCCGAGCGCCATGACGACCGCGGTGAACGCGATCGGCGCCGGGAAGGGGAAGGGCGGCGACTGCGTGATGAGCTCGAGCCGGGTTTCGGTCCCGAAGAAGAGCAGCGCCGACTCCGGTGCGACGCCGCGGTCGCCACGGTACGGGTACGAAGCGCCGATCGTCCGA
>Ga0137396_10002428_pt1 | contig 10192 bp, 9 predicted proteins | sample czc16metaG_FD_108284 | JGI IMG/M metagenome (GOLD analysis project Ga0137396, IMG submission 108284) | Vadose zone soil microbial communities from Angelo Coast Range Reserve, California, USA - czcobulk3.16 metaG | ecosystem: Environmental > Terrestrial > Soil > Vadose zone | place: USA... | reverse complement strand
TCACGCGCGAGCAGCACGGCCTCGCCCGTCCAGAGGCTGTCGCGGATCAGCGCCGGCCAGATCTCGTCGTGAACGACGGGCCGCAGCCGTTCCGGCGCCAGGCCGGCGATCGGGTGCCCGAGCGCGTCCTCGGCCGAGAGCCCGAGCATGGCCTGGCCCGCGGCGTTGAGATAGAGCAGACGCCCCGACAGATCCGCGATCGCGACCAGATCCGTCGTCGCTTCCAGGATCACCGTGAGCCGCTCGCGCGCCTCGAGCTCGAGCCGCAGGCGATCATAAAGCCGCGCGTTCTCGACGGCGACCGCGGCGTGGTCGGCCAGCGCGAGCAGCAAGCGCTCCTCGATGGCGGTGAACTCGCGCGGTCGTTGACTGCCGACCGCCAGCACGGCCACCAGGCCCTCGGGCCCGACGAACGACGCGGCCAGGGTCTGTCCCGAGGTTCCGAAGACCGCCGTCGGATCGGGCCCACCGGTCTGCGCGAGGAGATGTCGCAGAGAGATCGTGCGCTCGAGGGCGAGGCGCTCGGCGAGGTTCGGCGTCACCGGGAAGCGCAGCGGCTCGGCCGCGCGGTCCTCGATTCCTTCCCAGGCGACCGGCCAGAGCACACCGGCCTCGAAGAGCCACAGCACGCTGGCCTCGGCCTTGATGAGCTCGCGCGCGGCGTTCACGACGCGACGCAGGACCTCGTCGAGATCCTTCGTGGTGATCAGCGACTTCGCGAGATCGTTGAGCACCGTCAGGCCGTCCTTCTCGTCGGCCAGGCGGCGCTGGGCGAGGACGTTCTCGATCGTCGACGGCAGCTTCGCCAGGTAGCCTTCGCGCTTGATCAGATAGTCCGCGACGCCGAGCTTGAAGGCCTGGACGGCCGAGTCCTCGTCCCCTTCACCGGCCACCATCACCACCGGAATGCGGATCCCGTCGGCCTGGAGCTCCTTGAGCACCTCGATCCCCGAAAGATCCGGCATCCGGTTGTCCAGCAGCAGCACGTCGTAGGGCACGGTCTTCAGCTTGGTGAGCGCCTCGCGCGCGAGCGCGACGGTCTCGACGCGCGCGCGACGGTCGTGATCCTCGAAGGCGCGCAAGGTGAGCGCCATGTCCTCCGGATGGTGTTCGGCGTAGAGGACGCGCGTCGGCGCGCGCCGGCGCTCGCTCGCGGTGCGGAACCAGCGGAACGCACTCTCGAGCACGACCGGAAGCGTGGCCAGATAGTCCGGGCGCTTCACCAGATAGTCGGTGGCCCCGGCCTTGAGCAGGCGCACCGTGAGGTCGGCGTCGCCCGAGCCGGTCACGAGCACCACCGGCACCTCCAGGCCCCTCGACTTGACCGCGTCGAGCAGATCGAGGCCGGTGCCGTCCGGGAGGCGATAGTCCGCGAGCATCACGTCCATGTCGCCGATCCTGACGCGCTCGACCGCTTCGGCCACGGTCCCCACGACGGTCAGCTTGATGTGGGGCGCGTGACGGACGAGATGACGGTGGGTCAGTTCTTGATCGGTGGGATCGCCTTCGACATAGAGCACACGGATGGAGTCCATGGCCTCGTTCAGCCCTCTCGTCCCGTGGGGGAATGGGGGACCGCGGTTCGCGCTGCCGGCCGTCGCGGGGCTGGGGCCCCGCCGGCCGAGGCGCGAGTGTCAATCGTCGCCGCCGACGTCAGCCGCGTGATCTCTCGGCACACCACGTCCAGGTCCAGTGGCTTGGTCACGCACGCGTCCGCCCCGGCCCCGAGCAGGACGGGGACCATGGACGGATGCCCGGTCACACCGAGAATCCGCACCTCGCGCGTCTCAGGCATGCGGCGCAGACATCGGCATGCCTCGATCCCGTCGAGGCCGGCCAGCACCACGTCGAGGATGATCAGCGCGGGGCGGAACGTTCCGACCTTGACGAGCGCCTCGTAGCCGTCGGCCGCCGTCTCGATCGCGAACGGCCCGTCGATCAGCAAGTCGTGCAGCATCTGCACCACGAGCGGCTCGTCGTCGACGAGCAGCACCCGCGTCCTCGGCTCGGGAGCCGGATAGGCCGGGCGGCCCTGAGCGCGCAGGAATCGCTGGAACTCGCCGAGGTCGATCCGGCGATGACCGCCGGGTGTCAGGTGCGCGCCGAGCTCTCCCGCCCGGATCCAGCGTCGCAGCGTGGGAATCGAGACTCGACAGTGAGCCGCCGCCTGCCGGGTCGTGAGGTGCTCACGACACCGAGCGGACGGCCGTTTCACTTTTTGCACATTTGATTCCTAGCACGGGGGTTCACGAAGTTGGCACGAAATAGTGCGTTCGGGGGGACGACGTGCCTCGGACGCGTGCCGGCCGGCGGCGGCCGCCGCGACTCAGACCGGGTAGACGCCGTTGCGGCGCGCCGGAAACTCGTGAGACTTGGTCTCCGCGTACGCGAGCCGCTTGATCAGCTCGTCGCGGAGCGCGCTCCCCGGCACGATGTCGTCGATCAGCATCTCGGAGGCGAGCTTGTAGGTGTCGACGTCTTGCGCGTACTCGTCGCGCTTCTGCTTGATCCACGCCGCGCGCTCGCTCTCGGGCAGCTCCATGATCTTGTTGTAGTAGACGGCGTTCACCGCCGGCTCCGGCCCCATGATCGCGATCTGCCCCTGGGGCAGCGAGATCGCGGCGTCGGGCTCGAAGGCGGGGCCGCACATCGCGTAGAGCCCGGCGCCGTAGCACTTGCGCACGATCACCGAGATCTTCGGCACCGTCGCCTGCGCGGTCGCGAAGACCATCTTGGCGCCGTGCCGGATGATCCCCTGCTGCTCGACCTTCGTGCCGACCATGAACCCCGCGATGTCGGCGAGGTAGACGAGCGGGATATTGAAGGCGTTACAGAGCCAGATGAACCGCGCCGCCTTGTCGGAAGAGTCGACCATCAGCACGCCGCCCTTGACCTTCGGTTGATTGGCCACGATGCCGACCGGACGGCCCGCGAGGCGCGCGAAACCGACGATGATCTCTTGCGCGAACAGTCGCTTGATCTCGAACCACGAGTCGGCGTCGATCAGCCGGTTGATGACCTCGTACATGTCGAAGTACTTCCGCTGGTCGTACGGCACGATCTCGTCGATGGACCGGCCGGGCTTCGGCTCGGCCGCGGCGGAGGCCGCCGGGACGTCACGATAGGACTGCGGCATGTAGGTCAGATACCGGCGCGCGAGCGCGATCGCGTCCTCGTCGGAGGTGGCCAGCACGTCGCCGCAGCCGGAGACCTTGCAGTGCATGAGCGCGCCGCCGAGCTCCTCGAGCGTGGTCTTCTCGCCGATGGCCATCTCGACCATGCGAGGGCTGCCGACGTAGAGCGAGGCTTTGCCCTCGACCATGATGACGACGTCGGTCAGCGAGGGCAGATAGGCCGAGCCCGCCGGCGACGGCCCGAAGAGGACGCACACCTGGGGGATGACGCCGGAGAGCTGGACCTCGTTGTAGAAGATGCGGCCGGCGTGGAAGCGCCCCGGAAAGATCTTGATCTGCTCGGAGATGCGTCCGCCGGCGGCGTCCACCATATAAAGGAGCGGCACCCGCAGCCGGCCAGCCTTTTCCTGGATGCGGATGATCTTCTGGACGGTCTTCTCACCCCAGGAGCCCGCCTTGACGGTGTAGTCGTTCGCCATGACGCAGACGGGGCGGCCGCCGATCTTGCCGACTCCGGTGACCACGCCGTCCGCCGGCGTGTCGGCCTCGTTCGAGCGGGCAAACAGCCAGTCCTCCTGGAACTCGGCGCCGGGGTCGAGGACGAGCTTGAGCCGGTCACGGACGAAGAGCTTGCCCTCTTCGCGGAGCTTCTGGCGGTACTTCGTGTGGCCTTGCTCGATCCGCGCGCGCTCGCGGAAGTAGCGGTCCTCGCCCGAGCTCACCGGAGCCTCCCGATCATGGCGTGGGGTTGGTCCAGAGGATGATGATGAGCGTGCCCGAGCCGTGCTTGGGGCCGCCGATCACAGCCGGGTTGCCCGATTGCGCCTGGATATTCGTGGACAGCTCGGTCACGCTGCCGCGCGTGAGCCGCAGGTTGAAGCTCACGGCGCCGCCGCGAACGCTCTGCGGCGTGACCTCGAGCTTGCGGTCGCCCGGCACGGGCCAGCGCTGCGTCGTGCCGACGGGGACCTCGGCGCGATAGCGCTCGAGCGAGGTGTAGTTGTTGTAGCGGAAGAGCTGGCGGAGCTTCGGCAGGAAGGCCTCGAGCCGCTCGTCCGACGGCTCCGGCGCCAGGCTCGGCGCGTTGGGCGGAGGGCTATCGCTGGCCAGAATGATGCGCGTGCCGAACCTGACGACCGACTGCGCCTCGGCCAACGCGGCCAGTGCTGAGGCCAGCAGCAGCGCCAGGACCAGGACCAGGAGCGGCCCGAGGGCGTCCCGCAGACGCCGGCGCGCGTTGTGCAGCCGCGACATCACGGTCCCCATCGGAATGTTTAGCACCTCCGCGATCTCGCGGTACGAGAGCCCTTCGAGATCACTCAACATGATAATGGCCCGGTGCGGCTCCGACAAAGTGGCCAGCGCGCGCCCGATCCGGGCGCGCTCCTCGATCTGCGCCGCGTGGGTGTCGGGAGCGGTCCCCTGATCGACCAGGATGCGGTCCCAGTCCTTCTCGTCGACGCGCTCGGTGCCGAACGCGCGGCCGCGCGCCGCGTGCTGCCGGGCGCGGTCGCGCGCGACATTCATCACGATCCGAAACAGCCAGGTGTAGAAGGCGGAGTCGCCGCGGAACGACGGCAGCGCCTGGAAGGCGCGGATGAAGGCGTCCTGGGCGACGTCCCAGGCCTCCTCGGGGTCGCGCAGGACGTTGTAGGCGAGTCGATAGACACGCTGGCGATACTTCTCGACCAGCGGCTCGAACGCCGCCAGGTCGCCCGCACGGCACCGCTCGATCAGGGCCGCTTCGTCCTTGTCCACCGGGATTCACTCGCTCGCCCTCCCGTCGTCGTTAGACGCCGGGGTCGCGATGGCGATTCACCGTCGCCGAGTCGTTCGGCGCGAATCCACCGTGAGGGCGTCGAAGCCGAGCAGATAACTCTGCGGGCCGAACCCCGAGATCTGCCCGCGCGCGACGGCGGCGATCACGGAGTGGCGCCGGAACTCCTCGCGCCCGTGCACGTTCGACAGGTGGACCTCGACGACCGGCAGCGCGATCGCCGCGACGGCGTCGCGGAGCGCGAACGAGTAGTGCGTGAACGCGCCGGGGTTGAAGACGACGCCGGCGAACCCCTCGCGGCGCGCCGCCTGGAGCCAGTCGACGAGCTGACCCTCGTGATTGGACTGGCGGCACTCGACCGTGTGACCGCGGCGGCGCGCGTGATCGCGGAGCATCCCGTCGACCTGCGCGAGCGTCGTGCGTCCGTACACGCTGGGCTCGCGGGTGCCGAGGAGGTTGAGATTAGGCCCGTGCAGCACCAGGACCTTCATGGCGAGAGGGAGCTTAGCATCAGTGGACGCCGAACGGAGACACGAGCCAGTCGGCGACCGCGAAGAGCACGAGCCCCGCGAACACCGTCCAGCCGAGCGCGGGCCCGCCCTCGCGGTTCACCTCCGGGATGAGATCCGACGCGGCCACGTAGATCGTGACGCCGGCCGACAGCGCCAGCGCGTAGCCCACGTGATGCTGGGCCACGAAGCGCGTGGCCACCGCGCCCGCGATCGTCAGAGCGCCCAGGAGCGCGCCCGCGCCGATCGCCGTCGCGCGCGACTGGCCGCCGGCCAGCATGATCGACGCGATCGTGACGCCCTCGGGCACCTTGTGCAGGCACACCGCGACGGACAGCAGCACGCCGAGGGCCGGCCCGATCATGAATCCGGCCGCGATCGCGACGCCGTCGAAGAGCGTGTGGACGCCGAGACCGAGGAGCGCCAGGTATCCGGCCGAGGGCCGGAGGAGCGCCTCCGGGTGGCTCTCCTCGCCGAAATGGAAGTGTGGCGCCACCGTGTGCTCGAAGAGGTGCACGCCGAAGTAGCCGATGAGAACGAAGAGGAACGCGTGCGGAACGTGCGCGCTCTCGGGGAGCATCCGCACGAACGCGGCCGCCAGCATGAACCCGGCGCCGCCGGCGACGAAATATCGCAGCGGCGCCAGGCCCTTCTGGTGCACGCTGGTCACGAGCAGGGCGCCGGCAAGATCGGCGACCGCCGCGGCAGCCACGAAGGCTAGGTATGCTAACATGACCGGGAGCATAGCATGGGCATCACAGGGCTTTTCCGCCGGCTCGGTGAGATCCTCGTTCGTGAACGGCTGACCACCCCCGACGTCGTGGAGCAGGCGCTCGTGCGCGCCCGGACCACGGGCGAGCGGGTCGGCGAGGCGCTCGTCTCGCTCGGCGCCGTCAAGGACGACGACGTGCTGCGCGCCCTCGCGCAGCAGCAGAATCTCGCGTACCTCACCCGCGACGAGCTGCCGGCGCCCTTGCCGATCGTCAAAAATCTCTCGCCGAAGTATCTGCGTCAGTACGCGGTCTGCCCCGTGAGCGTCGAGGGCAACGTGTTGACGGTCGCGACGGCGGATCCGCTGAATCCGATCATCGTCGACGACCTCGCGCAGTCGACCGGGCTCACCGTGAAGGTCGTCGTGTCCCCGGCGGACGCGATCGTCGAGGCGATCGACCGCACCTACGACGGCGTCGCGACGCCGCTGCAGCGCATCGTCGAGGGCATGGAGGACGACCGCGGCGGCGAGGGCGGCGAGGACGTCAACCAGCTGCGCGACATGGCCTTCGAGGCGCCGGTGGTCCGGCTCGTGAATCTGCTCATCGAGAACGCCATCACCTCCGAAGCCTCGGACATCCATATCGAGCCCTTCGAGGACACGCTGCGGATCCGCTATCGCATCGACGGCGTCCTGTTCGACCAGGAAGCACCGCCACGGCGTTTGCAGGCCGCGGTGACCTCGCGCGTGAAGCTGATGGCGGAGATGAACATCGCCGAGCGACGGCTGCCCCAGGACGGCCGCATCCGCGTCACGCTCCACCACCGCCGCGTGGACATCCGCACCTCCACGATTCCGACGGTGCACGGCGAGTCGATCGTCATGCGGCTGCTCGATCGGCAGAGCGTGTTCCTGCCGCTCGAGAAGCTCGGCTTCTCGCCGGGGATGCTTCCGCGCTTCGAAGGGCTGATCCGTCGGCCTCACGGCATTCTCCTCGTCACCGGACCGACCGGATCCGGCAAGACGACGACGCTCTACGGCGCGCTCGACAAGATCAACTCGCCAGACCGCAAGATCATCACGGTCGAGGATCCGGTCGAGTACCAGCTGAAGGGCGTCAACCAGATCGCCGTCAAGCCGAAGATCGGCCTGACGTTCGCCACCGGCCTGCGGCACATCGTTCGCCAGGACCCGGACGTGATCTTGATCGGCGAGATCCGTGACCTCGAGACGGCCGAGATCGCGATCCAGGCCTCGCTCACCGGCCACCTGGTCTTCTCGACCCTGCACACCAACGACGCGCCGGGTGCGATCACGCGGCTGCAAGACATGGGCGTCGAGCCCTATCTGGTGGCCTCGGTGCTGGAAGGCGTCCTGGCGCAGCGGCTGGTCCGGCGGATCTGCGCGGCGTGCCGCGTCGCCGACACGCCGTCGCAGGCTGACCTCGGCGCGCTCGGTATCGCCGGCGCGGACGGCACGCGCCTCTACCGCGGCGACGGCTGCGACGAGTGTCGCGGCACCGGCTACCGCGGGCGGACGGGCATCTACGAGCTGTTCCCGATCACGGAGGACGCGCGCAGTCTGATTCTGAGGAGAGCGCCCACCCGCGAGATCCGTCGCGTCGCGCTCGAGGCCGGCATGGTCACGTTGCGGCTCGATGGCTGGGCCAAGGCGTGCGCGGGCGTCACCACTGTCGAGGAAATTCTCCGAGTCACACAGGAAGACGCCTAGTCCGCATGCCCGTTTTTGTGTATCGGGCGGCCGACCGGCGCGGCCAGACGATCGATGGCGTGATGGAAGCGCCCGACGCGCGGGCCGTCGTCGAGCGGCTGCAGCGCGACTCTTACTTCCCGATCCGGGTCTCGCCCCACGCCGAGCGCCGGAGCTGGCTGTCCCTCGGCGGCTCGGGGCGCATCAGCCAGGGTGACGTCCTGGCGTTCACCCAACAGCTCGCGACGCTCTTCGAGTCGACCTTGCCGCTCGACCGCTCGCTGGCCATCCTCGAAGAGCTGGCGCCGAACGCCCGCGTGAAGGCGATCGTCGCCGATCTGCTGGTGAGCGTCCGGGGAGGCTCCTCGCTGAGCGAGGCGCTCGCCAAGCACCATCCCCGGCCGTTCTCGCGCCTCTACATCAACATGATCCGCGCCGGCGAGCGGGGCGGCGTTCTCGAGATCGCGTTGCGGCGGCTGGCCGAGTTCCTGGAGGCGCGCGCCACTTTCGCCGACGCCGTCGTCACCGCGGTGGCCTACCCGGCGGTGGTCTTCACGTTCGGCATCGGCGCCATCATCTTTCTCATGACGTTCGTGATCCCGCGGTTCGCGACGATCTTCGCCGACCTCGGCCAGACGATCCCGCTGCCGACGCAGATCCTCCTCACGGTCAGCGCGATCTTTTCGTCCTACTGGTGGGTGGGCGTCCTGCTCGCCCTGCTGACGGTGCTCGGCTGGCGCGTGTGGACCGCCAGCCCGCACGGGCGGCTGCAGTGGGCCCAGACGGTCCTCGGCTCACCGCTGATCGGGCCCCTCGTCATGAAGATCGAGACCGCGCGCTTCGCCCGGACGCTCGGGACCATGCTCAAGAGCGGCGTGCCGGTGATGAGCGCGCTCGCGGTCGTCGGCGACACGATGACCAACCAGGCGATCGGACAAGCCGTGGAGCGCCTCGCCGACGGCGTGAAGCGCGGCGGCACCATCGCGGCGGGCATGCAAGCGCAGGCCCCGTTCCCGGTGCTGGCGATTCACATGGTGCGCGTCGGCGAGGAGACGGGACGGCTCGAGGATATGCTCATCAAGGTCGCCGAGACATTCGAGAACGAAGTCGGCACCGACCTCAAGCGCGCGCTGCGACTCCTCGAGCCCGTGATCATCTTCGGTATGGGGGTACTCGTGGCATTCATCGTCGTCGCTATGATGTTGGCGATTTTCTCGATCAACGAGATTCCGCTGTGAGGCGGGAGCGTCGGTCGGGGCGGGGGTGGGGAAGCCCCTGCGCGCCGACGACTGCTCTCATGGACGCGGCTTCGGATAGACCGCGCTACGGCGTCCGCGCGCTGACTACACGCGGCGCGCAGGAGCTTCCCCACCCCCGCCCCGACCGACGCTCCCGAACCACCGTTTCTCGTGACGAATATCGCGGTCCATGGCGACGATGGCGCCGACTCGTGCGGCATAGCTTCGGGGACCAGCGGGGGTTCACGCTGATCGAGCTGTTGGTCGTCATCATTGTGCTCGGGTTGCTGGTCGGGCTCGTCGGCCCGCGTCTCTTCGGCCGGGTCGGCCAATCGAAACAGGCGGCGGCACGCGCGCAGATCGAGCTGCTCGGCGCGGCGCTCGACCAGTATCGCCTCGACATCGGCTCGTATCCGAACTCGGGCCAGGGCCTCGACTCGCTTCAGCGGAATCCGAACGTCAACAACTGGAACGGCCCCTACCTCAAGAAGGCCGTGCCCAAGGATCCGTGGGGCAATCAGTACAAGTACCGCTGCTGTCCGGGCCAGTACGGCGAATACGACATCTGGTCCGAGGGCGCCGACGGAGCACCGGGCGGCGAAGGCGAGAACTCGGACATCACCTCATGGGACAGCAGCCAGAAGTAGATGCCCGGGGCTTCACCCTCCTCGAGCTGATCGTCACCCTGCTGGTCGTCGCGATCGCGGTGGGCCTCGTCGCGCCCGCGATCGGGCGCAGCACCGAGGCGCTCCGCGTCCGCGCCGAGGTCGCCGGGTTCTCGGCGACCTTCCGGCACGCACGCGAGCGAGCGATCACGACCCGGCAGCCGTTCACCGTGGCCGTGAACCCGACGAATCACCTGCTGACGGTCACGACCGGCGAGGACGAAGTCCGGTGGACGCGCGCGCTCTCCGGCAGCGTCGCGATCGAGGCCCGGACGCCGAGCGCATTGACCGTTCGCTTCGAGCCGCAAGGAACGTCCAGCGGCGGCGAGTTCCGCCTGACCTCGGGGAAGATCGGTTATCGCGTCAGCGTCGACGCGGTCACCGGCCGAGTTCGGAGCCTGCGCGAATGAGCGCCGGCCTCAATTTGAAGTCGCGCCTCGGCCGGCG
>Ga0137396_10002424_pt1 | contig 10198 bp, 10 predicted proteins | sample czc16metaG_FD_108284 | JGI IMG/M metagenome (GOLD analysis project Ga0137396, IMG submission 108284) | Vadose zone soil microbial communities from Angelo Coast Range Reserve, California, USA - czcobulk3.16 metaG | ecosystem: Environmental > Terrestrial > Soil > Vadose zone | place: USA... | reverse complement strand
TGCACATTGCCCTGTCAAACAGATCAGCGTTGAGCGGATCGGTTGTGGCAAACCAGATGCAGGATAGACAATTTTGGCCCTGCCACTGTATCCCCTTCAAGCGCTTCTGTAGTTCAGACTCAGATCCAGACATGATGTTTCAGCAAGGAACGAACTCGTGAAAAGTAATTAAGCTCTAAGCCTAATCGACCAAGCAGGATCGTCGGTCAAAAGACTGAAGTACTAAGTCGTCATTCTGATTTTCTCCGTAGTGTAATAAGACGATGTCGCGGCTAGTGGCGACCCTCTTCATTTCGTTAGATGGTGTAGTCGAGTCGCCGGAAAAATGGTCGTTTCCGTACTGGAACGATGAGATGGGAAAATTCAAGCACGACGAGACCTTCTCCTCAGACGCGCTCCTCTTGGGACGTGTGACGTACGAGGGTTTTGCCGCCTCATGGCCCAGCCGCAAGGACCCCGAAGGGTTCGCAGACCGATTCAATAGCATGCCCAAGCACGTTGCCACTAGGACCCTGAGAAAACTCGAATGGAACAACTCGCACGTGCTAAAGGGTGATATTGCAGCCGAGGTCTCAAAACTAAAACAACAAATCGGAAAGGACATTGTCATACACGGCTCCCCAGGGCTCATCCGCTCTCTGATGCCGCATCACCTCATTGACGAATACAGGCTCCTTGTCTACCCGGTCATCCTTGGGTACGGAAAACGCCTCTTTGACGAATCAAGCCAAGCTAATCTCAAGCTCGTCGAGTCGAAAACGTACAGCACCGGAGTCGTCAAATTAGTCTACCACCCCGCGAGCAAGCCAGCAACAGAGACTGTTCCCAAGCAGAACTAAGGAAGCTAGGAATCCTCCCAGGCCAGGAATCGCCCACATTCAAAAACCATAGCGGAGCCTGTCAGAAGTGTATTTTCTGAGATAGTTGCCTATCGTTTGATAAAGCATCGAAAAACTTTGTACATGATGTTCGAGAGCTAGGTTACACCCTGTTCATTGCTTGGGTAGCCCTCTGCCTCTGAAGCACTGATGTGAATGGCAGCCGTCAGAGATGAGCCTAGTTCGGCTAATTCTCACCTAGTTTCACGCTGGGCTGCACGCATCGCGCGTCCAGATCAAATGCTGGTCGCGGGGAGCGTTTTCATCATGTTGGCGCACACAATGGGGGAGATTGTTGGAAACGGCCCTCGGATGAGAGTTGCATTTCAAAACTGTCAAGGTGAGTGAACAGAGTGACTTCACCAAGCCAAAAAACCAGAACCCATGGTTTCGATCAATTATTCTCAGACGACGCCGGGGAAGGTTTTCGGGTCAAGTCCGGTATCGTCGAACTTGACGAGATGCTTCGCGGCGGCTTCATGCCGGGCGACGCCGTAATGCTTGCCGGGAGCGCTGGGACCGGAAAGACAACTCTCGCGCTCCAATACCTCGTGAACGGGGTCAAGCTTGGAGAGCCGGGGATCTACGTAACGTTCGAAGAGCTTCCAGACCAGATTTACCGAGATGCGAAGAACTTCGGTTGGGACCTCCAAAGAATGGAAGAGGAAGACAAATTCCGTTTAGTCTGCACTTCCCCGAATCTCATGCTGGAGTCCGGGAACGATAGCTTGCTAGATGACGTGATTCGGGACGTTCAGCCGCGAAGGCTAGTTATTGACTCGCTCAGCCATCTAGAGATGCTTGTTACCAAAGACGCCATGAGAATGGAAGCATATCGGCTAGTAAGGCATCTGAAGACTCGAGGAGTCAGCTCAATACTACTCTGGGAATCCCCTCAGATAAGCGGGGCAACCTTCAACGTAGCCGACGCAGGTCTCAGCTTCCTAGTAGACTGCATAGTCGCGCTTAAACCCATTGAAATTGAGTCTTCATTGCGACGAGCCCTAGTCATTCTGAAAATGCGGGGAAGCGATCACGACAAGAGCCTGCGAGAGTACGAAATAACGTCTCACGGTGTCAAGATTTCCACGCCCTTCACTCAGTACGAGGGGCTAATGTCAGGCACCCCCACGAGATCCCTGACGGAAGAAGCAGCGAATAGGTGGGCCTTCGCGTTTGCCAAAAACAAACAGAAACATTCCTGAACCCGACATAACAGGGAGCGGTCGCTTACCCACTCCTGGGGAGCATAAACCTCCAGGCTGGAGACCCAGCCTGCTTGGAGCAATTCCACTGCCCTTATTCATAGGGCTCATCACAATCTTTGATATCATTCTTCCCCCTCCGGGCCAGCTGGGCTCAGGGTTGAGGTTTGAGCCAGCGTACCTTAACGCTATTCTGTACACTGTCTTTGTTTCCATTACATCTTTCCTTGTAGCTTACATTTCCCTGAAGAGCTATCTTCAAACTGGTTTTACTGTCCTCCTTTTGTTGGGCAGCGCCTCTCTCGCATTGGGCTCTACGTCTATTCTGGGCACGTGGCTAGCAAATCTCCCAGGCCAGCTAAATGCGGGGATTACTATTGTGAATACGGGAGGTCTGTGCGCTTCAATATTTCACTTGGCAGGTGGGAGCACTACCTCGACCGGTACATCCATAGAGAATGCTCCTAGAGTCCGGAAACCTCTTTCGATTGCTGCGTATGCGGGTGTTCTATCTTTCACGACCCTGTTGACTATAGCTAGTCTCGGTGGTCTTGTCCCACTGTTTTTTGTTCTCGGTGTCGGGCAGACCCCGCTGAGGATGGCCGTTTTGGGATCATCCGCAGCCCTATTCGCGGTTTCCTCCGTGCTCTTTGCTCGGCTCTGTTTGTCGTCCAAGTCAGACACTCTCTATTGGTACTTTCTGGCCCTGGGAATGACTTCCATAGGAACCCTCGCGATCTTCTTCGGCAGAGCACCCGGAGACCCGATCTCGTGGACCGGAAGGACCGCACAGTTTCTCGGTGGCATCTATTTTCTACAAGCTGTTCTGACCGCATTTAGAAGACCGCACCCGAGTTCGAGCTAAGACTCGTCTTTGTCCCAAGGAAGGCTATTTTAGTGAAGGGTCGCTCTTTGATCTCAGATTTAGTTGCGTAGGCCGCGTAGGGTCAAGCCGCTCGCTACGATAATCTCTGCGGGTCTCTCCAAGTTCGGCCGCAGAGAGGGTGTCTACGCCCGCGAACTATTCGCCGAAGCAGCGCTCGAAGCCTTTCACAGAGTCGAGGAGCTAGACCCTGGCAAAGACATCAAAGCCGCATTCATCGGCCAAATGAGCGAGGCCTACGAGCACCAAGCGCATGACGCCCCGATAAACGCAAGCTGGGCAGGCCTGTTGCCAGCGCCTGCAACCAGGATTGAGAACGCCTGCGCGTCTTCGGGATCAGCCCTCCGCGCCGGAATAATGGCGATCAAATCCGGCATGTACGACATCGTGCTGGTCGGAGGCGTTGAAAAGATGACAAATCAACCAACGCCAGAAGTAACAGGAATCCTTGCTACAGCGTCAGACTATCCCTTCGAACAATGGAACGGGATGACGTTCCCAGGACTATTCGCCCTTATGGCAACCGTTCACATGCACGAGTATGGAACGACCGAAGAACAAATGGCCGCTGTGGCAGTGAAGAATCACAAGAACGGCGCCTTGAATCCCAAGGCCCACATGCAAAAGGAAGTCAGCCTCGATGAGGTCATGAAATCCCGCATGGTGGCATGGCCTCTCAAACTCTACGATTGCTCCCTCATAACTGACGGAGCCAGTTGCCTAATCCTGACGAATCCAAAACTCGCGAAGAAGCTGAGTGACAACTACGTCCACATTATCGGTTCGGGACAGTCCCAGGACACATTCTGCCTCCACGAGCGTGACAGCCTCACCACTATCAACGCGGCAAAGCAAGCAGCCCAAGAGGCCTACAAGATGGCAGATGTCAAAGCCAAAGACATCGACGTTGCCGAGGTACACGATTGTTTCACGATCGCCGAGATAATTGCCTGCGAAGACTTAGGGTTCTGCAAGCCTGGCCAGGGAGGCAAGTTCGTCGAGAGCGGCGCCTCGAACATTGGTGGCACTATCCCGATTAACACCAGTGGCGGACTCAAATCGAAAGGACACCCGGTAGGTGCCACCGGAACTGCCCAGGTTCACGAGTTGTACCTACAACTAACAGGACAAGCTGACCGAAGACAAGTTGCCGATGCTGAAATTGCACTGGCTCATAACTTGGGCGGATCCGGGGCCACCGGCGTCGTTCACATCTTGAGGGGTGCTTGAGAATTGAGCGAGCTACCGCCCCCCACAATCGAGGAGTTCTATCGGCAATGCGCTGAGCGCAAACTAATGGCAGTCAGGTGTGTTCGCTGCAAGCACATCATGGTTCCACCCAGATCGATCTGTCCAAAATGTCGATCCTCGAGGGTCGAGTGGGTTCAACTGGGAACCAAAGGCAAGCTCGTCACATACACAATCGTCCATGTCTCGCCGCCACAGTTCAAGCACATGACTCCCTATGCCGTGGGAATTGTAGACATGGAAGAAGGGGTCAAGCTGCCAAGTATTATCAGAACTTCGCGACTGGAATCTTTGAAGATTGGAATGGAGCTGGAGGTTGACTTCAGTCCGAAGTCTCAAGAGACCAGCTGGCCACATTGGCCACGCTATTTCTTCAAAGAAACCGAATAGCCAGCGCTTAAATAACCGGTTCCTAGTCCCTTCTATCAACGGGGAGCTGGGATAAACCCGGCTGAGAGGATGGCTTCGCTTGCCATCGACCCTTTGAACCTGATCCGGGTAATGCCGGCGGAGGGACGATAGGAAGCCTGACTCTTCAGCCGTTTCTCAGTGACCTCAACAAAGAACAAACAAGAGGCATGTTGGAAACGTTCGAGGCATCAGAACAGCCCGTATTGTCAAAGAGGATCACGATCCGGCAGGCTGTCCCAGTCAAGATTCTCGCAGAGATGGCTAGTGCGATCGCGTTGTCGGGAGCACTTAGTCTCATTACGATTTTCACTCTGCCCCAAGGGGGATCGATTACATTGGCATCAATGGTGCCAGTTCTCTTGTTCGCCTTGAGACGAGGACCAAAGTTGGGAGTGATTGCAGGAGCTCTTTTGGGTCTTGTCGTTCTTGTCGAGATGCCCTTCGTCGTCCATCCGGCACAACTCCTTGTTGATTATCCCTTTGCATTCGGAGCGTTAGGTCTAGCTGGGTTGTTTCGAAATAGACCGTTGATCGGCGTGGCAGTTGGCATAACCGGTCGTTTCATCATGCATTTCATTTCAGGAGTCATTTTCTTCGCATCATATGCTTGGGATGGATGGAACCCCATTGCATATTCCGCGGCTTACAATGCTGGCTATCTCATACCAGAAATGGTCATCAGCGGATTCCTTATTGTGATCTTAGTTCGCCTCAAAGCACTTCAACTATATCTCTAGCCCATCTGGTCTCCCTCGCTTGCCGTAGGACTCAGAGAGCTATGAGGTTTGGAAAGCCTAACGCCCAATACATGTCACAGACAGTGTACCGACTGAAAGGTAAGAAACGCTCGGAGGTACTCAACGGCCCGCAACAAGGGCTTGATGTTTCAGTAGTCGGACTCGGAAGAGGAAAGGTCATGGTGGCAACCTCAGATCCACTCTCATACATTCCCCAGGTCGGACCCGAAGCCTCTGCATGGCTGTCCATTCACCTCTTGGCCTCTGACCTAACCACCACCGGCTTCTCACCAGCATACGGTCTGTTCGACTTCAACCTCCCACCCACGATGGGGGAATCTCAATTCGCGACATTCTGGAAGGCCTTCCACAACGAATGCAAGAAGCTGGGAATATCAATAATCGGGGGTCACACAGGAAAATACCCTGGAATTGATTACAGCGTCATTGGAGGAGGCGTACTCATCGCTATTGGTTCTGAGAAAACATACCTAACTTCGAGCATGGCCCATACCGGAGATGAGGTCATCCTGACCAAAGGTGCGGCAATTGAGACCACCGCGGTCCTTACGCGGACCTTTCCAAGAAGGGTAAGGAAAGCCTTGGGCCCCAAATTGTTCGGGCTGGCTTGGAATTATCTAGGAAAAACGAGTACTGTTAGGGACGCTTTGACAGCTTCGTCGATAGGGGTCCGTCGTGACGGGGTTACGGCGATGCATGATGCGACGGAAGGAGGAGTAATCGCAGGGTTGATCGAGCTAGCGAGCGCATCCGACCTCGGCATGATTGTTGACCTGGATTCAATTCCGGTAGGCGAAGAGACCCGTGTCCTGTGCGACCATTTCAGGATCGACCCAATGGTCTCTCTGAGCGAAGGCAGTCTCATCATCGCTTCGAGACCAGCAAAGACAGACAAGATCCTCTCCAAACTCGGTTCCGCAGGGATCCCTTCATTTGTTGTTGGGAAACTGACCTCGAAGTTTCAAGGCTGCAAGGCAGCTACGGGCAGGGGGCTGCAAAGCCTAAGCTACCCCGACGTCGACCCCTACTGGAAGGCGTACTCAAGAGGGATCGAGCGAGGCTGGTCATGAATTGCCGAGCGAAGAACAGGTTCGTGGCGAGATTCCGGACGAGCTGACGTAAGCTACGCCGGAATGCTCAGTTGTTCGTTCTCGTGAGAGTAAATGTAAACCGGATTCTCTATCCGTCTTAGTAGGTCGATTGATTCCAGTCCTTGAGCGGTGCTGTAGATCATTCCAGTGATGTTCCGTTTCTCGATGTTTTCTGGTAGGGGAGCAGCATCACCTGCATAGACGAGGTTCCGGTTCTTCCACTTCACGATAACTGACTGGTGCCCTACAGTATGCCCTGGCGTTGGCACAATCTCCACTCCTTCCTCAATCGTGTATCTCCCTCGTAACGGCACGATTTCGCCCTCGGTGTCGAAGAATTCACGCAGGTAACTTATTCGCATGAATCGATCCGGAAAGTATGCGTACCGGACCTCGTCTGTCTGCTCTAGAAACTTTGCGTCGGGAAAGAGAAGATTGTTCCCACAGTGGTCAAAATGCAGATGAGTATTCACCACCAAAGTAATGTCACCAGGCTCCAGTCCAGCTTTCTTCAACGATAGCCGCAGTTGCTCTTCCTTGGTCCTGATGACCTCATGGAATTTCTCGTATTTCGGTGGCAGTGTCCCGATTCCGGTGTCTACCAGAATATTCTCTTTGTCTGTTCGTATCAGTAGCGGTTTGAGCGCTGCTTTGTACTTGGTTCCTTGATATTTTCCAAATACAAGAAAGCTCTTGTCAAGCGTGAAATATCCGTCTGTAAGTAATCTTACGTCAACGACAGTCAATCGCACTCGGGTTTGAGGTCTGATCGAAAGGCTATAAATTATCCAGGTCGAAATCCTTCAAAGCAAGTCCGGACAAGTTATCAAGTGATTTTTGGAGCGATTGACCTACTTGATTGGAACGGCTCTCAAGCGAAAGCCTCTCTGGGTCCCTTCTGGTGAGCGAATAAAACAGGCCAATCTCACCCGATTTCTAGCGTTTGTCAACAAGAAGTACAGGCTGAGTCTTGGATCTTATCCCGAGCTTTACAGGTGGTCCGTTGAGAAACCTACTGAGTTTTGGTCCGCAATGTGGGACTATGCAGGAATCTTATCCTCGAAAAGGTTTGAAGCAGTTGTGGATGATCTTAGCAAGTTTCCCGGGGCCAAGTGGTTTTCCGGGGCGAGACTCAATTTCGCTGAGAACCTTCTGAGATTCAGAGATGAAAGGATAGCCCTAATCTCGCGGTCTGAGGGACGAGATCGTTCGAGCCTGACCTACTCCGACCTTTACAGGAAAGTCGCTCGTGTGGCGAATGGTCTACGCGAGACAGGCGTACGAACTGGTGACCAGGTCGGAGGTTACCTGCCCAACATAGAGGAAGCTGCAATCGCAATGTTGGCTGCTACCAGCATCGGAGCTGTCTGGGCCTGTTGCGGGGCGGAGCTCGGCTCAGGCGCCGTCCTGGATAGACTTGGCCAGGTCAAACCGAAAGTATTGTTTGCTGTGGATGGTTACGTCTACAAGGGAAAGAAATTCGACGTTTCCTCAAACGTCGAACATGTTGCAAATGGAGTCCGGTCGCTTGAGAAGATAGTGACGGTCCCACTTTTGGGCGCCAAATCCAGCGAGGGCCAACTTGTCAACTCCGTTATGTTCGACGACTTCGGATCGGCGAGTAAGTCGGGCGAGATTCGGTTTGAGCAATTGCCCTCAGACCATCCTGTGTATGTCATGTTCACGTCAGGGACAACGGGGAAGCCGAAATGTATGGTGCAAGGAGCTGCGGGAGTCTTGCTAAACCAGCTGAAGGAGACACAACTCCATGCTGATGTTAGGAAGACGGATAGGATCACCTACATTACTTCGCCGAGTTGGATGATGTGGAACTGGCTGATGAGTTGCTTTGCAGCAGGTGCTACTCTCGTTTTGTACGACGGAAATCCTCTCCATCCTGACTGGGGCACAATGTGGAAGCTGGTTCAGGAAGAAAAGATCACAATCTTGGGATGCAGTGCCAGCTACATCAATCACCTCAGAGGAATAGGCGCAAGACCGAGCAAAGACTATGATCTATCATCGCTTAGAGAGATTTCCCAGACCGGGTCGCCTCTCTCTGTGGAAGGGTTCGAGTGGGTCTACGACGAAGTCAAAGCGGACCTGCATCTCAATTCGATCAGCGGAGGCACAGACATCAACGGCTGCTTCGCGGGTGGAGTGCCAATTCTCCCCGTCTTTGGAGGCGAATTGCAAGCGCCAGGGCTCGGGATAAAGATCAATGTATACGATGAGGATGGGCAACCTGTTGTCGATAGGATGGGCGAGCTCGTCTGCGAGGCTCCAACACCATCTATGCCGTTATACTTCTGGGATGACCCCAATAATGAGCGGTACCGTGAGGCCTACTTCGAATATTATCGCCCCAAGGGGAAGAACGTTTGGAGGCACGGCGACTATGTGCTCCTCCACGGCGACACCGGCGGCTACACATTCTACGGACGTTCTGACGCGGTGATAAAGGCCTCTGGAGTCCGAGTGGGCACGTCGGAAATCTACAATGTTGTTGAGAAACTGCCTGAGGTCGCCGACAGCCTCGCGGTAGGTCAGAACTGGGCGGGAGATCAGAGAATCATCCTCTTCGTCAAGCTGTCCCCGAACCACAAGCTTACGGAGGAACTGAAAGAGAAGATCAAGAAAATGATTCGGGCTGAGGCTTCACCTAAGCATGTTCCGGCTCTGATCTTGGAAGTGCCTGATATTCCCTACACTCTCAACATGAAGAAGGTTGAGGTTGCTGTCGCGAATATTGTGAACAATAGACCCGTAACTAATCGTGATGCTCTAGCAAACCCCGAATCCCTTGACTTCTACACGCAGATACTTCCACAAATGCGCGGAAAATAGTGGTTGAGACTTTCTATCGCATCTTTCGAAATAGGTAGATTGCCCAGCCTAGGGTGTCCCTTCCCCATCTGAGATAGGACTCCCTCTCCTTCGAATCACGTGCCAGTAGCTCTTCGAGGTCGGTATCCTCGGGATGAGCAAGGGCATATTCAGCTGCAGCGCTCCAGTGATGCCCTTCTGATCTATCCCAGTCCTCCTTGCTGCTGACAAGTGTGAAGACAAGCCTCAGCCCTTCCGACTCTCCCGTTGTAACATTTCCGTGATGCGTGTCGAAAGAATCAGCCAAGAGCCCCTCAGACTGAAGGTATTGTTGGGGAGGACTTGTGCGCCAGAACGGCTCGCCGACCATCACGAATCCGGGTGACTTCGTCATTCCGCCTAGGGCTCTGACAGTATTCCTGTAGCCACAGTAAATCCATGTGGCCCCTATGCACATGGCTAGGTCTGAGGATTCTCCAGTCTCAGGCTTGTAATGGGCCCCGTCCGTCTCTAGGAACCTCAAGTCGGCCTGCGGAACTCGTTGACGTTTCCGCTTCTCGGCTTCTCGTACACAATATGGAGACTTGTCGATTCCTAGGCCTTTGATGTCGTACTTCTCGGCTAGCCCGATTAACATCTCTCCCTTCCCGCACCCGATGTCTATGACCCTAGCTCTCGGGTTCAGTTCCAAAAGATCATACAAGCGCTCCAGTTTAGTCTCGTCTACAGGATTCATTATGGAGTGGCGCTGAGGGACGATATCGTAGTACTTCCAGCGGTCCATGCGCAGGCTCTCGATTCTAGGTTACTCTAGGAGGCATAACTTGTCTCCCGCTTTCACCAAGGCGCCGGATTGAACGTAGACCTCTTTCACGATTCCAGTCTTTGGTGCGGCAAT
>Ga0137396_10002423_pt1 | contig 10199 bp, 9 predicted proteins | sample czc16metaG_FD_108284 | JGI IMG/M metagenome (GOLD analysis project Ga0137396, IMG submission 108284) | Vadose zone soil microbial communities from Angelo Coast Range Reserve, California, USA - czcobulk3.16 metaG | ecosystem: Environmental > Terrestrial > Soil > Vadose zone | place: USA... | reverse complement strand
TCTTGCCTTGGGACATAGGCTATCTCTGACTCCTCGACCATAAGTCTCGGTTCGCCGGCCGTTGCAGGCCGAGCGAAACCGCTCGCTCGAACTAGCGCTTGTAATCAAACCAGAATTCGACGGTCACTTTGCTGCCTGCATAGTCGCCCGGTAGCGGTCCAAACGTGTCAATGCGCTGAATCGCTCGCACCGCCGATTGATCCAGGGACGGCACGCCGCTGGACTGCTCGATCCGCACATTTCCCGGCTGCCCGGAACGGTTGATGTCAAACTGCACGTACACCCGGTTGGCTTGGCGGATATTGGGATCGACCTCGTACTTCAGCCAGTTTTCCGATACCTTCTGCTGCACCACGCGCACGTACCAGGCATAGGCCGTGCCGAAGTCGCCTCCGCCTCCCTGAAAACCGAAACCGCCCTTGGCGCCCTTGGCGCTGAATGTGCCGTACGGTCCGCTGACTGGACCACCCTGGCCGAAGGGCACCTCATTGCTCTCTTCGGCCGGGGGCGCCTGGGCTTTCTGACGGCTCGCGCTGCTGACGGGCTTGGGCTTCGCCTTGCTGGTCTTGTCCGGAATCGGGATCGCCTCCGGTTCCTCGTGCTTCTCTTGCGGCTGGGACTGGGAGAGGCCCTTGGACTCATTGGCGAGCACGTTCGCGGTCTGCACCGGGCTGGCGGGCAAGGGTATGTTGCTGACCAGCGACACGCCCATGGCCTCTCCACCGCCGCCCGCTCCCCATGAGCTCCCGCCGCGGCCGTGAAGAATCACGCCAAAAAACACGACGAAGCCGGTGAAGGCCAGGTGGAGAGCCACCGACCAAGCCAGCGGCCGTCCGAGCTTACTGTGCTCGAGAAAGATTTCAGCGTCGGCTTGCATTCTGGTTGAGAGGTTGCGTAACGATGCTTACGTTGGTGATGCCGGCTCCCTTGACCGCGTCCATCACGGTTGCGAAAACGCCAAACGGCACGTCTTCGTCAGCGCGAATAAAAATTGACTGATGCTGGGGATCCCGAATCTTCTGCGTCAGTTTCGTTTTGATCTCGTTGATGTTGACAGGATCGTTACCGAGAAACACGCGCTGCTGCTTGTTGATGCTGAGCACCACGCGTTCCTCGGTGATCTCTTTCACGGTGCGAGTTTTCGGAACGCTCACTTCGATGCCGGACTGCAGCACTGGCGCCGTCACCATGAAGATGATCAGCAGGACCAGGACGACATCGACCAGCGGAGTGACGTTGATGTCGGAAATGGAGCTCTGGGTTCGTCCGTTGGTAGCCGTGAAAGCCATTAGCGGCGCACCCCCGCAGTGTCGACCGTCGGGGCCATCTGCGGCTGGGAACGCTCGACCGCGTTGAGCATCTCGAGCGCGAAGTCGTCACCCCGGGCAGCGAATTCGCGGATCGAGCTTCCGATCAGGTTGTAAGCGATGACCGCGGGGATGGCTGTCGCCAGGCCAGCCGCGGTGGTGATGAGTGCTTCCGAGATTCCAGGTGCCACCGCGCGCAAAGTAGCTGCCCCGGCCGTGCCCAGCCCGTGGAAGGCGTCGATGATGCCCCAGACGGTTCCGAACAGGCCGATAAACGGCGTGACCGCGCCGGTGATCGCCAGCCATGGAACATTGCGCTCAAAGCGCGTCAGCTCTTCGGAGTTGGCAATCTGCATGGCGCGCTGAACCGCGAGCGGATTGCGCAGCACGCCCGTGGGATTGCCGACCTGCCGTTTGAACTCTTCAAAGCCGTTATCAAAAACTCCCACCAGCGGGCTGGGGCGGAACTGGTCGGCGACGGCGGCAATATCCTGCAGGCGCTGGGCCTTGCGGAAGGCACGCACGAACCGTCCGCTCTGCACGCGGGCGCGGCGCAGCAAACTCCACTTCGAAACGATGATGGCCCAGGAAAGAACGCTGAAGGCCAGCAGCAACAGGAGGACAGTCTTGGCGACGGGGCCAGTCTCGGCGACCAGATCGACAATCTCGCCGCCCACTACAAGGGCCAACCACGATGCGTTGAGCATTGGGGATATTAAGACGCGCGGAGCGCCGAGTGACCTCCAGAATGGGTTTTCTTCGAAGCGGAACGATACAGTTGATTATAGCCCCTGGGATGTACCGGCCGGCCGGCCCAGATGATCAGTTTTTACGAGTAACCAAGCTGGATACCCGCCAAGGGAAACGGAGTAACCGGTCGCCGGATTACTCCCGAATCGGCCAGCTAAAGGAAAAGAAACGGGTTTGAAAGAACACCAGAAGCAGGTGCGAACCACCGACTGAGAACTGACAGCTGCTCTTTCATGCTATGCTGCGCTCAAGGTTTCGCTTCCCTTGGATCACTGTGCTCGTCGAACTGCGACTCGAGAATTACGCGGTCATCGATAACCTGGTGGTCGAGTTCGCCTCTGGCCTGAACCTGCTAACCGGGGAAACGGGCGCTGGCAAGTCGATCCTCATTGACGCCCTGACCCTGCTCCTGGGTGACAAAGCCTCCACCGATCTCATCCGGTCGGGCACCGACCGGGCCGTCATTTCTGCGGTGTTTGAGATCGAAAGCGCAGCCGCCAAAACGGTCGCCCGAATCCTCGAAGACAACGGACTGGATTCGGAAAATGATTCCATCATCCTGCGGCGCGAAATTGCGAGCGGCGGGAAGGGAAGAGTCTTCGTCAACAATCAGCCGGCGACGGTCGCTGTTTTGAAACTGGTTGGTCCTTACTTGTCGACGGTGCACGCGCAAAACGAAACCCTGGCGGCCTTTGACGGCTCGGCTCGGCTCGCGTTGCTGGACGCGTTCGCAGGCTCGCAACCCGGCGGTGTTCGTGAGGCATTCGGCGCCTGGAGGGGAATCCAGCGGCGGATCGAGGAACTCGAGCGCGACGAGCAGGACCGGCTGCGCCTGCTCGACCTTTGGACCTATCAGAAGCGCGAGATCGAGCAAGCACGGCTGCAGCCGGGCGAAGACGAGCGTCTGGAGAACGAGAAGCGGGTGCTCACCAATGCCGAGAAGATCTACAACGCGGCCATGAACGCGTTCGACCTGCTTTATGAAGGGGAGGGGTCCACCGCAGCGACTCTGCGGTCCGCCCGGAAACAGCTCGAGGAGTTGGCCCGTTACGAGCCGAAATTCCGGGAAGCGCTGGCCGCCCTGGAGTCGGCATCGATCAGCGTGGAAGACGTGGGAGCGACCGTTCGGGACTATGCCGGCGGCATCCATGCCTCGCCCGAGCATTTGGCTGAGGTCGAAGACCGGTTGGCCGCCCTCGACCGGCTCAAGCGGAAGTACGGTCCGGCCCTCGAGGATGTCATCCAGCTCGGTCAGGACCTAGGGCGTAAGCTCTCGGAGATGGAGAACAAGGACGAGGTTCTCCGCGGGCTACGCGGCGAACTAGACCATGCCGCCGCGGAATACTTGACCGCGGCGCGCGCCCTCTCCAAGAAGCGTTATGAATCGGCGCGCAAACTGGAGAGGTTGGTAGAGGCCGCGATCAACGAGCTTGCGATGAAGGCGACCTTTCGGGTTGAGGTCACGGGCTCCGACGACGAGGGCAGCTGGACGAGCTGCGGCTTCGATCAGGTCGTTTACATGATTTCGACGAACCCAGGCGAGCCGTTACGGCAACTGGAACACATTGCCTCCGGGGGCGAATTGTCGCGGGCGATGCTCGCCCTCAAGACCAGCGTTGAAGCCGGAGCAGGGCTGGGCGGCAAGAAAAAGGGCCCGGGCGTGCCCCGGACGATGGTCTTTGACGAGATTGACGCCGGGATCGGGGGGCGAGCGGCCGAAGCGGTCGGAAAGAAACTGAAAGAATTGGCGCGAACCAACCAGGTGCTCTGTGTGACGCACCTGCCGCAGATCGCGACCTTCGCCGACCACCACTACCTCATCGAGAAGAAGGAATCCGGAGGGCGTACCCGCACGTCGGTCCGAAACATCACCGGCAGCGAGCGTACCGAAGAGGTGGCCCGCATGCTGAGCGGAGCCAAGGTCACCGAAAGCTCGCTCAAGCATGCCGAGCAAATGATCAAGGCTAACGCCTAGCACCATTTTCCTCTTGAAACTCCCCAATCGCTATTAATCCTAGCCCTTTCTATGGCTTACGTTGACCAAAAAGGTACTCTCGGGTAGTCTTATAGATCATCTTCCGAGGGGATCAGTGTAGTCTTAAAGAAAGCAGGGGACCGCAAACAACCCATGGTGTCCAATCATCCAGGCAAGACGCTGCAACTGTTAAAGCCCCGTGGTTTTTGCGCCGGAGTGGTTCGTGCCATCGACATCGTCCGCATTGCCCTTGAGGCCTTTGGGCCTCCCATCTATGTTCGCAAGGAAATCGTCCACAATCGCTTCGTGGTGGAGGAACTCCAGCAAAAGGGCGCCATTTTCGTCGACAGCGTGGAGGAAGTGCCGGAAGGCGAGCGGGTTATCTACAGCGCCCATGGAGTTTCGCCTGAGGTTCGTCGCGCCAGCGAGCATCGCAAGCTGCGGGTGATTGACGCAACCTGTCCCCTGGTCACGAAGGTACACGTGGAGGCCGTCAAGTTTGCCAAGGAGGGGTACTCCCTGGTGCTGATCGGGCATCGTGATCACGACGAAGTGATCGGCACGCTGGGCGAAGCCCCGGCTGTCACCCAGGTGGTAGGTTCACCGGCGCAGGTCGATTCTCTGACCGTGCCAGACCCGAACCGTGTAGCCTACCTCACCCAGACCACCCTCAGCCTGGACGAGACCAAAGACATTATCGCAGCCTTAAAAAAGAAGTTTCCCAATATCCAAGGTCCCCATGCGCAGGATATCTGCTATGCCACTGAAAACAGGCAGGTTGCTGTGAAGCAGGTGGCATCCGACGCGGACCTGTTGCTGGTGGTTGGCTCGGAAAACAGCTCCAACTCCAATCGACTCGTGGAAGTTGCGCGCAACCTGGGCACCAACGCGCATCTAATCGACAGCTACAAGAACATCAAGGCGGAGTGGCTGGAGAGCGTCAAAACTATCTCGCTCACGGCCGGAGCGTCGGCTCCCGAGTGCCTGGTTGAAGAAGTCGTGAAGTTCCTGGCGACCAAGGGGTTCGACAACGTGCAGGAACTGGAAGTGATGCCTGAAAACGTGCGCTTTGGCCTGCCACCGGAAATTGTAGAAGCCATTGCCAGCGCTCCCGCGGCCGTCAACGCAGACTAACGGAGTCAACACTCGATGGAAGATTACTCCCCCCGGTTGTCCCCTTCGTCGGCACCCCAGCTTCGCTTCGGTAAAATTGATGATCTTGCTAGCCGGGTCGCCGCGGCTACCGACGCGGCGCGCCGCTTGCTGTTTTCCGAGCAGCACGAGGAAGGCTATTGGTGCGGGGAACTCGAGGCCGATACCTCCCTCGAGGGCGACTACATCATCCTGCACACCATGCTGGGCACAGTGGACGCCGAGCGCTTTGCCAAGGCGGCGCGCTATATCCTCCAGCACCAAAATGAGGATGGCGGATGGAGCATCTACCAGGGTGGTCCGTCGAACGTTAGCGCCTCGGTGAAGTCGTATTTTGGCCTGAAGCTCGCAGGCTATTCCGCAAGCCACCCGGCCATGAAGAGGGCGCGCGCCAAGATTCTGGCGATGGGCGGGGTGACCGAGGTCAATACCTTCACGAAACTGTACCTCTGTTTCTTCGGGCAGTACGACTACGATGCCTGCCCGGCGATTCCGCCCGAGATCGTGCTGTTCCCGAACTGGTTCTGGTTCAACATCTACGAAATCTCTTCCTGGTCACGCGCGATCCTGGTGCCGCTGTCGATCTGCTACGCCAAGAAACCCTTCAAGAAACTCCCTGAAGAGATGGGGATCGAAGAGCTTTTCGTGGGCGGCCGCGACAAGTCGCGCATGCATCTGCAGTGGTCGAAGAAAGCCATCTCCTGGCGCAATTTCTTTCTGGTGCTCGACCGCGTCGTACACGCCTTTGAGCGAGTCCACATTCGACCGTTGCGGTCGATCGCACTGAAAAAGGCGGAACAATGGATGCTCGAGCGCTTCGAGATGAGCGACGGTCTGGCGGCCATCTTCCCCTCGATCATGAATTCGGTCATCGCCATGCGCTGCCTGGGGTATTCGGTCGACGACCCCCAGGTGATCCGCGCCATGGACGAGTTCGAGAAACTCGGAATCGAACAAGGCGACACCTTTCGGATGCAGCCCTGTGTTTCGCCGGTATGGGACACGGCGTACGCGCTTTTTGCCCTGGGTGAAGCGGGGATCCCGGCCGACGATCCGCGCATGGTCAAGAGTGCGGACTGGATGCTGCAAAAGCAAGTCCGCAACCCGGGCGATTGGAAGGTGAAGAATCCGAAAGGCCAGCCGGGCGGGTGGTATTTCGAGTTCAACAACGAGTTTTATCCGGATGTCGATGACACCGCACAGGTTTGCCTGGCGCTAAGCCGGGTGGAGCATCCCAACGGACGATACCAGCGTGAATCGGTACAACGTGCGATTGACTGGGTCCTTTCCATGCAGTGCCGAAACGGCGGCTGGGCATCCTTTGATAAGGATAACGACCGGATGGTCTTTCAGCACGTCCCGTTTGCCGATCACAACGCGATGCTGGACCCGGCGACGGTTGACATTACGGGCCGCATCCTTGAGATGCTGGCGGCCTATGGCTTCGACCAGAATCATAAAGCCGTGAAGAAGGCAATCGAGTTCCTGCGCAACCAGCAGGAGTCCGACGGTTCCTGGTTTGGCCGCTGGGGAGTGAACTACATTTACGGCACCATGCTGGTACTGCGCGGTCTGGAAGCAATCGGCGTCGATCACCACGAGCCCTACGTGCAGCAGGCAGCCGAATGGCTCCGGATGGTGCAGAATCCCGACGGCGGCTGGGGCGAAAGCTGTCAATCCTACGACGACCCCGATGCCAAGGGCAGCGGCGAAAGCACAGCCTCGCAGACGGCCTGGGCTGTTCTGGGCATCATGGCGGCAAACGACACGCGCAGCGACTCTGTCGCTCGCGGCATCGCCTACCTTCTGCGTACCCAGGGCAAAGACGGATCCTGGGACGAACCGTTCTACACCGGGACCGGGTTCCCGCGTGTCTTTTACCTGAAGTATCACCTGTACCGGCAATACTTCCCGCTGTTGGCGCTCACCACCTACGCCAAGGTGGTAGCCGGAGAATCGGTCAGCTCAACGCGCAATGGCCACTAGCCGTCGCGGGCCCGCGCACCGGTGGTGCTCCGGCAGGTGCTCGATCACGGACACCGGTTCCGCCGTCCCTTATGCCTTTCCTGCGCCAACCGGGAACCGGGAATACGCAGCTGAGAACTGGTCTTGAGAGCTTTCGTTACAGGCGCAACCGGGTTTCTGGGTGCCCACGTCGCGCGAGTGCTGGCCGGGCAGGGTGCAGAGCTGCGCCTCCTGGTCCGGCCAACCAGCGATCCTCGAAACATCGAGGGGCTGGCGGCTGACCGCGTCACCGGAGATTTACGTTCGCCAGCGTTCCTCGAAAAGGCCATGTCGGGATGCGATACCATCTTCCATGTCGCCGCTGACTATCGGCTGTGGGTGCGGGATCCGGAGCAGATGTACCGTTCGAACGTAGAGGGCACGCGAGCGCTGCTGGATGCGGCCCGCAAGAATGGGGTCCGGCGAGTGGTCTGCACGTCGAGTGTGGCGACGATGGGGTTCAGTTCAAACGGAAGCGTTGCAGACGAACAGTCGCCGGTCCGGCTGGCCAGCATGATTGGCCACTACAAGCGCTCGAAGTTCATGGCGGAGCAGGTGGCGCTTGAAGCGGGCCGAAGCGGGCAGGATGTGGTGGTGGTGAACCCGTCGACTCCGGTCGGGGAGATGGATATCAAACCGACCCCTACCGGGCGGATCGTGGTGGATTTTTTAAAGCGGAACTTTCCCGCGTACGTGGACACGGGCTTGAATCTGGTCGATGCCGCCGAATGTGCTCGTGGCCACGTGGCAGCTCTTGAACGGGGCAGACGCGGTGAGCGCTACATTCTGGGGGGTGAGAATCTGACGCTGAAACAGATTCTCGATAAGCTCGGGGCGATCACGGGACTTCCCTCGCCCAAGGTTAAGGTGCCCTACTTCATGGCGCTCGCGACGGGTGTAGTCGACGAAATGATCACCGGGAGGCTGCGCGGCAAAGAGCCGAGGGCGACCATAGACGCCGTGCGCATGGGCCGTAAAAAGATGTTTGTGTCCTCGGCCAAAGCAGAGCGTGAATTGGGCTGGCAGATCGTTCCCGTAGACGAAGCCTTGCGGCGGGCGGCAGCCTGGTTCCAGGCGAAGGGCTATGCCTGAGACCGCGATGGTGGCTGCACTGGAGCAGGAGCTTTGGCCGCTGGTCAAGCACTGGCGCGTTTCGCACCGGGAACATGCCGGTCGATCCTTTCGCTTCTTTGAAGGGGAGCGCAGCGTCGCCGTCTGTGCGGGCGTTGGAGCAGAGGCCGCGCGTCGGGCCACCGAGGCGATCATTGCGCTCTACCAGCCGTTGCTGGTGCAGTCGGTGGGCTTCGCCGGCGCGCTCGAAGCAGGTTTGCGGGTGGGCGAAGTGCTGGAGCCTCGCTATGTGGTCGATGCTGGCGACGGCAGCCGGGTCGACACCGGGCACGGTGCGGACGTTTTGGTGAGTTTTTCCTCGGTCGCGGGTAAGGACCAGAAGTCCAATCTGGCCGGAGCGTACGGGGCCCAGGCCGTCGATATGGAAGCGGCTGCAGTGGCCAAGGGCGCCCAGGCGCGCGGACTGCGCTTCCGCGCCGTCAAGGTGATTTCCGATGAGCTTGGTTTCGAAATGCCCAGCTTGGACCCGTTTGTCGGCAGGGACGGAAGCTTCCGGGCAGGAAAGTTCGCGCTGCATGCGGCTGTGCGTCCGTGGTTATGGGGGAGCGTGATCCGGCTCGCGCGCAACAGCGCAAAAGCCAGTCGGGCATTGTCCGAGTATCTGCGCCACATGGAACAGAGCCGGATCGACTCGCGGGCGCTGCCGGCCGCACTCGGGAACAGAGGAGGTCAATGACGTCGGCCTCCAGTCGCGCGCGACCAAGCATGGCGCTGCTCGCGCTGCTGGCGACGGGTCTCTGGTCGCAAACCATCTCGTTCGTCTACGTCGAGAGCTTTCGCAAGGGACCCACGCGGGTCACTGAATCGAGCTACGAGTTGCAGCTGGATCCGCAGAATCCGACCTGCCGCATTGCGTTGAAGGATCAAAGCGGTCACGACCGGTATGTGTTTGCGTGCTCGCCCCAGCGCGTCGGCGGAGGAGATGACCGGATCCTAGCGTGGCAGGTGCGATTGGCGGACTTGCATCACAAACTCTATGACAACGTGCTGATGCCGTCTCCCGATCCCACTGCTGACCCGACCCACATCGGGTGGCTCGATCCCGGGAAGTACGCGAAGATTCCGGTGACGAAGGAGCGCATCATCAAGGTGGACGGTTTCTATTGCGCGGTCGAGGTCAAGGACTACCATTTTCAGACCCAGGAACAGCCCTATCTTGATCGAATGACCGTGGAGGTTCGTTTCACCAACACCATGCCGCACATGCAGGTGCGCGGAAGGGAAGAGCAGACGGGTTTGTGATGGGCATCGCCGGACCAATCGCAATCGAAGAGCCGACCCGCACGATCCCGTCGATGATGCTGGCGGCGGTCTATCGCGGCCAGAACGACATGCGCATGGAGACCGTTCCTGTGCCCGCCATCGGCTCGGGCGAGTTGCTCGTTCGGGTTCACACCTGCGGCATCTGCGGGACAGACCTGAAAAAAATCGCCACCGGCTCCCATTCGGCGCCACGCATCTTCGGGCATGAGACTTCCGGAGTTGTGGTCGCAGCCGGAAAAGATGTGCAGGAGTTCCATCCCGGGGATCGGGTCATGGTCTTCCATCACATTCCCTGCCGCCAGTGCTATTACTGCCGGCACAAGACCTTTGCGCAGTGTGAGACCTACAAGAAAGTGGGCTGTACGGCCGGCTTTGAGCCAAGCGGCGGTGGCTTTGCCGAATACGTGCGGGTGATGGACTGGATTGTCGGGCACGGCACGGTGAGAATTCCTGACGGCGTGTCGTTTGAGCAGGCCTGCTTCGTCGAACCGGTCAACACCTGCATGAAGGGGGTGAACAGCCTTCGACTGGAGACCGACGAGACCGTGCTGGTCATCGGGCAGGGACCTATCGGCCTGATTCTCAGCGTGTTGGCCAAGCGGACCGGGGCTAGGGTA
>Ga0137396_10002421_pt1 | contig 10201 bp, 9 predicted proteins | sample czc16metaG_FD_108284 | JGI IMG/M metagenome (GOLD analysis project Ga0137396, IMG submission 108284) | Vadose zone soil microbial communities from Angelo Coast Range Reserve, California, USA - czcobulk3.16 metaG | ecosystem: Environmental > Terrestrial > Soil > Vadose zone | place: USA... | reverse complement strand
TCGGCGTCGCCGGCCAGCCCCTTGCCCTCGCGCAGCAGCCGCAGGACCCAGTCACCCTTCTTGCCGGGATTGCCGGCGGCCAATCCCTCGGCCACCGTGTAGCCGATCTTCAGCGGCGTGATGGCGGTGCCGTCGCGAAACGCGCGCGCGATGGCGTTCGCCCGTGTCGCCTGTGCGGCCACCATCAGGGGGGCGCGCGCGATCCACCCGGCCTCGCGCATCTCGCGAAAGCCGCGCGCCGTCGCGATGAACGTCTCGCCGACCGCGACGGGCGCGACCACGACGTCGGGCGGGGCAAAGTCGGTCTGCTCGGCGATCTCGTACGCGAGCGTCTTCTTGCCCTCGTGCTTGTAGGCGTTGCGCGAGGCGCCGCAGTCGAAGAAGAGGTTCTCCTCGACGAGCCGGTCCCAGAGCGAGATCAGGTCGTCGTAGACGCCCTTATAGATGATCAGGTCCGAGGTCGTCGCCGCCATGTGCAGGAGCTTCGGGGCCGAGGCGCGCTCGTAGGCGAAGATGAGCGAGCGCAGACCCGCGCGCGCCGAGTAGGCCCCGACGGACGAGCCCGCGTTCCCGGAGCTCACGACCGACGTCGCCTTGTAGCCGAACTGCAGCGCCGCGCCGACGGCGGTCGCCGACGAGCGGTCCTTCACCGTCCCCGTCGGGTTCGGCCCGTCGAACTTCGCGAGGAGCCGGCGCACGCCGAGCTCCTTCGCGAGGCGCGGGCACTCGAGGAGAGGCGTCCCGCCCTCGCCGAGGGTCACGCGATGCGCGGGATCGGCGATCGGCAGGACCGGCGCGTAACGCCAAAGCCCGGTGCCCGAGAAGATCGCGGGACCGGTCTTCGCGAGCCGCGGGATGTCGTAGCGAAGCTCGAGGAGACCGCGGCAGCGGTCGCACTGGAGGGTGTAGCCGAGCGCGTGCGAGGCACCGCAGTCGATGCAGGCGAGGCCCAGCGCGAGGGATTCGGAGGTCATGGGTGCGGTCGGGGCGGCTCCGCGCCCGACGCTCGGGCGAACCCCTCGAAGCGATCGTTCACCGCCGCGAGCATCTCATCGATCCGGTGACGCAGCGTGTGCTCCGCGAGCGCGCGCCGCCGCGCGTTGGCGCCGATCGCGCGTGCCTCGTCGGGATGCGCGAGGTAGAACTCGAGCTGGCGCCTGAGCTCGCCCAGATCGCGATAGGCGACGACCTCCTCGCCCGGCTTCAAGAGGTCGCGCAGGTCGTCCTTCAGGTCGACGACCTGGCACGCGCCCGCGGCCGCCAGCTCGAAGGTTCGCGTGTTGACGCCGTTGATGTCGTTCATCGGGTGGTGGTGGTTCAGAGAGAGCGTGGACGCCGAGTAGACGCAGAGCTTCTCGTGCCCCCACACCTGCGGCCCCGCGCACGCCCGGAGCCGGGGATCCTGAGACGCCAACCAGCCGCGTCCCCAGAGCTTGATTGGATAGTCGAGCAGTTCGCGCACGAACCGCTCGCGGTACGGGTAGCGGTTGCCGACAAACGAGACGGGCGCGCCCCAGCGCCGCGACTCCTGGTCGGTCGGCGCGACCGGATGATGCGCCGCGGGCACGCAGTACATTGGCAGGTAATGGAGGTTCTTGAGGCCGACCTGCTGGAGGCTCTGGAGCGCGTAGCGCTCTTTGGTGAAGAAGAGGTCGTACGCCTCGATCGCCTCGAACGGCATCATCCAGAGCGGGTTGTCGGGGAAGAAGTTCAGGAAGAGCGCGTCGAGCCGCGTCTTCACGCGCCGGATGAGCTCCGGCGTGATCGGTCCGCCTTTGATGACGAGCACGAGCGACGGTCGCCACGCGAGGCACACGCGCTCGAGGCCTCGGAGGATCCAGCTCTGGTAGACGGATTTCGTGCCCCGGTTCTTGTAGAGCGGGTTATCCCGCCGATATTCGAAGGTGCGGACCTCGTGGCCGAGCGCCAAGAGCTCGTCGGCGAAGTCCATGCCCATGAGCCCAGGCTGCTCGAACGGGAGGACGATCAGCCAGCGCACGCGTCGTAGCGTAGCATAGCGACGCCGCTGTATTTTGGGCGCGCCGTGGTGTCCCGGACGCTACGTGCTCCCCGGGGCGGGACGCTAGGCGACGGCGGTGGCGCGCGCCTGGCGGCAGCGCGCGGCGAACAGCGGGTCGAAGAGCGCCGCGGTGGCGACGAGCGTCGCGTCGGCGCCCTCGCGCTGCAAGTCCTGGGCGCGCTCGACCGTCGAGATGCCGCCCACGGCGAGCACGGCGCGGTCCCAGGCCCCCGCCCGGCGCCAGGCGAGCAGCTCGAGGACCTGCCGTGAGGCGATCGGGAAGATGTCGTGGCCGACGACGTCGGCGCGCTCGCGACCGGCGCCCTCGAACGCGGGGTTGCCCTTGTCGTCCAGGACCCGGCGGTGGAAGCCGTGGACCAGCACGAAGCCGCTCGCCCAGGCGGCGAGCTTCGTGGCGGTCTCATGCAGCGCCCGCGGACTCCGGAAGACGCCGAGCTTGGCGAGCACGGGCACCGTGACGCTCGCGCGCACGCGGTAGACGATGTGGGCGGCGAGCAGGACGTTCTCGTAGATCATCTGAGGCTGCTCGGAGAAGGGGTCGGGCACCGCCAGGTGCACCTCGACCGCGTGGGCGCCGCTCTCCGCCGCCCACGCCGCACAGCGCGCGTAATCGGCGACGAGCGCGTCGGTATCGCGGCCGGGTTCCGGCGTCCCCATGACGCTCACCACCAGGATCTGGCCGGGGCCGAGACGCTCCTTGGCGCGCCGGACGTCCTTGCGCCACACGTCCGGCTCCATCGAGGGCTCGCCGAGGGACACGGCGAGCGTCGGCATGCCCGCCGCAGACGCCCGGCGGGTCACGACGGCGCTCAGCTCCTGGTTCTCGACGTGGCGAATGTTCGGCAGACTCCACGCGGGATGGAAGGCAGAACGTACCGTGGGGTAGGTCAGGATGTCGTAGCCGAGTCGCGCGTAGGCCTCCACCCACCTGGAGTTGAGGAGTGCGCCCGCCGAGATGCCGAGGTTGCCGTTCAGGCGATAGTCGAAGAGCTTGCCACCCGGTCCCCGAGGGACGCGCCGGACGCGGGGGAGGACCGGCGCGTGGGCGTAGTTCCACTGGTATGACCGATCGAGCCGCCAGGCGCTCTGCCTAATCACCACGTCACTCCAATCTACCGAGCGAGTTCCAACAAGCGCTTAGTTTATCAATATTTACAGGTGATTACAAGCAAAAGCTCGCTCACCGGAAAGCCGGCATCACCTCCTTCGCCAGGAGCTCGAGCTCGCGCAAGATGTGGGCGTGCGGCATCCCGGGAAAGAAGGTCCGGCAGATCAGGTGGGTCATCCCGTACTTCTCGACGAATCGCCGGATCTGCGAGACGCACTGATCGGGACCGCCGATGATGAAGCGGTCCTCCATGAGCTTGTCGAGGTCGGTGGCGATCGCGGCGTCGATGAAGGGGTGACGCCAGCCGCCCGCGTACTCCCTGCGGTAGGCGAGCATGATGTGCGCTTCGGCGAGCGCGCGCGCCTGCGCGTCGGTGTCGGCGATGATCAGGTCGCGCGTGAGCGGCCACTCGGTGATCGCCTGCGGGCGCCCGCTCGCCTTGCGGCATTCGAGGAACTGCTTCTTGCCCTCGAGGAGGCGCTTGAGATCGGCGGTCGGCCCCGGGATCCAGTTGTCGGCGAGCGTGGCAGCGCGACGAAGCGTGATGTCGCCCCAGCCGCCGACCCAGAGGGGCGGGTGGGGCTTCTGCACCGGGGTGGGCTCGAGGCGCCCTTCGACAGTGTAGTACGCGCCCTTGAAGCTCACGCGCTCCCCGGTCCAGAGCCCCTTCATGATCGCGAGCTGCTCCTCGAAGCGCGCGCCGCGCTTCTCGAGCGGGACCCCATAGAGGGCGAACTCGTCGGGCTTGTAGCCGATCGCGACGCCCAGCGTGACGCGGCCTGCCGACATCACGTCGAGCATCGCGACGTCCTCCGCGAGGCGGACCGGGTGGTGGAACGCCGCGACGGCGATGTCGGTGCCGAGCGTGAGGCGCGAGGTGCGCGTCGCGAAGCCGGCGAGCACCGTGAGCGGTGAGGGCCAGTAGTGGTTGGTGACCGAGTGGTGCTCCTCCATCCAGACGGAGTCGAAGCCGAGCGCCTCGGCCCGCGTGACCTCCTCGAGCGACTCCTTGTAGTAGTGGCCGCCTTCGATGGGGATGAAGCCGATCTTGAGCCGTGCCATGGCGCCTCCTCGTGACGGCGCCCGAGCCTAGCACGACCGCCTGCACCGGTCACTTGACACGGGGAGGGCCGCTGACTAGGGTGAGCCACGACACGGAAGGAGGCGCCCCATGCCAGGTGTGACAGGCTTCCACGCCCTCAAGAACCTCCCCGAGGAGAAGATCACCGACAAGATCTCGCGCCGCGTGCTCGCCGGCGACAAGGAGATGGTCGTCTGGTGGTCCATGAAGGCCGGCGCGCACGCCGCCGCCCACAAGCACCCGCACGAGCAGATGTTCTGGATGCTCAAGGGGAGGATGGAGTTCCGGCTCGGCGACGAGAAGAAGACGTGCGGGCCGGGTGACGTCGGCGTCATCCCGGGCGGTGTCGAGCATGAGGCGTGGTTCCCAGAGGACACTGAGGTCGTGGACATCTTCGCGCCGCCGCGCGAGGACTTCTTGACGGGCCAGACGCCGGCGTACATGCGGAAGGGCTAGGGGGTTCGCTTCCGATGGCTGACGAGTTCACGCCGGACGAGCGTGCCGCCCTCGCCCCGTACTTCACCGACCTCGACGGTCCCGTCTTCGCGCTCGTCAACCTGCCCGAGGTCGTCAAGGGCGCGCTCTTCGCGCGTTACTCGCGCTCGCCGAAGTCGCTGCGCCGGCTCTTCCTCGACGAGTTCCTGACGGCCGGCGGCCTGGAGGCGGCCGCGCGGAAGGTCGCGCTGTGGTCGGTGGGCGAGGCCGGAACCCAGCGCGCCGAGCAGCTCTACGAGCGCGTCTTCTTCGAGTACGGCGACGACTCCGTCGCCCAGCTCGGTGGGGTGCACCTGGCGTGCGAGGGCGCGTCGAACATCCTGACGAAGGTGCTCGAGTGGGGACGCCTCATGGCCTATCTCGAGCAGTCGACGCGCTACATCCCCTACGACGACCGGCCCGCGGGACGCTACCGCTACCACGTGCCCGAGGAGCTCGACGGCGCGCTCCGCGAGCGGTACGTCGCGACGCTCGACCGCGGCTTCGACGCCTACCGGGCCTGGCTGCCGAAGCTCCGCGAGTTCTACGAGCGCAAGTACCCGCGCGACCCGAAGGAGTCCGAGATCGTCTATCGCACGACGATCCGCGCGAAAGCGCTCGACACGCTCCGGGGAATGCTGCCGGCGGCGACGATCTCGAACGTCGGGATCTACGGAACGGGCCAGGCCTACGAGCAGCTCCTGCTCAGGATGCGCGCCCATCCCCTCGCCGAGGTGCGGGCGTGTGCCGGCCTCATGCTCGTCGAGCTGCGGAAGGTCATCCCGGCGTTCCTCCGACGCGTCGACATGCCCGACCGCGGCGGCGCCTGGTCCGCCTATCTCGCCGAGACGCGCGTGGCGACGGAGGCGGCCGCCGCGCGCCTCCTCGCCGACGTCGGCGTCGAGCCGCGCGAGGAGGTCACGCTGACGGACTTCGACCCCGACGGCGAGGCCAAGGTGGTCGCGGCGGCGCTCTACGCGGTCTCGGCGCTGCCCGACGACGAGCTGCTGGCGCGGGCGCGCAAGCTGAGCCACGAGGAGCGGAGCGCGGTGCTCGCCGCGTACGTCGGCGGGCGCGTGAACCGACGCCACCGGCCGGGCCGGGCGTTCGAGCGCACGTCCTACCGCTTCGACATCCTCGGCGACTACGGGGCCTTCCGCGACCTGCAGCGCCATCGGCTCCTCACGCTCGAGTGGCAGCGCCTGTCCCCGCGCCACGGCTCCGTCATGCCGGAGGCCATCGCCGAGGCGGGCGCCGAGGCCGACTGGCGGCGGGTCCTCGGCGAGTCGGCCGACCTCCACGACGCGATCGTGGCGTCGGGGCGGCCCGAGGTCGCCCCGTACGCGGTGTCCATGGCGTACCGCGTCCGCTTCTACATGGAGCTGAACGCCCGTGAGGCCATGCACGTCATCGAGCTCCGCACCACGCCGCAGGGTCACCCGTCGTACCGACGCATCTGCCAGCGGATGCACCGCCTCATCGCCGAGCAGGCCGGTCACCGCGCCCTCGCCGCCGCGATGAGCTTCGCCGACCATTCGGCCGTCGAGCTCGAGCGGCTCGAGGCCGAGCGCGCCGCCGAGCGTCGCCGCGCCCGGGACTGAACCGTCTGGCGCCGCCGCTTGACGCCGCGGCGGTTCTCGAAGATAATTGGTCGGCCAATCAATAAAAATCGTATGCGATCCCAGGCGTGAGCCCCAAGGTCGGCATGGCGCCCCTTCGGCGCGAGCAGATCGTCCGCGCGACGATCCGCCGTCTCGCGCGCGACGGGTACTCGGGGCTCACGCTGAAGCGCGTCGCGCGCGAGGCCCGCGTGAGCCAGGGGATCCTCCACTACTACTTCGCCGACAAGCGGGCCATCCTCGTCGCCGCGCTCGAGGCCGTCATGGCCGACCTCGACCGGCGTGTGACCGCCGCCCAGGCACGCGGCGGGCGCGACCCGCGGGCGCGGCTCCACGCGCTCATCGGCGCCTGTCTGGCGCTCGCCGCTGAGGAGCGCGAGTTCTGGATCGTGTTCGTCGAGTTCTGGGGCGAGATGATGCACGACCGGCGCCTGCGCGCGGTCAACGCCGAGCTCTACGCGCGGATGCGTCGCGCGATCGGCGCCCTCGTCGCGGGCGGGATGCGCGACGGCCGCTTCCGGCGCGTGGACCCTCTCCAGGCGGCGGCGGTCATTCTCGGGCTGGTGGATGGGGTCTCGCTCCAGCTCACCTTCGATCCGGGGGCGTTCAGCGTGGCGGCCGCCACGCGGTTCTGCGAGGAGGCGCTGCTGCGCTATCTCGCGAAGGAGGCGCGATGAATACCGAGGCCGAGGCCCAGGCGAAAGAGAAGGCGCGCGAGTACTTCAGGACGAAGGCCACGGCGCTGGCGGCGCCCGTGCTCCGCGAGCGGGTCGCGGACGCGCTCGGCGCCTTCGAGGATTTCGTGGCGCCGCTGTCGACGGCGCAAGCGGCGCGCGCGACGATCCCCGGCGAGTGGACGATCCACGAGGTCGTGGACCATCTCGTGGAGACCTATCGCCCGGGGCTCGACGAGCTCTGGTGTCTCCTCGCAGGCCGGCGACCCCCCGGCGAGCCCATCCCGGCGTCCCTCCAGTCCAAGGCGCCGCTCCTCCGGCCGTGGTCGTGGCTCCTCGACGAGCTGAGGCGCGTGGACGCGGAAGTCCTGAACACCCTCGGCGCCGTGCCGGCGGACTGCACGACCGGCCCACGCGCGCCGCTCGTGATGGTCGTCAACGTGAAGGATGCGCGGGGACACACGACGCCGCTCCACTGGATCGAGGAGCTCGACTGGAAGGCGTACGCGATCGTGAGCTGGCGGCTTCACGCGATCGACCACCTTCAGCAGGCGCGCAAGGTCCTCGCCGCGATGAAGGAATGAGGTAGAGTAGGCACGTGGCGATCGGCTCGAGGGCGGCGGCGGTGCCCGGAGCGCCTGCCCTCGCCCGCGCGGGCGAGGCCTCGCTCGCGGTCCGCCGTGCGGCGCTCTGGGCCCTGCTCGGCGCCAAGGTGCTCGCGAGTTGGGGCGTCCAGTGGGACATCCAGTGGCACACCATCATCGGACGCGACTCCTTCTGGATCCCGCCGCACCTGATGACCTATTCGGGCGTGACGCTGACGGTGCTTCTGAGCTTCGGCGTCCTCGCCTGGACGACGCTACGGCCGTCGCCGGCCGCGGGCGACCGCGTGCGGGCGCTCGGCTTCGTGGGCACGCGCGGCTTCCACCTGGCGGCCTGGGGTATCGCGCTGACGGTCCTCGCGGCGCCGATCGACGACCTCTGGCATCGCCTCTTCGGCATCGACGTCACGCTCTGGAGTCCGCCGCACATGCTGGGCCTGCTGGGGGCAGCGATCAACACGCTCGGCTGCTTCCTGATCGCCCGCGAGGTCTATCCTGCGCCGAGCCGCGCGCGCTTCGTCGCCGTCCTCGTCACGGGCGTGCTCCTCTTCATCGGCCTGCAGCTCACGGTGCAGCCGAGCTTCCGGATCGCGTACCTCCACGGCGGCGTGCTGTTCCACTTCTACTCGATGCTCGCCGCGCTCGTGCTGCCGCTCGCCTACGTCACGGCCGCGCGCCTCTCGGGGAGCCGCTGGGCGCCCGCCGTCGTGCTCGCCGGCGCAGTCGCCGTGGGGCTCGCGGGCCAGCAGCTCGCGCGTCTCGGCTTCGACCTCCTGCAGCCGGTCTCGGTCATCGAGGCGGAGATCGCGAAGGATCCGACGTCGCCGATTGCGGTCGCCAACATCGTCGCGCGGAGGAACGGGACCGTGCCGGGCGCAACGACGAGTGTCGCGCAGCTCCTCGGCCTCATCCCGCTCGCCGCGATGGTGGCCGTGGACCCGCGGCGGCGGCCCGTCGCCGCGTCGACGGCGTACGCCCTCGTGCTCTTCGGGCTGATGGTCTGGAGGCTCGGCAGCCTCCCGGCGTATCGCGCGCTCGTGCCGACGGCGGGCGAGACCCTCGTGGCGCTCGCGCTCACGCTCGCCGCGGGGCTGGCCGGTGGCTGGATCGCGGGCCGGCTGGCGGTGATGCTCGAGCCGGTCCCGGCGCGCGCGGCCTAGCCTACTTCACGATCACCCCGCAGGCGACCCGCGCCCCCGAGCTGCCCGCGGGGTCGGTCTTCTCGTCGTCCCGGTCCGCGTGGACCACGAGGGAGAGGCCGACGACGTCGGTCAGCGCCACACCCGCGGCGGTCACCTCGGTGGCGCCGGCTCCGCTGGCTCCGACCCTCAGGTTCCCCAGATCGCCCGCGTGGGCGCCTTCGGGATTCAGCCGGCCGTGTTTCTTGTTCCGGGGGTTGTAGTGGCCACCCGCCGAGGTGAAGGCCGGCGGCTCGCATTTCCCGACCTCATGGACGTGAACGCCGTGGTCGCCGGGCCGGAGCCCGCGCACCCGCAGCGCGATCCTCGCGCCGTCCGGCGCCCCGGTGAGCGTGGCGGTGCCGACGACGTTGCCCTGCGCGTCCTTGAGCTCGGCCTCCGCCGTCTGGGCCTGGGCGACCACGGGCAGGCCGGCGAGCAGCACGCCGACGACCGCCGCGATCGGACCCGTCATCGACTGAATTCCGCCTTCGCCGCCTGGAGCTGCTCAGGCGCGGCGAGCAGGTCGAGCGCGGTCAGCGCGAGCGCCTTCGCGCCCGCCACCAGGCCGGCGCGCGCGAGCGGCGAGCGCGCCCACTCGGCGAACTCGCGCGAGTGGCCGGGCACGCCGTCGGGGGAGATCCGGATATAGGGATGGATCGTCGGCAGCGCCTGGCTGACGTTGCCGCAGTCGGTCGAACCGTAGCCCGCCTCACCGTCGTCCGGGTCGACGGGGAAGTCGATGAACGCGAGGTTCTTCTCGAACACCTCGGCCAGCGTGCGGTTCGGCTTCATCGGGTCGTGAATCGTGGGCTCCGCCGTGACCTCCACCCGGCAGCCGGTTGCCGCCGCGGCGCCCTCGGCGCAGCCCCTGAAGCGGCGGAGCAATTCGTGGAGGTAGTCCCTGCCGAGCGAGCGGAGGTAGAAGTCCGCGCGCGTGTATTCGGGGATGATGTTCGGCTGCTCGCCGCCCTTGACGATGACCCCGTGGACCCGCGCGTCGGGGCGGAGCTGCTGGCGCATCTGGTCGAGCGCGACGAAGAGCTGGATGACCGCGTTCAGCGCGTTCACGCCGCGCCAGGGCCACGACGAGGCGTGCGTCGCCTTGCCGTGGAACTCGGCCTTCACCTTGATGATGCCGAGCGTCGGCCGCCACACCTGCGTCCCGCAGCGGCCGTGGATCATCATGGCGGCGTCCACGTCCTTGAAGACGCCGGCCTCCAGCAGCTTGACCTTGCCCGCGCCGCCCTCTTCCGCGGGCGTGCCGATCACCTGGATGCGTCCCGGGAACGGGAGCCTCCCGAGCGCCACGGCGAGAGCGGCGCCCGCGCCCGTGCCGGCGGTCGCGATCACGTTGTGGCCGCACGCGTGGCCGATCCCGGGGAGCGCGTCGTACTCGGCCATGATCGCGATCGTCGGCCCGG
>Ga0137396_10002420_pt1 | contig 10201 bp, 10 predicted proteins | sample czc16metaG_FD_108284 | JGI IMG/M metagenome (GOLD analysis project Ga0137396, IMG submission 108284) | Vadose zone soil microbial communities from Angelo Coast Range Reserve, California, USA - czcobulk3.16 metaG | ecosystem: Environmental > Terrestrial > Soil > Vadose zone | place: USA... | reverse complement strand
GATGGCGGCAAGGACCTGTTCGCGCACTTCTCCGAGATTCGCACCAGCGGCTTCAAGTCGCTGAGCGAAGGTCAGAAGGTGGAGTTTGTCGTCAAGCAGGGCGCAAAGGGCCCGCAGGCGGCTGAGATCCAGATCGTCTGACCGGCAATCGAACAGGCAGGAAAGGGTGCGGCCGCTGCGCCGCGCTCTTTCCTGCTCCTTCCGCGCCGCGCATTGCGCGGGCGCGGTCGCCCTGCGGGGACGCGGACCCGGGCCAAAGCCCGGCGCCGCCCTTGCCGGATAGGCCGGCGCGTGCCAGCTGATCCGTTCCTTTTCACCCCGGAGGTGTCGTCATGGCGAAAGAAGAACACATCGAAATGAACGGAGTCGTCAGCGAAGTGCTGCCCGACTCCCGGTTTCGAGTCACGTTGGACAACGGACACAAGCTGGTCGCCTATTCCGCAGGGAAGATGCGCAAGCACCGGATCCGGATCCTGGCGGGCGACAAGGTCTCGCTGGAACTGTCGCCCTACGACATGAGCAAGGGGCGCATCACGTTCCGCCATATCGATGAGAGGCCGCCGTTCGCCGGACAGCGGCCCAGACGCTGATCGCGGGGATTACTCGACGTCGCGGCCCAGTCGCAGGTACTCCCGCAGGCTATTGGACCTCGAAGCCGAGCAGCAGGTACTCCAGCAGCGCCTTTTGCACGTGCAGGCGGTTTTCCGCTTCGTCCCACACGGCGCTCTGCGGCCCGTCGATCACGTCCGCCGACACCTCCTCGCCGCGATGCGCCGGCAGGCAATGCATGAACAGCGCGTTCGGGTTCGCGGCGGCCATCACGCCGGAGTCGACCATCCAGTGCGCGAACGCCTTGCGGCGCGCATCGCCCTCCGCCTCGTATCCCATGCTGGTCCACACATCGGTCGTGACCAGGTCGGCGCCGGCCGCGGCCTGGCGCGGGTCCTGGCACAGTGTGAGATGCGGCCCGCGCGTGATGCGGGCCGGATCCGGGCCGTAGCCGGGCGGGGCGGCGAAGTTCAGGGCGAACCCGAGCTGCTCGGCGGCCTGCACCCACGTATAGGCCATGTTATTGGCGTCGCCGATCCACGCCACGGTGCGGCCCTGGATCGGCCCGCGCAATTCCAGGAACGTGTAGATGTCGGCCAGGATCTGGCACGGGTGGTATTCGTTGGTCAAGCCGTTGATCACCGGCACGCGCGAGTCATTCGCGAAGCGCACGATCTTGGACTGCTCGAACGTGCGGATCATCACGATGTCGACCATCCGCGAGATCACGCGCGCGGTGTCCTCGATCGGCTCGGCGCGGCCAAGCTGCGAGTCTCCGGTGGTCAAGTGGATCACCGAGCCGCCCATCTGGTACATGCCGGCCTCGAAGGACACGCGCGTGCGGGTGGAGGCCTTCTCGAACACCATCGCCAGCGTGCGGTCGGTCAGCGGCTGGTACGCCTGGTAGCGCTTGAACCGGTCCTTGATGATGCGGGTGCGGGCGAAGACGTGCTCGAGCTCGGCGCGCGACAGATCGGAGAACTCCAGAAAATGGCGGACGCGCTCAGTCGCCATCAGGCGGCGATGCGCGCCTGCTGCGCGCCGGTCAGCGCCGTGAGGCGGTTGCGTTCGGCGGCCGTGAGTACGCGGATGCTCGGAAAGTAACCCTGGTAGACGACGCCGTGCAGCTCGACCTTGCTCTGCACGCGCAGGTAACGGATCAGGAACTCGACGATGTTGTCGGTAACCAGCTGGCCGGGAACCAGAACCGGGATGCCGGGTGGATACGGCACGATCTGATCGGCGCAGATGCGGCCGAGCAGCTCCTGGTTGGGCTGGTCGTTGTCGTTCAGCAGCGGGACCAGTTCGCCGCCGCAGTAATAGGCGTCGCGCGGCAGGTAGACCAGCTCGGTGAAGGGCGGCAGGTCGGGGGTGCGGTACAGGCGCCGGGGCGTGCGCTTTTCGCGCGCGATCCGCATCAGCGCGTCGTACAGGCGCGAGCACTTCGAGCGCGTGGTTCCGATGGTCAGGAGCAGCGTGAGCGTATTGACGGTCGACTTTTCCACCGTGATGTTGAACCGTGTGAACAGCTCCTGCTGCAGCTCGTCGACCGTCATCCCGCACGAGGAAATATCGACCGTGATCTTGGTCGGATCGAGCCGGATGTTGTCGTTGCGCACTTCCTCCGGCAGCAGGTCCTCCAGCTCGAGCACGCGGAACACGCCGGTCGAGTTGATCTGCTGGCGCAGCTCGGAGGCAAGCATCAGCGTGCGCTCCAGCAGCTTGTAGCCCTCCATCACGGCCTGCTTGCGACCCACGTCCAGGCTCGCGATCAGGCTGTACATCGGGCTGGTCGAGGTGTGCATGTTGAAGTTTTCGCGGAAGATGTGCTCGCGAAGGGCCGGATCGTTCACGTGGATCATCGCGGCCTGCGAGAACGCCGACAGCGTCTTGTGCATCGACTGCGTCACGTAGTCGGCGCCGGCTTCCAGCGCGGTGGGCCGCAAGTCCGGATGGAAGCGCGCGTGGCCGTACCAGGCTTCGTCGATCAGCACCTTGATGCCGCTCGCGTGGGCCGCGTCGATGACCGGTTTCAGGTCGTAGCGCAGGCCGTCGTAAGTGCACGAGGTCAGCACCAGAAGCTGCGCGTCCGGGTGCTCGCTGATGGCGCGCAGGATCGTGGCACGCGGCACCGGTCCGAACACCCCGTACTGACGGTTTACGCTCGAGTCCATGTACACGGGCTGCGCGCCGGACAGCACCACGCCGTGATGGACCGATTTGTGGCAGTTGCGATCGAGCAGCAGTTTTTCGCCCGGGGCGATCAGGGTCTGCAGGATCACCTTGTTCGAGGTGGAGGTGCCGTTGGTCGCGAAGAAGGTCTTGCGGGCGCCGAAGGCCTTGGCCGCCATCTGCTGCGCCTCGGCGATCACGCCGGTCGGCTCCATCAGCGAATCCAGGGCCTTGGCCGACACCGAAAGATCGGCGTCGAACACGTGTTCGCCCATGAATTCGTAGAAGTCGTTCACCCACGGGCTTCCGCGCAACGAGTCGCCGCTGGAATGGCCGGGCGTATGCCAGGCGTCCTTGGCGGCCAGCACGTAGGCGCACAGCGCGTCGTAAAACGGCGTCCGGGCCCGCTCCGCGATCTGCGCATTCAGGATCCGGTACATGCCGCGATAGTCGCGTTCCTCCCGGTAGAAGTAGCCATCGACGGCCTCGGCGAACAAGGTGTCGACGACTTCGTCCTCGCGCTCCTTCTCGATCAGGATGTACAGGTCGAGCTCGGGCCGCAGCGCCGTGATCTTCTGCACCAGCTTCAGCGCGCTTACCTGCAGAGTGCGGGACGGCTCGCGCCCTGGCGGGGTCTTGCCGTTGCGGCTGCCGTTGCGCTGCTGCCGGCGCGGTCCATCCTCCACCGCATACAGCTTGTCGTCGACGATCACGACCTGGATGTCGCCGTCGCGCTCGATCAGCGCCAGCCCCTCCTTGGCGGTCAGTGCCCCCGTGAACGAAATGCCGAACGGGTTGTCCAGCGATCTGGCCGCGGCATTCAGTCCCTTCAGCAGCTCCTTCAGGATCAGCGGTTCATCGTTGATCACCAGAACCTTGGAGGTCGGTTTGGCCATGGCGGGGCGGGCACTCATGCTGGCCGCAAGGGTACTGAAGGCGATTGGGGTTTTATGCGCGAATTGGTGCCTAAACGCAAGCGATACCGCGCGGTTGACCGGCAACCGCGCGGCCGGACGCAGGAAACTGGTTCAGGGGACAAGGGACCGCTGACCGGCAGCACAGTAACGGGCTGGCAGGCGGCGTGCCACGGTCGGTCGGCCCCCGCAGGAGCTGGCTCGTGGCTAAGCCATCGCTTTGATGGCGGCCGCCAGGCGACTCTTGTTGCGGGCCGCCAGGTTCTTGTGGACCACTTTCTTGTCGGCGATCGAATCGATCACGCGGGTGGACGCGCGCAATTCCGCCGCCGCCGCCGCCTTGTCGCCGCCGGCGATGGCTTTTCGCACCTTCTTGATCGCCGTGCGCAGGCGCGAGCGCAACGCCGTGTTGTGCTGATTGCGCACCCGCGCCTGGTGGGATCGCTTGCGGGCCTGCTTCGTATTCGCCATTTGTCCGTCTTTCGTCCGGAGCTTTCCTCGGTCGATTTTCTTCCTAGGCGCCGGGCGCAGGAAGCGCTAAATCTTTAAACTTTACCACACCATCCTTCGTTCCCTACGAGCGGCTTCGACCGTTCCGCCTGCTTGAAGCGTCCTGCCTTGAATTTGCTGCGCGCCACGGTCGCCGTGAGCGGACTGACCCTTGTGTCCCGCATCACAGGCCTGGTGCGCGAGGTGCTGATCGCGCGCATTTTCGGCGCCGCCAGCGACATGGATGCCTTTTCGGTCGCGTTCCGCCTGCCGAACCTGCTGCGGCGCCTGTTCGCCGAGGGAGCGTTTTCGCAGGCCTTCGTGCCGATCTTCGCCCACACGCAGTCCTCCGGCGGCTCGGAGCGCGCCCGCGAGCTGCTCTCGCATGTGGCCTCGGCGCTGTTCTGGACGGTGCTGGCCGTTTCGGCGCTCGGCGTGGTGGCCGCCCCGGCCCTGGTGGTGCTGATCGCCAGTGGTTTTTTGAAGACGCCGCCCGTGTTCGACCTGGCCACGCTGCTGACCCGGTGGATGTTCCCGTACATCCTGTGCATGTCGCTGGTTGCGTGCGCGGCCGGCGCGCTGAACACGTTTGGCCGCTTTGCGGTTCCGGCAGTCACCCCGGTGCTGCTGAACGTATCGATGATCGCGCTCACCGTGCTGGCGGCGCCGCATGTGCATCCTCCCATCCTGGCCCTGGCCATCGGGGTACTGCTGGGCGGCGTACTGCAGCTCGCGATCCAGGTGCCCGCGCTGGCACGCATCGGGATGCTGCCGACGATGGTCGGGCTGCGGACGTCGCTGGTCGATCCGCAGGTGCGGCGAGTGCTGCGGCAGATGGGGCCGGCCGTGTTCGCGGTTTCGGTCGCACAGGTGAGCCTCATCGTCAACACCGCGATCGCCTCGCACCTGGGTGCGGGCAGCAACGCATGGTTGTACTTCGCCGATCGCCTGATGGAGTTTCCGACCGCGCTGCTGGGCGTCGCGCTGGGTACCGTGCTGCTGCCCAGCCTGTCGCGCGCTTTCGCCGACGATCGGCCCGAGCAGTACAGCCGCCTGCTCGACTGGGGGCTGCGGATGACGTGCCTGATGGCGTTGCCGGCGATGCTGGCGTTGGTGCTGCTGGCCGACGGAATGATCGCGGCGCTGTTTGCCGGAGGTCGTTTCGGTGCGCACGACGTCACGCAGACCGCCACCGCGCTGATCGGATACGCGGTCGGCCTGATCGGGCTGATCGCGATCAAGATCCTGGCCCCGGGGTTCTACGCGCGTCAGGACATTCGGACCCCGGTGAAAATCGCGGTCGTGGTGCTGGTCGCCACCCAGCTTGCGAACGTAGCGCTGGTGCCCTGGCTGCGCCATGCCGGCCTGGCGCTGTCGGTGAGCCTGGGTGCGTGCGCCAACGCGGCGATGCTGCTGATCGGTCTGCGGCGGCGCGGTATTTACCACCCGTCCCCCGGCTGGGCCGTTTTCTGCGGCAGGGTGCTGCTTGCGCTGTGTGCGCTGGCGGTGCTACTTTGGCTCATCCGCACCTACCTGCCCGTGCCGAGCCAGGCTTCCTCGTTCGCCGACCGGCTGCTGTGGATCTCGGCGGTGGTCGGTGCAGGTGGCGCGCTTTACATTTCGGTGCTTTGGCTGGTCGGCTTCAGATTGCGCGACTTCGTACTGCGTTCCTCATGAACCTGCCCTGCGACGCCTTTTGCCTCCTCTCCCCCTTTGCGGAGAGGGGCCGGGCTTCGCCCGGCTACGCCGGGGGTGAGGGTCCCACGTGATCTTTTCCTCCTAACTTGAAGCGTTTCGACGCCATCACCCCGCACGACCCGGCTCCGGCTTTGCTGGAGAGCGTGGCGGCGCTGACGCGGCTGGTGGATCGCGACAGTCAGCCGGAGGAAGTCGTTCGAACCGTGCGTGGCTGGGGACAGCGGCTGTGCGGGCGGATTGCACCCGATGCCTCGGTCCTGAACCGGCTGCGGATGCTGAACTTCTTCTTTTTCCAGGAGCTCGGTTTTCATGGCGAGCGCAGCGGCGGCGATTGGGCCGATGCGGGCTGTCTGCACCGGGTGATCGAGCGAAGGGCCGGAATCGCGCTGTCGTTGTCGATCCTGTATATGGAAATCGGCCGAGCGATCGGACTGAAGCTGGTCGCGCTCGAGTTTCCCGACAGCTTCCTGGTCAAGCTCGTGTGCACCGGCCGCGTACTGGTGATCGACGTGTCGGATCGCGGCGCGACGCTGTCAGTGCAGCAGCTGCAGTCCAGGCTCGCTTCGACCTGCGGCGACGCCGATGCCGACGAGGCATGCGGCGCGCTGCAACGCTTCCTGCGCGGCGTGCCGGAGGACGATATCCCCGTCCGGATCCTGCGGGCACTCAGGCTGCGGCACCAGGCGGCGGGCCGGTGGGCCGAAGCGCTCGCCGTTCAGTCGCAGCTGGTTGAGCTGCGGCCGGGCGACCGCGAGCAGCTGCTCGATCGTGCCCGCCTGTACGAGCGGCTGGATTGCCCTCGCGCAGCCGCGCTCGATCTGCTGGCGTGTCTGCGTCTGGATCCGAACACACCGGACGCAGGCTCGATCCGGCAGCGGTGGGCGCGACTGCAGGAGCAGGCCAGCCGCCTGAACTGAGGTTCAGCCCAGCTGGCGCAGCGTCGCTTCCGCGCTGCTCACTTCGAACTTGCCGGGGGCCTCGACGTTGAGCTTTTTAACGACCCCGTCCTGAACCAGCATCGAGAAACGCTGGCAGCGCATGCCCAGCCCGCCGGCGCGCAGGTCGAACTCGAGTCCCAGCTTGCCCGTGTACTCACCCGAGCCGTCGGCCATCATCCGGATTTTGCCGCCGACCTTCTGGTCGCGTCCCCATGCTCCCATTACGAACGCGTCGTTGACGGAGAAGCACCAGATTTCGTCGACGCCCTTGCTCCTGAATTCGTCGTAGTGGCGTGCGAATCCGGGAACATGCTGGGCCGAGCAGGTCGGCGTGAAGGCGCCGGGCACTCCGAACACGACGATCGTCTTGCCCTTGGTCAGCTTGTCGATATCGAACCGGTTGGGGCCGATCGAGCAGCCAGCCGTTTCGACTTCGACGTATTCCTGGATCTGGCCACTGGGCAGCCGGTCTCCGATCTTGATGGTCATCGTTCTCGCTCCTGTTGCAGGGTGGTCGCGCAGCCAGTTTAGACCGGCACCCGGCTCCAATCCGTAGACAGGCGCAGGTGTTTGCCGAACCGGCCGTCAATCGCCGATCGCAATGCCTTCCCGCCTGGGATCGGCGCCGCCGATCCATCGGATCCCGCTCCGAGGCGATGCTGGCCGTGCGGCGGTGATCGCCTGCAGCCCGCTCGTCATCGGGATCTGGGCCACGGTATGCCCGCGCGCCTGCAGAGCCTGCACGAGCGAAAGCTCGAAACGGTCCGCTTCCAGCTCGGTCGGGCCGTTACGGCTGCCGAAGTTGGGCAAGGCAATCGCCTGCTGGGCATCCAGTTGCCAGTCCAGCAGGCCGACCAGCGTCTTGACCAGATACGACGTGATCCAGGTTCCGCCCGGCGATCCCAGGCTGGCAACCAGCTGGCCACCCCCACGATCGAACACGAGCGTCGGAGACATCGACGACAGCGGTCGCTTGCCGGGCTGTACACGGTTGGCGATCGGCGCCCCGCCCGCCGCCACCTGACCGTCGGGGCCCTGGGCGCGGGGCGTGAAGGAGAAATCGGTCAGCTGATTGTTCAGCAGGAATCCGCGCACGAAGATGCGCGAGCCGAACCCATCCTCGATCGAGGTCGTCATCGCAACCGCGTGACCCCACGCGTCGATCGCGGACAGGTGCGACGTGGCTGGCCTGGGCGGCGAGGAGTCCGGCGCGAGGCGGGCACCCGGCTCGCGCGAGGGACCCGGCTCGGCGCGCCCCATGCTGCGTTCGCCGATTCGCCCGGCACGCCCGGCAAGGTAGCCCGGGTCGAGCAGCGCGGCCGCGTCGACGCGCACGAAGTCCGGGTCGGCCAGGTACAGGTTGCGGTCTGCGAATGCCAGCCGTTCGGCCTCGCTGATCAGGTGGATCGCCTCGGGCTGCAGCATCAGGTCGGGGCCGCGCTGGCGCGGTCTGAGCGGCTCGAGCTCGAAATGGCTCAGGATGCCGAGGATCTGGGCGGTCACGATGCCGCCCGATGAGGGCAGCGGCATTCCGCACACGGTCCAGCTCCGGTAAGGGGCGCACACCGGCTCACGTTCGCGCGCCCGGTATCCGGCGAGGTCCGCCTCGGTGATCCGGCCGGAGTGGTGTGGTTCGCTTCGCGCGGCGCGCACCAGATCGGCCGCGATCGGGCCTCGGTAGAACGCGTCGGCGCCGCCCGCGGCCAGCGCGCGCAGCGTGTCGGCCAGCGCCGGATTTTTCAGCAGCGTTCCGACCGCAACCGCGTTGCCCTGCGGATCGTAGAAATACGCGCGCGCGGCCGCATCGTTCCGCAGGCGAGTCTCGCGCTCCAGCAGCGCGTGCAGCCGAGGTGAAACCCGAAATCCCTGCTGCGCCAGCTCGATCGCCGGCTCGAACAGCACAGGCCACTTCAAGCGCCCGTGCTCTCGATGGATGAGTTCCAGCATCCGCGGCACCCCCGGGACTCCCACGGACAGGCCGCTGGCAGCGGCGTCCCGGAACCGCAGCGGCTTCCCGTCCGGACCGATGAACTGGTCCTCGGTTGCGGCCATCGGTGCGGTCTCGCGACCGTCGTACGCCTGCACCCGCTGTCCGTCCCAGTGCAGCACGAACGCGCCGCCGCCGATGCCGGAGCTTTGCGGCTCCACCAGCGTCAGCACCATTTGCATCGCGATCGCGGCATCGACGGCCGAGCCGCCCTCGCGCAGGATCTTCAGCCCAGCGCGCGCGGCCAGCGGATTGGCCGCGGCCGCCATCTGCTTTTGCGCCGTCGCGGCCGGCTGAACCGCCTGCAGCCCGGTCGCAGCCTCGGGCGCTTGCTGGCCTGCGGCCGGCACTGCGCCGAAGCACAGAACTGCCGCAATCCCCAGACTCAGCCGGATCGCCCGGCCGCCGTTACTTCGGCTGAAGTCGGAGCGCGCCATCCAGACGGATCGTGGTGCCGTTGAGCATCACGTTTTGGACAATGCTGCGGACCATCTGCGCGAATTCAGAGGGTCGACCCAGCCGCGCCGGAAAGGGCACCTGCATGGCGAGCGCCTGCTGCGACTCGGGCTTCAGGTTGGACAGCATCGGCGTCTCGAAGCTGCCCGGCGCGATGGTCACGCACCGGATCGCGTGCCGGGCCAGATCGCGGGCGATCGGCAGCGTCATCGCGACCACGCCTCCCTTGGAGGCCGCATAGGCCGCCTGTCCGATCTGCCCCTCGAAAGCTGCGATCGACGCCGTGTTCACGATCACGCCGCGCTCGCCGTCCTCCGCCGGCGCCCCGTGCGCCATCGCCTGCGCGCAGACGCGCGTCATGTTGAAGGTTCCGATCAGGTTCACGCGGATCACACGCTCGAAGGTTTCCAGCAGGTGGGGGTGGTCGCGTCCCACGATCCGTTCGGCGGCCAGCACGCCGGCGCAGTTCACGAGTCCGCGCAACGGTCCGTCTTCCTGCGCAGCCTGCGCCACCGCGTGCGCATCCAGCTCGGACGTCACGTCGCAAGGCACATAGCGTGCGGCCGGTCCGCAGTCCTCGATCAGGGCCTGGGCGGCCTCCTGCTGCAGGTCCGCGACGATCACGCGCCCGCCTTCCTCGACCAGCATCCGCACCGCGGCGGCGCCCAGACCCGAGGCACCGCCCGAGACGATGAACACGTTGTCGCGTATGTGCATGACCGTCGAGAGATGTAAAAGTCAGACAGAGTTAACGGGCGTGGGCTGCGATGATGGGCACGATCAGCAGCGCCACGATGTTGATGATCTTGATCAGCGGGTTGACGGCGGGGCCCGCGGTGTCCTTGTAAGGATCGCCGACCGTGTCGCCCGTAACCGCCGCCTTGTGCGCGTCCGACCCCTTGCCGCCGTAGTTGCCCTCCTCGATGTACTTCTTCGCGTTGTCCCAGGCCCCGCCACCGGTGGTCATCGAGATGGCCACGAACAATCCGGTCACGATC
>Ga0137396_10002419_pt1 | contig 10203 bp, 9 predicted proteins | sample czc16metaG_FD_108284 | JGI IMG/M metagenome (GOLD analysis project Ga0137396, IMG submission 108284) | Vadose zone soil microbial communities from Angelo Coast Range Reserve, California, USA - czcobulk3.16 metaG | ecosystem: Environmental > Terrestrial > Soil > Vadose zone | place: USA... | reverse complement strand
GATCTGTGTGATCTGTACTCTGTTGTTGACCGGCTGCATTGCCCAACAAGCTGATCTCAAACAGACGGAGAAGAATCTTCAGCAGCGCATCAGGCAGTCGAGCGATGAGTCGGCACAGACCCGTGCGCGACAGAGTCAAGAGATTTCGGTGCTTCGGGAGCAGGAGTTGCCGCAGTTGCGTGGCGAACTGGAGCGCGCGTTGCACCAAGCTCAGGAACTCCAGGGCAAGCAGGAAGACCTCAAGCAGCGCTCTACGCAACTTGAGCAACAAACCAAGCGGCTCGAACAGTTGGCCGGCAAGCTGGAGGCGGATAGCACAACTCGATACAACCAGGTGCGCGAGAGCCTCAATGCTCAAGATGTGAAAAATAAGCAGGATCGCGATCAGCTCCGCATGGACGTGAACACTCGCCTTGACGACGTGAGCCGGCAGATGGAGGTGGTGCGAAAAGAGATCATCGAGGTCGTGCAGAAGACGAACAGCGGACTTGCCAAGAGTCTCGACGTACGTCTGGAGGAGCAGCATAAGGCGCTGACGGATAACCAGGCTCGGGCCGAACAGTTGTCGGCAAAATTCGCACAATTCAGTCAGTCCTTAACGGCATTCAGGGATTCGCTGACAGGTTTGAGCGAGCGGGTGAGCCAAGAAGAGCAGGAGAGCAAAGCTTCGGCAACCCATATCAATGAGACGAACAAGGCCGTGACCGGTCATTTAGGCGAGGTCAATAAGAGTGTCGCATCTGTCGCGCAGAAGTTTGCTGCCCGTTTCGATGAACAGGACCGTCGTCTGGATGCCCTCTCCAAGGTCGTTGAGCAGGTCGCGCAGGATGCGCATGTACGAGGGGGAAGCAAGGGAGGGGCACGTCAGTTACCCACGAAGCCGGCCCACCGATCGGCAACGGTGCCTTCGGCTGAAACCCCGAAGGTTGAGCAGGAGATGCCCACGGCTTCGCTCCCTGTGCAAGCGGAAGCGGGACAATCTGCTGAAGCGGTGACATCGGCAGTCGAGTCCGAGGAGTCGCCGCGCCCGCAAGTCAGCCAGAGTAGTGAGCGTTCCGATAAAGTCGAGTACGAACGTCTACTGGCACTGTTTCGTGATGGGGACTTGGATGGAGCCCGGCAGGGGTTCGCCGCATTTTTGCGTGACTATCAGAACTCGGATCTATCTCCAAACGCTCGCTATTGGCTCGGTGAATCGCATTACGGCAAGAAAGATTATCGACAGGCGATCGATTCATACGACCGCGTCGAACTGGATTTCCCCCAGAGTGAGAAAGTACCATCGGCGATCTTGAAGAAAGGATATGCGTACCTGGCGATGAAAGATAAGAAGCGCGCTTCTTCGGCCTTCAAACAGGTGGTGACGTTGTATCCACGGACTCCTGAGGCAGGAAAAGCGTCCGATAAACTATCCCAGTTGAAGGAGTCGCGATAACCGTGATGCGCAAGAAAACAGGTTCAAGGGGGTTGGTCGTTCTCATGGCCGGAGCGGTGCTGTTATTCGTCGGATGTGCCAACCACGCAGATTTTGTGGAGTTGCGTGACCACTTGTCGACGGTGTCGAAGTCTCAAGAACAAGATCAAAAGCGCCTGGATGCGCTGCAACGACGTTTGGAGTCGCTGGAGCGGGTGAAGGATATCGAATCTGCCAGGTCGAAGCTCGATCCGAAGTTCGATGAACTGTCTGCACGGATCCAAAGGTTAGAAGGCCGGTTGGCCAAACCCGATGAGACATTGGGTATTCCGGTTGTGCCCAAGGCGGAGTCAGCACTTGGAGAACCCGTTCGTCCCTCTAAACCACAGAAGCCGGCATCCTCTGCAGATGTGCCGACGATGATGTCCGGCGTTCCCACGATTACCCCGACGTCGGCGTTCAATCTTGCGTACAATGACTATCTAAACGGAAAATACGAGCTTGCCGTGGCGGGCTTTCAGCGATTTGTGAAAGACTTCCCTGGGACGTCGTTGACGCCGAATGCCTACTACTGGTTGGGAGAGTCCTCCTATCAGCAGAAGGATTACGTTCGTGCGATGCAATCATTTGAGTACCTCTCGGCGGAGTATCCAGGAAACGAGAAAGTGCCGGCGGCGCTCTTCAAATCGGGGCTCGCGGCGGGAGAAACCGGGGATCTCGCCAAATCGAAAAAGAATCTCAAACGGGTCATCGAAGAGTTTCCCACGTCGGAAGAGGCGAAGCTGGCCAAGAATAAGCTGGCCGAAATTCGATGATCGGACGTCCATCGAGACGGCTCGTGGTGGCTCCCTTGTTCCGGGCGTTCCCTGGAGTCTAACTTCATGCCCGCCGCCAGTTGCTCCGCCAAGATCCATGTCCTTCCAGACGATGTAGTCAGCCGCATCGCGGCCGGCGAGGTCGTCGAGCGCCCTGCCGCCGTCGTCAAAGAATTACTGGAAAATAGCCTCGATGCAGGGGGCCTGCATATCACAATCGATGTGAAAGATGGTGGACTGGCCCTCATGCGAGTCATGGATGATGGAGAGGGGATCAACCGTGCCGATCTTCCCCGTGCCTTCGAGCGGCATGCCACCAGTAAGCTCCGATCAGATCAGGATCTCACCTCGGTGAGGACAATGGGCTTTCGCGGGGAGGCGTTACCGAGCATTGCGTCCGTCTCCCATGTGCTGGTGACGACCGCCACCAGGCAGGATACGGTGGGATCACAGTTCACCCTGGTAGCAGGAGTAGGCAGTTCTATCGTGGACGCACCCCCCCTGCCTGGCACCCGGATCGACGTCTCCAATCTATTTTTCAATCAACCGGCCAGAAAGAAGTTTCTCAAATCAACCATGACCGAATTCTCCCATATCAGTCATGTCGTGCAACTCGCAGGCCTCGCCTGGCCATCGGTGCACTTCCGCCTGACCCATAACGGCCAGGAGATCCTCAACTATCCCGCCGTGACAGCAGATCGCGATCGAATACTTCAAGTATATCGCCAGGCGTTTCTCGATCGGACTATTGAGGTGCGAGGCCGGACAGCGGGATCGTCAATCCGCGGCGTGATGGTCGATCCTATCCATGCGCGGTCCTCGAGAACGCCACAGGAATTGTTTGTGAACCGGCGTCCCATCCGCAATGCGACCGTGTTTCATGCGGTCATGGATGGGTATGGATCGTTTCTGCCCAAAGGGCATCACCCGACATTCGTGCTCTTTCTGGATATCGAGCCGGACCGACTCGATGTCAACGTCCATCCTACGAAGAAAGAAGTCCGTTTTGCGGAAACAGAAGCCCTTCATCAGTTGGTGCGTCAGTCAATCCGCCACGCACTCAGTGGTTCCGAGCGGAAGGCCGTGTTGGGTCTCTCGCATGCAGGGCTGTCGCAGACGGCGCCGGAGTTCACTCCCACGGCCGAGCGGCAGACTGCATCGTTCCTGGATTCTCATCCGACCGCCTTGAACTCGGCTCGCAGGCAGGACACCCGGATCAATATTAGTGACGCGGCGTCCCTGTCCGGCATCGTCGAGGGAAGTCAGTTGGTGTTCGCCCACGAGACAGCCGCGGCGTATCAGCGGGGAGAGAAGCCCGACATCGTGCCGTTCGGACAGATCCTCCGGACCTATCTCGTGGCGCAGGTGGGCGAAGAACTGCAGGTGATCGATCAACATACGGCGCACGAGCGTGTCCTCTTCCAACGGCTCTGGCGAGGGTGGCAGAGCCGGGATATCCCCTCGCAGCCGCTCTTGATTCCGGAGCCGATCGAGCTGTCGGCGGCGCAAAGCACGCTGTTGCTCAAGCGTCGTGATGATCTGGAGAAACTCGGCCTCCTGATTGAACCGTTTGGTACGACGGCCGTGGCAATTCGCGGGGTTCCGATTGGACTTGGCAAGGTAGACGCGGCCATCTTGGTGCAGGATCTGATTGACGATTTGACCGAGTGGGACAGCGCATCGTCTCTGGAGCTGCGAGTTCAACCCGTTCTGGCGTCACTGGCCTGCCATGGAGCGGTGCGTGCCGGACGCGCCTTGACCCTTCCAGAAATTCAAGAGCTGATTCACGATTGGGTGCAGGAAGGGTTGATTATGACCTGTCCGCATGGCCGCCGCACGGCGTTTCGTCTTTCGACAGCTGAGCTTGCCAAGCTGTTCGGGCGGGTTGGATGGTCATGATGGCCATTCCAACGAGAGCGACGTGTCGTCTCTCCGAGACGCAGGTCGGTTTCAAGCCTGTTGTCGTGCTGGTTGGACCGACTGCTGTGGGGAAGAGCCGCGTAGCGGTCGAGGTGGCAAAGGCTTTCAAGACCGAGGTGCTCACAGCAGACTCCCGGCAAGTCTATCGTGGTATGGATGTTGGGACGGATAAGCCAGTTCCAGAGGAGCGCCAGGGTGTTCCCCATCGGCTGGTTGATCTCGTCGATCCCGATGAATCGTTTAATGCAGGATTGTATCGCCGTCAGGCTGTCGATGAGATCGAGCGCCTCTATCGAGACTGCCGCCTTCCCCTGGTAGTGGGTGGCACAGGGCTCTATGTGCGGACCCTCCTCAAGGGCTTGTGCGACGCACCAAAGGCCGATCCAATTGTACGGGCGGCCCTCCGGCAGGAGGCGAAAGACCAAGGGCACGATCGCCTCTACGCGAGGCTCGTGGATGTCGATCCTGTGGCCGCAGCGAGGTTGCACCCACGCGACGAATCGAAAGTGATCCGCGCGCTGGAGGTGTACCAGCTATCCGGTCGTCGGATGTCGGAGTTTCAGCAGGAGCATGGGTTTGTCGAGCGGCCTTATTCAGCCTTGATCATCGGCTTGAACCGAGACCGCGACGCGCTGTATCGGCGTATCGAGGAGCGGATTGATTGGCAGCTGGCTCACGGATTGATAGAAGAGACGAAGCAACTCCTGGCCCAGGGGTATCAGCGCGCCAGTGCGGCCATGAAGGGCTTGGGGTATCGACAGGTGGCCGAGCACTTGGCCGGCGAGTATGACGTCGCTGAAATGGTTCGGCGATTTAAACGGGACACGAGACATTATTCCAAACGACAAATGACTTGGTTTCGAAAGGAACTGGGGATTCAGTGGTTGACGATCAAGGAGTCGGAGTCGGTCCAGCACACGGCAGCGCTGGTGATCGGACAGGTGGATCGATTTCTCACCACACTACATGAGGATTAGGGATGACACGACAGGGGGAGGCAGCGCGCACAGACATTGGGATCATCGGCGGCAGTGGACTGTACGACATCGAGGGGCTTCGGAAGGTCAAGGAACTGGCGGTCAAAACTCCCTTCGGGGCTCCCTCCGACAAGGTGGTGCTCGGCGAGTTGGACGGGATTCGCATCGCTTTTCTCTCGCGACATGGACGCGGACATCGGGTCAATCCTTCGGAGATCAACTATCGCGCGAATATTTACGCCCTCAAGTCGCTCGGGGTGAGCCGGGTGATTTCTGTGAGTGCGGTCGGGAGTATGAAGGAATCGATCAAGCCTGGGGACGTGGTGCTGCCGGATCAGTTTATTGATCTCACCAAGCGGCGGGTTTCGACATTCTTTGAGGGGGGCATCGTCGCGCACGTGGCATTTGGTGATCCGGTCTGTGCTTCGCTCGGGGCGTCATTGTTTGCTGCGGCCCGTACGGTCGGCGCCACCGTGCATCAGGGTGGCGTCTATCTCTGCATCGAAGGGCCGCAGTTTTCGACCAAAGGAGAGTCCCGGTTGTATCGTCAGTGGGGTGCGAGTGTGATCGGGATGACGAATCTCCCTGAGGCCAAGCTCGCTCGTGAGGCAGAACTCTGTTACGCCACGGTGGCCTTGGCAACCGATTATGACTGTTGGCATGCGACGGAAAAGGCCGTCACCGTCGAGGCGATCTTGACCACTCTCCGTCAGAATGTCACGTTGGCCAAGCGACTGTTGCGGACGGCGATGCGTGCGGTGGCCGACGTCAAGGACTGCAGCTGTCAGTGCGCATTGCAGGATGCCATTATCACGGCGCCCGATCGGATGCCCGCCACACTCCGACGGAAGCTGGCCTTGTTGATGGATCGGGTTGTTCCGGTGAGGAAAGGATTTCGGTAAGCCATGGGAAAGTTGCTCGTAGTCGGATCGGTCGCGTTAGATACGGTGAAAACACCCTTCGGGGAGGTCAGCGAGGTCCTTGGAGGTTCGGCCACCTATTTCTCAACTGCGGCCAGCTACTTTACCAGTGTCGACCTCATCGCAGTAGTGGGTGAAGATTTCCCCCCGCAACACCTGGCCTTCCTCAAGAACCGTGGCATCGAATTGACGGGGTTAGAGCGAAGGCCCGGGGCGACGTTTCGATGGAAAGGGGAGTACACGCATCAGTTGAACGAAGTGCACACTCTCGATACGAAACTCAATGTATTCGAAACCTTTCGACCAAAGATTCCCGAAGCCTATCGATCCCCCGACCTGTTGTTTCTCGGTAATATCGATCCGGAGCTTCAGTTGGATGTGCTGCAGAAGCTTTCGCGTCCTCCATTGGTCGCGTGCGATACGATGAACTTTTGGATCAACGGCAAGCGAGACGCGTTGTGGCGTGTCTTGGAGCAAGTCGATATTCTGATCATTAACGATGGGGAGGCCCGCGCACTCGGCGAAAATACGAATCTAGTGAAGGTCGCACAAAAAGTACTCGCGCGTGGGCCCAAGCACCTCATCATCAAACGTGGGGAGTATGGGGTCTTGATGTTCAAAGAGAAGCAGGTGTTCGCGGCTCCGGCCTTCCCGCTTGAAGACGTGTGCGATCCAACCGGTGCGGGGGATACCTTCGCCGGCGGTTTCCTGGGATACCTGACGGCTACCGGCAATCGTTCGGTCGAGGCCTTCAAACAAGCGATTATCTTCGGGAGCGTCATGGCGTCATTTACCGTAGAAGCCTTTAGTCTTGACCGTTTGCGAATCCTGGACTACAAAGAGGTTGAAGAACGGTTTCGGGCCTTTAAGCAGTTGACTCATTTCGAGGACATTTCGTGATGCAAAATCTCTTTGCCGGTTCGATTGTTCGACCATTCGCGCGTCCGTTGCTTGTGTTGGCCCTGTTGATCGGATGGCTGTCTGGCTGTGCCACATCGGAAGGTTTGGCACAGAAGTCAAAAGGGTACTACCAGGAAGGCGTCGCGAGCCTGGAGCATGATCAGCAAAAGGCCTTTGTGTCGTTCCAAAAGGCCGTGAAGCTCGATCCGAGCAACAAAGAAGCACGATACGGGCTTGGCCATATTCTGGCGCTGCAGGGTAAATTGCCCCAAGCCGAGGAAGAATTCGGGGCCGCAACGAAGCTCGATGAGAATTATTCGGAAGCGTATACTTATTTAGGCCAGGTCTTGGAGAAACAGGGGCGGTGGACGGAAGCGATCGCCGCATTCCGTCAAGCGCTGACCAATCCCTTGTATGCAACGCCGGACCTGGCCCGATTCCATCTCGGCCGGTCGCTGGCTCACGAGAGTGATTACGAGGGCGCGATGGAAGCGTTTGAGGATGCCTTAGTGGTCAATCCACCCAACGTCCCCCCGGCTTTGTTACACTTGGAGCTGGGGCGTGTGTATTACAAGCTGGGGTTCGAACGACGCTCAAGGGAATCGCTGACCAAGGTGACGACACTCGATAAGGGCGGCGAGTATGCCGCAGCCGCGAAGGAACTGCTGACACGGCTCAAGCCGTAGAGAGACACCCATGGAATCGATCGGAGAATTTTTCAAGCAGGTGCGAGAGACCAAAGGGCTCACCATCGACGAAGTCGCATCCAAGACGCGAATTCGTACTGATTTTGTGAAGGCGCTGGAAGATGGGAACTTCGCCAAGTTGCCCGATCAAGTGTTTGCGCGAGGCTTTGTCCGGTCCTATGCCCGATCCCTCGGGCTCGATGAAGACGATGCGATCCACCGATTCGCTCAATCGGCAGGCGCCTATTACGACAAGCAAGTCGAGCGGGAACGTTTGAAAGTCAGGCAGGCGGAAGAAGAGCGGAAGCGCCAAGCCAATCGAAAGGCCGTCGCGATTGCGATCGGCATCGCGATTCTCACGCTCATCTTCCTCTTAAGCCGGGAACAGTCGTCGCTCCTGGTTCGTCGTTCGAGCTCAGACCTTCCGGCTTCCACATCCAAGCGGACTGCTCCACCGATTCCAGAACCCCAGGACGCGCCGCCAAGCCAGCAGGCCGAGGCGGTTCCGCCGGCTCCCAAGACCAAACCGAGCGAGTCCCCTGTCGTATCAGCTAAGGCGGGCGAAGGAAATAATGTTGAGCCTGTGACCGGCCCAGCACCCACAGCTTCGCCTGTGCCGGAGCTGGCAGCTCCGAGTCCTTCGTCGCTGGGGAGCGACGGGCCGCTGGGAGGGATTTCACTCGAAGCGTCTGGAGCAACGGAGGGACAGTTGGCGCTGGACCTTGAGGCGACAGAGCTGAGTTGGGTCGTCGTTCAAATCGATGGTGGCAGCCCCCAAGAGGCCTTGCTACGACCTGGAGAAAAGGCCAGATGGAAAGGCCAGGACCAGTTTATCCTGACGCTCGGTAACGCCGGGGGCGTCAAGGCCGAACTCAATGGCAAACCTCAAAAGCCCTTCGGCCCGAGGGGCAAAGTCGCACGCGATATAGTCATCAAGCGCTGACCGCTCTCTAGCAGGATGCTGAAAAAGTCCGCCAGCGTCGTTCTCGGCTCATCGAAATCCTCAACGTACCCCAGAGGGTACGCCTCCGGGTTCGACTCGCCTGCGGCCTTGCTGAACGGCCTTTTTGAGCATCCTGCGGGAATGTTCAGCTACTTGTGCCACACGTGCAGACGATCGAAGCTCTCGTGTGCAACATAGTTATTCCGAAACCTACTAGCACCGTCTATCCGGTCACGGCATGTATTCTTCATCGACCACTGCATAAACGGGCTCAGGGCGGCGTCGGTGGCCGGTTGTACGAGCAGATGAAAATTATTGGGCATGAGGCAGAGGCCGAAGATCTTGACGGGGAATTTGGCTTTCGCCGAGGTGAGCAAGTCGAGAAATGCGGTGTAGTCGCCGTCCTTGTGGAAGACCGTGGCGCCACCATTCCCACGGTTGAGCACATGGTAGGCGTGTCCGGCCACTTTTCCGCGTGGAATCCGAGGCATGGGAAAAGTACGGTACGTGAAACGGGAGTCGGGACGCGATAAAAAGTAGCCTGTCCCCTTGTCCGCGACTTCGGAGGTTGCCAATGTCAACAGTAAGAGTTGCAATTATAAGGGCGACAAGTATCGCAGTGCTCTTGTCGTTCGGTATGGCAGGATATGCTATGGCTGGCGGCCACGTTCGGGGTTATGACTGCTCTGAATTTGCGAAGACATTTTTCAGAAAGCCACTTAAAGCTACGATTGCCGAGTTCAGTGACTATGATGTAGATAAGCAATACGCCATTTATATCTGCGGGAATCAGTATATGCATCCTCCTATGATCCATTTGGCAGAGCCGTTCGCGAAGGAGGGTCAGAAGGTTGTTGATTTTCTGAAAGCGAGGCTGTTACAGGCGAGTGATGACCCGACCGTTCGGGATATTGTTCTTGTGTTCACTTGGATGGCTAGACAAAAAACTTACGATGTTGTCGGGGACAGTGACCTCATGAGGATTACGGAAGAAAGGGTAAGCCGAATTAATAATCCAGATTGGCGACGACTGTCTGAGCAGAATCTGGATGAAATTCGTGGGTAGGGCACAGATGGCATCGGGGCTCCGACCATTACCGGTCTGACCCCGAATACCGGCAACGCAGGTGCTTGGTCAGCCTCTCGCTGACCGGGACTAATCTCACTGGTACCCCACTAGCCACTGACAATCCAGGCATTCTCGTGTGCAACGTCCTCACGACGCCGACCTCCATCACCGCCACGGTCCAGATGCACGGTGACCAATAGCACCTTCTCCATGGCCATCGTGGACGGACCGCCGTTCCAACCACGATCACTGTCGAGGGAAAGAAGAGATGGGGCGCCGCAGCAGAGACTGAGGCGCAATGGCGCCACCCTTTTGAGACTTCCGAGATTCCTGGGATTGTACATGCCTCTAACTAGCAGAACATCGTGCCTCGCCGTGAGGGTGTTCTGGCACGAGCTTTGATTCCTATCTGGTAGGACTGAACGAAAGCCGGCGGAGTGGAAGTGAGTATGAGGCCGGGAACGAGGTAGTGAAAGAGTAGCGGAGTGGGGAGACCGTCCGCTAACACCCTGGATTGCTTGACATGAGTGGAAGGCCATTGTTATATTCGCCGGCGTTT
>Ga0137396_10002417_pt1 | contig 10205 bp, 12 predicted proteins | sample czc16metaG_FD_108284 | JGI IMG/M metagenome (GOLD analysis project Ga0137396, IMG submission 108284) | Vadose zone soil microbial communities from Angelo Coast Range Reserve, California, USA - czcobulk3.16 metaG | ecosystem: Environmental > Terrestrial > Soil > Vadose zone | place: USA... | reverse complement strand
GACTCCGGCTGCGGCAACTATGAGCAGCTCTGGGGCACCACGTCACTCCGCGGCGTCGTGGGCGGCGTCGTCACCGTCGAGGTGCTCGCGGAGGTCGTCCACTCCGTCGCGGCGAGCGGCATCGTGCCCTCGAGCGTCAGGATCCTCCGGCAGCTCCTCGCACGGCTCGAGGACGAACGGACCGGCGAGATCATCCCGCGCGACTTCCACGTCGAGGTCCCGCGTGAGCGCGTGGCCGAGGCGCGCGAGGTCGCGAAGGTGCTGGGCGACGAGGTCTTCGACCGCTTCCCGTTCGTCCCCGGCATGCGGCCCGTGAGCACCGACCCGCTCGAGCTGATCCTGAACAACACCTGGCGGCCCGCGCTCGCGATCACCGGCGCCGCGGGCCTGCCCCTCCCCGCCGACGGCGGCAACGTGCTGCGCCCGCGGACGTCCCTCAAGCTCTCGCTCCGGCTTCCGCCCACGTGCGACGCCGGACGCGCGGTGCGCCGGCTCAAGGAGATCCTCGAGAGCGATCCACCGTACGGCGCCAGGGTCACGCTCGAGACGTACGGCGAGGGCGGAAGCGGCTGGGAGGCACCCACCACGAGCCCGAAGCTCCTCGAGTCGATCAACCGGGCGTCGGCGACCTACTTCGGCAAGCCCGCGGTGTTCCACGGTCTCGGCGGCTCCATCCCGTTCATGAGCATGCTGGGCGAGCGCTTCCCGAAGGCGCAATTCCTCATCACGGGCGTGATGGGTCCCGGCTCGAACGCCCACGGGCCGAACGAGTTCCTGGACCTGCCGACGGGTGTGAAGGTCACGGCGTGCGTGGCGCAGGTGCTCGCCGACCAGTGCGCGTCGTCGACCTGAGCTTCCCGATCCTCTTCGAGTCCTCGGTGGTGGACTGAGCTGGACGCCCGGCCCACCCTCGTCCTCCTCGTCCGCCACGGCGTGACGCCGACGACGGGCCGTGTGCTCCCGGGACGCGCGCGGGGTCTGCACCTCTCCGACGACGGCCGGCGCCAGGCCGAGGCCGTCGCGAAGCGCATCGCCGCGGTGCCGCGCATCGCCGCCGTGTACGCCTCGCCGCTCGAGCGCGCGTGGGAGACCGCGGCGCCCATCGCCCGCGCGTGCGGCCGGCCGCTCCGGGTGGAGCGCGGGCTCCTCGAGTGCGATTTCGGCGACTGGACGGGCCAGTCCCTGAGGCGCCTCGCGCGGAAGCCCGAGTGGAAGGCGGTCCAGCGCCACCCGAGCGGCTTCCGCTTCCCCGGCGGCGAATCGTTCGTCGAAATGCAGGCGCGCGTCGCGGGGACGCTCGGCCGGCTCATCGCGCGGCACAAGGGCCACACGCTCGTGGCCGTCTTCCATGCCGACCCGATCAAGGCGGCGGTCGCCCACGCGCTCGGGATCCATCTCGACCTCTTCCAGCGCATCATGATCGCGCCGGCATCCGTTACCGCGATCGCCTACCGCGACCAGGGCCCCGTCGTGCTGACCGTGAACTCGATGGACCGCGATCTCGCGGCGCTGGCGGGCGCGTGAGCCCCTCCTTCGACCTCGCGAGCCCGGACCACTTCACGGCGGGTGCGATCGGCCCGCCGGGCGAGCGCGTCTTCTATCTCCAGGGCCGTCAGGGCCGCACGGTCGTCTCGCTCCGGAGCGAAAAGGAGCAGGTGCGGGCGCTCGCCCACTATCTCGAGGGGCTGCTCGACCGCGTGCCCGACACCGGCGAGGCGCCGCCCGCCGACACGGCGCTGCTCGAGCCCGTGGACGCCGCATGGCTCGTCGCCTCGATCGCCGTGGGCTACGATGCAAAAAGCAAGCGCATCGTCGTCGTCGCCAATGAGCTCGTCGAAGAGGAGAACGTGGAGCCCGCGTCCGCCCGCTTCGCGATCACCCGGGCGCAGGCGGCGACGTTCGTCCGGCGCTCGGAGGCGCTCGCGCGCGCGGGGCGTCCGATCTGCGTCGTGTGCAGCCAGCCCAAGGACCCGGCCGGCCACGTCTGCCCGCGGAGCAATGGTCACGCCGTCCATTGACCTGCTCGCGCGCGGCGCGATGACCGTGAAGGGGCGCATGCCGTGGAGCAGCAACGCGACGTTCCTCGTGGACGTGGTTCTCGGCGACGTCGAGGGCCTGGCGGTGTACAAGCCCGCGCGTGGCGAGCGGCCGCTGTGGGATTTCCCGCCCGGCCTCTTCAAGCGGGAGCTCGCCGCGTGGCTCCTGTCGGAGGCGCTCGGCTGGGCCCTCGTGCCGCCGACGGTGGTGCGCGAGGATGCGCCGTTGGGCCCGGGGGCGCTCCAGCTCTTCATCCAGGCCGACTTCGAGCAGCACTACTTCACGCTCGTGGCCATCCCCGCCCACCGTGAGCGCCTGCAGCGGATCTGCGTCTTCGACCTGATCGCCAACAACGCCGACCGGAAGAGCGGCCACTGCCTGCTCGGCCCCGACGGCCTGATCTACGCCATCGACAACGGCCTCTGCTTCCACGTCGAGTCGAAGCTCCGCACGGTCATCTGGGAGTTCGGCGGGACGTCGATTCCCGAGGCGCTCCTGCGGGACGTCCGGCGGCTCGTCAAGACGGGACTGCCCCCCGACCTCTCACGGCTCTTGGCGCCGGACGAGAGCACGGGGCTCCTCACCCGTGCCCGGCGCCTCCTGGAGGAGCGGCAATTCCCGGCGGACACCGGCGGCGACCGTTATCCGTGGCCGCTGGTGTAGACTACCCCGAGATGGGCCGCCCCATTCTCGACATCTCCATGCACCTCGGCTCCATGCACCTCGGCTGGGCGCGCGCCGTCGCGATACTGGACACCTAGAGGAGGACGAGGAGGACGCGCATCACCGGCCGCCAATGAGTCGCGGGAGCAGCTCCCCGATCGAGCCGCGCAAGACCGCGTCGGCCAGTGCGTCCAGCTCCGTGGGCTCGGCGTTCACGATCACGATCCGCGCGCCGGCCTCCTTGGCCGCCGGCACGACGCCGGCGATCGGCCACACCGAGAGCTTCGTCCCCACGGCGAGCATCAGGTCGCAGCGCCGCGCCGCCGCGGAGGCGCGGGCGAGGTCCTCCACCACGAGCCCCTGACCGAACGAGATCGTCGCCGACTTGAGGACACCCTGACAGGACAGGCATCGCGGGTCGTCCTCGCCTGCCCGCACGCGCGAGAGCGCCCGCTCCATCGGCGCCCGCTCGCCGCACTCGAGGCAGACGACCTCGTGCAATGTGCCGTGGATCTCGATGACCTTCCCGGGCGATGAGCCTGCAAGCTGGTGGAGGCCGTCGACGTTCTGGGTGATCAGCGTGTCGAGCGTGCCCCGACGCTCGAGCGTCACGAGCGCCTTGTGGCCGGCGTTCGGCTTCGCCTCCCACGCGGGCGACTCGAGTCGGGTCCGCCAGGCGCGCCTCCGCACCTCCGGGTCGGCGACGTAGTGCTGGAGGGTCGCCTGCTTCTCCGCCTCGGGGTTCTTCGTCCAGACGCCCTGCGGCCCGCGGAAGTCGGGGATGCCCGAGTCGGTCGAGATCCCCGCGCCCGTCAGCACGACGATCCGCCGGGACGCGTCGATCCATGCGCGGACGGTGTCGATCATGCGGCCTTCTCTGCCGCGGCACGATCCATCCGCTGCAGGCGCGAGAGGACGAACGCGTAGTCGAAGGCGAGCTCGCGGAGCGCGTCGTAGCGACCCGAGGCGCCGCCGTGACCGACCTCGAGGTTGACCTTGAAGAGCAGCGGGGCGTCCCCGGTCTTCAGTGCCCGGAGCTTCGCGACGTACTTCGCGGGCTCCCAGTACATCACCTGGCTGTCGTTGAGGCCGGCGCGGACGAGGATCGCGGGGTAGGGCCGCGGCCCCACGTTCGTGTACGGGCAGTAAGTCTTCATGTACTCGTAGTGCTCGCGGATCCTCGGGTTTCCCCACTCTTCGAACTCGCCGACGGTGAGCGGCAGGGACTCGTCGAGCATCGTGTTGATGACGTCCACGAACGGCACACGGAGGACCGCGGCGGCGCAGACGTCTGGTTTCATGTTCAGCACGGCGCCGACCAGGAGGCCGCCTGCGCTCCCGCCCTCGATGACGAGTCGGTCGTGCGCGGTGTCGCCCTCCTTGACGAGGAACTCCGCCGCCGCGATGAAGTCGGTGAACGTGTTCCGCTTCTGCAGCATGCGACCGGCGTCGTGCCAGCGCTTGCCGAGCTCGCCACCCCCGCGCACGTGGGCGATCGCGAAGGTGACGCCGCGGTCGAGCAGGCTCAGCCGGTTCGACGTGAAGGTCACGGGGTACGGGAGGCCGTAGGCGCCGTAGCCGGTGAGCAGCATCGGGCTCGAGCCGTCGCGCGGCATGTCGGCGCGGCGGACGAGCGAGATCGGGATGCGCGTGCCGTCGCCGGCGGTCGCGTGCAAACGCTCCGAGCGGTAGCGCCCGGGGTCGTAGCCGCCCAGCACCTCCGTCTGCTTGAGGAGCGTCCGCTCGCGCGTCGTCACGTCGTAGTCGAAGACCGACGGCGGGGTGACGAGCGACTGGTAGCGGAAGCGGTAGCGCCGCGCCGCGAACTCGTGGTTCGATTCGGGCGTCGCCTCGTAGGCGGGCTCGGGGAACTGGACGTCGTGCGCGGCGCGCGTGGCGAGGTCGGTGACGCGCAGACGCGTGAGCGCGTTCTCCCGCTCCTGGACGACGTAGTGTGTCGCGAAGACGTCGACGCCCTCGAGCATCACCATCTCGCGGTGCGGGACGAGCTCGGTCCAGCGGCCCGGTGCGGGATCGCTCACGGGCGCCGTGACGAGACGGAAGTTGCGCCGCCCGCCTCCGTTGGTCCTGACGTAGAAGACGTCGGCGCCCCCCCAGACTCCGTGATCCACGTCGTACTCGTGGTCCTTCTCGCGTGCCGCAACGAGCGTCCAGGCGCCCGCGGGCGTGGCCGCCGGCAGGAAGCGCACTTCGCTCGACGTGTGGCTCCCGGCGACCGCGAAGACGTAGGCGAGGCTCCGCGAGCGCTCGACGTAGAGGCGGAAGAGGGCGTCCGGCTCCTCGTAGACGAGGTCGTCGACGGCGGCCCCGAGACGATGGCGCCAGAGCCGATACGGTCGCTTCGCGTGGTCCTCGGTGACGTAGAAGAGCGTCGCCGGGTCCGCCGTCCAGGCGACCGCCGCGACCTTCTCGATGCGCTCGTCGAGCAGCTCGCCCGTCGCGAGGTTCTTCACGTATAGGGTGTACTCGCGGGAGCCGGTGACGTCCACCGAATAGGCCAGGAGCCGACCGTCGTCGCTCACCGTGTGCGCGCCGACCGAGAGGAAGGCGTGGCCCTCGGCGAGCGCGTTCAGGTCGAGCGTCACCGTCTCGGGCGCCTCGAGGCTCCCCTCCCGGCGGCAATAGATCGGGTACTGCCGCCCCTTCTCGGTGCGCGAGTAGTAAAAGTGACGGCCGCGGCGGAAGGGCACCGTCGCGTCGTCCTCTTTGATGCGCGCGAGCATCTCCGCGTAGAGCGCTGCCTGGAAGTCCTCCGTCGGCTTCATGACGAGGTCGGCGTACGTGTTCTCGGCGCGGAGGTAGGCGAGAACCTCAGGGTCGTCCTTCTGCCTGAGCCAGTAGTAGTCGTCCTGCCGGCGGTCGCCGTGGATGACGTCCACCTTCGGTTTCCGCGCGGCGATGGGGGGTGTGGGCATGCTCAGCAGAGTGTACCAAGCCCCGTTCGTGGTCGACGGCCGTGCTATCGTCGGCTCGCCACCACGAGGAGGCAGGCATGCGTGTACGCCGGATCGAGACGATCGTCCGTGAGTGATCCCCAGGACTCGACGGGCGGCATGCCGGACCAGCGTGCCTGAGCTGCCCGACGTCGTCGTCTACATCGAGGCCCTCGAGGCGCGGATCCACGGCGCGACGCTCGAGCGCGTGCGCCTCCTGAGTCCCTTCGTCCTGCGCTCGGTAGAGCCGCCGCTCGCCGCCGCGGCGGGCCGGCGCGTCCGCGGGCTCCGCCGCCTCGGTAAGCGCATCGTGATCGAGCTCGAGGGCGACCTCTTCCTCGTGCTGCATCTCATGATCGCGGGGCGTCTCCACTGGAAACCCGCCGGGGCGAAGCCTCCGGGCCGGATCGGCCTCGCGGCGTTCGACTTCTCGACCGGGACACTCACCCTGACCGAGGCGGGCACGAAGAGGCGCGCGGCGCTCTACCTCGTGCGCGGCGAGCCGGCGCTCCGCGAGCACGACCCCGGCGGCCTCGAGGTCCTGACGGTCGACGCGGCCTCGTTCGGCGAGGCGCTCGCGCGCGAGACCCACACGCTCAAGCGCGCCCTCACGGATCCCGGTATCTTCAGCGGGATCGGCAACGCCTATTCGGACGAGATCCTCCACCGGGCGCGGCTCTCCCCCGTCAAGCAGACGCGCCTGCTCACCGACGCGGAGCGCGCACGGCTCTTCGAGGCCACACGTGCGACGCTCCTCCACTGGTGTGAGCGCCTGCGGCGCGAGGCGGGCGGCGGCTTCCCGGAGGGCGTGACGGCGTTCCGCGAGGGCATGGCGGTCCACGGACGCTACGGCAAGCCCTGTCCCGATTGCGGGGCGCCGGTGCAGCGGATCGTTTACGCGGAGAACGAAACCAACTACTGCGCGCGCTGCCAGACCGGGGGCCGCCTGCTCGCCGACCGCTCGCTCTCGCGACTCCTGCACGCGGACTGGCCGCGGACGCTCGAGGAGCTGGAGGGGCGCCGGCGGACTAGCGGGACTTCGGGAGCACGATCGGCTGGCCGTGCGGCGTCGCGCGGGCGGCGCGGTCCCACTCGTCCTTTCGCATGAGGAGCTCGTCCGTCAAGACGAGCCTCTTCTCGGCGACGAGCTTCTCGAGCGTGGCCAGCCAGTGATCATAGTAGCGGCTGCCGTCGTCGACCTCGCCGCGCGTCTTCGCCGTCGCGATCTCGTCCGCGAGTCGCGCCGCCCATTCCTTCCAGGTGAAGCAGCCGCGCTCGTGGAGCGCCACCGTCATGCCGAAGGCCTGCGCCTCCCACGGGGCGCGGAAGACCGGCCCCCTGTCGTCCTTCGGGATGGCGGGCAGCGCCTCGAGATCGGGCGTCGTCATCCCGGGTCCAGGTGGTCGTCCCAGAGATCGATGTACACGACGTCGCGCGCCGCCGCCTGCGGGCCCCAGAGCTCGCGCGCCCCGAAGCGCACGCTGTAGAGGTGCTGGGGCTTCTTGCCCCGGCCCATCGCGCTCGCGTCCGCGAAGACGAAGACACCGTGATCGCGGTCCACGACACCCCGCCTTCCGCGTGCGTAGCGCGGGAGCCGCGTGTGGCCCGTCGGGTTGATGTTGCGGGCGACGACGAGGTCGCCGGGCTTGAAGCGCGGCGGCACGTCGTCCGGCAGGCGCGCCGGGCCGCCCTTCAGGAGCACCGTGCCGACGTCGGCGGCCCACAGCACGCGTCTCACTTGGGCGCCCGTCTCCGGAGCTCGGCCACGCGGGCTTCGAGCTCCGCCCGCGTGAGCAGGCCCTTCTCCACCAGGAGCCGCTCGAGGCCCCAGAGCCAGTGCTCGTAGTAGCTCGTGGCGAGGTACTCGGCGGCCGGCATCTGCTCGCGCGCGTAGCGGGACATGTCGATGTTCCACTCGCCGAGAAAGCCCGCGGCCATGTTGAGGGCGAAGGCGCGCCGCTCCCACGCGTGGTGGAAGACCGGCTCGTTCTCCTCGCGCTCGATCGGACCCAGGCCGTGCATCCCGCCCATGTCGTGGATGCCGTTCATCGCCGCCCGCCCCGCGCGGGCGCCTGCACCTTGGCGACGCCGATCATGCTGTCGCGCGTGACGATGCCGACGAGCTCGGCCTCGCTCCAGCCCTCGGTGCCCGCGGGGCGCTCGGGGAGGACCAGATAGCGCACCTCGGAGGTCGAGTCCCAGACGCGCACCTCGACGTCCTCGGGCACCTCGACCCCGAGCTCGCGCAGGACGCCGCGCGGATCGAGGACGGCGCGCGAGCGGTAGGGCGCCGACTTGTACCACACCGGCGGGAGCCCGAGCACCGGCCACGGGTAACAGGAGCAGAGCGTGCAGACGACCATGTTGTGGACCTTCGGCGTGTTCTCGAGGACCATCATGTCCTCGCCCTGACGGCCCATGTAGCCGAGCTCGGCGATCGCCTTCGAGCCGTCCTCCAGCAGCCGCGCCCTGTAAGCCGGATCCACCCAGGCGCGCGCGACGACGTGGGCGCCGTTGCGCGGCCCGACCTTCGTCTCGTACGTGTCGATGAGCGCGTCGAGCGCGGCCGGGTCGACCAGGCCCTTCTCGACGAGTAGCGACTCGAGGGCGCGGACGCGCAGCTCGGTCTCCGTGAGGGGTGAGCCCTCCTCCGCGTGGTCGTGCTCGTCACTCATGTTGCATCCCCCGCACAAGCATAGCAGACTCGTGCAATGCCCCTCGCCGCGCTCCTGCTCGTCCTGGGCGCGGCGGTGTGTCACAGCACCTGGAACCTGCTCGTCAAGACCGAGCCGCGACGGCTCGAGATCCAGTCCGGCGCCCTCATCGTCGGCACGCTCCTCTGCGCGCCCGTCCTGTTCGTCTACTCCCTCGGCCAGGTTCCGGCCGTGGCGTGGCCCGTGATCCTCGTCTCCGGCGTCCTCGAGACGTCCTACGTCCTCGCGCTCAGCGCGGCCTACCAAGCCGGCGATCTGTCGCTGGTGTATCCGGTGGCGCGCGGCGTCGCGCCGGTCCTCGTGGCCCCGCTCGCAGTGGCGTTCCTCGGCGAGCGCCTGTCCGCGCAGGGGCTCGGCGGCATCCTCCTGGTCGTGCTCGGGATCTTGGCCAGCCACGGGGCGCTCGGCCAGGGCTGGGCGGCGGCGCGCGCCAATCGCCGCGGCCTCGGGCTCGCGATCCTCACGGGCGTCTTCACCTGCGGCTACTCGCTCGTGAACAAGCTCGGCGTGCGGCTGGTGCCGGTGCCGCTCTACGCCTTTCTCGTGTTCCTGGTGGACGCCGCACTGATCCATATCGTCCGGTGGGTGCGCGGCGGCGGGGCGCCGCCCATCCGGCGTGACGCGCCCTGGGGCCGCATCGTGGCCGTCGGCGTCCTCATGATGACCGCGTACCTCGCGGTCCTCGGCGCCATGGCGCGGGCGCCCGTGAGCTACGTCGTCGCGGTGCGCGAGACGAGCATCGTCGTGGCGGCGGTGCTCGGCGCGGTCGTCCTGCGCGAGCGTCACTCGACCGTCCGCATCGCGGGGGCCGTCGTGATCTTCGCCGGCCTCTGCGTCATAGCGCTCGCCCGCTGACGGCGAGCCTCGAGAAGATCCCACGCGGCCGGTATACTGGGCCCTCACGAGAGCCCCGGAGGCGACATGACCTCGACCACGACGATCGAGCAGGAATACGCGGCGGCGCGCCCGAAGTCGCGCGCCCTCCACGAGCGCGCCGTCCGGAGCATGCCGAGCGGCGTCGCCCACGACGGGCGTGCGATCTCGCCCTTCCCCTTCTACATCGAGCGCGCCGACGGCGCCAGGAAGTGGGACGTGGACGGCCATGTCTACCTCGACTGCTGGAGCGGCCACGGCGCCCTGATCCTCGGCCACAACCACCCGGCGATCGTCCGCGCGATCACCGAGCAGGCGCGGCGTGGCCTCCACTACAGCGCGTGCAGCGAGCTCGAAGTCCGCTGGGCCGAGCTGATCCGCCAGTGAGTACCGGGGGCCGAGAAGGTCCGCTTCACGCTGACGGGGACCGAGACGACCGCGCTCGCCGTCCGAGTCGCGCGCGCCTTCACCGGCCGGAGCAAGCTCGTCAAGTTCCAGGGCCACTTCCACGGCGTCCACGACGCCCTCGTCGCCGCGGTGAAGGACCCGTTCGAGATTCCGATGTCCGCCGGCGTGCCGCCGGAGACGCTCGCGACGACGCTGGTCGCGCGCCCCAACGACCTGGCCCACGTCGAGGAGCTTCTCGACGAGCACGCGGTCGCCGCGGTGATCCTGGAGCCCGCGGGCGCGCGCTCCATGACCGTGCCGACGAACCCCGCGTTCCTCCGCGCGCTCCGCGAGCTCACGCGCGAGCGCGGGGTCGTCCTGATCTTCGACGAGGTCGTCACCGGCTTCCGGATGGCGCCGGGCGGCGCTCAGGAGTACTACGGGGTGACGGCCGATCTCGCGTGCCTCGCCAAGGCCGTCGCCGGAGGCCTGCCGGGCGCGGCGCTCGCCGGTCGCACCGACCTCCTCGACACGATCGCGTTCGCGGGCGAGCCGAAGCGCGACCGCACGCGCCGCG
>Ga0137396_10002415_pt1 | contig 10206 bp, 7 predicted proteins | sample czc16metaG_FD_108284 | JGI IMG/M metagenome (GOLD analysis project Ga0137396, IMG submission 108284) | Vadose zone soil microbial communities from Angelo Coast Range Reserve, California, USA - czcobulk3.16 metaG | ecosystem: Environmental > Terrestrial > Soil > Vadose zone | place: USA... | reverse complement strand
TCTCCTTGAAGATCCCCAAGGTCGTCTCGGTGTACGCGGACCCTTCCATGTCGATGCGCACGAAGCTACCCTGCGCCTTCGCCTTGGCGATGATCGCGCCAACGTTCTCCAGGCACCGCCGTTCGTCGATGTCGAGCCCCATCTGCGTGAGCTTGACGGAGACGTTGGCGTCGACGCCCCCGGCGCGGATCAAGTCGAGGCTCTCGAGGTAGGTGTCGCGCGCGTGTGCGGCTTCGGTGGCGCTCGCCACGGATTCGCCGAGCAAGTCGAGGCTCGCCGTGATGCCGTGCGCGTTCAAGTCCTTCACCGCGGCGACGGCGGTCTGCACGGTCTCCCCCGCCACGAAGCGCGCGGCGAACCGCCGGGCGAGACGGTTGGAGCGGACAAACTTGAAGATGCGCGGCTGCTCGCTGAGCCACAGGAGGCCGGCGCGGATCATTCAGGAATAGAACCGGCCGTTCCGGCGGGACTGCTCCTGTAACACTTCGCAGGGAGTGAAGCGCGTGCCGTACTGTCCGGCGAGCCGCTCCAGCTCGGCGGCGATGCGGCCGGCACCCAGGTCGTCGGCGTGGCGGAGCGGGCCGCCGCGAAACGGCGGAAACCCGATCCCGAAGACGGCGCCGATGTCGCCGTCGCGGGGCACGCGCACCACCCCTTCGCCGACCGCGCGCGCGGCCTCGTTCAGCATCACCAAAGTCAGCCGTTGGATGATCTCGGCGGGGCGCACGCCGCCGTTGGGGTGCGCGCCGAGCAGGTGGTAGGCGGCCGGATCGGGCCCGCCCTTCCTTCCGTTGGCGTACTTGTAGAAACCCTTCCCGGCCTTGCGTCCGAGCCGCCCGGCCTTGACCAGCGCATCGAGCGCCGGCGGCGGCGCCAGTCGCTCGCCGAAGGCGGCGTGCAGCACGCCGGCGGCCTTGGCGGCGATGTCGAGCCCGACTTCGTCGAGCAGCGTGATCGGCCCCACGGGGAAGCCCCACTGCGCCATGAGGCGATCAATTTCCTGCATGGCCACGCCCTGGAGGAGGAGGTGGGCGGCCTCGTTCATGTAGGGCGCGAGGATGCGATTCACCCAGAACCCGGGGCTGTCCTTGACGACGATCACCGTTTTGCCGAGCCGCCGGCCGAACGCGACCGCGGTGCTGACGGCCGCAGGCGAGGTGCGCGCGCCCGGAATGACTTCGAGCAGCGGCATCCGCGCTACCGGCGAGAAGAAGTGCATGCCGATCACCTGCCCCGGCCGGCGCGCCGCTTCGGCGATGCGCGTGATGGGAATCGTGGAGGTGTTGGACGCAAACACGGCGCTGTCAGGCGTCGCGGCTTCGACCTCCTGCAGCACCTGCTGCTTGACCGCGAGGTCCTCGAAGACGGCTTCGATCACGAGGCCCGCTCCGCCGAACCCGGCGTAGCTATCGCTTCCCGAGAGCAGCGCGACCAGCCGCGCGTGCTCGTACTTGTCGAGGCGGCGTCGCCTCAGCCGATCGTCGAGAATTTCCCGCGCCGACGCCAACCCCTTCGCGACCCGTGGGAGATCGGCGTCCTTGAGACGCACGTCCACGCCCGCCTGTGCCACGGCGGTTCCCGCGATCCCCGCGCCCATGAACCCCGCGCCCACGACACCGAGCCGCCGTACCGTCACGGGGGGCGGTGGATTAGGGATGCCGAAGTCCTTCTTGAGCTGGGTCGTCGCGAAAAAGATCTGCACCAGCTTGCGTGATACGTCGGTGACCGCGAGCTGCCCGAAGAGCTGGGCCTCGCGCTTCAGCCCCTCCGCGACGCCGTGCTTTAGACCGTACTCGACGACCTCGAGGGCGGCGAGCGGCGCCGGGTAGTTGCCCCGCGTCTGTTTGACGACCTGCTTGCGGGCCATGCGGAACACCAGCGCGCGTCCCAGCGGGTTGCCGTCGAGCAGCCACCCCACGAACCCTCCCGGCCGGCGTCGCTTGGGCTTCCAGCCGCCGGCGAGCTTCCGCGCCGCGGCGAGGGTGATGTCGCGCAGGATCGCCGGCGGGACCAGCTCGTCCACGATGCCGAGCCGGAATGCCTTGGGCGACCGCTCGGTCTTGCCGGCCAGGATGATGTCGAGGGCCGCCCGCGCCCCGATGAGCCGCGGCAGGCGCTGGCAGCCGCCCGCGCCGGGGAGGATGCCGAGCTGCACCTCGGGAAGGCCGAGCTGGGTCTTGGGATCGTCGGTGGCAACGCGGTAATGGCAGGCGAGGGCGAACTCGAGTCCGCCACCCAGGCACGCGCCGTGAATCCCGACGGCGACGGGCTTGGGGAACTTCGCAACGCGGTCCAGCATCTCCTGCCCGCCGGCCGACAAGCGTTCCGCTTCAGCTGCGGAGGAGAGCCGTACGAACTCCTCGATGTCCGCGCCGGCGATGAAATTGTCCTTCTTCCCGGAGAAGAACGCCACGGCCTTCACCGCGGGGTCGTTTCCCAGCAGCTCGAAGGTCGCGATGAACTCGTCTTTCACGGCACGGGAAATGACGTTGACAGGCTGGTCCTTGCAATCGAGTGTGACGACCGCGATGCCGTCGTGAACGTCCCAGCTCACCGCGGGGCCGGAGGGGGCCATCAGCGCTCCAGGACGACGGCGGAGGCCATCCCGCCCTGGGCGCATACGGAGACGAGGCCGAACTGGACGTCGCGGCGTCGCATCTCATTCGCCAGGGTGGTGACGAGGCGGCCGCCGGTCGCCCCGAACGGATGGCCGATGGCGATCGAGCCGCCCATCACGTTGATGATGTCCTCGTCGATCTCCCAGCCCAGCTCTTCCTCGAACCCCTGGAGGTTGGAGAGCACCTGGGCGGCGAACGCCTCGTGGATCTCGATGAGCCCCAGCTCCTTCCACTGGATCCCCGCGCGCTGCAGGGCCAGCGGCACCGCCTTCACGGGCGCTTGGAGCAGCTGCCACCCCGGATCCACCGCCGCGACGGCGTACGCGCGGATGTAGGCCAGCGGGTCGTAGCCCAGGGCCTTCGCCTTCTCCTCGCTCATCAGCAGCACCGCCGACGCCCCGTCGGTCAGCGGGCTGGCGTTCGCCGCCGTGACCGAGCCGTAGCGGCGGTCGAACACCGGCTTGAGCTTCGCCATCTGCTCCAGCGAGGTGTCGGTGCGGATGCCGTTGTCGGCGCTGACGATCGGGTCGCCCTCGCGCGCGGGGAGCCAGGGGACAATCTCGGCGGTGAGGCGGCCGTCGCTCGTGCCCTGCGCGGCACGCTGGTGGCTGCGCAGCGCCCAGCGGTCCTGCGCCTCGCGCGAGATGTGGTTCTCCTTGGCCATCTTCTCGGCCGACTGGCCCATGGACATGCCGGTCGAGGGCTCGGCGATGGCCGGGGTCACCGGGACGAGATGCCGCGGCCGGATGCGCGAGAGGACGCCGAGGCGCGCGGCGAGGGACTTGGCCTTGCTCGCCTCGACGAGGATGTCGGCGAGGCCGCGGGAGACGAGGATCGGCACATCCGAGAGCGTCTCGACGCCGCCGGCGAGGATGACGTCGGCGTGACCGGACGCGATTTGATCGTGGGCGTTGGTGATCGCCTGGTTGGAGGAAGCGCAGGCACGGTTCAGGGAGTAGGCGGGGATCTCCTTCGGGAGCTGCGGCAGCAGGCTGACTTCCCGGCCGACATTGGGGACGAGGGGGGACGGAACCACCTGCCCCCAGACGACTTCGTCCACGTCGTCGCCGTCGAGGTTCGTGCGCTCCAGCAGCTCTCGGGCCGCGTAACGCGAGAGGTCCATCGCGCGGGCGTACTTCAAAACCGAGCCCGCCCGGCAGAACGGCGTGCGGCACCCCGCCACGACCGCGACGCGCCGCCCGTTTCCCATCGGCATTACATTCACCCTCCGATTGCCTCACCCCCCGGGGCGAGGTGCCGAAACCTACCACCGGCCACAACCGGAGGGGAGTTGCCCGGCGAGACGCCGTTCTCTTTCCAGACCCGCACCGCCGCTCTCGAGGCGATGGCGGCCGAGCCGGTGGACGTGTTGATCATCGGCGGCGGGATCACCGGCGCGGGCGTCGCGCGCGACGCGGCGTTGCGCGGCCTGCGCGTCGCGCTCGTGGACAAGAGCGACGTCGCGGGCGGCACGAGCAGTCGTTCCTCGCGCCTCATCCACGGTGGCATCCGCTACCTCGAGCACGGCGACCTGCGGCTGGTCCTCGAGGCGAGCCGCGAGCGGCGCATCCTGCTGCGGATCGCGCCACACCTCGTGCGGCCCCTGCCGTTCCTGTTCCCGGCCTACCGGGGCGCGCGCGTGCCGCCGTGGAAGCTGCGTGCGGGATTGTGGCTGTACGATCTCCTCGCGGCGTTCCACAATGTCCACTCGCATCGCTGGCTCGGCGCCAAACAGGTGCGCGCCGCAGAGCCCGGGCTCCGCGACAAGGATCTGACCGGCGCGGGGCTGTACTACGACGCTCAGACCGACGACGCGCGCCTCGCGCTGGCGACACTGCGGAGCGCCGCAGCCGGCGGCGCCCTCGTCGCCAGCTACGCGGAGGTGGTCGCGCTCGCGAAGCCCGACGGCCGCGTCGCCGGAGCGAGCGTCCGCGACGTGTTGACCGGCCGGCGCCTCGAGGTGCGGGCCCGTGTGGTGGTGAACGCCACGGGTCCGTGGGTGGACACGGTGCGACGCCTCGACGAGCCCGCCGCGGCTCCGCTGTTGCGGCTCAGCAAGGGCGCGCACGTCGCCGTGCCGCGCACCCGGATCGGCAACACGTACGCCGTTACGCTGACCTCCCCAATCGACGGTCGCGTGATGTTCGTGCTGCCCTGGGGCGACCTGAGCTACATCGGGACCACGGAAACCGAGGAGGTCGCGGTTCCCGAACGGGCGCGGGCGACGGGCGACGACGCCGTCTACCTGCTGCGGTCGGCGAACGCGTTTTTCCCGCGGGCCCGGCTCGCACCGCATGACGTCGTTTCGACCTGGGCGGGCCTGCGGCCCCTGCTTGCGCCCGACACGTCTCGCAGCACAGGGGCCGTCTCTCGCGAACACCGCGTTGTCGAAAGCGCGTCAGGGCTGATCACGATCGCGGGCGGGAAGCTGACGACCTACCGGGTGATGGGGCGGGACGTGGCCGACCGAGTGGCGGCGCGCCTTCGCCAGCTCGATGGCCGGCGGCGGGCCGGCGCGCCGGCGACCGACCGGGTCCCGCTTCCCGGTGGTGAGACCGCGGACCTCGACGTGTTGGTCAGCGGCGCGCTGGCGCGCGGGATCGGGGAGCCGACCGCCAAGCACCTCGTGGCGAGCTATGGCACCGAGTCGGCCGCGGTGCTGAACCTTGTGGACAAGCAACGCACCCTCGGCAAACCGATCCTGGAGGGGCGACCCGAGATCCGGGCCGAGGTGGTGCACGCGGTGCACCGCGAGATGGCCGTACGCCTTGCCGACGTGCTGATCCGCCGCACCCACCTCTTTCATCAGGCGCGGGGGCAGGCCGTCACCGCCACCACGGTCGTCGCCGACCTGATGGGCCCCCTACTCGGCTGGGACGAGGCGCGGCGCGCCGAGGAGACCGAGCTTTACCTCGAGGAGGTCGAAGCGTCCCGCCGCTTCCTCAAGGAAGTCGGTCGCCAGAGCCTGCCCGCTTAGGGGCGCACACGGATCCGCGGGGCGCGCGGCCGGCGGATGCGGTCGCCCTCGGCCGCGTTGCGGACCGCGTCCTCAGCTCGAGGATCGTCGATCTGGGACAGCGCCCACACCGCGGCCCGCCGCACCTCTTGCGCGTCATCCTGCATCGCTGCTTTCAGCGGCTCGACGCCGCGCGTGCTCTCGATCTGGCCCAGCGCCCATGCCGCGGCGACCCGCACCGACACCTCGCGGTCGTGGAGCGCGTCGGCGAGCGCCGACACCCCCGCCGAGGACTCGATCTGCCCCAGCGCCCACGCCGCAGTTTCGCGGACTTCCACGTCCTCGTCCTTGAGCGCCGCGCCGAGCCCGTCCACCGCGGCGGCGCTCTCGGTCTGTCCAAGTGCCCACGCGGCGGTCTGACGGACGTCGGCATTCGGGTCTTTGAGGCCGGTCGCGAGCGGCGCGACGCTGCGGTCGCTCTCGAGCTGCCCCAGCGCGTAGGCCGCGGCCCGGCGCACGTCTGCGTCCCGGTCCTTCAACGCGTCGCCGAGCGGGCCCACGGCGGCGGTATCCTCGAGCTGGGCCAGGGCCCAGGCTGCGGTCGCCCGCACCTCGGCGTCCGCGTCCTTGAGCGCGCGGGCCAGCGGCTCGCGGACCTGCCGCGGCTCGATGGCGCCCAGGGCCCACACGGCGTTGCGACGAACGAGGGGTGCAGCGTCAGCCAACGCGCCGCTCAAGGCGCCGATGGTGGTCGGATCCTCGAGACGGCCCAGTCCCACCGTGGCGACAGCCCGGACCGCGGGATCAGCGTCCTTGAGCGCGTCCGCGAGTTGTCGCGTGGCGCGAGGGTCCTCGAGGTCAGCCAGCCCCAACGCGCCGGTCCCGCGCAGCCCCGCGCTCTGATCGCGGAGCATCGCCGTGAACGCCTCGTAAGCGCCCGGCGCCTGTGCGCGGCCGAGCACCCGGGCGGCGACATTGCGAATGCAGCGGCTCGGGTCGCGGAGCACCGCGCGGAACGCCCCCAGGGCGGAAGCGTCGTAACGCGCCCAACCGAGCCCTGACCGCCCGAACCGCACGTGCATCGCGGGACGGGACATGACCACGGGCGCGGCGAACGGCATCGGCATGGGGCGCGGCATCGGCCGGGGCATCGGGATCGCGAGCGCCTGTTCGTCACCCAGGCTCCCCAGGTCCCCCAAGTTCCAAGGATTCGTCAGGGTATTCCCCGCGAGCTGGCAAACCGCGCTGTCGGCGGTGCGCAGCCGGCTCAGCAAGTCGGCGACCTGCGCAGAATCGAGCTGGGTGCGGCGCTGGGAAAGGGTCACAACCGTGGGGGAGCCTGAGGTACGGGCCACCGCGGTGGACAGGATGCCGGCTGCAACGGCCAGCAAGGCAGCAAGACGGTTGGACACGGATCCTCCCAGGAAGCGGAGCCAATAGCGGGGGCGCTGCTGGAAAGGATGCTGGCTGGACCACAAAGGTTGCAGGACGCTGCTTCCGGGTTACAATCTCCCCGTGAGACGCAGCACCGTCGTTCTTCCCCTGCTGATCCTCGGCGCCGCGGGTGGCTGCCGCCGCGAGGCGGTCCCGCAGCAGGTCACCCGCGCCGGTCCCGCCGACTCGCTCATTCCCACCGGGCCCCTGGGCAATGCGATCCGCCGCGGCCGCGCCCTGCTCGTGGCCACGCGGGACAGTCTGCCCGGCCACGTCGGCAACGCGCTGCGGTGCACCAGCTGCCACCTCGACGAGGGGCGCCGCGCCGCGGGCTCGCTCGTCGGGACTTACGGCAGGTATCCCGCATATCGCCCCCGCAGCGGGATCGTGGAGACCATCGAGTTCCGCGTCAACGACTGCTTCCGGCGTAGTCTGAACGGCGCCGCGCTAGAACCCGCCGGCGACGACATGCGGGACATCGTGGCGTACCTCGCGTTTCTCTCCTGGGGCAGCGCGCCGGCGCCGCCGCGGCCGAACACCCGGCTGCAGAAATGGGCGGCCTTCACGCCGGATACCGCGGCGGGCGCGGCGGTGTACGGCTCCACCTGCGCCAAGTGCCACGGGCCGGACGGCCAGGGGACGGCGGGGGCGCCGCCGCTCTGGGGAGCGAGATCTTACAACGTCGGCGCGGGCATGGCCCGCGTGCGCACGGCCGCCGACTTCATCCGCAACAACATGCCCTCCGACCAGCCGGGGGGGCTGACCGACCAGCAGGCGATGGACGTCGCCGCGTTCGTCAGCGCCCGTCCCCGCCCCGACTACCGGGGCAAGGAGCTCGACTGGCCCAACGCCGATCCACCGCCGGACGTCGCCTACCCGACGGCCGCGGCTCAACGTAAAGCGCATCCCGCGCCCGGGCGCTCGCCCTAATTCTCAGACCGTCACAGGAGGCAGCTATGATCGACGTCACCCGCTCCACCACTCCCCGCCGGGGATTCATCGGCCGGCTCGCCGCCGCGATGGCCCTCGGCGTCACCGGCATCACCCCGCTGCGCCTCGAGGCGCAGGCCGAAGCGCCGCGCACTACCGGCGCCAATCCCGATTTCGAGGCGTGGCTCAACAAGATCACCGGAAAACACAAGATGGTGTTCGACGCCCCCGAGCCGAACAGCGGCATGCCGGTCGTGTGGCCCCGCGTCTGGTTGAATACCAACAACGAGAACTACGCCACCACGGACGCGCAGAACTCTGCGGTGATCGTGCTGCGTCACGGAGCGATTCCGATCGCGATGCAGGATGCGATGTGGGCGAAGTACAAGCTCGGGGAGGTGTTTAAACTGAACGATGGCACCGCGCCCGCGACGCGCAACACCTTCGCGAAACCGATCCTGCTGCCTGGGACGGGCGTCGAGCAACTGCTCGTCAAGGGCGTGTTGATCGGCGTGTGCAATGTCGCGCTCACGGTGTACAGCGGCGCCGTCGCGCAGAACATGAACCTGGACGCCGCTCAGATAAAGCAGGACTGGATCGCCAATCTGCTGCCGGGCATCGTGGTGGTGCCCAGCGGCGTGCTGGCGGTGAGCCGCGCCCAGGAGAAGGGGTGCGCATACTGCTTCGCGGGCTGAGGTGAGGAGGGTGGGTTCGGAAGCGGGGCTGCGCGCGGCAACGCGGGCAGCCCCGGCCCGTCACCGCCATCCCCGGAGACTGCGCACGAAGTCGTGCAGCACCAGGAATTTCTCGAAGACGACCACCCCTTTGCGCTTCCGCCCGAACTCACCGAACAGCTCGCGCAGCCGCCCCCGCCGCGTGACATAAAACCGGAACGTTTCGGCGAAATCCTCCTGCGGGTGGGTGCTGGCGTAGGCACTCACATAATCGACCAGCGTCGTCGCCACGCGCCGCCGCTCGAAGTCTACCCAGTGCTCGTCCGCCACCCGGTACGCTTTGCGCACCTCGCCGAACGCCCGGCGGAACCGGCCGCTGCGCGTCCAGCTCCAATGATGATACAGGAACGAGTGGCCCACCTCGTGGAGGATCAGCCCGGTGAGCATGCTCCACGAGACCTCGTCGCTGCGCCGCTTCCCCCGCACGTAGCGGCGATCGATCTCGATCACCTTGGGCCCGTCGGGGGAGACGCCGGAGACGCCCGGGCGCAGCAGCACACGGTAGTGCCACGCCTTGAGCCGCGACACGACGAGGAGCCGGTGCACACGGCGCAGCGCGCGCGGCAGCAGATCCCGTCCGGTCGCGTCCTTGCCGCACCACGGGCAGGTATCCATCCAGTCGTCCACGCCGCGGTCGCAGTGCGGGCAGATGTTCTGGAACTGGTAGTAACCCCAGGTGAACGCCTGCGAGCGCCCGCACCACGGGCACCACTGCATCGGGTACATGAGCCCGCCGCGGCAGCGCTTGCAGCGCTTGTGAAACAGGAACCCTTTGGGCGCCTTGAGCGGCTCGGGGCTCGAGTCGGCGTCGCGGATCTCCCGCCCGCACCAGGGACAGAAGGAGTGACTGTCCGACACTATCCAGCGGCAGTAGCGGCACTCGGCGCCGGTCTCGCGCTGCGCGTCGCGCCACTGGAACCGCCGACCGCAGTTGCCGCAATACGACCAGAACCGCTCCACCTCGGCCTGGCAGGTGGGGCAGCGCAGCTCGGGTCGCGGCGTCTCGCGGCGCGGCATCAGTCCTCAGTCTCGCTTGGCATAGCGCGCCAGCGCTTCCTTCACGATGCGCTCGATGAACGCCGGGTATTTCATCCCCGCCTTTTCTGCCGCGTCGGCGAGCTCGTGCTCGTAGGCGAGAAACGGGTTGGGGTTGACCTCAAGCACGTACACCTCGTCATCGTGGGCCAGGCGCAGGTCGAGCCGCGCGTAGTCCTGGAGCGACAGCGCGTGAAAGGCCGTCTCGCACACCTGGCGGATTTTGGCCTGCACCTCGTCGGAGAGCCGCCGCGCGAAGTCGCTGCGGATCTGGTGTCGCTCTCGGTACTCTTCGTCCCACTTCATTTTGTACGTCGCGATACGCTGTTCGGCCTTGGGCAGTTTGCCGAAGTGCAGCTCCACGATCGGCAGCATCTCCAGCTCCGCGTTCCCCACCAGCCCAACGTACAGCTCCCGCCCCTCGATCAGCTCCTCGGCGATCGCCGGCTGGTGAAACTGCTCGTGGATGAAGCGCGCCCGCTCGCCGAGCCCGGCGTCG
>Ga0137396_10002414_pt1 | contig 10209 bp, 6 predicted proteins | sample czc16metaG_FD_108284 | JGI IMG/M metagenome (GOLD analysis project Ga0137396, IMG submission 108284) | Vadose zone soil microbial communities from Angelo Coast Range Reserve, California, USA - czcobulk3.16 metaG | ecosystem: Environmental > Terrestrial > Soil > Vadose zone | place: USA... | reverse complement strand
GGGATATCTCAAGCGAGACGATGAGACGCTCTACCGAACTTCCCGGACGAGGATCTACTACTACGAGAACCTGAGCATGATTCCGGACGAGCGACGCTATTCTGTAATTGATCTCACCAACCAGCAATCGGTTGGTATCCTCGGCGAAGAGTTCATGCTCACAATGGCCCACGTCGGCCTGAACTTTATCGTTAAGGGACGGGTCTGGCAGATCAAACAGATCACAGACGACGGGAAGGTCTACGTTCTCCCAATCAACGATCCAACGGCAGCTATTCCAGGATGGGATGGTCAGATACTTCCCGTGCCAGGAGACCTCGCGCTCCGGGTCGGAGAATACAGAAAAAGGATCGATGGAATGCTCGACGAATACAAGAGCCGGGCGCTTGTAGTCGAGAAACTCTCACGGACATGGCCCTCCGACCCCTACGGGGTCCGGAGGGTTGTCGAGGAAATAGAAACCCACAGAGCCACTGGAGCACCAGTACCGGCTGATGATCGGATTCTAATTGAAGGATTCGATCGGTATATCATAATTCACACCCACTTCGGAGATATCCTCAACTTCAGTCTGGGCGAGGTGATAGAGGAGCTCTTCCGCCGCCAGGGCCTTGTCAGAATGTGGTGGTGGGACGCCTACCGGATTCTGTATGAGATGACTGCGGACACAGCGGACTTGGACTTGGAAGATCTGTTCCGGAAACAGGTCTTCGGGGTCGACGAACCAGTCTTGGGCGGTGCCTGCCATGGCGTTTTACACAGACATTTTCCCTGGGAGCTCCAGATGAAGCAGATTGCAGAAAGATTCGGGGCACTTAACCGGGGCCGGCTCATGTATGGAGGCGCCATGAAAGAGCTGCAAGTCAGATTCAGGCTTACGCCAATCTATGATGAGACAATCCGAGAAGCTTTGACGGATCGTTCCGACTTTGACGGGGTCAAATGGATGTTCAAACAGGTCAAGGAAGGTGCCTTGGACCTACGATTCTTCCGGTCCAAGGACAAGCCCACCCCATTAGCCTATCACATCTTGTATCGACATGTAGACGTTCCGGAGCTCATCGCCCCTGAGAATGTTGCAGCGGACAACATGGCACGGTTGCGAATTTCTATCGAAGGACGCGCCATCGACCTGCTATGCTTCGACTGTGGCAGTCTCACCACTGAGGTTAGCATCGGCAGTCTGCCTGAGCATCCCTCGTGTGAACACTGCAGCTCCAAGCTCTTGGCGCCCGTCTTCTGGTCCAGTGGCTATGCGGCAAGCGTTCTACACAAGAAACGAGACAAAAAGTCGCTGGATGAGAACGAGCAGAAGACTCTAACGAGGACGCGCCGTTCTGCCGACCTTGTTATCGCCTACGGTAGGAGGGCGGTGATCGCACAGTCGGTCTACGGAATTGGACCCCAGACTGCAAGCCGAGTTCTCTCGAAGATGCACGAGAGCGATGAGCAATTCTACAAGGATCTCTTAGAGGCCAAGTTGCAGTTCATAACTACACGGCCCTATTGGAACAATTGACCTGTGGCTTTGCGACGCGTGATCCTTTCTTTGTCACCGAGACTTGATTTCTCACTCTTCTCTGAAACGTAGAGCGGAGCCTCCTAGCGTTTCGTCCTTTTACGAATACGAGTCTGGAGTCTGACGGATGATTGGAGTTGAATTTTGCCTTGATGATTTTCTTCAGTTCGAGATCTATTTCATAGCCCCAGCTTGACCGGCCCAATTCCCGAGCCACTTTCACAGTGGTGCCAGAACCGAGAAAGGGGTCTAGAACTGTCTCGCCAAAGTAGCTGAAGAGTTTGATTAGGCGTTTCGGAATCTCCTCTGGAAAAGCTGCTATGCCTTTCTCAAGCCTATCTCCTCGTGGCAGAACATTCGTGATGTTCCACACTGTCAGATACCATTCTTGTTTCTGATAATCGTCGATAGGAATCTTGGACTCACTTAAGATCTTCGCGTCCATTTCTTGTAGATGTGAGTAGTCGAATCTTCCCTTTTGGAAGATTAGTATGCTTTCCTGAATATTATCGGGATAATAGTACATCGGGTATGGGTGCTGAATTACGACGCCGCTCCTTCGACTTATTCGCACGTAGCCTTTTGGTTTGACCCACACAATGCGATCACGATATCGAAACCCAGCATCCAGCATGAGCCTCGTGATATCAGCGACGACAGGATACTTCTCGCCCTTCACAAGCATGTCATCAGTGACAAAACAAGCGACTCGGCCAGGGGCTAGGACGCGATATAGATCTCGGGAGAGATCCCGGATCAATCCGAAGAACTCGTCATAGTCTCTGAACAGGTCCGGATAATCGAAAGGCGCGTTGTAGTAGGGCGGGCTGGTCACCACCAGATGGACTGATTCATCATGGATCTCCTTCATCGTCCGGCAGTTTCCGAAGACGACGCGGTGCACGGTGCCCATTTCTTCTCTACTTGCTCTCAGGCAGATTCCAGAATCGAGCTTAAGAATTCGTGGAGTCATCACTCGTGCCAGCACATTTCTGCACAGACTCACCATGATTCCCTGCGGGGACCATGATCGTTCCATTCTTGGAGAACGGGTCCTGTCCGCTTCCTTTACAGCGGGAAATAGCGTATTCTGTGATGTGCGGCTCAGGCACGTTTAGCTTATGGCCGAGCAAGGCTGGGAATTGGGAGGAATCTCGAGAATGATCTTTTGTTGATCGACAAATGCTGCATCACTGGATAGCGACGTGGACTGACCATTAACAAAAATGCATGCCGATTCGCCGGGCTGAACCGGGTTACCAACTACCTGGCTGTAGTCCATCCGTTCTCCCCAGACGGCAAGAAGCTCGTACAGGGTGAAGTCTCGAACGGCGTTGGATTCCACATGAATGGTGCCTGAACTGTCTCTTGTAAGGAGAGGCGACAATCCATTCACGCCGTACTGATCTAGGGAGTGGTCTCGCCACAGGTCACGGTCGATTCCTATGTTGGCCGGGAGGGTTTCTGACGCGCCCCGTATCAATATTGAGAGCTGTGGGTGAATATGCATTCGAATCGTGTTCACGCTTATCACTTCTGCTGTCGCAACTGAAACAAGTATGATAGAGATACCGATCAGAACGAAGAATAGGATTCTTTTCGGCCGGCGAATTCTGGGATTCCTCAGTAGTCTGGTCTCGGGCTTTACCTCGAGAAGGGCTGAGGCGCGCTTCGGATGAACCTTCCTGTAGTGGCGTATGAAATTCTTTCTCTTGACAGGTTCTCCGCAGATCGGACAGACGTCAACTTCTGACAGTGGCTAGGTCCTTCCATGAGGGGGACAGTAGACTGAGACTGGTGTCGACTTCTCGATTATATGCGTTCTTGCAATCCCATAGGGGGCCTATCCATTTCTGCCAGGGGGGCAAGAGCGCAAGCGAATCAGCCCGCCCGAGCATGTTCTAGAATATCTAGGTAAATCTCATGGTATCGTGGTGTTGCTCTTGATGTCTGAGCTTAGACGTTACCACAAGGGTTAAAACCGCTACTCATATAGTCGGTTCCGGAAATATCCATGAAGACACAGATTCTTTTTTCGGTCATTCTCGTTTCAGTGCTATCACTCGCACCAATCTTCACCGGAGCCATTTACACCGGCTCGGATGCAACTCCATCACCCGACGGAGTTCTTGCCGACAATGCCATAATCGTGCTCAAGGACCAACCACTAGCCAGCTATGATGGCCACGTGCAAGGCTACGCCAAGACAATGCCGACTCCCGGTAACAAGCTCGACTTGAGCTCGCAGGCGGCCCAGTCCTACTCGCAATACCTCGCAAACGGGCGGGGACTTGCAAAGGGCTGGCTACAGAACAATGCCCCTGAGGTCCAGGTCATCGACGAATACTCGGTCGTCCTAAACGGTATCGCAGTACAGCTCAATGGTCATAGCATGAATCATCTGCTCAACGCTCCTGGAGCCAGTTGGGTCGTCCCAGACTACCTCTTCCACTTGGAAATGAACAGGTCCCCCACCTTAATCGGCGCACCTGTCCTCTGGAACGCCGTTGGAGGACAGAGCAATGCTGGCGCAGGTGTCAAGATAGGAATTATTGACACTGGAATCGACCAGACACATCCATTCCTAACGGACAACGCATTACCGGCCCTCGCAGGATTTCCAAAGTGTGACGCTATTGACTCTGCAGTAGGTATAGTCGACACTCAGTGCAATTTTGTGAGCAACAAAGTCATAGTCGCAAAGGTCTTCGAGACCCGAACCAACTTTGACGGTCACGCAGCCCAAGAGCATGGCACCCACGTATCCGGAATTGCGGCGGGAGTCGCTAATACGTGCGCTCCGTTCGTACCCGCCTGCAACCTCAGCGGCATCGCGCCCAAAGCCTATCTCGGCAACTACAATGTCTTCCCAGACAACGTTCTCAGCGCTTCAAGCCATGACATTGCCAAAGCAGTAGACGCTGCTGTTGCTGATGGAATGGACGTCCTCAACTTGAGCCTAGGTGGAGGCGCAAGACCCAACGATGTCTTGGTCAACGCGGTAAATGCTGCCGTCGACGCAGGAGTCGTTGTGGCTATCGCTGCAGGTAATGCTGGTCCACTACCAGGAACCATAGAATCGCCTGGAATAGCTGACAAGGTCATAACCGTAGGCGCATCTACCAATCCACACTACATCGGCATTCCCGTTACGGTAACCAGCATCGGTACTTTTGGAGCCGCAATAGGCCAGTTCGCCAACTTCGTTCCGGCTGTTACAGCCACTTACGTTACGACCACTCCAACCAACGGATGCACACCAATAAGCCAGAACCTAGCAGGCAAGATTGCCCTCATTGCTAGAGGAGTATGCACCTTCAGCGTGAAAATACTAAATGCACAGGCGGCGAACGCCATAGGCGTCATCGTCTATAACAGCCAGGCGGGAGACCCTATCGCAATGAGTTTCGACACATCCCTTCCGACCCAGCCGACTATTCCAGCAGTTATGGTCTCACTCCCGAACGGTCTAGCCATGGCCGCTGCCGCGCCATCTACGGTAACCGTCGATGGAACGAATCCACAAGAATTCTTCACTGACGGCCCAAGCGCTGATATTCTCGCGAGGTTCTCCTCAACAGGACCACCGATTCTGCAAGGACCCGGCGTAGGCGTTGGACAGCCCCAGAACAAGATCAAGCCTGATGTAACAGCTCCAGGCGTCAACGTATACTCGTCGATTCCGAGCTTTGGCTGTGCCAGTCCGCCTTGCTTCGCATTCTTCCAGGGAACCAGCATGGCCACGCCCCACGTCGCAGGCTCAGCAGCACTACTAGTCCAGCTGCATCCTAACTGGTCTCCGGAACAGATCAAATCAGCCCTTGTCAACTCCGCCCACCGACCCGTCAAGAGCTTTAGCAGCGGCGCTGCCATCAACGATCCTATGCGGAGAGGCGGCGGCAGAATCGATCTAGCAGCAGCCTCCCAGGTCACAGCCACACTTGAGGCCGGCAGTGGAGAAGGTCAGGCAAGCTTCAGCTTCGGCGAACTACCCTCATCCGGAATTACTCGAAGCTTCGACATAACAGTCACATCTGTCTCAACATCAACAGTGACTTATTCCATCGCAGTTGCACCTGCAGTTGCTGGTCCGAGCATCAGCGCGTCGGTCACGTCACTCACTGTATCTGCTGGTGCGACCGGGACCGTAACGATATCGCTTACCCTCACACCAAGCTTGGCGGGCAACTACTACGGAGACATACAACTGACAGGCGGAACAGTTCCCCTGAATGTTCCCTACTGGGTCAACGTCTTTCTGTCATCGCATGGCGCCGGCGGATGCAGCTGCAGGCAAAAATAGACGCCTAACACTCTACCCCCCTTCTTCTTCTTTTGATCCGAGCCCAGTCCACAGACAAACCCATTTAGTCGGGCAGACACGGGCACAACGGACCACGCTCCCAATCTCAAAGACAACTCGTGTTCAAGTCTTATCTAGAACTTGACTCGCCGAACCTTCTCGATGGAGAGAATGGCCGAGATTCATACGTTGGTGGTTGGACAGTTACAAACTAACTGCTACATTCTGAAGTCGCGTAGCGAGGCCATTGTTGTAGACCCAGGCGATGAGCCGGAGAGAATTCTGAAGTTCATCAAAGATATCAACGCCGCGCCTGCCCGTATTGTCGCGACGCATACGCACTTTGATCACGTGTTGGGCGTTGACGGGGTCCGAAGGGCAACCAAGACTCCATTCCTGATTCATCGAGATGACCTACCAATGTTACAGTCAATGCAGTCCCGCGTCCGCCAGTTCAAGGGATTCGAGGTTCTGCCACCTCCAAAGGTCGACGGCTACCTCAAAGACGGCGACACTCTAAAACTGGGAGACGAAACCATTCGCATACTTCACACTCCAGGTCATTCGCCTGGGAGCATCAGCCTGGCTGGCAGCGGATACGTTTTGACCGGTGACGCTCTCTTCAACCAGTCTATCGGCCGGACAGATCTTCTCGGAGGAGACCTCAAGATCCTAATGCACTCGATCAAGGATCGCATCTTCAAGCTGGAAGATGACACAATCGTCTATCCCGGCCACGGACCCGAGACAACGATTGGTGATGAGAAGCTTGCAAATCCATTCGTAGGAAAAGCCGCAAAGCTCCAATTAGGGTAATCATCTTATCTCTCGATCGCCTGTCTCTCCGAGCCAAGAAATAATTGCCCAATCTAGACTCGATTATCAAGAACTCTCTCAACAAAGCCAGCTCTCACACCAAGAATGTGTACAGTCAGAATCCTCTGACAGCCGACGAAGTGGTTGAGCTTGCCAATAGTCGAGTCCTCACGATCGCGGCCACCGTGAAGCCTGACGGGAGGCCCCACCTATCCCCCACCGACCTAGTTGTTGTTGACGGAGTCTTCTATCTCGGCGTTGACGAGGCGACAGCTCGATATCGGAATCTCAAGGAGAATCCTGCTATCACGCTGATGCTTGCTGACGGCTCGAAACGCCAGGCGATTCTGGAAGGAAACGCCAAGTTTCTGGACCTGAAGAGTGGAACTGCCAAGAAGGTGTTGGAGGCTCAGAAGAAAAAATACGGCTGGACCACAGACGCGCTGGCAGAGTTCCAGCCAGTGAAAGCGTTTACCTGGAAAGCAAAATAGCCCGGAAAAGACATATTTTCCGGAAACCAGGAAATCATTCAAAATCAACCCTGATCTTGAATCTATCGGGCTGGTCTTGTTTTCCTGCGGTTTCCTTGCTAGAAACTATCACTTCCCGCAATGCCCGACTGGCCCATTATGAGGCCCGAATGTCGAGACTCCCGCAGAAAAACACGCTACCGGGGAAATTACTTCCAAGAAATCTTGAAGGTCGCCACACAAGACTGGGGCTCTTGAGGGAATTAACAAAGAGTAACCTTTTCTCCCGTTCCCGTCTTTCGGGAGGAGGAAATCCGCAGACTGTTGCGTTTGAAACTGGACAGGTGCAGAACAAGCCCCGATCAACAGTCCGGGCAGGCGATTCTGATCTACGAGATCCTCACGCTGAATCATGCTGATAATTTGCAGCTGGGAAAAACGCTCGACCAGCCGATTCTGCGCCCTAAAACGTAAAGCTCGCATGGAACAGCTTCAGCTGGCGGGACCCTCCTCCGAAAAATCTCAAAAGTAGTTACTCCTCCCGACACAAAAGAGTGTTCTAGAGGAGCCTTCAACGGAGGCACTGGATAGTTTGAACCATCGCGTCAGCGTGTGGCGTTCAAATACTGGCAGAGCGATCTAGACGTTATGGTTGTGAATAAGGCAGACGAGGAATGGAAGAAGCAGCTGGACCCTCAACAGTACAGAGTGTTGCGGAAGAAGGCGACAGAGCCCGCCTTCACAGGAAAGTATCTTCACAACAAGGAGAAGGGAATCTACGTCTGCGCGGCCTGCGGAGCAGAACTATTCTCATCAGATACAAAGTACGATTCGGGCTCCGGCTGGCCCAGCTTCTGGACCGCGCTGGCCAAGGACAACATCGTGGAGGTTCCGGACCGGACACTAGGAATGAAGAGGATCGAGATCCTCTGCAAGAACTGTGGCGGCCACCTCGGCCACGTCTTCGACGATGGGCCCCAGCCGACCGGAATGCGCTACTGCGTAAACTCGCTATCCCTAGACTTCAAAAAGAAAGACACAAAGTAACCTAGGGCCATTAACTCCGAGGCTCTTCGCAGAATCGCAAGCCACCCGGCCCGATTCACGATATGGATCTATTGTCCGCTCGTCGACTCAGACTCGCCGGTACGCTCAGGATGACTGTACTCGAAGCCTATATCGGACAGTCCTGAAGAACTCTCAGTAGACGTGCTGAATAGAGGAGTGTCTGAGGGCAGCTGCCATGATGGGAGCGTTGGCTCTGGAACAGGTTGAGGCTTTGTCGAGTCCTGAGAACTAGTCACGGCTGAAGGCTTCGCCTTTCTTCCTGTCTTGACGTAGACTACAATGATCTTGTATGATTCGCTGCATGTCTTGCACCGGCCAACCTGCACCGTCCGTTTCAGCTTCAGAGTGTGATTCTTGCAGACTGGGCAGTCAACGAACCGGCTCCGAGAAATAGACTCATCCTGCTTGATCGTCTTCATCTTTCGTTGGCATGTCTAAATGATCAGTCAACATAGTCGTTCTGTAACCATGCATCAGACAAAGTAGACCTAGGAGGATAGGCGAATTGATCATTCGTCCCGGTGGATAGGACGGTGCTGGTCGGATCGGCTGCGTCTATGTGCGAAAGAAGAATTCGGCATCTTCCACGCCTAGCTGAGGCAGATGATCGAGAAAGATGATCTCGTTACGATTTTTCTGCGGGTTGGGTTTTGACACCCTTAATAGGGAGTCGGGGCAGAATTCGCTTCTGACGATAAAAAGGGTCGAAGTTTGAGTTCGACAACAAATCCATATTTTGACCGTGCAAAATCCCAGACGAGTCTCCAAGAAAAAATCGAGCTCGCGATACCGGGATTCCACGGATACAAGGAGAAGGAGCTTAGACGAGAATCCGACAAACTCATCAGGAACCAGATCTACCAGAAACTATCCGACGCCGAATCCCAGGCCAAAGACACCTACCGCTCCCTAGTCAATCAGGGAGCAAACGACTCCTGGGACGACACCGACCACCTCCTCGCACGCCTCGACAGAGTAATGGAACGCATCAATCACTCAGAGTACGGCTACGCCGGCTTCTTCGACGTAACCAAAGTCAAAGAGCCAGATCTAGATCGTATGATGAACTATGACATGCAACTCATACAGATGGCGGACAACGTGACCAACGCCATCCAGGCGCTCAAGGACTCCGTGGACAATAACAGGCTTCCAGAAGCCAAGGGCAAAGTCGGTGACGCGATGAAGTCGGTCGACGCCCTAGAGAATGCGTATAATGGCCGGAAGCAGATAATAGTGGGAGTTCAATAAGAAATGCCGCAAGTGATAGAATGGACTAACGCGGGTCCCGACGATGTCGTCTGGCGATACCCGGTCGAACAGATAATAACCGGCGCGCAACTTGTAGTTCATGAATTCGAAGCCGCCGTCTTCCTACGTGACGGAAAGGCCTACGATGTTTTCCCTCCGGGACGACACACCCTTACCACACTCAATCTCCCGCTGATCTCGAAGGCCTACGGCATATTCTTCGGAGGGAAAAACCCCTTCACAGCCATCGTCATCTACGTCTCAACCAAACAGTTCGCGGGTAAATGGGGAGCAAAGGCTCAGACGACCGAGCTCGCACCTTTGATGGTCCATGGAACAGCCTGGTTCAGAATCAAGGATCCAAACCTCTTCGTCAACGAGGTTGTAGGAGGCCAGGGCGCCTACAATACCGGCCAGGTTGACGATTTCATCAGAGGCTTCATCAACGAACGAGTAATCGACGTAATATCGAAATACGATTTAGCCACCGCGTTCACACAGCTGGACAAGGCCTCGACTGATGTCAAGGTCAACATCAACGATGCTTTGAACCGGCTTGGAACCGACCTCGTCGACTTCAAATTCGAAGGAATCGACACATCAGACCAGTTCCGAGACCGCCTCTTCTGGATCAAACAAAGAGCCGCAACCTCAGACGTTCTCCGCATGGAAACGGCCAAGGACATTGGCGCGAGCCTAGGAGCATCTCAAGGAGGAGGCGCAGGCCTAGGAGCCGGAATGGTTCTCATTCCACAAGTCATGAATGCGCAGATGCAACAGCC
>Ga0137396_10002412_pt1 | contig 10218 bp, 12 predicted proteins | sample czc16metaG_FD_108284 | JGI IMG/M metagenome (GOLD analysis project Ga0137396, IMG submission 108284) | Vadose zone soil microbial communities from Angelo Coast Range Reserve, California, USA - czcobulk3.16 metaG | ecosystem: Environmental > Terrestrial > Soil > Vadose zone | place: USA... | reverse complement strand
TTCATAGTTCATGTTGAAACCCGAGTTAATCCCACCGGATGTAAGAGGCCAGTTGTACGAGAGTCCGACCTGGTACCAGTAGCCAGCATCGGTCAACCCGTTGACCAAATACCCTGGACCGACTCCGCTAGAATCAGCAAATGCAACAGCTGTCACGTTGAAGGTTAACCTGGAAAAATCCTGGGTGAACGTGACACCAACCTGTTCATCGTAAGGATAGGCGGAACCGATGGGCGCCAAGGGAAGAGTCTCATAGCTCGATCCAGTGAAACTCAGAGGAGAACCGGCGGCAGATTGCGGGAGATGGTGGTTCAGCGAGGCGCCGGGAAGGACGAGAGTGAGGATGAAAATCAACAGCAAGATCCCTCTGGACTTTCCAGAGAAAGCCCGCTGAATGTCATATGTCATGTCTATTTCCTTTGGAATCCAGTTCAGGCTTGGGCTTGTAGTGAACCTTCGAGGCAATAGCACTTGAGGACACAGGTACGGTCTGAGTTTCATTGTCCAAAAAGCTGTTCTCCTCGGAATCTACTTACGTTGAGCGCAGAACGTAATAGTGGTCTACAGATTCTACGAAAGAGTTTCGAGTCCTTTGGACGTCAGCTTGTTTCTTTCGGTGAGATAACCGTTCGACTTTAGAGCGTTCGTCTCTTTCTCAATCTGCCTTTTGTCCATCGAGAGATGCCTCGCGATGTCCTTTGGCTTTGCAAAGCCTTGTTGGTACTTTGTCAAAATCAAGAACTGCGCTCGCGTCATATCACTAGGCAAGTTCAATGGACTCTTGTCTACGCTTTGCATTCCCATGCCCGCTGGCATGATGTTCTGTACTTGACGCATCATCTGCGACATATCCATATTCGGACGCGAGTATGTCGCCGCCTGCGCCGTGCTCAAGACGCGCTGCAGTACACTGTACGTTGCGAACCCGGTTAACCCGGCTGCACCGATAAGGAGTGCGGGACTAGCTTGTATCCCGAGAAGAGTTCCGAGTGAGCTTTCCTTGCCCAGTATGTTCAGGAGGCTTGGAAGGTAGGATCCGAGTGGTGAATATGAGCCGGATAGAAAGAGAAGGGGAAGCGCCGCGCCTACAAGAGAGATAATTACCCGGAAAAATGACCTGACGACCATGAATATCACATGAGACAGTCTTGTATTCTCTCGCAGGGCTTAAAGTCTATCTGATTCTTGACGGGTTGAAACTCCTGGTCAAGGTGAAACCGTGGGCGATAATCGCTCTGATCCTGATTGTGGTAGCAACCGTAGGGGCGGCTCTCTACTATGCACGTGAAGCAGCAATCATGAGTACGCCTTCTCTCTGCAAAGATCCGAACAACATCGGCAGCCACGTGTACAATCCTGCGAGGCTACAAACGGTCAGAGACTGCATCACTGTTTCAGGAATTGTGAACACTGTAATCGCTGAGGATGACGGAGATTACCATGTTTGGTTCCACGTTGACCCACAATACGCGAGTTTACCCAACAGCGCGAACAACGACTATCGACAAGGTGATTTGTTGGCGGAGATAATCTGTGCGACGACTGTCAGTCAGCAGGATGCCGTTCTTGCATGTGAGGGTTATACTAACCATATTCTTCCAATACCCAGCACAAACCAGAATATCACCGTGACCGGGCCTTACGTTCTCGACAATGTCCATGGGTGGATGGAAGTTCATCCTGTCTACTCCCTTAGAATTTCCTAGAACTGGATGCGTTTTCTAGGAACCCTTGATGGGCGTTCCATGGCGCTCGTCAGGGCAAACCCATTCGCCGACGCCAACCCTCGAGATTCTTCGATAACACATCCGGCCGTGAGCCACACATAACATTCTGCCGTGAACGACCTCCGGCAATTTATTCACATCGTTCTGTCTCTCTCGATTAGAGGGACCTAGCTTCTCAGGTCCTCCAAGGGGAGTCAAGTTCGAAGGGTCTTCCTCGCCCATAACCCAAACACACTATTGTAGAAATGCCCTGGCGTCCGTTAAGCATTGCGCCCAAGGAGGAATCTTTCTACATCAAAAGATACCCGTCGAAATCATGCCCAATGGCTTCCTTGGATTCGCATTCAGGAAAAAGAGAAGGGACGGTATCTTTAGAAACAGCCCTGATCGGTCCGACGGCCAAGAATAACCAACGGAAAAATGAGCGGTCATCCAGCTCTCATCGAGACAATTTGGGCGCCTTGCCACCATGTCACTCATTGCCCATAAGTTCCTAAATTCAGCTTCGCGTCGCCATGGAAACCGAATTTCTCCAAAAAATCCCTAGCAAGGTTTTAGTCTACGTCTCCATTAGCCCCGACCATGCCTAAGTCCAAATCTAAAAAGGCGAAAGCAAAGAAACAGGCAAAATCCAAGAAAGCACCGATACCACCAGGATTCAGGACAGTAACCCCATACCTAGCTATCAATGGTGCTGCTGCGGCCATCGATTGGTACAAGAAAGTCTTCGGGGCAAAGGAACTAGCACGTCAAACCGTCCCTGACGGAAAAATAATGCATGCAAGGATAAGAATCGGCGACTCGATAGTAATGCTCTCCGACACATTCCCAGGCGGCGCCCAATCAGCTCATGCGATCGGCAATAGCCCCGTTACGTTGCACGTCTACATCAATAATGTCGACAAGATCTGGCAGCAAGCCGTAGACGCAGGCGCCAAGCCCACCATGCCACTGGACAACCAATTCTGGGGCGAACGCTACGGCCAACTTACAGACCCATATGGCCACCATTGGTCAATAGCTCAAGTGGTCAGCATGACCAAGAAAGAGAAGGACGAGAAACAGAAACAGGCCATGTCAATGTTCGCTCAGGACCAGCACCCCGCCCGTACAGAAGAACCGCAAGTCGCACAGAACTAGTCCTTACCAAGAAACTCAAATGGGCGAAGCCAACGCTTCGCTCAACCCCTTTTTCTACATTAACGATCTATCCTAGACCTGAGGCAGTGTCAATGAAATTGGACCGGCTTGACCATCTCGTCCTAACCGTCAGAAACATCGAGACAACATGCACATTCTATTCAAACGTTCTCGGTATGGAAGTAATCACCTTCGATAATGGCCGCAAAGGACTCTCCTTTGGTTCCCAAAAGATCAACCTTCACGAATCCGGCAAAGAATTCGAGCCGAAGGCCTACAGACCTACCCCGGGCGCCGCCGACTTATGTTTCACGACCACCACTCCTATCGACGAAGTCGTCAAACGTCTCCAATTGTCAAAAGTCAGAATCCTTGAAGGCCCTGTCAAGAGGACCGGCGCGTTGGGCCAGATGATGTCAGTGTATTTCCGAGACCCTGATCTGAATCTGATAGAAGTTTCGAACTATGATGACGCTAAGAAGAATCGAGTTGTGAGCCCGGTGGGCTAGTTTATTGCTCTCGAATTTGGCTGGAGCTTCTTCTTCATAAAGTAGCCTCTCGTTTCAAAACCCAACTTATCATAGAGTTCTTTTTGCGCCTCTCTCGTCTGCTGGCACCGACAGCGTCACCGTGTCAATTCCCCTCTCCCTGAAAACCTCAAACAAGCGATCCGAGAGCAGCGTTGCAATTCCCTTTCGTCGATACCGCTCCTCAACCGCGAGCACCTCAACAGAACCCACTTTTGTTGCCTTCCATTTCCCTAGAACTTCACCCGGAACGCTCCTAGACTCGCGGCCGTAGACGAAACCAACTATTCGCCGGTCGAGCTCTGCTACTAGGAAGAAGTCAGGCTCGGATGGGTAGAATCCCTGTATGTCGGCCTCTGTCGGAGTGGAGTCCCATGATTCATACTTTTGAGAGAGTTGAAGAACGGCTACCCCGTCGTTTTTCTCGTATGGTCTAATCGCCGGATGCACAACGATTCCTAGCATCACATTGCGATTTGTGTTGAGACTCACTTTGATGAGGCTGAGCCGCTAGAAGCGTTGCTTGCTTTCATTGCTTCCGCGATCCCCCAGATGATCAACGCTACCGCGATTAGGTAGTTCAATAGCCATGGAATCATCAGGAGCAAGACACCGAAGAGGATAGCCAACAGAGCTGTACCTAGTCGGGGAATCTGTAATGCTTTCTCTATGTCAGAGACTATTCCCATTGATCGTCCCCGTTCAACTATTCGACAATGCTCCATAAGAGTTGTGGAGTTTGGTGCCGGAACAGCCCTCACTGCTTCGAGTGGGGGAGGGAACCCGAGGGTTGAATGCTTAAGGGCGGGTTGATGCCCAACAAAAAAGGTCCCGTGTAGGCTGAGATGGCTGATGCTAGCGACCTGTGCGTTTAGGAGAGAACATATCCCTGCCGAGGGCTTGGTGTTGATCGAAGCCGCAGGGCGATCCGCGACCATCTGTGAGAACTGTCTAACCCTATTGATCGTTCACCGACGCTACCATCATTTGAATCTGGAAAAACTGATCGTGCAGATATCAACCGAGTAGAGATCCTGTGCCGCAAGGGAAAGGCCTCTGAAGGTAGAGGAAGATCTCTGGCGTAGATTGGAAGTAACTCTAGGAATCTGGTACTAGACGTGATCGAATTATCGAATTCTGCTCATGGCAGGTTGGAACATTTGACCTTGGTCACGCGCTGGAGATGATGATCTATATGCTCGAACTCCATTGCTCGCGTTGTCGAAAGCAGGTTTGGCAACTGTGTTCACTTTAACCCAGTCAGGAATGATCACGGCTCTGATCAATTCCTGTATCGATATTCCTCGGTCTTCTGCTTCTGTTTGTAGGAGTTCGAAACTCTCATCGCGGAGGGACAGCATGAATTTTGCCAATTTGACACCTAAAGAGTGGAGATATTTGCCTCCGGGCTTCTCGAATATAAGCATTCTACGGAGAGAAAGTAGGGATTCTTTTCACTCAAATCAGTAAACATGCTAGCATGGGAATGTCTATCAGCTCCTATTGGATGCAACTCGATCAAGGCTAGCCAGCTTCAAAGGACACGACCAGATCTTGCGAGAACGCATCGACCTACATCTCAACGAGGCTCCGACACTAAAGACTCCGGTCCTGATCGCCGGCCTCCCAGACAGCGGGAGAGTGGCCAAGATTGTTCTCGACCAACTAGTAAAGACACTCAAAGCAATTCCTCTAGGCTATCTCTATTCAGACTATCTGCCGCCACGCTTGCTTCTCAAGCCTGACGGGACAGCAGACTTGATGAAACATGAAATATTCTATTGGATAAACAAAGACACCGGCCCCGACTTAGTCCTCTACACCGGAGACGCGCAACCGATCCTCCCTGAAGGTGCCTTCCGTCTCTCCGAGGCGGTTGTAAAACTCGCCGAGAAACTCGGAGTCGAAACAGTTGTGACAGTCGGCGCATTCATCACCGGCAAAATCGCGGAACATCCACAAGTCTACGGCGCCGCAAGCGAACTAGTCCTCGTCAAAGAACTCGAAGAATTAGGCGTGAAAATCATAGACAGCGGCGCAGTTACCTGGATGAACGGGCTGATTCCAGGCCTCGCAAAAGTCAGAAATCTAAAAGGCCTATTTCTTTCTGGGGAAACGTCCGGCTTCATGATTGACCCCCGTGCGGCTATGATAATCCTCCGCGTCCTCGTGAAGAAGTTGGGACTACAGATTGACATGACGGAGCTCGAAGGACAGGCAAAAGAGATCGAGACCGCACTCAAACAAGGCGGAGACAAGGATCCAGAGTCTGCAGGCAGTTCTGAATATATCGGGTGACCGGCGCTGCATGAGACGATGGCCGATTACCGAGTAATAATCGGTGATAGCCGTCGAATGCGAGAACTATCAGATAACTCCGTGCACCTAGTCGTCACCTCGCCACCCTACCCGATGGTTAGCATCTGGGACGATTTCTTCCGAGAAGAAGCCGCGGAATCCTACGACCGGATGCACGACTGCCTCAACAAGACCTGGAAGGAGGTGAAGAGAGTCCTAGTTTCCGGCGGAATCGCTTGCGTCAATATTGGCGATGCGACCCGGACTAAAGATGGGGTCTTCCATCTCTATCCAAACCATTCCCGCGTGATAGAATCCTTCGAACAGCTCGGCCTCGTTACACTCCCCTATCTGCTCTGGAAAAAGCCTACCACAAAACCCCGCTACAAGGGGAAGGGAGCTTTTCTGGGCTCAGGTTTCCTTCCGCCTAACGCGTACGTAACCCTTGACATGGAGTATATCCTGATCTTTCGAAAGGGAAATCTGAGGTCTTTCCAGCCGAAGGATCCGAAACGCTACGGGAGCAGGTTTACGAAGAAAGAAAGGGACGAATGGTTCTCACAAGTCTGGACTGTCACAGGAGCACGACAGACACAAGATGGATTGGAAAGACGAGTCGCAGCCTTCCCCGAGGAGATCCCCCGACGACTGATTCGAATGTTCTCCATAGAAGACGATCTAGTCCTGGACCCCTTTCTTGGATCTGGGACCACTCTGAAAGCCGCGATGAATCTAAACCGGCGATGTGTTGGGTACGAGAAGCTAGGGGAATTTTCAGGGATTATCCGAGAGCGGATGGGCCGTGAATCAGAAAGAATTCTTTTCCAGAAACAGTCTGTTTTGGAACAGATCAGTTCCGGATTAACAGCCTAGCCGCATCACTCAACGAGCGAGTGAGATAGTCTGGATGTCCGCCCTTCGGGCCTCGTCGTTTCACGAGTATCATCATCATTCCAACTCCCTTCGCTCCTTCAATGTCGGTGTTTGGATTGTCGCCGATGTATACGCACTTGTTCGTTTGCAAGCCTAGTCGTTCTGCAACCAGAATGAAAGGTCTCCTACTTGGTTTCACACTCGGCGTATCCTCGCCTGCCACAACTATTACCTCTAGAGATTTCAGAAATTGTTGTTGGCGAATTCTCTTCATCTTCATTCCCGGAGTACCATCAGAGTCGGAGACCATTCCAAGCCTTAACCCTGCCTTCTTCAGTCGGCGAATCGTCGGCATAGTATCGGAGAACAATGGACTTGCTCCGGCGTACGCTCTCCAGTACTGGAGAGTTGTCTTGTGAATCCAGGGACCTTTCAGTTTAGACAAGCCGAGCTGTTTGAGTAAGGTTTCCCACCAGACGTCTCTGTTGTAGAGGAATTTTCGACCATGCATTTCCTGATCGATGAGCCGGAGTTTCCTGAACAGACTGGCCTCGAAGTAGCGAATTCCTTCTTTCCTGAACCGTTTTGCAAAAATTCTTGCGACTACTCGGAGCGCCTGGCGAGCGCCCTTCTTGGACTGGATGAGGGTATTGTCTAGATCGAACACGACAGCGCGAATATTTCTATCTGCCAGTATCTCTCAATTCCAAACGTATGTTTCTGGCCGGCGATCCGCGAACCGTTCTTTACGCAATCGAGTGTGGAGTGCGAGATCAATATCCTCAACGATTATCCCCTCTCTCTGAGATTTGAGCACGTTCATTCTAGGATGGGAGATCTTCATCTTCGGATCTTCTTTGAGACTAACGATCATACTGTATCCCGTGAACAAGGGCGGAGAGTAGACGTTGGGTGCCACAACTGCGATCCGGTTTTCCAGCGATCGAATTGTGATGTATTGGTGCCATGGTTCAACTCCCGGTCTCACGATCCTGGACGGGCACATTAGCAGGTCAGCTCCCCTTAGGGCTAGGATTCTTGCGGCCTCGGGGAAATCAACGTCGTAACAAACTAGGATGCCAATTTTGAACCCGTCAACGTTGAAGATCTTGTAATCGTTTCCTGGACGCGCGATCTTCTTCTCGAAGTGAAACAGGTGGACTTTCGGTTGTCGCCCGATGACTTCTCCGTCTCTTCCGATTGCGGGGCTGTTGAGGAAAATTCGTCCTTTGACTTTTTCATAGAAGGCTCCTCCGACAACCACGACACCATATTCCTCAGCGATCGATTGCAGTCCTGGAAGTGGGCTTATCGGTGATGGAATGGTCTTCTCTGGCAACCAATGCTCTGGCAGGCAGATAATGTCCGCTTCCTTCTCAGCAGCCCGCTTGGCTTGTTTGACCGCTCGAAAAATCGTCTCTTTAACCGATGATTCTACGGGTCTGGTTTGTACTGCTGCCGCTCGAACAATCTTCTTTGACGTTAGACGGTCCTCTGGCCCTAGATTTTCAGTCTCTTGACTGCAATATCCACTAGTTGGCGCGCGACCTCTCGCTTGGGCGACAAGGGAATGTGAATTACCTTCTTTCGCTCGTCAACAACAAACAGCTCGTTGGTATCTGTCTGAAACCCCACCCCTTCGAGCGAAACATCGTTGGCCGCGACAAGATCCGCGTTTTTCTCGCTGAGAATCTCAAATGCCTCTGTCACAAGCTGCTCGTTCGATACGCCATGCTCTGTTTTGAAAGCGACGAGAAACGAGTTTGGGCTTGCATGGCGAATTTCCCGTATTATCTTCGGAGTGGCTTCTAGCTCCAGCTCCACGGTCTTCTCCTTCCTTGTGCTTAGCTTATGACCGGCGGGTTTCGAGGGCCGATAATCGCTCGGGGCCGCGGCTGCAAAAACCAGATCGTGCTTACCCTTCTTCAATTCGCGAAGAGTAGCTTCTAGCATCTCCTCCGTTGTCTCTACCCTGACCGTCTTCACGCTAGGAGGAGGTGTGACTGAGCCGGGTCCCAGAATCAATGTCGTCTCAGCGCCCCTTGACCACGCTTCCTCTGCAATTGCTACGCCCATCTTGCCTGAGGATCGATTAGTGATTACTCTGACTGGGTCAATGTGCTCGATCGTGGGACCTGCGGTGACCAATACTCTATGTCCCTCAAGGTCTCTTCTCTGAGAAGAGAGCTGGGATGAAAGGCGCGTGATAACCGCCTGGACAATCTTGGCCGTCGATGCGATCTTCGCCTTTCCCTCTACAATCTCCGGTTCCACGAACTCAACGCCTATCCTCTTGAGACGCGCAATGTTCTCCTGAGCTATCGGATGATCATAGAGTGGTTCGTGCATTGCAGGCGCAATGAGAACAGGTAGCTTGGAACCTATGGCGGTCGCAGCCACTGTCGTGACTGGAGTATCATCGATTCCCGATGCAAGTTTCCCGATTGTGTTGGCAGTCGCAGGAGCGATGAGAACTAGATCAACATGCCCAGAGCTCTTTCCGGCAAGGGCAATGTGCTCTAGTTTGCCGGTAAGCTCTCGGACCACGGGATTTCCCGTCGCCCACTCTAGGAGATCGGATCCGATCATTTTCTCGGTCGATGGAGAGATTACTGCATAAACGTCCGCGCCATGCCGCATCAGCTCGCGCGCAATCTCGGGAACTTTGAACGAAGCAACACTACTTGACACCAGAAGCGCGATCTTCTTCCCTGATAGCTGTGTGCCAGAAGTTCCGGTGATGTCTTTGGATGGATGGGCCATTTCCAACCTTCTCTATTTCTTCAGTTGTCCACTGTCATAGGCCCAGTCTAGAAGCTGTATGATTTCGTCGAGAGTATACTTTCCAGCGCTCGAGGGAATCCGTTTGAGAATGTCTGGCAGGCTCGGTAGCATGGGCCTAATGAATCCTGGAATCTTTTCGTACATTGCCTGGACCCCCGAAATGATCTCCTTCGCATCTTTCTCTTCGATTCTTGTTCCCTTGAGAGCTGTCTTCATACTCTTGGCGCTCATTGTTCCTCTAACTTCTCCCGCTCGATCTGTTTGGGGCATATACAGGTTCTTCAGGTCCCCGTCCGTATCAGTTCCTTGAATTGTATCTTGAATACGATCCTTTCGATGGCCGGGTTCAATCGTTCCTCGCTTCTGTTAAGAGGTCTTCAAAGACTCTAGCGGAGGCACTGCCGTGTCTTGAAGCGATCCGGTGATTTTCCAATGCCTGCCTAATCAGGCTAGGGCATAGAGCTTCCATCGCTGCCAAATTTTGGCAGACCTTGCATCAGCGAATAATGCTGGGAGAAAGTCCATGCCTTCCATTTTTTCCACATCTTATTGGAGAAGAGAACGACCAGCAAGTCGTTCATCACGACGAGGGGGAAAGATGCGCTTGCTGCTATGCCGAAGACGATTATCGGAGAGATTAGTCCGAAGGCGAACGCGACTTTGTGGGCTTGATTCAGTCGTGTTCCCATTGACCTGAAAACGATCTGAAGGAGCCAAAGCGAAGCGACTATGTCGAAAACCATGACGACCGGCGGAAAGAGATTAGCACCGGCCGCGAAACCTCCTGCAAACAGCCAGATCGGAAAGAATGCTGCTCCGAGCAGGAAGAATGCTCGAGGCCTCCACCTCGGCTCCGCTCTAATAGACTT
>Ga0137396_10002411_pt1 | contig 10219 bp, 7 predicted proteins | sample czc16metaG_FD_108284 | JGI IMG/M metagenome (GOLD analysis project Ga0137396, IMG submission 108284) | Vadose zone soil microbial communities from Angelo Coast Range Reserve, California, USA - czcobulk3.16 metaG | ecosystem: Environmental > Terrestrial > Soil > Vadose zone | place: USA... | reverse complement strand
TACAGACCTCCTCCCAAGTCCAAACTGAGATCACGCTCATCTTTAACGCGCCGCAGGAGTTCCGATGTCATCCGCTGGCTCACCCCATCGTTTTTTACCACCGTGCCGATGACAACGAACCGGCTGGCTACTGCTCGCGGATACATGTCACTCAAGTCGTATTCTGGTGGAATCCGCTCTGTATCGATTTGCGCTATGGCGATAGAAGCAGAAAACATAGTTCCCAAAAACAAGGCAAGTAGATTTCTCATCGCTGTCACTCCGCTCAGTACCGGCCACAGTTTTGATAGACGTACTGTGGGGCAATTGGGTCAGACACCGCATAGGCCTGCTGCTCGTCCTGACTGTGTCTCTGTGCGACGATTTCGCCCTGCGAGTTCACATAGGTCGTAAGGGCAGCGCCCAACTTATTTATTAGATCCATCAGGGTTGTCGGAAGCCATGTTCGGCACTCCGCCAATGCGCGCTATATTGGGGTCAGTAAACCCCGCAGGATTCCAGTATGAGTTTACCGTGAGGGTGGTGCTCTTGCTAGGGTCGTCGCCCTCGCTGAACGTCACTGTGGCCTTGATGGTGTAGACAGAGTTGTAGTAACCCGGAAGGTCCGATTGCGATGGACACGCAACGTTTGGCAAAGCGAACCAGTGACCATCGGTATTAGTTTGGGCACTCGTAGGCGCAGTGAAACTAACATTCGGGCCATTCCAGGCACCGCTCGGCGCGGTGAAGGACCAACTGTAAGCAGTTGCGGTGCCACCGGACACGCTGACGCTGAATGCACTTTGCTGACCATCCATGATCGATTGAGCACCGCTTATGGTCACACTGTGGACGTTGGCGCCGCCGCTGGGAGCGCTTCCTACTATGGGGCAATCGTTGAGCCTGAGCCACCCTTGGAATTGCCCGGAGGTTGAGGAAGTTGTGGAGCCGATGGACATGCCGGTGTGGGTGCCATAGTAATCGACGGTGGTGATGTTGGAATTCGCCGTGCTCCAGTTGCTATAGAAGGCGTCACTTATGTCTTCCCATAATCCACCGCATTTGTCGTGGCCGTAGACGCCCTGGTCAGAGGTGAAACTGAGAGGGACGCCCAGGGGATGGAAGGCGATGGAGTGGCCAACGCCCATGACCATGGAGACTGCGTATAGATTGGCTTGACTCGGCGTGCGGTAGCGGAGGGCGAGCGAGCCGTAGGTGCCGATAAGCTGGGGCGCGGAGCTTCCTATTGCTGTTTCAACGTCAACGGTTTTAACTTCCTGCGGTTGAACGGTGACAGGGGAAAGAGGCGTCTCGGTGCCGTCGGCTGTGCCGAGAACAGGAGTCACAATCAGGTCGTGGCCGACCTGATTGTTGCGGAGCTGCAGTTCGGTACGCCAACCGGTCTCGGTGGTCCAATAGGAAAGGAACTGCTGCTGGTCCGTCGCGGGGGGCGGCGGGGGTGGGGGCGGAGCCTTGCGAGTCGGGCCGGAAGGGGTTTGGGCGAGCACGGTGCTCGATGTGACGAACAGCGTAAGGATGACGAAAAGGAAATTGCGGGGGAGGGGGGGGACATTGTTAACCTCCTTAGACGTGGCGGGGAACGTACCACTGTTAGAGTTACGTATCAAGCATAAATTTTATGTCACCGAGACATAAATTAGGGACAGCAAGGGGAAGGGCGGGATCACGAAATCAGTCGAAGCGGAGTGCGACCATGGGGTCGACGCGGGCGGCGCGTCTTGCGGGGACGTAGGAGGCGAGGACGGCGATGAGGAACAACACCAGCGCGGTGAGCGCTAGCGTTGCGGGGTCTGTCGCGCTCACGCCAACGAGGAGACCCTTTAGCACGCTCTTTAGTAGGAGCGCCAGGACGAGACCGATGGCCAGGCCGGCGGCGGCGAGGCGCAAACCTTGGCGCATCACCATGGCTACAACCTCGCTGCGGCTGGCGCCGAGGGCCACGCGAATGCCGACCTCTTGCGTGCGTTGCGCTACGGAGTAGGAAATCACGCCGCACAGCCCAACGGCAGCCAGAACTAGAGCGAGGGTCGCGAAGCCGCCGAGGAGCATCATGTAAAAGCGCCGCTGGCCCAGCGAGGCGGAGACCAACGTTTCCATAGGCACTGGCTCGCTCACCAGGGCATCGCGGTCTAGGGCTTGCACGATTTTGCGGGCGGGTTGCGTCAGCGCGGCGGGTACTCCCCGGGTGCGTATCACGACGGTCGCACCATCCATGCCGGACTGGGCCAGCGGCACGTAAAACATCGGCGGAATTGGCGCGTCGACGCCGAAGTGGCGGACGTCAGCCACGATGCCGACGATTTCTCCTTCATTTTGTTCGTAGCCGCCCCGGGCGCCGAACTTGATCTTCTGGCCGATGGCGTCGCCCTGAGGAAAGAACATGTGGGCGGCGGTCTCGCTGATCAGTAAAACGCGGGCCGCGCCCAGCCGGTCGGCTTCGGTGAAGGTGCGGCCCTGTCGGAGGGGAATGGCCAGTGTCTGGAAATAGTCCGGCGTGGCGAAGCGCAGCTCCGCCGACGGTTCATCCTTCTCCGGGACGCTGCGGCCTTCGACGCGGAAGCTGCTGCTGAAATCGTCACCGGAAAGAGGCAGCGGCGTTACCGCAGCTACCGATGCGACGCCCGGTAAGGCGCGCAACTGAGTCAGCGCTTGTTCCCAATAGCTTTGCAGGGCGGCGCTGTTTTTGTAATGCGCGTCGGGCACAGCAACGCTCATGGTCAAGACATCCTTGGGGTCGAAGCCGGGACTGAGGGAACTCAGCCCGACGAAGCTGCGCACGAGCAGGCCCGCGCCTGCGAGGAGCATCATGGACAGCGCTACTTCTCCTATGAGCAGGGCGCCACGCAAGCGGCCCGCCTCGCGGCTTGGCGATACGGACGTCCGCAGCAGGCCGGATACATCCCGCGCGGAGGAGCGCAGCGCCGGGATCAGGGCGAACAGCAGCGCGCACGCGATGGAGACGCTCATGGCAAAGGCCAGCACCGGTCCGTTTAGCCCAACGCTCGCGAGCCGCGGAATGTCCGCCGGTCCGAAGCGGACGATGGCCACCAGCGCCCAATACGCCAGGAGCAGGCTGGCGGCTCCGGCCAGCAGGGCAAGAAGCAAACCTTCGGTCAACATCTGGCGAACCAAGCGCGAGCGACCGGCGCCGAGGGCGCGGCGCATGGCCAGCTCTCGATGGCGCACCGTCGCACGGGCCAGCAGGAGGTTGGAGATGTTTGCGCACGCGATCAGCGCCACAAGCCCGACGGCTCCCAAGAGCATCAGCAGGGCAGGGCGAATGTCGCGGACCAGGGCTGCGCTCCAAAGCTGCGCGCGCACACCCCACTTGCCATCCTTATCGGGATAGAGCTTTCGGAGTTGCGCCATGATTGCGGAGAGATCGTCGTTGGCCTGCGCGGGCGTCACGCCGCTCTTGAGGCGTCCGAGGACCGCCAGGTAATGGGCGCCGCGCTGCGTCATTACCTTGTCGTCGAAACCGATGGGGACGTAGGCGTCGCTAGCGGACAAGGGAAAGCGGAAATCGGCGGGCATCACGCCGATAATGGCGTAGGGCTCGCTCTCGAGCTGAATTGTTTTTCCGATGGCGTCCGGTGCTCCGGCAAATGCCGACTGCCAAAGGCGGTGGCTGAGAATGACGACATGATTTGCGCCCTTGCGATTTTCCTCGGCGGCGAATTCGCGCCCGAGCATGGGTTCGGCCTGCAAGGTGGAAAACATCCCGGACGTGGCCATCACCGCATTAACACGCCTGGCCTCGCCTAGCCCTGTTAATGCAAATTCGCCCATCCGGTAGGCGAACATGGAAGAGAAGGAGCGGCTCTGGTCGCGCCAATCGAAAAAATCGGGCGGCGATGAGGTGTAACTTGTTAGCGTCCCGTTGCGATCCCAGGTGGAAGATACGCGCACGATTTCGCCGGCATGGCGATAGGGCAGGGGCCGTAATAGCACTGCCTCGATCACGCTGAACATAGCGGTGTTCGCGCCGATGCCCAGGGCCAGTGCCAGTACCGCCACAATCGTGAACGAGGGATTCTTGCGCAACATGCGCAGTCCGTAGCGCAGATCCTGGAGAAAACTTTCGATGTGCGTTTCCCAGCCGACGTCGCGAACCTGCTCCTTGAGAGTTTCCATGCTGCCCATTTCGATTCTGGTTTCGCGCGCGGCTTCTTCACGCGCTGCTCCGTCACGCACCTTTTGCTCGACGGCGGTCTCCATGTAGCAGCGGAGCTCTTCGTCCAGCTCTTGTTCCACGCGTTGCTTCCCGAATAGCGCCCGCAACCCGCCGCCGATGATTTTGAAGATACGCATCAGACTTCTCCTGATGTAGCCTCCAGGATTCGCGCGATGGCCGTACTCTGGGCCTGCCATTCACGCGCTTCGCTTTTGAGCTGCTTCCGTCCGGTATCGGTCAGCATGTAATACTTCGCGCGACGATTATTCTGCGTGGCGCGCCATTCGCCGTGGATCCAGCCTTGCCGCTCCAATCGCCGCAAAGCGGGAAACAGCGAGCCGGCATTCACCTGGAAGACGCCCTTGCTGATTTGCTCGATGCGCAGGCCGACGCCGTAGCCGTGCATGGGCTGGAGGGCCAAAGTTTTCAGGATGAGCATGTCCAGAGTGCCCTGCACGACGCTGCCGGGTTTTTGCGGCGCGGTCATTTTCGCTCCTCTAGATTGCCGAGAGGAGAATAACCTGCTTCTCTAGATTGTCAAGAGGAAATAAGCGAAGAGGCTTTCGCCGAGGTCACTCCATGGCGAGGGCGCGGATTTGATTGCCGGTGACTTTCAGCTCGATGCCGTAGGGCGGGCGGGGATCGTATCCGTGCACGATGGCACCGCGCACCAGAATGTTGCCAGGGAGCTCCTTGAGTTGCAGGGGGTCGAAGATGGCGTGACTGCAGGGATTCACAACCATGGGATGCTCGGCCTGGAATCGGTAATCGGAAGAAAGCTTCGCGAGGTCATCGAGGTACACGAACTGGCACTGACTGAAGGGCGCTTCCAGGGAAAACGCCCAATAGGATTTGCTTTCGGACGCAGGCCCCGGCAAGCGAATAATGAGCGCCGGAACGTACTTGGACAGAGTCAAACTCCGGAAGAAGAATCTCTTGGAGGACCAGGGCTGCGCTAACTCGCTGACGGTGGCGACGTCCGGATTCGACTGGCTAACGTAAAGCGGCCTCTGCGCTGGGTCCGTTTCCGTATCCGTACTCTGCGGCTGCGCGGAAGGAAGGTTGTCTTGGCGAGCGGGCGGCGCGTCCGAATCGCCTTGATTTGCGCGGCTGATCGCTTTGATGACGAAAGAGCCGAGTATGGCGACCAGCACGATTCCTGCGGCGATTTTCGCGAGGCGCATGGCGACCGCGGCAAGATCGACCTTCGTCGTTGGTCCTGCGTAAACGCCGCGCGCTGCCCGCATGATCTCGGCAGCGGCATCGTTGGCGGCAGCATCGCTCGCCGGCGGGGCCGGCTTGGCGCGCGGCGGAGGAGTGGGGCGCGCTTCGACGCCGGGAATTTGCGGCATCTCGGCCTTGAAGTTCCTTTCCTTCACTTCGCGGAGGGGCACGTCGTGACTGGCTGGCGGTGCCGAGGTGCGATGGACCGGAGGTGCGGCGTTCGCCTTGGTGCCGGCGATGGCTTCGCCCGGCCGGAAGTTCTTCAAGTCATCCAGCAGTTCGCGGCAATTCTCATAACGCAGATGGGGACTCTTGGCCAGCGCTTTCAAGATGGTGCTGCTCACGCCCAGCGGAAGACTGGGATTCAGATTCTGCGGCGGCACGGGGTCTTCGTTCAGAATGCGGTACAGAATGGAGGCGACGTCCTGGCCGCGAAAAGGCCTTTGGCCAGTGGTCATTTCGTAGAGCATAACGCCGAGCGAAAAAATGTCGCTGCGGCCATCCACGGCTTTGCCTTTGATCTGCTCTGGCGACATGTAGCCGGGAGTGCCCATTGCAGAGGTTTGCTGGGAGGCGCCGTATTGCAGGATTTTGGCGGTACCGAAATCGGTGATCTTCACAAGATCGTCGGCAGCCAACATGATGTTGGCGGGCTTGATGTCGCGGTGCACGACGTTGTTATCGTGCGCGAACTGTAGCGCGGAGCAGACCTGCTCAATGATGTGCAGGAGACGCGGAAGAGGGAACTTCTGGCCGGAATCCAGCAGGGATTGCAGGCTCTTGCCGTTCACCAGCTCCATGGTGATGTAGTACAGGCCGTCGGTTTCGCCGGCGTCGTAGATCACCACAATGTTGGGGTGGGTGAGGAGCCCGGCAGCGCGTGCTTCGGTTTGGAAGCGCTCGACTAACTCGGCGTGGGACATTCCGGTGCCCTCTTCGGAGAGCCGGATGGTCTTGACGGCGACGGTACGGCCAATCAGCGGGTCTTTGGCGCGATAAACGACACCCATGCCACCGCGGCCGAGTTCGCCAAGGATTTCGTACCTGCCGGCTTTGGTGGCTGTGAGCATCTTCGTTTTCTTGCAAGGTACAGACGCAAAACGGCTTACTTTGACCTTCTCGCCGTTCCTTGCGGAGGTCAATGCCCCCTCGGAACTAATGTTTCGGAGTCGCTACGGGCGCGGCGGCAGCGCGGATATTGGGGGCGGAGGAGATAGAGCCGGAGGGCGTGCGGTCCGCGGAGTCAAGCTTTGCGTTGGAAGAGGCGGTAGATGAAGGATTTTTCGGATCTTGACTTTGCGGATTCGGCGTTGGCTTCGAGGGCGGCGAGGCGCTCGATAGCCTTGGTGTGCTGGGGATCGATTTCGAGGATGCGGCGGTAGAGAGGGACAGCGCGCCAGGGGAGGCGCATGACTTCGTAGAGCTCGCCAAACTGGAAATAGGTGGAGGTGTTCCATTGGTCTAGCTCGATGGCCAGAGAGAAGTGGCGGACGGCGTCCTGGCGGTATTGCGGGATGGCGGCGAGACTGCGCGCGAGCATGGCGTGATGCTTTGCAACGTCAGGGGCGATTTCGACGCATTTGCGGAGCCAGAGAATGGAGCCGGCAAAGTTGCGTGCGCGGAGGGCTTGCTTGGCGCGGGTGAGGCACTCGTCGACGGTTTCTTGAGTTTCGGTTTTTTCCTGGCCGAGGGTGAAGGCGCCGGCAGCGGCGATTTGCTTGTCGTAGGCGGCGCGCGTTTCCTCATCGACGATCGTTTTGTAAGCGATGGTCAAGCGGCCCATCAGGTCCTGGAGCAAGCCGAGCCATTCACTGTGGCCCATATGGCGGTCGGGGTGAAACTTGCGGGCCAAGCGATGGAAATTTTCTTTGACGAGTTCGGGCGGAGAGGCGGCGGTGACGCCGAGCAGTTCGTAGTAGGTGCTTTTGGCGGCGAGGTCGAGCAGGGCGTGAATTTCGCCTTCGAATTTTTTTGTGTCTGGCGAATGATCGGCCGGAGCGGGGCTCGGTGGTTCGGGAGCAGCGGCTACGGCTGCAGGCTGCTCCGGGACGGGTGTTGGCGTTGCTGCTGGCGCGGGCTGAGCGGCTTGCTGCGTCGGCTGCGCACTCTCCGCCGGCTGTGCGGGAATGGGCACGCTGATGACCGCGCCGAGAACCAGCAGAGCGTAGAGAGCGCGGGCGGCGGAATCTTGGGGGACGGTGCAGCTGGCGAGAAAGTCCTTTGCGGAGACAGGACGCGAAATGGAAAGGAGGAGGCGGCGTTCGGTATCGTCAAGTTCAACGACTTGGTAGCGAAGCAACGGATCGGGAGAGAGGTCGATGCGCAGGGCGGCATCGGCGGCGAGATGTGCGAGCGGGAGATCCTTGGCGCGGCGGACAGCTTCGAGGAGGAGCTTGCCGAGAGGAACGGGGATGCCGATTTCGGGGACGACGTTTTTTTCGAGCGAGCTGAAAAAATAAAAGCGGCCGGAAGGATAGTCGAGGATCGAGGAGGTGATTTGCGTCAACTGGCGCTGCACCCAGAGAACGACTTGCTCGACCGTGAAAATGCCCAATTCAGCGATTGCCGAGCCGAAGCGCTGGCCGGTCTTGACCAACTCCGTGGCTTCTTCAAAGCGACCTTGCGTGAGGACGCCTTCGCGCAGCATCATTTCGCCGAGACTGTCCTGGCGGTCGCTGCTGGTGGCGAAGACGAGTTGGCCGCCGTCGAAAAAAAGGTGGCGCTCGACGCGCCCGAGAACGAGTTGGAGCTGGCCGGTGAGGCGAGCGGAATAAATTTTATTGAGTAACGCGAAGAGTTCGTGGTGCGTTTTGATTTCGCCGGAGTCCAGGGGCAACGCACCGCGTTCGAACCAACTCGAAGGCTGGGGAATGGTTTGGAGACTAGACTCTTCGGCGAGCTGCTTGACGAAACGATGGAGACGAGCGCGGTCTTCGGAGCCCATGTGCACGAACTGCACGCCCATGCCGTGTCCGGCGCGGCCGTGGCGGACGATGGCGCGCGCGCGAACCTCGCCGCCGGGAACGTCGAAAAGCATTTCCACGTGCGTGCCGGCGGAGAGTGGATGAGCGACGAGAAGAAACACCCCGCCGATGCCCAACTCCTCGGCATTCGAGACGTTGCGCTTTCCCGCACCTTGCCAGCCGATCAGCAGATCTTTGGGCGCCGTATAGCGCGGATGGCGGCGCCGTTCGTGTTTTGGAATTTCGATGGTAAGTCCTTGCTAACAGAATCATACGGTGCAGGTCGGAAGGGAAGGGGTGGTGCCGTATGACGCAACGATTTGCGGTGGGCGTATGATAGGGCCGGCGGCGAGCCGATCCTTCGACGACGCTCAGGGTCAACAAGATGCCGGCGCCTCAGTGATAACCGCGGGGCGAGGCGGGCGTCCAAACTAGCGAGCGGCTCGGGGCTGAGAAGCGGGGAGGGGAGTCATGAAACGCAGAGAATTCATGCGGCATGCGGCTGGCGGACTGGGAACTGCGTGGCTGGGCTACGGCGGCCTGGCGGCGAAACGCGGGCTCCTCGCTTCGCTTGGAATGGCACCGGATGCAAGGCTGGCGGCGCTTCCTGCTCTGCCGCGCAAGTTTGCGGCGAATGATACGGTAACCATCGGGAAGACGGGTATTCAGACGAGCTTGCTCGCGATGGGAACGGGCACCGTGGGGTCGGGGCATCACTCCCATCAGACGGCGCTGGGAATCAAAGGATTGTCGGATTTGCTGCTGAATGGTTACGAGCACGGGCTGCGGTTTTTTGATGCGGCGGATTCTTATGGGAGCCATCCGCACGTGGCAGAGGCCCTAAAGCACGTGCCGCGCGAGAAGGTGACCGTGCTGACGAAGACGTGGGCACGCGATGCGGCGACGGCGTGCGCGGACATCGAGCGATTCCGGCAAGAATTGGGAACGAATTACCTGGATATTTGCTTGATGCATTGCTTGACGGAGGGCGACTGGACGGAGCGGTACCGCGGAGTAATGGATGTCTTCGAGGAGGCCCGGCAGAAGGGCACGATTCGGGCGCATGGCTGCTCGTGCCACTCGATCGAGGCGCTGCGGACGGCGACGAAGTCTTCGTGGGTCCAGGTGCATCTGGTGCGCATCAATCCGATCGGGTCGTTCATGGATTCGGATCCGCAGACGGTGGTGAGTGTGATGCGGGAAATGAAGGCGGCTGGGAAGGGGATTGTGGGAATGAAGATTTTAGGTCAGGGAGATATGCGCAACCGGCAGGATGAGGCGCTGAAATTCGCGCTGGGGCTGGGGTTGCTGGACGCGTTTACGATTGGCGCGGAGAGCAGGACGGAGCAGGAGGATCTGATCCGGCGGATTGGGATGGCGGCGTGATCGAGCTGAAGGAAAAGACTTAACACAGAGATCACGGAGATAGGAGCACAGAGATCGCAGAGCCGAGCGGGTTGCGGGTGGGGAACATCTGAACTTGGGGGCAATTGACGGGGGTCTGTGGGGGACTGGAACATGGAAGCATGGACACAGTGGCTTCCAAATCGCCGCGGCGCAGTGGACGAGCTTTCCTGAAGATGAAGTTGAAGGCGCAAGGACGCGCGCACGATGGCAGGAAATTCCGTGAGACATGCGAAACCGTGGTGGTGAATGCGCATGGGGCGCTGATCCTGCTGAAGCATGAGATTGACGACGGCGAGATGCTGGTGCTGACGCACCCGGAAACGCAGGAAGAGCAGGAATGCCGCGTCGTGTATTTGGGGGAGCCGGCTGACCGGCAGCGCGTGGGAGTGGAGTTTCTTACGCCCGCGCCGCGCTTTTGGGGGCTGGACCTCGCCGAGGATGCTCCGCAAGC
>Ga0137396_10002410_pt1 | contig 10224 bp, 10 predicted proteins | sample czc16metaG_FD_108284 | JGI IMG/M metagenome (GOLD analysis project Ga0137396, IMG submission 108284) | Vadose zone soil microbial communities from Angelo Coast Range Reserve, California, USA - czcobulk3.16 metaG | ecosystem: Environmental > Terrestrial > Soil > Vadose zone | place: USA... | reverse complement strand
CCCCATGGAAGAGATGAGCGTCGCACCCGGCACCACCGCTTCCGCTCAGCGCGGCGCGAGCCCGCCGAGCTCGGGTCCGAGGGATCTGCGCGACTGGATCGCGCGCGTCGAGGCGATCGGCCAGCTCAAGCGGATCACCGAAGAGGTCGGCCGCGACGAGGAGATGGGCGCGATCACCTACATGGCCCATCAGGAGATCGGCGCGCCCGCTCTCTTGTTCGAGCGGATCAAGGGCTCACCCAAAGGCTTCCGCTCGCTCTGGAACACGCTGGGCTCGAGCGTCGACCGGTTCGCCCTCGCCATCGGCGAGCCGGCGGGGCTGCCCGTGATGGAGCTGATCCAACGGTGCAAGACCAAGTTCGCCAGCCCGATCCCGCCCGTGGTCGTGGAGGGCGAGGGCACGCCAGTGAACGAGAACCACCTGCGCGACGACAAAGTGGACATCCGCGACTTCCCCGCGGCGCGCCACTGGCCCCGGGACGGCGGCGAGTACATCGGGACCTGCGACGCGATCATCACGCGCGATCCGGACGGGGGCTGGCTCAACGTCGGCTGTTACCGCCAGATGGTGCAGGGCAAGAACGAGGTCGGGCTCTACCTCTCGCCGGGCAAGGACGCGCGGCTACACATCGAGCGGTACTGGAGCCGCAACGAGCCGTGCGAGGTCGTGTGCTGCTGGGGCATCGATCCCGCGCTCTTCATCGCGGCTTCGCAGACCTTCCCGAAGACGGTCTCCGAGCTCGACTTCGTGGGCGCCATGCTCGGCCGCCCCGTCGAGCTGGTGAAAGGGGAGGCGACGAGCCTCTACTATCCGGCGCGCGCGGAGATCGTGGTGGAGGGCGTCATCCCGCCCGGTTCGCAGAAGCTCGAGGGGCCCTTCGGAGAGTTCACCGGCTACTACGGCCGCCCCGAGGACTACGCCTTCCTCGTCCAGATCAAGGCCGTGCACCACCGCGACAACCCCATCCTCACGCAGGCGCTCATGGCCGATTACCCGGCTAACGAGTGCGCGCTGCTCTACTCGGTGGCGCGCTCGGCGCGGATCTGGAACGATCTCGACAGACTCGGCGTGCCCGGCATCAAGGGCGTGTACGCCCATCCCGCCGCCGCGGGCGGTTTCGCGATGACGATCGTCTCGCTCGAGCAGCGCTACGCCGGCCACGCGCCCCAGGCGCTCGCCCTCGCGGCGCAGTGTCCCGGCGGCGCCTACTTCACGAAGTGGATCATCGCCGTGGACGACGACGTGGACCCGTCGAACATCAACCAGGTGCTCTGGGCGATGTCCACGCGCTGCAACCCCGCCGAGGACATCGACGTCCTCCGCCAGACGTGGTCCACCTGGCTCGACCCGACACAGAACCCGCCCGAGGAGCGGCCGTACGGCTCGAAGGCGCTGATCAACGCGTGCATGGAGCATCGCTACCTCAAGCAGTTCTCCCGGCGCACGAAGCTCCGCCGCCCCGTGTACGAGTCCGTCGCCGCGCGCTGGGAGCGGCTCGGCTTCACGGGCGCGCCGCCCAAGCTCTGGGCGCTCGAGGACTAGGACGCACGCCGCGGCGCCGGAGGCGCGATGAAGATCGACATCTTCCCTCACATCCTGCCACGCGAGTATTTCGATCGGATGCTGAGGGTGGCGCCCACGGGCATGGCGCTGCAGAAGCGGATGTCCGGCATCCCCGTCCTGGTGGATCTGGAGCAGCGGCTCTCGATCATGGACCGCTACGAGGGCTACGTGCAGGTGTTGACGCTCGCGAACCCGCCGATCGAGGTCGTGGGCGGCCCCGAGGCGAGCCCCGAGCTCGCCCGGCTCGCCAACGACGGCATGGCCGAGGTGGTCGCCAAGCACCCCGACCGCTTCCCGGGTTTCGTGGCGTCGCTCCCCATGAACAACCCCGAGGCCGCGGTGCGCGAGATCGACCGCGCGATCGACGACCTCCACGCCACGGGCGTTCAGATCTTCACCAACGTCGCGGGACGGCCCCTCGACTCGCCGGAGTACCAGCCGGTCTTCGAGCGGATGGCCCAGCGTGACCTGCCGATCTGGATGCATCCCGCCCGGCCCGCGGCGGTCGCCGACTACGCGGGTGAGACGCGCTCGAGGTACGACCTGTGGTGGGCCTTCGGCTGGCCGTACGAGACGTCGGTGGCCATGGGCCGCCTGGTCTTCTCAGGGATCTTCGACCGGCACCCCGGCTTGAAGATCATTACGCACCACATGGGCGCCATGATCCCGTTCTGCGCGGGCCGTGTGGGCGGAGGCCTCGACCAGCTCGGCAGCCGGAGCGACGACCCGGATGACGCTGGCGCGCTCCGGCGCCTCAGGCGGCGACCGATCGACTACTTCAAGATGTTCTACGGCGACACCGCTCTCTTCGGCGCCTGGCACGCGATGGAGTCGGGTCTCGCCTTCTTCGGAGCCGATCATGTGCTGTTCGGGACCGACATGCCGTTCGACCCGGAGAAGGGCCCTGGGTTCATCCGCGACACCATCACCGCGATGGACCGGATGCGGGCGACGCCGGAGGAAAAGGCAAAGATTTACGAGGGGAATGCCTCTAGAATGCTGAGACTCAGGTTCAAGTGAGGATGGGAGCCGACCGATGACCAAGAAAGCGAGCATCGAGAGCACCGCCGAGGCTTATCTGGAGCTGCTGGCGGCCCGGGGCGTCGAGTACTTCTTCGGCAACGCCGGGACCGACTTCGCCCCGATCATCGAGGCGTACGCGCGCCGCGGCGCCCACGGCCAGCTCCTGCCGCGCCCGATCACGGTCCCCCACGAGGTCCCCGCCGTCGCGATGGCTCACGGCTACGCGATGGTGACCGGCCGGCCGCAGGCGGTGATGGTCCACGTCATCGTCGGCACGGCCAACGCCCTCGGCGGCGTCATCAACGCGGCCCGCGGCAACGTCCCGATGCTCTTCACCGCGGGGCGCACCCCGATCACCGAGGCCGGCTTCCGTGGCAGCCGCGAGCGCCAGATCCACTGGGCGCAGGAGTCGTTCGACCAGGGCGCGATCGTGCGCGAGTTCGTCAAGTGGGACTACGAGCTCAGGAACTTCGCCCAGCTCGAGACGGTCGTCGACCGCGCCCTGGCGATCACTCAGGCCGAGCCGCAGGGCCCCGTGTACCTCACGCTCCCGCGCGAGGTGCTGGGCGAGCGTCACGACAGCTTCGAGTACGGGGACGCCTCGCGCGCGCCCCGTCCGAGCGACGTCGTCGCAGCCCACGACGCGGTCGAGGAGGCCGCCCGCGTCCTGGCGGCGGCGAGGAACCCCGTCGTCATCGCCAAGGCCCTCGGCCGCGACCCGCGCGCGGTCGAGGCGATGGTGAGGCTCGCGGACGTGGCGGCGCTCCCGGTCGTCGATAACTTCCACACCCACATGAACTTTCCCCAGGACCACCCGCTCCACGCGGGATTCGACTCGACGCCTTACCTGGACGAGGCGGACGCGTTCGTCGTCGTCGAGTCGGACGCCCCGTGGTTCCCTCAGCTCAAGAGCCCGCGGCCCGACGCGAAGCTCGTCCAGATCGGCGTGGACCCCCTCTTCTCGCGCTATCCGATCCGCGGCTTCGGCGCGGACGTCGCGCTGGCGGGGACCGTGCGGCTCACGCTCGCCGCGCTCGCCGACGCCCTCCGCCCGCGGGTGGACGCCCGTCTCGTGGGCGAGCGTCGGGAGCGCTGGCAGTCGGAGCACACGCGGCGGCGTGAGGCGTGGGCGGCGGCGGCGCGCAAGGCCCGGAGCGAGCGCCCGATCGACATGATATGGCTCTCCAGGTGCGTGGGCGACCTCGTGGACGAGCGGACGATCGTCGTCAACGAATACGACCTCGACCCGACGCAGACGTGCTTCCGTACGCCCGGGAGCTACTTCAACGGGCCAGCGTCGAGCAGTCTCGGCTGGGGTCTCGGCGCGGCGCTCGGGGTCAAGCTCGCGGCGCCCGACAAGACCGTCATCTGCTGTGTCGGCGACGGCGCCTACATCTTCGGCGCGCCGACGGCCGCCCACTTCGTCTCGCGCGCCAGCGACATTCCCGTCCTGTTCGTGATCTTCAACAACCGCGCCTGGAACGCGGTCAAGCGCGCCGTCGGTGGGTTCGCACCCGACGGCTGGGCGGCGAAGACCGGCTCGATGCCGATGAGCGACCTCGAGCCCGCCCCCGACTACGAGCTGGTCTGCCGGGCCTCCGGCGGCCACGCCGAGCGTGTGGAGGACCCGGCCGAGCTGCCGGCCGCGCTCGCCCGGGCCCTCAGGGTCGTCCGTGAGGAGAAGCGCCAAGCGCTGCTCAACGTGATCTGCAAGAAGCCATGACCGGCCGGGAGGACAAGGCCATGACCGTGCTCGACGCCGACGGCCACGTGACGGAGACCTACGATCAGCTCGCGAAGTACCTCGACGAGCCCTATCGCCGGCGCCCGCTCACCTTTGCGTGGTACCCGGCGGACGCGTGGGACCGGCGGCTGGTCGACAAGTTCCACGACTGGGCGGGCAACGCCGAGCAGTGGCTCCGGGCGCTCGACAAGGGCGGCATGGAGCTGGCGGTGCTCTACCCGACGCTCGGGCTCTTCATGAGCTTCCTCAAGGACCGCGAGTGGGCGGTGCGGCTCTGCCGTGCGTACAACACGCTCATGCACGAGGAGTTCGTCAAGGTGAGTCCCCGCCTGAAGGCGGTCGCCCTCCTGCCGGTGCAGGACCCCGCGGCGGCAGCGCAGGAGCTCAGGCGCGCGGTGCGCGAGCTGGGGCACGTCGGCGCCATGCTCGCGGCCGACGGCAGCCACGTGCTCGGCGACGAGCGCTTCACACCGATCTACGAAGAGGCACAGCGGCTCGACGTGATGCTCGGCGTCCACGCCTCGGGCTCGCACCTCGGCGGCGCCGGCGTCGATCTCTTTCCCCGCTTCATCCAGGCGCACACCTGCTCCCACCCGTTCGGCCAGATGCGCCAGCTCACGTCGATGGTCTTCGAGGGAGTCCTCGAACGCTTCCCCGACCTCCGCATCGCCTTCCTCGAGGCCGGCGCGGGCTGGGCGCCCTACTGGATGGAGCGGATGGACGACGAGTACGACAAGCGCGGTGAGATCGAGGCGCCCGCGCTCAAGAAGAAGCCGAGCGAGTACGTGCGGTCCGGAAAGATCTACTTCTCCTGCGAGGCCGACGAGTGGCTCCTGCCGCAGGCGCTCAAGCTCGTCGGCGAGAACCAGATCGTCTACGCCTCCGACTTTCCCCACTGGGACCACAGCTTCCCCGGCTCGATCGACGAGATCCGGAGCCGCGGAGACCTGACCGAGGCGCAGAAGCGCAAGGTGCTCGCCGACAACTGCCGGAGGCTCTACAAGCTACAATAGGAGCGATGCGGACGCGCCGCCTGTTCCTCCTGCTGCTCGCGTACCTGGCCTTCGACCTCGCCGACCCGGTCCTGCCGGGCGCCTTCAGCTTCGAGGTGAGGGACTCCGAGATCGAGGAAGCGGTTCACGTCCAGCGCCGCGCCCACGGCCGAGAGACCGCCGCGGCCCGGCCGGAGTCCGAGCCCGGGCGCCCCGTGCGGCCCGACGACTCGCGCCCGGCGCCGCGGCCGGTGGCGGCCGCGGCCCGCCACGCCCCGGCGGCGTGGCAGGCGCCGCGCTCCGCCGTCGCCGCATCGACGCTCGCCCCCGCACCCGACGACCACTAGCTCCGTCATCCCGTCCGTCTCCTGACCTCCGCCGCCCCGTGGCGGCAAGCCATGTCCGCCGATCTCACGAGGAGACACGAGATGACCATCAATCGCTACGAAGGTTTGGCGATCGCCATCGCCCTGCTGATCGTCGGCCGCGTTCTCGTCAAGGTTCTGAAAGCGCTGGTGGAGTGACCTATGATCTTCCTGATGGATCCAGAGTTCTGGGCGCGACTCCTCGGCATCGTCGTGATCGATCTCACGCTCGCCGGCGACAACGCCCTGGTGATCGCCCTCGCGGTGCGCACGCTCCCTCTACGGCAGCAGCTCTGGGGACGAGTCTGGGGTACGGCGGGAGCAGTAGGCCTGCGTCTGGCGTTCATCGCCGTCGCGACGCTCCTCCTGCGCATCCCCCTGCTGCAGCTCCTGGGAGGGCTGGCGCTCCTCTGGATCGCATTCAAGCTCGTCCGCAAGGAGACCGGCGCCGAGGGCCACGTGCGTCCGGGCACCTCACTCTGGGAGGCGGTCTGGGTCATCGTCGTGGCCGACGCGGTGATGAGCCTCGACAACGTCCTGGCGGTCGCCGCCGCGGCCCACGGAGATCTCACACTCGTGGTCTTCGGCATCGGCCTCTCGTTGCCGATCGTCGTCTGGGGCAGCGGCCTGCTCGCCACGCTCATGAATCGCTTCGCCTGGATCATCTGGCTCGGGGGCGGGATCCTCGGCTACGTCGCCGGCGAGATGATCCTGAGCGACCGGAGCCTCGCGCGCCTCATCGACCCCGACCTGCCGGGCCTCGCGCTGCTGCCGCTCGCGCCGGCCGCCGTCGTCGCGGCGCTCGGCTGGTGGGTCGCGCGGAACGGCAGAAAGAGGATACCGGGGAGTACCTGATTTCAGTATCCTAGGCGCCATGGCCCAGGACCTCCGAAGCTTCCTCGACCTGATCAAGCGCCGGAAGCCCGAGGAGTTCCAGATCGTCTCGAAGGAGGTCGATCCCGCCTACGAGCTGACCGCGATCGTCGTGAAGCTCGAGCGTGAGGGCCGGCATCGCCCGGTCCTCCTCTTCGAGCGCGTGAAGGGTTCGAAGTTCCCGGTGCTCACGAACCTCCACGCGAGCCGCTCCCGGCTCGCCGCCGCGATGGGCACGTCACCCGAGGAGACCCAGCGCGCCTACCTCCGTGCGATGGACAAGCCGATCGCGCCGAAGGTTGTCCGGACGGGTCCGGTGAAGGAGGTCGTCCTCACGGGCGATCGGATCGACCTCTACGAGCTGCCCCAAGTGCTCCATCACGAGGGCGATGCCTCCGCCTACATCACCGCGGCGATCTCGTTCGCCAAGGACCCGACGGCGGAGGTCTGGAACTGCGCCTACAACCGACTCCAGATCAAGGGGCGCGACACGACGTCGATCCATCTCACGACGGGCAAGCACCTCTGGGAGTTCCACCGGATCGCCGAGGCGCGCGGCGCGCCCTTGCCCGTCGCGCTCGTGGTCGGCGTCCACCCGGCGATCGCGCTCGGCGCCCTCGCCATCGGCTCGATCGACGAGGACGAGCGGGCGATCATGGGCGCGCTACTCGGGGAGCCGCTCGAGCTGGTGAAATGCGAGACCTCCGACGTGCTCGTCCCCGCCCACGCCGAGCTCGTCATCGAGGCCGAGATCCTGCCCAACGAGCGCACCGCCGAGGGGCCATTCGGCGAGTTCACCGGCTATAGCCTGGGCGAGCGCCAGCGCGAGGTCGTGAAGGTGAAGGCGATCACCCACCGCCGCGACGCCATCTTCCAGGACATCACCGTCGCCCACCTCGATCACCTGCTCCTCTCCACGATCCCGATCGAGGCGAACCTCTATCGCGCGGTCCGGGCCATGGTGCCCTCGGTCAAGGCCGTCCGCGTCCCGGGGCCGTTCACCTGCTACGTCTCGCTCGAGCAGCGCGTGGCGGGCCAGGCGAAGAACGCGATCCTCGCCGCCCTCGGCGCCGACCTCTACGTGAAGCGCGTCGTCGTCGTGGACCACGACGTGGACGTCTTCGACGACCGGCAGGTCAACTGGGCGATCGCGACGCGGTGCCAGCCGGATCGCGACATCACGATCATCACCAACGCGCGCGGCTCCGACCTCGACCCCTCGACGCGCGAGGACGGCTACACCGCCAAGTGGGGTGTGGACGCCACCGCGAAGCCCTCGCTCGCCGCCTACACACCGCGCCATCGCGTCCCGCCCGCGGTCTGGCAGCGGATCGACCTGAAGGACTTCCTGCACTAGCCCTCCGTGGTGGAGAGCCTCCTCCGTCGGCTCGAGGCGGGCGCCCGCCGCTGGCCCGAGCGACGCGCCCTCGTGTGGGAGGGCGGCGCACTCACTCACGCCGAGCTCCACGCCCTGGCCGTCTCGTCGGCCGCGAGACTGGCCGCGCGCGGCGTCGGCCCTGGCGCGCGCGTCGCCCTCGTGATGCCGAACAGTTGGGCGTTCGCCGGGGCGCTCCTCGCCGGCTGGAAGCTCGGCGCCACCGTCGCGCCGCTCGACCCGCGACTCACGAGCGAGGAGCGACGCGCGATCCTGGCCGACCTCGCGCCGACAGTGACGCTGGAAGAACGTGACATCGATCGCCCCGCCGGGCGGGAGGCGCTCCGGGCGAGTGGCGCTCAGGGCGGAGACGTGCCCACCACCGGCGGCGCGATCGACGCCCCCGCTCTCATCCTGTACACGTCGGGCAGCACGGGGCGGCCGAAAGGGGCGGTCATCTCGCACGCCGCGCTCGCCTCCGCCAACGAGTCGTGGGCCGAGCCGGTCATGGCGCTCACGCCCGAGGACGTCGTCCTCGCCGCGCTGCCTCTCTCCCACTCGTTCGGGCTTAACGGCGCGCTCCTCGCGCCGCTCCGCACCGGCGCCTCGGTCGTCCTGCTCGAGCGCTTCTCGCCCGAGGCGGCGCTCGACGCGATCCGCCGCCACCGCGTCACGGTCTTTCCCGCCGTGGCGACGATGTTCAGGCGAATCTTGGACAGCTCGGAGCTCACGCGCTCGAGCGTTGGCTCGCTCAGGCTCGCCGTCTCGGGCGCGGCGCCCTGTCCGTGGGAGCTCGCCGAGGAGTGGCGGCGCCGCACGGGAGTCAGAATCCTCCGGGGCTACGGGATGACCGAGCTCTTCCGCCCGATCTCCTGCCTTGCCTCGGACACCTCCGACTCGCCGGCCGCGGTAGGCCGCGCCGTACCGGGAGTGGAGGTGACGATCGTGGACGAGGGCGGGCGGCCGCGCCCTGCGGGTGAAGTGGGCGACCTGTGGATCAAGAGCCCCCACGCCATGGAGAGTTATCTGAACTCGCCTGAGGAGACGCGCGAGGTCCTGACCGGGGACGGCTGGTTCAGGACCGGCGACCTGGCGAGGGTCGCGGGGGACGGCTCGGTGGAGATTATCGGCCGCAAGCGCGAGCGGATTCTGAGGGGCGGCTACTCGGTCTTCCCGGCCGAGGTGGAGGCGGTCCTCTTCACCCATCCGGCGGTGGCCGAGGCGGCCGTGATCGGCGTACCCCACAGGGAGCTCGGGGAGGAGGTCGCCGCGTTCGTGACCCTCAAGCCGAACGCCTCCGCCCGGCCCGACGAGCTCGTCACCCATTGCCGCGAGCGCCTGGCCGGCTTCAAGTACCCGCGACAGGTCACGATCCTCCCGGCGCTCCCCAAGAGCGCCACAGGCAAGATCCTCAAGGCGAGCCTGCTCCCCGCGCGCCGAGCCGCCCGGGGCTGACAGCCTTCATGATGATGTGATTTCAGCATCATGATATTGTACGCTCGCATATCATGAGCAAGCCTTTACAGGTGTACCTCGAGGAGCGTGACCTCGAGCGGCTCACGGCGTGGGTGCGGGCGCGGGGCTGGACGAAGTCGCAGGCGATCCGCGCCGCCGTCCGGGCCCTCACCCGGTCCCGGGAGGAGGACCCCCTGCTCGCCTCGAGCGGCATGCTCGACGCCCTGCCGCCCGACCTGAGCGAGCAGTTCGACCGTCACCTCGAGGAGACTTTCGTTGCCGACACGACGGCGCGGCACCCCGGCAAGAAGCGGCCCGCCCGACCGGCTGTTCGTCGATAGCGGCGCCTGGATCGCCCTGGTGAGCGCCCGCGACCGGCGCCACGCGGAAGCGGAGGCGATGTTCCGGAGGGCCGCGGCGCGCCGGATCCGCCTGCTCACGACCAACCTGGTCGTCGCTGAGGTGCACCGGCTCCTCCGTCTCCGCGTCGGAGTTCGCGCGGCCACACGCGTGCTGGACCGCTTCGAGGCCAGTCCCCTCACCCTCGTCGAGTTCGCCACCGCCGAGCACCACCGGGCCGCGCGCGTGTGGCTCGAGCGGCTCGCGGACCGGGCGATCAGCTACACGGACGCGGTCAGCTTCGCCGTGATGGACGCGACCCGCTGCGCCGCGGTCCTCTCCTTCGACCGCGACTTCGAGCGCGCGGGCTTCCGCCTATGGCGCGGGGGCGCCACGCGCTAGTCCCACGCCGAGCAGGGTTGATCGCACGCTGCCTGTCGCTCGTCGGATACACTCCGGCACGCTTGTTCGCTCCATCGGCCGCGCGCTATAGT
>Ga0137396_10002409_pt1 | contig 10225 bp, 3 predicted proteins | sample czc16metaG_FD_108284 | JGI IMG/M metagenome (GOLD analysis project Ga0137396, IMG submission 108284) | Vadose zone soil microbial communities from Angelo Coast Range Reserve, California, USA - czcobulk3.16 metaG | ecosystem: Environmental > Terrestrial > Soil > Vadose zone | place: USA... | reverse complement strand
TGAAGCCGCCGGACGAGCTGCGCCATGTCAGGAATGAAGGCGGTGGCGCGAGGGTAGTGCTCGGCCTTCTCCATTCCCAGCGCCGCGACGTCCTCGAAGAAGGCGTCGATGTAGCGGCGCGTGTAGTCGTCGAGCGATACGCCCGCGGCACGCGCGTTGGCGATCGTCTTGTCGTCCACGTCGGTCAGGTTCATCACCTGTGTCATCCTGTAGCCGCGGTACTTGAGGTATCGCCGCAGCAGATCCTCCCACAGGTAGGTCCTGAAGTTGCCGATGTGGGCGTAGTCGTACACCGTGGGACCGCACGTGTACAGGCGCACCTCGGAGGCGTGAAGGGGGACGAACTCCTCCTCGTGTCGAGTCAGGGTGTTGTAAAAGCGAATGGCCATGGGCCTCGGGAGAGGGTGCGCCGGCCGCCGAGTCTAGCGCGGCCCCCTCGAGGTGTCAACGCAAAGTGGACTGCTGAGGGGCTTGGGGATAGCGGGCTCAAGTTCGCCCGGGCGAGCGAACTTGAGCCCGCGACTCAGAATTCGAACTGGAGGCCGAGCTGGAACCGGCGGCCGAAGCGGCGCCGCGAATCGATCTGCAGGGAGTTGCTGCGGTCGGGCGCCGCAGGCTGGTACGTCAAGATGCGCAGGTCGTCCTTGTTCAGCAGGTTCTCGACCGTGAAGAAGAACTTCGAGTTCAGCTTGCCGAGCACGAACGACTTCTGGGCCTCCACGTTGATGTTCAACTGCGCTGCGTTGCGATGATCGTTGCGGCGCAGATTGACGAAGGTGCGCAGGCCGGTCTTGCGGTCCGGCCGGTCCGGCACGTACCCGTAGAGAAGCCGGTTCAAAGCCGGATAGTCGAAGTTGTCCAGCGCCGAGAAGGTGCTGATGACCGAATACGGCAGCCCCGTGGCCCAGCTCATCGTGGTGCCCAACTGCCAGTCCTTCGGCAGGAAGGTGATGGCGTTGAATTTCACGACGTGCCGCTGGTCGTCCGAGGAGTAACCGTACTCCTGCGGGATGGTGGCCGGATCATCGCCCAGCGACGACTCGAAGTCTTCCGCCTGCGACAGGTTGCGCGAGTAGGTGTAAGAGGCGTCCATCTCCCACTTCCGGCTCAGCCGTTTGGTCAGCTGCACCTCGAAGCCGTGGTAGATGGAATGGTTGATGTTGCCGACACGGTAGATCTGGTTGAAGAAGAAGTTGTGAATGTACAGGTCGGGCCGGTTGTCGGGAGTCCGCACCGGGGCCGCGGTGCCGTCGTTGGACTGGGGCAAGATTCCGATCTGGTCCAGCATCCGGCCCTGGAAGAATCGCACGTCGTGGTTGATGTCCCTGTCCTGCAGCTGGTCCCGGTAGCGCTTGTTGATGTACGTGAACTTGATCGACACCTCGGGGGCGATCTCGCGCTCGAAGCCAACCGTCAGCTCGTCCGAGAAGGGCGTCTGCATTCCCCTGTCGACCTGGCTGAAGTCCGGCGGAGCCTTGGTGCGCGCGGGCCCGATCCCTCCGTTTGGTATGCCGGACGCCGTGACGCCGCTGAAATCAAACTGGTAATAGCGGTCGATGTTGTTCGGCCCCTCCTCCGGGATCACCGTTTGCAGGAACAGGCGATCGTAGAAGCGGCCCCAGTTCAGGAAGACCTTGGTCTTGGAGTCGGCCCAGGGATCCCACGACACCGAAACGCGCGGCGCCAGGTTGTTGTTCGTCAACCGGAACGCCTCGCGCTCCTGGAAGGTGGCCGCGCCCTGCTCGTGGAGCAGCTGAAGGTTGATGATCGGCTGGTGGGTGACCGGGTCCTCTCCTTTGGCGTCCGGGAACAGGGACAGCAGGCTCGAGGCCGCCAGCGATGTTGCGAAGTGGTGCTGCATCAGCCGGGATGGCGCGATCTGCTTGAGCTTGCTGAGGTCCTGCTCGATGGTCGCGATGGCGTCCCGGTTGGGGTCGGACCCGTCGACCCGGAGCGGAAAGTCACAGGGGTTGCCGACTCCCTTCGCTCCGAAAATCGGATCGTCGCAGTAGCCGTTGCTGATGATTCCGTCGTTGTTGACCAGGATCGCGTCGTCCTTGCCGCGCTCGAGGCCGCCGAGCTCCGTCAGCCTGTCGTACAGATTGCGCTGCTGGACGGGGTCGAACGGCGTGTAGCCGAAGGAATCGGTGGTCTCGCGGTCGAAACGGATTCCCAGTCCGAACGTCAGGTTGGGCATCGGCTTGTACGTGTCGATGGCGTACATGCCGAAGGTCGTGCTGGAGGCCTGGTTGAAGACCTTGACCTCGGTCGGCAACTGGACATAGATCAGCGGATCGATAGAATTGCCGGCGGCGAGAGACCGGGCGTACGGATAGCGGATCGGCCGCTGGTTGGTGTCCTGCTGGTAGTTCTCGCGCTCCACAATGCCGCCGAACTTCATGTCGTGCTGGCCGCGAAAGTCGGGGACGAAGACCGTCAGGTCCTGCTTCAGCGTGATGCGGCCCTCGGTGGCCTGGTAATCGGTGCGAGGCCGGTAGTTCGGAATCACACCGGCGTTCGGGCCGTCGACCGTTTCCGTTTGCAGGTCGACGACGTAGTCCCGGTCGCGCTGAAGCGGCGCGAACTCGCCGTAGGGATAGTTCGCACCAATCAACGTCTGGACCTTCTGTCCATCGGGCCCTGTGGAGATCTGATAGATCTGGTCGGTCGGACGCGGGAAAGGGCGGTCATCCAGGTTCTGATTGTTGTTCCGGTCCTCGATGTAGGGATGGACAAAGGGAAGCTTTATCGGGTCATAGGTGTCGAGGATGCCGTTGCCGTTGAGGTCCTCGCCGGGATCGAGGATGCCGTTGTGGTTCCTGTCTTCGTCGATGTAGTCGAGCTTGTGGTCGCCGTCCTTGTCCTCCCTGGGATCAAGGATGCCGTTGTGGTTCAGGTCCTCGTAGAAGATGTCGACGTGTCCGTCGCAGTCGATGTCCTCCCGGTGCACGCCCTCGCAGCCGGCCCCCCTGGTGAGACGGTGGTCCCCGTCCTTGTCTTCGCCGGCATCGAGCACGTGGTTGCCGTTGATGTCCTCGAACACGTCGAAGGCGAAGTCGCGGTCGAAGTCCTCACCGGGGTCGCGCTCGGTCGCGTCGAAGAATCCGTCGTTGTTCCGATCGACGAACAGGATGCCGTTGTGATTGGTATCCGCGTTCAGGGTCGGGATTGCCTGGGGCCTGGTCGTGAAGTGCTGTACCGTGGTCTCCAGGAAGACGTTCGGATTGAAGATGGAGGTCTCTTTCAGCGTCAGGTTCAGGCCGCCGCGCTTTTCGGTGTAGCCGGACTCGACCTTTATGAAGGAGTTGATGCCGAGGTTGTCGTAAGTCTGCGGATCCAGGGTCGCGGTGAACTGCAGCTTGTGATTGGTCGACATGTCCCAGGTCAGTTTCCCGAACACCCTGTCTTCCTTGGTCCCGCGGACGAAGGCCTGGGTCAGGGCGTTGACCGGCTCCTGGATCTGGATGTATTCGGCGGTGAAGTAGTACCACGCCTTGTCCTTCCTGATCGGGCCGCCTACCGAGATGAATGGATAGAGATCATTGAACTTGAGATCCCGCAGCCCGAGCTCACCCAGTCCGCCGTGCAGCCTCGGGTTATCGATCCCCGCCCCGTCGCCGTCGAGGATGTTGCTGCGCATGAAGAAGCTGAACCGGCCTTCGAACTCGTTGCCGCCCGACTTGGTGACGATGTTGACGAACCCGCCCTGCGCGCGGCCGTACTCCGCCGTCGCTCCCGCGGTCTTGACCTCGATCTCCTGGATCGAATCCAGGTTCAGCTCCTGGCCGCGCTTGCCGGTGAGCGGGTCGTTGGTCGACACGCCGTCCACCAGGGTCACCACATCGGTGTCGCGGGAGCCGTGGATGGTCGGATTGCCGTCCCCGTCCACGTCCGAAACGCCGGGGGCGAGGGTCAGCACGTCCTGGTAGTTGCGGCCCAGGATCGGCAGGGAGTCGATGAATTCCGAGGTGAAGGTGGTCGCGGTCGTCGTGGATTCGGTGTTAACCACGTCCGTCGCCCCGGTGACCTTGATCTTCTCGGTCAATTCGGAGCTGGGACGCAGCGTGATAGTCGTGGTGAACATCTTCCCGGCGGTGATGTCGACGTCCATCTTGATGGTCGCCATGCTGGGGAACGAGATTTCAAGAATGTAGCCTTTTCCCGGCGGCAGCGGCACGATGCGGAACTCGCCCTTGGTGTCGGTGACCGCGCCCTGGGTCACGCCGAGGGAGTCGTTCTTGATGGTGATCCGGGCGCTCGGCAGCGGCGCCCCGTCCTTATCGACGACGGTCCCCCTGAGACCCGAGTTTGTCTGGGCTAGAAGTGGAAAGTTGAAGGCGAGAACCAAACAGCCGGCGAGGAGGAGTCTTCTGGCGACCATCGGCATGAACCTCCGGGCAGGGCCTCGAGGGGGGCCCTCAGCCCCTTTGGATGCACCGGCCTGCAAATCAACCCTGCTTTGAACGGTTCAACCAGAAGTCTAAGAAAACACACCGGATTCTGTCAAGGACAACCCGCGGCCCATCTCCCCCTTGGGCACCGCTTCCCTCGGACGATCGGTCCGGAGGGGGAACCGGGGACTCCCGCCGCACGGCCTAATTCTACTGTCAAGTTTTGCCCTGTCAAGAAGATGATGAGGGGCGCCGTGCGGGTTTTATACCGCAAGGTCAGGTCCGAACACCGGAGAAGCTACCGGATCTGGATTTTCAGCCGCTTGATCTTCTCGTTCAACGTGGTCGGGTTGAGTCCCAGCCGGGCGGCCGCCCGCCGCTGGACGCCGTGCACGCTCTTCAGGGGCCCCAGGATGATTTCCCTCTCCAGCCGTTCCATCGTCTCATAGAAGGAGGTGGTGCCGTCCGTCTGGAGCGGCCCGGGGAGCGGTCGGGCCCGATCACCCTGGATGGTCTCGGGCAGCAGATCGAGCCCGATCACGGGCGAGGACGCCAGGACCACCGCCCTCTCGATCACGTTCTCGAGCTCGCGAACGTTCCCCTGCCATGAGTGCCCGACCAGGAGCGCCAGGGCCTCGGGTGTCACGCCGCGCACCGTCTTGCCGTTCTCCGCCGCGTACTTTGCTGCGAAGTGGTCGACGAGCAGCGGGATGTCCTCGCGGCGCTCGCGCAGCGGAGGCAGCTTGATGTTGATGACGTTCAGCCGGTAGTAGAGATCCTCCCGGAACTCGCCGCGCTTCACCAGCTCCTGAAGGTCGATATTGGTGGCGGCGATGATGCGCACGTCCACCTGCGCGCTCTGGACGGCGCCCAGGGGCAGGAACTCCTTCTCCTGGATGACGCGCAGGAGCTTGGCCTGGACCTCCGGCTTGATGGTGCTGATCTCGTCGAAGAAGATCGACCCGTCGTTGGCCACCTCGAACAGTCCCTTTTTGGTCTGGATCGCCCCGGTGAACGCGCCCTTCACGTGGCCGAACAGGTTGCTTTCGAGGAGATCGGCCGGCATGCTGCCCGAGTTGACCACGACGAACGCCTCTCCCGGGCGCCCCGACTTGAGATGAATGGCCTGGGCCACCAGCTCCTTCCCGGTACCGCTCTCTCCCTGGACCAGCACGGTGGATCGGCTCGGCGCCACCTGCTCGATGAGCCGGTAGAGCTCCTGCATCGCCGGACTCTTGCCGACCAGCTCGCCGAAGCGCGCCCTGCCCTGCAGCGCCCGCCGGAGCGTCCGGTTCTCGGCCAGGAGGCGACGGTGGCGCAGACCGGTGCTCAGGGTGCGCAGGACGTCTTCGTTCTTGAACGGCTTGGCGAGGTAGTCGTGCGCCCCCATGCGCATCGCCTGCACGGCCGATTCCACCGAGCCGTAGGCGGTGATCATGACCACGACGCTGTCGGGGTCCCTCCTCTTGATCTCCTTCAGGGTCTCGAAGCCCCCGATCCCCGGCAGCATCAGGTCCAGGATGACGAGGTCGTACTCCTGCTCGTCCAGGGTCTTCAGGCCCGACTCCGCGTCCGGCACGAGGGAGATCTCGTAGCCCTCGCGGCTCAGGATCTTCTGCAGCACCTCCCTGATGATCGGCTCGTCGTCGATCACCAGGACGCGCGCGGCCCCGCCCGCCGCGTCGTGCGGCGATTCCTTGTCGAGCAGTTGGACCTTGGACCCCTTCATGCCGAGGCTCTCCTCTCGTGGACTCCAGGCAGGCTGATCACGAATCGCGTACCTTCCCCGGGGCTGCTTTCCACGGACAGCGTCCCGGCGTGCTCCTTGATGATTCCGTAGGACACGGACAGGCCGAGACCCGTCCCCTGGCCGCGCGGCTTCGTCGTGAAGAATGGATCATAGATCCGGTCGAGGTGCTCCGCCGGGATGCCGCACCCGGTGTCGGACACCTCGATCTGCACTCGGCTGGATGCCGCGCGGGCCGCCACGGTCACCGTCCCCCCCTCGGTCATGGCGTCGACTGCGTTCAGGAGCAGGTTCATCAATACCTGCTGGAGCCGCCCGCGGTTGCCGTTCACCCGCGTCAGGGGACGATCGATGTCGCGCAGCAGCTCGATCCGGCGCCCCCGCAGGTGGGGCTGGAACAGCTCGAGCGTCTCGGCGACCATATCGGCGACGTCCAGCGGCTGATAGTCGCCGTCGCGCTGGCGGGAGAAGTTCAGGAGGCTCGAGGCGATCCCGGCCGCCCGGAATGCCTGCTGCTCGATCTTCTTCAGAATGGAATACTCGGGATCGTCCGGGGCGTGCTCCTCCAGGAGCACCTGCGTGAAGGAACAGATGCCGGTCAGCGGGGTGTTCACCTCGTGGGCGATCCCCGAGGCCAGGAGACCGATCGAAGCGAGGTGCTCGCGGCGCTGCAGATCCTGCTCGCGCAGCACCTGCTCGGTGACGTCGTCGACCGTGATCACCCGGCCGCGCGGCTTCCCGGCCGGGTCACGCAGGGCCGACTGCGTCAGGTTGACGACGAGCCGCCGTCCGTCCCGTGTCCGCAGGGACGAGCGATAGACCTTGATGCCGCCGTCTGGCAGGTCGTCGCCGTGCGCCGGGGAGGCGTCATCGGTCGCCAGCGCGAACACGCCGGCCGGCATGACCTGGGACAGCGACTGGCCGAGAATCTGGCCGCGACCGGCGCCGTACAGGACCTCGAAGGCGCGGTTGACGTTCACCACCCGCCCGTCGGAATCGGTGACCACGATACCGACGCGGCTGCTCTCGAGGATGCTCTCGTTGAACTCGCGCAGCGCCTCGACCTCCTGCACCTTCTCCTGCACGGCGCTGTAGAGCCGCGCGCCTTCGAAGGCGACCGCTGCGTGCCGGCACAGGGAGATCAGAAGCTGCAGATCCTCGCTGGTGAGCGGCTCCCCGCCCCGCGGTGTCCCCGCCCCGAGGACGGCTACGGTCTCTCCCTCCACTGTCATCGGCAGGACGTACTCCACACCCAGCGTGTCGAGCAGGAACGCTCCGGTTTCCGTCTCGCCGGCCCCCGGGTGGTCACGCAGGGACAGGTAGTCGACGTTCACCAGCTTCTTCAGGAGAGGGTCCTCCGGATCGAGCGCCCGGGTGGGCGGATCGCTCACCAGCCGCCGGCCCAGGGGCTCCCGCGCGAACACGTGCGCGCCTTCCAGGTTGAACGTCCTCTCGACGCGCCCGAGAAACTTCCTCCGCAGCGCCGGCAGGCTCAGCTCGCGGTTCAGCGCATCGCTGAATTCGTTCAGGGTGCGGCGGTAGTCGTAGCGCTCGCGGTAAAAGAACTGATCGACCACGCTCTTCAGCCGCCGGTGGACACGCGGGTAGAAGATTGCCATGAGGAACGTCGCCAGGATGAGGGCCAGGTTCAGCCCGCGCGGCGTGATCCCGCCGGCGGCACGGTCCATGACGACGTAGCAGGCGGCGTAGGTGGCGCCCGCGGTCAACAGCAGGCCGATCGCCACGATGCCGCGTTTCAGGAAGATGTCGAGATCCAGGAGACGGTAGCGGACGATCGCCGCGGCGAAGGCCAGCGGGATCACCGCCATCGGCAGGAGCGACAGGTCGCTCCAGCCCCCGATGCGGATGTTGAGAGAGCGCGGCACTAGGTAGAACACGGCCGCCGGCAGAAAGCCGACCAGGCTTCCCCAGGCCATCCACTTCAGTTGCCAGCGCGTTTGCAGCCGGGTCGCGTACATGTAGGACCGGACGGCCTTGACGATCCCGGCGATTACGAAGAGGGCGATGTAGACCTCCTCGAGGCGCTCCTTGAAGCGGATGACGGAAAGGGGATCGGAGAAACGGTAGACCTGCTTGAACGGCACTAAATAGAGGTTGAAGCCAAACAGCAGGATCGCCGGTACGTAGAAGGCCGCCCGCCGGAACCTCCGGAGGCCGGAGCCGCCGTCTTCGTCGGCCAGCGACCAGTTGATGTGCAGGAACAGGGCGGGCGCGATGAGCCAGCCTGCGAGGTCGCCCCAGTACCCGGACCAGTCGAGCCAGCCGCCCTGGCCGGTGCTCTTGAGGACGAGCACCAGGAACATCGCCTGGCAGAGAAGCGCGAACGGGATCGCCGCGCGGGCCCTCGTGGCCCGCATCCAGACGACCACGCCGACGCCCAGGAAGGTCAACCCGACGAGCGTGATGTAGTAGTAAACCGGCGTGCCGCCGCCCACCCGGTTCGGGAGGACAGGGAAGATCGCCGTTTCGCCGTCGCGCTCGACCTCGTAAGAGAGCGCCGTCGCCCGCGGGACGTTGTACGGCGCGTCCTCCGCGTCCACCGCCGACGCGATCCTCCGCCCGTCGATCGCCTGCAGGCGATCGCCCGGGCGCAGCCCCCCTTTCCACGCCGGGGTCCGCGGGATAACGGCGTCCGCCGTGACGCCGCGTGACGAGTCGACCCACTCGACGCCGGTTTCCGGGGCGACCTGCGTGACCTGGTTGTAGAAGTAGACGGCGCCCCAGGCGAAAAACAGGGCCGAGACCGCGACCGCCAGAGCCTTGCGCATGTCAGAAAGAGATGTCGACGCCGCCGGTGACCCGCGACGTGACCCCGGATCCGGGCCCGGCCGGGCCATCGAGGGTGTCGTACAAGAGACCCTGATAGGCCATCAGCACCCTCCAGCGCGCATTGGCGACGGCCACCCACGGAAGGTCCTGGTAGACCGCCAGGTCGAAGCGGCGATAGACAAGCGAGGCGGCCCCGGCGGCGACGTCCGAACCTGCCTTGCCCATGATCCGCCGGAAATCGACGCGCAGCTCCGTGTCGGTCGGCTCGAACAGCGCGCGCAGCGTCGTCACGTAGTAGCGCGCCTCGCCGGTCTCGAGCTTCTGCAGCGGGGCCTCGTCGAGCACCGGGGTGAGCCGCCCTTCCATGCGGCCGATCCTCCCCGCGAGACTTCCGCGCACCGGGCCGAATCCGCGCTGCAGCTCGATCTGCATCTCGTGCCGACCGGCAGCCGCGTCGGCCAAAATGAGCACCTCTTCATCCAGGAGGCCGGGGGCCCACATTGGCGCTTCCTCACCGCCGATCTCCTGGAACGGCTTGTACGATACCGTCGCGGCGAACTGCAGACGATCCTCGGGCCGGCGCTCGACGCCGACCTCGTAGCCCAGTCGCCCCAAATCGCCCCGCGCCTCGCCACCCCGTTCGCCCCCGGCCGCCGCCGGCGGAAGCGGCTTCTCGTCGACCCGGTACATGACGGCCGAGCGCACCCGGAGGTCCCCCGAATCCGACAGTGTGCGTGTCACGCCCACCCGTGATACGACGTAGGCGCCTTCCGAGGAGAGACCGCTGTGATAACCGAGACCGTAACTGAGAACGTACCCGTCCGCCAGGCGCCAGTCGTCGCGACCGAACAGGCTCATGGCCCTCCCCCGCTCGCCCCCTTCCAGGGGCGCCGGACCGGAGCCGACGCTCGACAGCAGCGCGCCGCCGTCACCCAGGTCGTAGCGGTATGAGTGGACGCGCAGCCCGACGTCCACGCGGTGTGCGTCCGCCGTGAACGCCAGACCCGCGGTTGCCCCGAAGGAGCGATCGAACTGGCTGTCGCGCTCGGTGTCGCCGCTCGGCAGAGCAGGCGCCAGCCTCTGTTCCTCGGAGTGCCGACGAACTCCGGCTTCAAGACAGGACCCCGCGACGAACAGCTGCGGGCCCTCGTTCAGCTTCCGGTCCCAGCGGGCGCGCACGCCGGCCAGCCTCTGCTCCTGGTCGATCGCGTCGCCGGCCCCGGTCGCCTCGAGGAGGTACCGGCTCGTGCCGTAGCGGACTTCAGTCTGCAGACCGTCGTTCGGACCCGGCCGGTAG
>Ga0137396_10002408_pt1 | contig 10227 bp, 9 predicted proteins | sample czc16metaG_FD_108284 | JGI IMG/M metagenome (GOLD analysis project Ga0137396, IMG submission 108284) | Vadose zone soil microbial communities from Angelo Coast Range Reserve, California, USA - czcobulk3.16 metaG | ecosystem: Environmental > Terrestrial > Soil > Vadose zone | place: USA... | reverse complement strand
TGCTCGACGACTTCGCCGGTGACGGTGGCGCCTTCGATGAACGGACTGCCATGCGTCAGGTGGTCGCCGTCGCCATGAAACAAAACATCGCCGAAAACAGTTTTCTTGCCCGCTTCACCCTCGAGCAGATCGACATCGATAATGTCGCCCTCTGCGACGCGATGCTGTCTGCCGCCTGTTTTGATAATTGCGTAAGCCATGGCCGTAGGAAAAGTCGCGCAAAGTCACACGCCGCATTGAGTTTGACAAGTGAAACGTTGGCACGTCGATCGGCGGGTGGTCGCATGACAATCGCGGTGCTTTGCAATAAAATCCGGGAATGAAACCACGCGTTCGCGCTCTCCTCGATGCGAGCCCGTTTGAGCCTTTCATCATTCGGATGGCTGACGGCAAGGAATACAGGGTTAATCATCCGGACTTTGTTTTGGCAGCTTCGAACGAGCAAACCCAGGTGATAGTCGAAGACGAGGCCGGCGGCGTGCACTTTCTCTCACCTCTTCTCATCACGAGTCTGGAGCGCGTCCCGCACGGACCGAACGGTTCAGCGGTCGCGACCTGAGACGACAAACGTGATTTCGCCCTTCGCCGGGTGGGCTTGGTAATGCGCCACCAAATCGGTGGCCGTCCCACGCCGAAACTCCTCGAACTTTTTCGTCAGCTCCCGCGCGACGCAAAGTTGCCGATCCGGCATGATCTCCGAGCAAGCCGCCAGCGTCTTCATAATTCGATACGGCGATTCGAAGAAGACGGTTGTCTCTTCGCGTTCCGCGGCTGCGCGCAATTCGCGCTCCCGCTGGCCACTCTTCACCGGCAGAAATCCGCGGAAACAGAATCGATCCGTCGAAATTCCCGAGCCGGCCAGCGCAGTTAAAATCGCGGAAGCACCGGGCACGATCGTATAAGGCAAATCGAGCTCAATGCATTTTCGGATGAGGCGCGCGCCCGGATCCGACAGGCCGGGCATGCCCGCGTCCGTGATCAACGCCACATTTTCGCCAGCGGCCAATCGCTCCGCGAGCTGTTCCGCGCGCATCGCCTCATTGTGTTCGTGATAACTGACGAGCGGTTTCCGAATCTCGAAATGCCGCAGGAGATTGCCGGAGTGCCGTGTGTCCTCCGCCGCGATAACATCCGCCGATTTTAACGCTTCGAGTGCGCGCAAAGTGATGTCGTCGAGATTGCCGATGGGCGTGGCGATGACGTAGAGCATCGCCTACGGTAGTTTCTCCAAGTCGTTCAGGTCTTGGTGGCGCCCGGTGGCGCGCTTATTTGTCTTGAGATCCGCGAGGCTGATCACGTCGACTTCAATGCCGTCTATTTCCGCGCTTTCGCGGCGCCGGTAACAATCTTGAAATTCGACTCCATCAATCGAGCTCAGGATCTCCAGCCGGACGGGCGGCACTCCCATTCGAACAACATGCCCGGGCGTCTGAAAGAGTGATTTGTTCAGCTCCGGAACATCAAAACCGAAGTGCCGCAAAACTTCCACCAGCCGGCTCGCGTTCTCGTCATGATTGGCTATCCAGATATCAAGATCACCGGTCGCCCGGGGGAACCCGTAATGCCCGACCGCGTATCCGCCGACGAGCAGATACTCAATCTTCGCCGAGCGTAGCAACTGTAAGAACTCTTTGAAGTCGGGTGCGAGCCGGATCGTAGCCATAAATCATTTGCCGCATCAACTCGAGGGCCTCGAGGCGCTCAGCTGGCGACTTGCTGAGCCAATAAGCCTTTTCGTCAGAATCGCTCAAGTTGGCGACCGAAAAGTGCGTGCGATCCAGCTTCGTCTTGGCCAACTCGTCCACGCACAACTCTACCGCGCCCAGCGTTTGTTTGCGACTGCTGAATTGGATCAACGGGTCAGAATTCGTTTTGCGCGATTAATTGAACAAAGCCGGGCGCGCTGCGCGAAACGAATCCCTAAGAGGAGGCCCACTATGAAACTACAGATTTACTTATTGGCGTTGGCGCCCTTTGCCCTGGGCGGTTGCGTCATCCACGAAACGGTGCCGGTGACCACGACAACTCAAGTTACCCGGGAAGTCACTACTACAGGCCCGGTCACGCGCGAGGTCGTGGTGACGGAGGCTCCCCCGGCCGTGCGAATTGAAACACAAACCGTTTCGCCCGGACCAGCCTATGTCTGGACCAAGGGAGACTGGGGCTGGATCGGAGGTCGCTACCAGTGGGTCCCCGGCACGTGGATCGAGCGTCCAAGGCTGGCGGCTGTCTGGGTCGAAGGACACTGGCTGCGACGCGGCGGCGGCTGGGTTTGGGTAGCGGGCCGCTGGCAATAATTCGGGAACGCTCCCGGCTTCGCCTATGAGTTAATTGGTTGCCCAAAGGGCGGCCGATATTCCGGCGTTGTGTCGGGGGCGAAGCCGTGGCGCATGATGTTTTCGGTGACGACGCGGGGGACCAGGAATTGGAGGAGGTAATCGCCGCCGCCGGCTTTCGTTCCGCCTCCGGACATCTTGAATCCGCCGAAGGGATGGCGGCCGACAACAGCGCCGGTGCAGGAGCGATTGATATAGACGTTGCCGGCGACCAGCTCCGCTTTGACCCGCTCGATGTTTGCGGGACTGCGGGAGAAAAATCCGGCGGTCAGCGCGTAATCGGTGTCGTTCGCGACGCGGATGGCTTCATCGAGGTCGCGGACGCGGATGACGCTTAACACTGGCCCGAAGATTTCTTCGCAGGAGAGACGCATCGTCGGTTTCACGTCGGTGAAAATCGTCGGCGGGATAAAATAGCCCTCTTCCGGGAAATTCTTTCCTTCGAAGGCGAGCGTCGCTTCTTTCTTCCCAGCTTCGATCGTCTCCAGCATCCGCAGGTAGGCGGTTTCATCGATAACGGGGCCGACCATGATCCCCGGCGTTTCCGGGTTGCCGACGCGCAGGCTGGCAGCCGCTTCGACGAGCCGTTTGATGACGCGATCGTAGTTCTCGTCGAGAACGATCAGGCGCGAAAGCGCGGAACATTTCTGGCCCTGATATCCGAACGCGGAATAAATCGAATCGACAATCGCTTCATCGAGATCGGCGTCCGAATCGACGATGACGGCATTCTTGCCGCCCATCTCGCAGACGACGCGTTTCAGTTCGAGCTGACCGGGCAAAGTCTTCCCGGCGCTCTCCCAAATCCTCAGGCCCACTTCGCGCGAACCGGTGAACGCGATCATGTGGACGTCTTTGTGATCGACAAGATGCTGGCCAATGACGCGCCCTTTGCCCGGGAGGAAATTGAGGACGCCGGGAGGCACGCCCGCTTCCTCGAACATTTCCATCACCATCGCGCCGCAAACGGCCGATTGCTCCGCCGGCTTCATGATGACGGTGTTGCCGGTGACGAGCGCGGCGGAAACCATGCCGGTCAGAATCGCCATCGGGAAATTCCATGGGGCGATGACGAGCGCGACACCGCGCGGCCAGTAATGCTGATAGCTTTCTTCGCCGGGCACGTGCTGCGTGAGCCGGGGTAGACCGCGCAGGCGCATCTGTTGCGCGTAAAAGAGCAGAAAATCGATCGCCTCGCGGATGTCGCCGTCGGCTTCGGCCCACGGTTTGCCGACCTCGAAAACTTCGAGAGCGGAAAGCTCGAAACGCCGGCGGTCCATGATGGTAGCCACGCGTTCGAGCAATTCGGCGCGGTGCTCGATGCTGACGCGGCACCAATGGTCGAATGCTTTGCGGGCGGCGGCGGCGGCGGCCTCCGCCTCGGGAATTCCCGCTTCAGCCACGGCGCCGACGACCTGCTTCGGCGAGCTGGGATTGATCGAGTCGATCAGGCTGCCGGTCCAGATCTTCTGGCCGTCGATGACAATGGGATACTTCTGGCCGAGACGGCCGCGCATCTCCCGGAGCGCGTTCTGCATTTTTTCCTGGCTGCCGCGGTGGACGAAGTTTACGAGCGGCGAGTTTTCGTAGGTGTCGCCGGGTGGAGTGTCGAGGGTGGCGCCGTTGCGGGATTGAGAAGCTGGAGGGCGTTTCTGTGAAACGCCGTCGTCGCCTGGCGTCTGACCCAGACGCCCTACAAGGGACTTGGGATCGCGGAGCAGTTGCGTGGCGGAAGCTTTGTCGGAGAACTTCGCTTTCAGGAAACCTTCGTTCGAAGTGTTTTCGAGGAGGCGCCGGACGAGATACGACATCCCGGGCAGCAATTCCCCCACGGGGCAATACTCCCGCACGCGATAACCCATCTCGACGAGAGCACGCTTGATCGGGCCGGCCATTGTGAAGAGCAGTTGGAATTCGCACCGGCTCTTGTCGATGCCAAGTTGTTCGGCGTAGGCCTGCGCGTGCGCGATGCTGCGAACGTTATGCGACCCGAAAGCGGCCGTGACGATTGCTTCGTTGTCGAGCAGGATGCGGGTGCATTTTTCGAAGCAGGCGTCGCTCTCCGGCTTTTGCAGGAAGACGGGACAGCGCCAGCCGTTCTGCGCCGCCTTGATCTTCTCGTAATCCCAATACGCGCCCTTGACGAGACGGACGGTGAAGCGGGTTCCGCGCGCGCGACCCCAATCGAGCAGCTCGCGCAAATCCCGCTCGGCATCGTGCAAATAGGCTTGAATGACGATGCCGGCGTGCGGCCAGTCCCGGAATTCCGGCTCGGCGAAAAGCATTCGGAAAAGTTCGAGCGTGGTATTTTTGTGCGCGTAACTTTCCATGTCGAAATTCACGAAGGCGCCAACCTCACGCGCCCGCTGCAAAATCGGGCGCAATTTCGGCGCGAGATGGGCGATGGCGTCCTCCGGATCGGCCGGATTCATCTGCGAATAGAGCGCGGAGATTTTTACCGAAACATTCACGACCGGAAACAGCTCGGCGTTTTTCCCGAGCGGATCGGTCCAGCCCCGGGTTTGCTCCGCCAGCCCCTCGAGCAAGTCGAAGCAACGCGCGGCGTATTCGTTCGCCTCCTGTTCGCTCACGACTGCTTCGCCGAGAAGATCGACGGTGAATCCGATCCGCTCTTTCCGCCGCTTGCGCAGCGTCTTCATCACGTCGTCAGGGTTTCGTCCGGCAATGAATTGCCGCGCCATGCCGGAAACGTTCCAGCGCAGGATCGGGGCGGTCAGCCAGGGAAGAATCCGCGCGGCGCGCAGACCGGCTTGCAGGAACGGCACGGAGCCGTTGCGCATATCGGCGAAATACTCTTCGAGGTGCTGCACGATGTCGTGCGAGCGCCGGAGCGACGCGAGCACGTCGACGAACCGGAACATTTGCACCTTGAAATGCTCGTCCCGCATCGAAAACGCCATCATCCGCTGATAAAAGCCGGCCTTGGTGAAGATCGATTCCGGATTGCGGTCCACCAGCTCGAAAATCCGCTCGCCCCGCTGCTCGATCTCGCCTTGCAGAGAACTCATGGCGCGATACTAACGCCGCCTCTCAGATTCGGCAAAGCCGATCCATTTAAGTCGTAATCGTGCTCGTGCTCCTGCTCGTGATCGATCTGGAGAGAAGAAGAGACGATTACGATCACGATCACGAGCACGAGCACGAGGGCGAAAGGGAAATTCAATTCTCCACACGCTCACCTGTGGTGCCAATTGCGAAATGGTTACAGCGAAAGGAGCAAATCGATATGAGACTCAAAGATCGAATCGAGCAAATAGGGGCTACAGGGTACATTTTGCTGTGGCTCCTCGGGATACCGATTCCAATTCTGTTTTTATTTTTCCTGCTCCGCGGTTGCACATAGGAGTTAGGACCAGGACAGGAGGATCAGCCTGGCGGAGTTCCGAGCTAACGCTCGGTATTTTCGGCCAGGCGATCTTTTGTCCAGCGGTCGCGGCGGCGGGATCGGGTTTGCCCCGCCGCGCGAAGTCGCGTAGGAAAACGCGCGATGGAGCGATACGAATCCGAGAGCGATAACACCGCGGCGATTTGCCCGGAGGCCTGGGCTGCTCTCGCCGAAGCAAACTCGGAGGCGGCCGCCTCCTATGGCGACGACAAATGGACCTTGCGCGTCGCCGAGCGAGTGCGCGAGATCTTCGAGACCGACTGCGAAGTGTTTCTCGTTTTCAACGGAACGGCGGCAAACTCGCTCACGCTCGCGCACTTATGCCGCCCGTTTCACAGCGTCATTTGCCACGAGCATTCGCACATCGAAACGGACGAATGCGGCGCTCCCGAGTTTTTTTCCGGCGGCTCGAAGCTTCTTCCGACCGCTGGCGCGAATGGGAAGCTCGACCTCATGCAGGTGGAAGCGGCGATCCAGCGGCAGCACGGAATCCATTCGCCGAAACCGCGGGTGATCAGCATCACTCAGTCGACGGAGCTGGGCACTGTTTACCGGCGCGATGAGATCGAGAGAATCGCGGAGTTCGCGCGCGCGCAGTCGCTCTTCGTGCATATGGACGGCGCGCGATTTGCGAATGCGGTCGCGGCGCTTGGTTGCGCGCCGAAAGCGATCACATGGGAGGCCGGCGTTAACACACTTTGTTTCGGCGGGACAAAAAACGGGACCGCCGCCGGCGAGCTGGTTGTTTTTTTTAAAAAGGAACTCGCGCTTGAATTCGATTACCGGGCGAAGCAGGCGGGCCATCTTGCCTCGAAAATGCGCTTCCTCGCGGCCCCGTGGGCAGGATTGCTGGAGAACGACGTGTGGCTTCAAAATGCCCGGCGAGCAAACAAACACGCGAACCTGCTGGCGGAAAAGTTGACGGCAGCGCTCGGTGTAGCGCCGGCGTTCCCGTGCGAGGCGAGCGCCGTGTTTCTGCGCATGCCGGAGCAGCTCGTCGCGGAACTGCACGCCCGCGGCTGGCACTTTTACAAATTCATCGAGCCCGACGTTTATCGATTGATGTGTTCCTGGTCGGTAACGGAAGAGGACATCGACGATCTCATCAATGATGTGAAAGGGAGTGCCGCGGCCAAGAAATTCTCTGGCAGACTGCCCGATGCGAGATAAGAGTAGCCCGGTGAAAATCGCGCGACGAATTCTTCTCCTGGGCGGCCTCCTTCTTGGCGGCTGCTCGACGGCACACGATGTGGCAGTGAGCTCCTTCCGCGTGATTGACGCGCCGGCCAATTTCGTCCGGCGGCGGATCGACAATCGGGATACGGCCACCACCACCACGACCACTACAACCACCGCCGCCTCTGACGTAAACACTCCAGGTCAGCATGTCGCGCCGGCCAGGCGGGACTCGCAGCGCCGCCAAGTCACGACGACGACTCAGCCGGGCCCCACCGCGACTCCGCGAGTTACCCACAACACACCCACGGAAAAGCCGAAACCGTCGCCCAGTCCGGCGCCACGAAGCGTCGCCAATCCTCCCGGGCAGTACCCAACCGCCAAGCCGGTGCCGGGAAAACCGGGCTATGTGTTCAGTCCGTACGATCCGAGTGGGGGTTATGTCGACGTGAACGGCTACACTGCCGGCAGCAAGGTGAAGGATCCGTACTCCGGCAAGATTTTTCTCGTCCCGTAGTCTCTTCCAGTTTTAAGAAAAGTGTCGCAACAGCAGTGGCTCAAACTTGTTACGCGTAGACGCGAAAAATTCGCGCCGACGAGCACCGTTCCTGCTTATAAAGCTTATATGTCCGGTTCTCCTTATCGTACCCATCGCTTTTCTTCGGGAAAGCCGTGCACGGGACCCGTGATCAAGTTCGCTCTCGGCGCGATCACCGCGGTTATTCTCGGTCTCTGCCCCACCGCGCGCGGCTACGTCCTCGAAGGTCAAAGCTGGCCGACCGGCACCGTTGTTGTCTTGCAATTGAGCCTGGGGAATTCGGTCTTGCCGCTTCAGGACGGCAGCGCTTCGTATAACGACGCGGTCGCGCCGGTGGCGAACATGTGGAGCTCAAGGCTCCAGCGGGTGCAGATTACCCAGGTCATGAACCCGGGCGCCCCTGCTTCGTCGGGCGATCATCTCAATTCCGTCGTTTTCGCAAACAATATTTTCGGCCAGGCCTTCGGCGCGAACACGCTCGCGGTGACCTATTACCGATACTCGGGATCGACCATGAGCGAGGCAGACACGCTCTTTAATCGCGCCTGGACCTTTAACTCCTATCGCGGACCGCTCCAGTTCCCGGGGCCCGGACCGGCGATCGTGGATATTCGGCGCGTTTTCCTCCACGAGATGGGCCATGCACTTGGCCTCAACCATCCCGACACCGGCGGGCAGCAAGTGGCGGCGGTGATGAATTCGATCATGAGCAACCAGGAGGTCCTTTCGGCGGACGACATCGCTGGCGGACAGTTCCTCTACGGCGCGCCCTCGGGCACGCCAACTCCGACGCCAACGGTCTCTCCCAGTGCCACGCCCATCTCCTCTCCAAGCCACCTCGCGAACATTTCGACGCGGATCAAAATCGGTGTCTCCGACAACGTTCTCATCGGTGGTTTCATTATCCGAGGGACGCAGTCGAAGAGGCTGCTCTTGCGCGCGATCGGGCCTTCGCTCACGGCTTATGGTGTGCCGAATGCGATCGCCGATCCGGTCTTGGAATTGCACGATTCAACCGGTGGCGTGATGGCGTTCAACGATGACTGGCAAAACGGCGGGCAGATGACCGAAATTCAGACGAGCGGTCTGGCGCCTTCCCATTCAGCCGAATCGGCGCTGGTCGCCACGCTTTCGCCGGGGAATTACACGGCGGTCGTGGGCGGATCTGGTGGTGGGCAGGGAATTGGCCTGGTGGAAGCCTACGAGTTCGACACCAACACGACGAGGCTGATCAACATTTCTACACGCGGACGCGTGGGACTCGACACCGAGGTGATGATCGGCGGTCTTATCGTTCAGGGCGGCGCGGCCAAGAGAGTCATCATTCGCGCGCTCGGCCCCTCGCTGGCCGGTGGACCAGCTCCGATTGTGGGTGCCTTGGCAGATCCATTTCTGGAATTGCATGACGGCAACGGCAATTCGCTCGCCACCAACGACGATTGGAGCAATGGCCCTCAGGCTGGCGAGATCGTCGGGACCGGATTGCAACCCACAAATAACTTGGAGTCGGCCATCGTGAGAACGTTGGGCCCGGGGAATTACACCGCCGTTGTCCGCGGAATGAACAACACAGCCGGAGTTGGCCTCGTGGAAGTTTACGACCTCGATCCGTGATTTTGATGAACGCCCATCCTCGTATGAAACTGCTTCGCGCTCTCCTTCTGCTGTTGTCTGCCGGACTCGCTCTGGCGAGCGCCCGTGCCACCACTGTTGTTCCGCCCACTTTCGATCAGCTCGTGACCGACGCGGAGTTCATCTTCGAGGGCACCGTCATTGACGCTCGTTCGCAATGGACCGGCGAAGGCGCCGAGCGCCGCATCGTGACGCATGTCACCTTCGAGATCGAAGACGCCATCAAAGGCGCTTCCGGGAAGAATTACACCATTCAGATGCTGGGCGGAACGGTCGATGGCGAAACGATTGAAGTAGCTGAGGCCCCCAGATTCAAAGTCGGCGATCGCGATATTCTTTTCGTGGAACACAACGGCGCCCAGTTCGTGCCTCTGGTCGGGATCATGCATGGGCGATTTCATGTTCAAACCGATGGGGAGGGTCGCGACGTCGTCGCGAAGGACAACGGCGCGCTCCTGGCGGACGCGAGCAAACTCGGCCAGGACGAAAAGGCAGCCGTGACCGGCCCTGCGCTTTCAGCAGCCGATTTCAAATCGGCGATCCGCCAGAAATTGTCCAAGTAAGCTTTGGGTAGCGCACGCGTCTCGCGTGTCTGGCGATGGCGTCTCGCCATCGCGAACTTCATTAACGGCGGCGAGCCAAACCGTTCGTGGGCGCACGCACACTTGTTGGAGAGTGAAGTTCGTTTCGGCGAGACGCCAAAAACAGCGCGCGTGACGCGCGCGCTACCCAGGAAGCAGGTCGAGCGCGGCTCCCTACTTTCGCGTGCCGTCTTCTTTGCGCTGTTTCGCCACCTGGTCAATCACTGTCCTGGTCCTGTCGAGCGAATGCTTGGCCCAATTATGTTCGCTGACCGGGCGCGGCGTGGAAGCTTTTTGCGCGGTGGCAGTGGTTTGGACCGGAGCAGATGCAACGCTTTGCTCGTGGCGTTTCTGCACGAGGAAAAGGCAGGTGAGAACGATGGCGATAATGACGACGACAGCGGTTCGCATGCCCTAAATCAGAGCAGACTGTGAGCCAGGGCGGGCCCGTTGCTGTGCGGACGCGCTGATGGTAGGTAACGGCATGATCGCCTGGCGTCCGTTGCACAGCGCACTTCTTGCGCTGGTTTTCGTCCTCGCACCGGTGCGTTCCGGCTG
>Ga0137396_10002407_pt1 | contig 10228 bp, 2 predicted proteins | sample czc16metaG_FD_108284 | JGI IMG/M metagenome (GOLD analysis project Ga0137396, IMG submission 108284) | Vadose zone soil microbial communities from Angelo Coast Range Reserve, California, USA - czcobulk3.16 metaG | ecosystem: Environmental > Terrestrial > Soil > Vadose zone | place: USA... | reverse complement strand
CGAGCACCATCCATATCGCAAGTGACAGCCAGGGCAACGATAATGGAAACCTCTTTACCAGCCAGTCGGAACTCATCCTGCACTTCTCCGTGGACGGAGTCTTCACCGACGATGGACCCGGCATCTTTGTCTCGCCAGTTCCAAACCGACTTGCAATTGAAGCTCCCGGGATAGCCGCGTCTAACATCACGGTCTATTCTCTCAACGGATTTGCCGGAACAGTCTCCCTCTCCCTCTCAGGGGTCCCCGCTGGTGTCAATGCCAGCCTCGCCCAATCGACTCTCATTCTCGCAGGAGCCTCATCCACCACAGGGCTCAAGGTGGCAGTCGGAGCTTCAGCTCCACCCGGAAACTTCACAGTTACCGTAACGGGTACCTCGACGGTCAAGTCGAAGACGATCGTCAACTCGGCGAGCCTTCTCCTTACCGTACCCCTTCCGATCCCCGACTTTATCGTATCCGTCGCGCCGTCCCAGATCACGATTCCAAACGGCGGATCAGGCTCGGTGAGTGTTACGATAACATCAGTTCATGGATTCAAATCCCCGGTTAATCTGGCGCTACAAGGATTGGCTTTCTTTCAGGGAATAACTAGCGCGTTCACGGTGAACCCTGTTACACCGTCAGCTGGCGGAAATGCTTCCTCGACGCTGAAACTCTTCGTCGCCGAAGGCCAGTTTCCGACCGTCCTCAACCTGATCATCATGGCGAACGGTGGCGGATTTACCCACGCAGTGACCTTCACCCTTTCAGTATCCGCCTTCTTCATCAATGTCTTCCCGCAATTTCTAACGCTCACCCCAGGTCAGACCCTTTTTTCATCGGTCCAAATCTTCGGGGTCAACGGTTTCACCGGGACCGTGAACTTGAGCACACTGAACGTTCCAAGCGGGGTTAGTGCAAGCGTATTCCCCCAGACAGCCACCCTCGCTGGCAACCAGTCTGCTTTCTCGACCCTGACCGTTCAAGCGGGTGCTAATGCCAAGCCTGGTAATTCGGTAATGTTTGTCATTGGAAACTCTACCACCTCATTCGCCGCCACTCCGGTCGGGTTGCAGATCACAGACTACTCTCTCGCCTTGGGGAATGCTGACGTGACGCTTCCGGTGACCGGCTCTGCAACCTCAACCGCCTTCCTCTCTTCACTAAACGGGTTTGTGGGCTCTGTTTCAGTATCGGTCTCCGGTGTCCCCGCCGGAGTATCCGTTACCCCGACGCCAAACTTTCTCTTCCTCGGTGCAGACAGCATTGTACCGGTTACTCTGAACATAGCTACGAGCGCCGCGGCCAGTGCGGGAAACTATCCACTCACCATCACCGCCGCCAGCGGGTCCCTCACCCACACGGCAACGCTAACGCTTCACGTGACAGACTTCTCTGCGACCGCCTCACCCGCAGCCGTAGCGATGTCTAAGCGGCAGACAGTCAACATCACCATCGGCATCGCCTCGCTCAACGGCTTCTCACAACCTGTAACCCTTAGCCCGGCCCTACTAGCCAACACAACAGGCATCACAGTCTCCATTACACCGAGCACTGTCGCTCCTGCCGGAGGGGTTGCAACGGCGACACTGACCATTTCAACGGACCTGAAACCTACCCTGGGCACCTTCACGGTTCTAGTCACAGCATCGAGCGGACCACTGGTTCACGTACTCCTGATAACACTGGTTGTAGCCAAGTAGTCGAGGACACGACCCTACTCGTTCCCAAGTTCGACCAAATTATTTTCGAGCACAAGTCTCCTGAGAGGACCTTGCCGTTTTTTATCGAAAAGGTCGCAACCTCCCGTTCCAATAGACTAGTCTCTTTTCACAATTACGAAATTTATCATACGTCTAGTCTTGAAGCCGAGTTTCTCATACACACGTATTGCATCAACATTGTCCCTGCCAACGTGAAGAAAAGGAATCTCGCCTCGTTCTGTAATCTGGTGGATAAGTGAGGAGACGAGTGAGCTGGCGTAGCCGCGGCCTCGCCGGTCGGGATGGGTGCAGACGGCACTGATCTCGGTGTATCCAGGAAATCTGAATCCTTCCCCCGCCATGGCCACGAGCCGGCCTGATTCGTGAATTCCGACGTATGACCCCAGTTCAGGCGCCCGTCTACGGAAGCGGCCGAGCTGGTTCAACTCCGTGAGAGCGAGCATCTCATCAATGTGTGAAATGTTCAGATCCTCCACGCTATGCTCTACTGGCGGTGGCACGGGGCTGTCCCGTATCACCTGGATGTTAGGCAAGACGCGAACAACAGTCCAGCCCGCGGGAAGACTAGGCGCCTCGACAAAAGCGAGAGCTGTCGGTTTTGATGAACCAAGCAACCGAGCAAGCGAATCATAGGACTCTGCTGATTGATCGCGCGTCGCGGCTATCGGAGCAACGTCAGCCGGATAGCGTTTAGCAAGAACATCGCCCTCAGCGAAAGAAGCTTGGGCCGTACACAGAGCATTCCATGCCGGATTATCCAACAGGCTCAACGGGTCCTGCCTCAAGATCAAAGAAGTTATCACGGGGTGCTAATGATGGGGTTATTGATTTGTTGCCGAATCTCTTCAGAGATCGCGGTGCCATCAGCATTGCCAGAGCGCAAGAAACCCTCTCCAGAGATGACTGAAGAACAACTCCAGCAGGTTACCGTTGGCGAACTCAAGCCGCATGAAGCCCCGATCACTATGCTTTCATGAAGGGTGAGCATTGCCGGCAATCAAAGGTCGTATGATATCTACTCGCTACGGCTTCAGGTCGCCCGTGACGCTTTGTTCCTGACGCGACTTGCGAGGGCGGCGACTCGGTCTGAGAGTATAGTGTTGTCCGATAGGTTCAGAAGCTAGCGCTACGAAGACCATAAGGCTACCCTGGGGTCATTCCCATGCACTCAAATAGAGTGAACCTTGCTGCTGCCGCCTTTCTGGTTATCTTAGGAATAGTCAGTACCGGAATCGTCGCTTCCGCCTACACCTCCAACCCTCAAAATAAGGGTCCGGAGAGTCCGATTTCACTACTTGTCCCGTCGAGTATCGGGTCCGGCGCTCTTGGGACGACGACAGTCGCAGGATCATACTCCACGCCGCTCGGTCGAAGCCAACCACATTATTTCCTCCAAGAGGGAAAGGCCTCCAACGGAACCCTCCCATCTTTCTCGTCGAACGACGTGACCTACCATGGCGGGCCGACAATGCACATATCAATCAGCTACACTATCTTCTGGCTCCCCAGCGGCAAAAACTTTGGACAAACATCCAGTAACAACTCGGCCTACATGTCGCTCATCAACCGTTTTCTTAACGACACAAGCGACACATCCTACTACAATATCCTAAGCCAATATCCAGACAACATCAGCGGCACACCACTCGACAAGTCGATCCTAGGAGGTTCATACCTCGATACAATACCATATCCCGTCGACGGCACCCAGGCGAATCCGCTCCACGACTCGGACATTCAAACAGAGGTAACCAATGCGATCAAAGCCAACAACTGGGTCCCCGGACCGAACAAGATGTTCCACGTATTCACAGGATACGGGATCGAAAGCTGCTTCGACCCGACCAACTTCGCATGCACCTTTACCGTGTACTGCGCTTACCACGATTTCTTTACCAAGGGTTCCCAGTCGATAATCTACTCCAACATGCCTGACTTCAACGGAGTCACTGGCCACTGCACGCCGCGACAGCGGCCGTTTCCAAACAGTGATTCATACGCAGATCCTGAGATCAACATCCTCTCACATGAGCTATTCGAAGCCGTTAGCGACCCTCAGCTAAACGCCTGGACTGATAGTTTTAGCAACGAAATAGGCGACAAGTGCGCCTGGAACTTCGGCAACGTCAATCCAGACGGAAGCAACCTATTGCTCAATGGCCACAATTACCTTGTACAGCTTGAGTGGAGCAACTACGGTGGCTGTGCGCTCAGCTACGGTCCTTCCCACGAAGTTATGATTGCGCCATCACCGGGAAGCAGCTCCATCCCATCAACTGACACCTTGAATATCACGTATACCAGCCAAGGCTCCAGATGGTGGACAACTACCTCCGACTCGAACGGGACGCTTACCATAGGCATAGACCAGAGCACACCGATTGCAATCACAAACAAGGCCACGATTACTAGTCAAACCGAAAAATGGTGTTTCGATCAGAACTGCACGGATGTCTCATTTGACTCCGGCGATGCACCGGTCACCACGTACTACTACTTTGACCTCTTAGCACAGCAAGTATCAGTCTCAACAGCAAACGTTCCCTCCTCTTCCCTAGATTTTGCGACAGGGACAATATTAGCTGACAGCCTTGGATTCCCTCAACGACTGTCAATTCATTTGACCCAAACTAGCCAGACAATATGGGTCCAGCGCGGAACTACAGCCTCAGTTGTTTCGCCAACAAACATTGGCATCAACACTCGTTGGGTCACTAGAGTGAGTGCATGGACGATTTCAGCTGCTTTTCAGATTCCCAACCCGATAGTATACTATCCACAATATCTGACAACCTTTCAGTACGCGGTAAGCGGTGGAGGATCTTACTCTCCACCATCTGTCACTTACTACGATTCAGGTTTGCCCAAGACGACTCTAGCAGGCACTCCCGTATGGGCTGACGGCGCCGCAGCCTATGATTATGAAAGCCAACTACCGGGCTCAACCCCGTATGAGAGATGGTCTACCATCACACCAAACGGGATACTCTCCGCACCCGGCACAGGCATATCCACAAACTACTATCACCAGTTTGCTGTTACAGTATCCTATCAAGTCATAGGCGACAATGCTCCGACAACACCGTTTCTAACAGGAAATGCATACGGATTGGGCGTTCCCACCGGACTCTCCCTCCAACCTTCTAACCTTTGGCTGGACGCAGGCTCTACCTACAGCCTTACGAATGCATTGCCGGGAACCGGTGCGCAGGAAAGATGGTACGCAGCAATATCAAACTCAGGCCTTGTTGCCAGTCCGATAATACTATCTCCAACCTACTCCCACCAATATTTTCTGACTGTGAGTGGAGCCCTGCCAGGAAGCGCCGGGCAAGGGTGGTACGATGCTGGGTCAAGTACATTCGTAACTACTCCACGCGTATATGAATTGTCGTCAACTAGTAGGATTAGATTGACAGCGTACAGTGAAGATGGAGGGTTTCCGATCTCCCTCGATACGGCCGTCCAGGACGTTAGCATAGGTTTCCAAATGAACAGTCCGCATACCCTTCTGTTCAGTTCTAGGGTACAATATTCGCTCACCAATGTTCTTCAGGCCGGATCGATAGGCTCGATGACTTCTTCCGCGACGGGAGATTCCTGGTACGACAATGGGACATCGGTCTACATTGTCTTGTACAAAAACTGGGACGCCATCGGCGACGCCTACACTTCTGTCGGCACCTACACTTACGTGTTTGGCGTCAAGGACTCCAGTACCGCGACCAGGCAGAGTCTAGTATCTTACTCGATCGACAACAAACCCACGTCTATTGATCGAACGGGCAGCGGTTCAGTCGACATACCCGTTATCACCATGACCACGAGCCATGTATTGAGTGACGAGTCGATCACTCAGTACTTCATCTCTGTCCAAGGTGCAAGCCTCTTGGGCAGCCAAACCGGAGACGGATGGTTTGACACCGGCTCACATTTCACCGTTCAGGGCGCTTACACTCGAGCATACACGGCCAGCATGCCATACCACGTCTACGGGGTTCCAGTCGGATTCCAGATTCAGGCCAATACGACTATTTCTTCAGTCCTCTGGACGAGTTCTAGCAATACTCTGACCTTCAGCGCAAACCACGTCGACGCTACCATCTATGTTCCGAAAGGACTCGATCTCACGCCGAACAAGGTCTCGGATGACGGGACGGCGGTGGTCTTCTCCTATTCGTCATCAAACGATCTCCTGAGTTTCAAGGGATCCTCTGGCTTCCAAGTCAGTTTTTCCAGCACAAGTAGTCCATCTTCAGTCCTTTCAGTTATCCCGGACTCGGTGCTTTACCCCATCATCATTGCGATTGCCGTGGGAGTAATTCTGACCCTTGGATTTGTACTGATGAAGAGGCAGCCTAGAAAAGCACCGCCGTAATCGATGCGAGGACATCCTCGCCGAGTTTCCATTTCTTTCGAGGCTACTTTCTTCTTCTCAGAACTACACTAACGCCTGCAATAGTGATTGCTACAATTATTCCTCCTAGGAGGCTGTAGAATTGCGGAGGCTGAAGCCCAAACATGGTCGGCGATGTTGAGACTTGCGCAGGGGCAGGTACCACATGGAAGCCGAGGCTGATCTGGTGAAATGTGGAGCTTCCAAGGGCAGTTACGGTTACCGCGTAGTCTCCTGAGGCATTGCCGGAACAGGAAAGGTTCGACGTGCCAGGGGACTGAATGGTTGTATGGTCGAAGCTGCAGGCGATGCCACTTGGAGGAGAAACCGCGAGAGTCACGGTTCCGCTGAACCCGTTGATGGGTGATATAGTGATGGATGATGTGGCTGAACTTCCAGCCGTGATCGTCGAGGGAGAGACAGTGCTAGCGGTTAAGGTGAAGTCAGCGACCTGAACTATTCCTGAGCTTGAGTGAGATCCGGTTCCAGGCAGACTCCTGCCTTTGATCGTCACGAGAAAGGTTCCTGTAGTGTCAGCGTTAAGCGTGCAATAGGTTGAGGAAGTCGAATTTGCAAAAAGTGTCACGGCGGGGCAGGTAACCGTCAAGCCGGTGGCGGGGTTAGGATCAGCTGTAAGCACGACGGTGCCGGCGAAGTTGAGGGTACTTGTGAGATTAACGGAAACCTTAGAGTTGGGACTTCCGAGGTCGAAGTTGACCGGGCTTCCAATAGAGATAGCGAAGTCGCCGACATGAACCACAGTGCTAGCTGAGTGGAGAGAAATGCCAGTCGATGCTGTGCCTGTTATCGTTACTGAATAGGTTCCAGGGTTCTTGGAAGTCACGCTGCACGAGGTGGTGACAGCAGAGTTTGCGGCTACGCTCGCCGTGGGACAAGTGATTGTCAATCCGCTGGGGGAACTTGTGGGTGAGAGAGAAATGGTGCCCGCGAAATTGTTGATGCCTGTCAGGGAGACCGATATGGATCCATTGCTTCCAGAGTTGGTGTCGGTCGGAGTTACACTAATAGCGAAGTCGCCGACGTGTACAATCGATATGGCGTCGTGGGAAGCGGTGCCAGGCGTTCCCTTCCCCGTCAGTGTAATCTGATATGTGTCGGAGCTGGTTGAGCTTAGCGTGCACGATGCAACTGAGGTGACGTTGGCCGTCAAGGGAACGGCGCTAGTAGAGCAAACAACGTTCAAGCCGGTAGACGGGCCAACCACGGCGCTCAAGTTGACCGAGCCCGCAAAGTTGAACGTGCTTGTGAGGGAGATTGTAATGGATGCACCCGGGGCTCCAACATTGATGCTTCCTGAGCTCGCCGAGATGATGAAATCGCCCACGTGAACATCCACAGAGGTGGTTTGCGAGTAAGATCCGGGAGAGCCGTTGGCCACAATCGTTACCTTGTACGTTCCGGCAGTTGTTGAGTTGAGGGTGCACCCGGACGGAACGTTCGCGTTAGCCGAAATAGCGACAGCAACTGTTGGGCAGGTTACCGTCAGACCAGTAGTCGAGGTCCCGGTCAAGGTGACGCCGCCGGAGAAGTTGTCAATACTCGAGATGATAATCGGAAGCTTACCTCCGGCGCCAGAGTTGAAGTCGGCTGGAGTGTTCGCGGATATCTTGAAGCTTCCGACGCTGCTTACAAATGTAGCATTACGTATGAGTCCTCCGCCGGTGGCCGTAATTTTGACAACGTAGGTTCCGGGGGTCGTGGAAGTTGGATGGCAAGTCCCTGTGATTGCTGCGGTTCCATTAACGTTAACCGTGAGACTGTTGGGGCAGCCTGGGGTAAGACCCGTGCCAGGTGAAGTCGACGTCGCGATAGTTACGGTTCCCCTGAATCCATTCGATGGTAAGACTGTGATAGTGGAAGAACCTGTAGCGCCTGAGTTGAAATCAGCGGGAGAAGTGGCTACAATTCCGAAATTAGGAGCTACAGTGACATCCACTGAGATGTAGACGTAGTGGGTTAGCCTTCCGCTTGTTGCGGTTACTTGTACGTAGTAAAAGCCGGTTGTTGCGGTTTGAGGCGCCGTGAGGGTCAGATTAGCTACGGCTGAAGGAGCAGCCGATGAGAGAGAGACAATAGGAGGACTGATAGAGGTAACGAGCCCGCCAAGGTAAGGCCCAGAGGTTACAAAGCTCGATAGGGCGACTGTTCCGTTGAAATTGTCAAGACGACTCAGAGAGACCGTGGACGTAACGGAGGTTCCCTGGCGAAGGGTGAGGGATAAAGAAGAAATTGAGACATCGAAGTCAGGACCTATTACCTGCACGGAGATGTTGCCGTAGCGGGTCAGGTTGCCACCCGTTGCAGTTACCTGGATATTGTAATATCCCGGAATGGCAGAGGATGTTGAGATAGTCAACTTGGAGGTCGCGGTCGCGTTTGCGGCCACGGTAAGGGTGGTCGCGTTGAAGGAGACCGTGGGACCATTGGAGTCGAAGTCGAACGCAGTGAGCGCGACCGTTCCGTGAAAGCCTTGGAGGCTAGTGAGCGTGATTGTGGAGGACGCGTTCCTTCCCTGTTGGAGGATGAAGTTGGAAGGGTTAATGGTCATGAGAAGATCGGGACCTACTACGTTAACGGAGACGTATGCTGTGTGTGTTAGCCTCCCACTTGTTCCGGTTACCTGAACCGAGTAGTAGCCCTGCGTCGCATACAGGGGCACCGTGATCGTAAGGCTAGCCGTGGCAGAAGGAGAGGCTGAAGAGAGAGTTACGCTCGGGGGGCTAATAGAGGCAGTTAGCCCGCCGGGGTAAGGCCCACTGACAAGTGTTGACAGGGCGATCGTTCCGTTGAAATTCTCAAGGCTACTAAGAGAGATCGCGGCCGTGCCCGAGCTTCCTTGGCGGAGTGTGAGGGAGAAAGGCGAAGGTGAAATATTGAAATCAGGACCTAGCACCTGCACGGAGATGTAGCCATACCGGGTTAGATTGTTGCTTGTTGCTACTACCTGGACGGTATAGTATCCCGGAACAGCGGAGGATGTCGAGATGGTTAGCTTGGAGGTCGCGGTCGCGTTCGGGGCTAGTGTGAAGTTGGCAGGGTTGAGTTGGACCGTAGGCCCATTGACGTAGTAGACAGATGCGCTTAGCGCGACGTTACCGTGGAAACCTAGTATGCTCGTGACAGTGATTGTGGAGGTCGCGTTCGTCCCTTCTTGCAACGTGAAGACTGAAGGGTTGGTGGTTATGCGAAGGTCTGGGCCTATCACATTGACACTAACCTCTGCCGAGTGTCCAAGGTTACCGCTGGTGCCGTCCACGAAGGAATAGTAGCCACCTGGTGGTGTGTTAGCCTGCACGTATATCGTCAAGTCGACTGTAGGGGAGGTGGTTGAGTTTAGGAAGACGGTAGTCTTGTCGATAGTGGATGTCAAGCCGTAAGATGTGAAAGTGCTGAGAGCGACGTTTCCGTGGAAGCCTAGGATGCTTGTTAGTGTAACGGTGGATTGGGCTATTGCGCCCTGCTTGAGGGTCAGCACCGAGGGGCTTGCGGACATCCGGAAGTCAGGACCCGTCACGTCGATCGGAAGGGTGAAGGAGTGCGAAAGTGATGCACCGCTAGTGCCGGTCACGGTTACAGAGAAGTACCCGCTTGGGGGAGCATCAGGCGGGACCTGGACCGTTAGCGTAGAATTGGCCGATGCCACGGTTGTGGAGAGAGTTACAATTGTGGGTTGAAGGGTTACGTTCAGAAAAGGTCCAGTATAGAACGACAAGTTGATGGTCCCTGAAAAGCTTCCTAAGCTATTGAGCGTGACTACTGAACTCTTCATCCCACCCGCCGCGATCGTTAGGTTTGCAGGTGTTGCCGATATGTCGAAGTCTGGTGGTGAGACTGTTACGGCGACGATGCTGGTGTGGGAAAGGGCTTCGCTGGTGCCGTTTACCGAGAAAATGTAGAGTCCGAGTGGCGTTGAAGCGTTCGTTGAAAACTTCAGGATGGAGGAGTTTGAGTGGCCTGCTGATAGTGAAAGGCTGGTTCGGCTCAACGATAGAGCCGGTTTGAGCAGGGTCGTGTTGAGCAGGGTTGACGTCAGGTGGATCGTTCCTGCGAAGTTGTTGGTGCTGTTGAGAAGGAGATTGAAAGTTGCGGACTCTCCCAGATGAAT
>Ga0137396_10002403_pt1 | contig 10235 bp, 12 predicted proteins | sample czc16metaG_FD_108284 | JGI IMG/M metagenome (GOLD analysis project Ga0137396, IMG submission 108284) | Vadose zone soil microbial communities from Angelo Coast Range Reserve, California, USA - czcobulk3.16 metaG | ecosystem: Environmental > Terrestrial > Soil > Vadose zone | place: USA... | reverse complement strand
TCGATTGGTACAAGACAAATACAGCGTGGCTGAAACGAGCCCTATCCAAACAGCACCGTGAAGACGATCATCCCGGCTACTCAACGCGCTCAAAAACTCCAAAGAGCGTTCTCAGAGGAGCGCGCTGACCGGGAAGGAAGAAGTTCGCATCACAAATTCTGCTTCTGGTGTTCGTGCAAGTATTCCGCCAGGGCTTCTTGCCAGGGCCGGAAATCGGGAAATCCTGCCTTGCGGAGTGCGGCGTTGTCGAGGACGGAATATGGTGGACGGGGCGCTTTTGCCCCGAAGGTTTCGCTGGTGGTTGGGCTAAGCTGCGGCGCAATGCGCGTTTGACGAAAAATTTCGCGCGCGAATTCGTACCAGGAGCATTCGCCGAGGTTCGTCATGTGGTAGAGCCCGTAGTTTTCAGTGCGGATGAGTGCCGAGAGCTTCTCGGCAAGGTCACGGGTGCTCGTCGGTGTGCTGACTTGGTCAGAAACCACGCGAATCAGGTTTCCTTCCTGCGCCAGGCGAAGCATCGTTTCCACAAAGTTCCTCTTTCTTCCTTCACGTCTTGCCCCCGCAGGTCCATAGAGACCACACGTCCTTATCAAGAAATATTTTTCACAATAGCGTTGAACCCCCCATTCTCCGGCCAGCTTTGACATGCCGTAGATGGAGAGAGGCCAGGGAAGGTCGGTCTCGATATAGGGGCGCTGTTTAAGGCCGTCAAAGACGTAATCGGTACTGAAGTGAACGAAAACGGCTCCCGCGCCTTGCGCGGCCCGGGCAAGATAATTCACGCCAGCCGCATTGACTGCGAAGGCTTTTTCAACTTGCTCCTCGCAATCGTCGACAAGGTGAAACGCCGCTGTGTTTATAACGCAGTTCGGACGCACCGAATCAAACAAGGCTTGAACGGCCCGGGCGTCGCAGATCTCCAGTTGCTGGTGGGTAACCGGCACTACTTCATCTGGAGTGAGGAAACGCAGAAGGTCTTGCGCCAATTGCCCGTTTGCGCCGATCAGCAAGATTCTCATTTCCCGGCCCCCTCTGCACTCCTCTTGCGGACTAATTTTAGTCGCCGGTCCGCGAAAACCCAACTGGTCTCATGCTCCCGCGATCATGCCGGATCTTCCAGGCGCGAAGCGGTAGCTTCCAAGAAACAGTGGAGAAAAGCAATATTTGACGGCTCGGAAGATAAGTTTATAAGCTTGCCGAGAGCTGTAACTTCGTTTTCCTTGTGAAGGCAGCGACGTTCATTCAGCCTGCCAACGCGAAGATTGGACCGCATGGACCGAGGCATCGCTGGAGGACTCCTCTTCGCCTGATTTACCCGGTGAGCTTGAAGATGATCATGCTACGGCCTCAGCTTAGGTTCAATGAAAAGGAATAGCCGACGGCAGCCGTGCGAAAGACTAAAGATTCGAGCAGGAGCAATTAGGGAGTGAATTCACCAGAGGGTAGACCAGAAAGGGGTGTCAACGGCGACAGAAGCGGCACCGTCAGCCGCGTCGAGCTTTGGCTGCAGTCCCATAGCGATCTCGTTGCGCTGGTTGCAGTGGCGATCGGGTTTCTGATCCGAGTGAGGATGGCTAGCAGAAGCTTTCTCAATCCCGATGAGGCACTTCATTTCCTTTTGATGAATCGGCCCTCGGTTTACCTGGCATACAAAACGAGCCTGACCAACGCACACCCTCCCTTTTTTTTCTGGCTGCTTTACTTTTGGCGATATGTCGGAAATTCCGAGTTTGTCCTTCGCCTTCCGTCTGTACTGGCCGGGACTGCCTTGGGCTGGGTTGCCTTCAAGTGGGTGGGCGATCTTTTCGGCAGGAACGCAGGTTTCATCTGCCTGGCGCTTCTCACCTTCTCCCCGACGATGATCGCGCTCTCGGCGGATGTGCGCGGTTACGCCTTGCTACTATTTTTCATGGCGAGCGCGCTGTTCTTTCTGGAGCGCGCATTCCAGAAAAGATCCGTCGGCATGATGGTCCTCTTCTCCCTGTGTCTCTACCTTGCGATTCTCACGCATTACTCTGCGCTTTGGTTCGCGCTTGTTGTCGGAGTTTACTCGCTGCTGCGGGTCCTTTCCGCTCAACTCCCGGCCCGAGTAGAGCGCGTGTGGCTCGGATTCCAGTTGGGAGCAGCAGCTATTTACGCGTGGCTCTACGTTACGCATATCACGAAACTACGTGGCAGCGGCATTGAGCAGGAGGCCATGCGGGGCTGGCTTCGCCATTCCTACTTCCGCCCCGGTGAAGAGGAGCTATGGGACTTTGCGTTCAACAACAGCGTCTCCGCTTTCCAGTTTGCTTTCGCCCAAGACAAGGTGGGAGCAGTCATGTTTGTACTCTTTCTCCTCGGGGTCGCAATCTTGCTGGTCAAAGGTGGCGACGGTGAACCGACCCGGGCAAGCTCACGCCAACTCGGGATCCTTCTTTTTCTTCCCTTTGTAGTGGGTTGCGCCGCTGCTGTGTTCCGGGTCTATCCCTACGGCGGCACACGCCACAGCGTGTACCTTTCGCTTTTTTCCGTGGCAGGAGTCAGCTTCCTGCTCGCGCATCTGCCCGGCAAGAAGCTCTGGCCTGGCTTGTTGGCCGCCATGGTTGCTCTGCTGGGAAGCCACCTGGAGGCCAGGCCGCTGGAACTCATCTACCCGGAGAACCAGACCAAAGTCTTAATGAGTAGAGGGCTCAAGGATATTCGTCAATCCATTTCGCCGGGCGAATTGATCTTTGTCGAGTACCAGACTGGCGTCATGCTCCGTTACTACCTTTGCCGGGACCAGGTTCTCCCCTTCGAGGAGACACAAGCGCAAGAGCGGATTCAGGAATTCCCGTGCGGGGGGTATCGCGTCGCCTCAGCCGATCTGTGGATGTTTACCGGCGGAAACTTCAAGGCTGTGTTTGATCAGATGACGCGGAAATATGGCTTGAGGCCTGGAGAGCGAGTCTGGATCGTTCACGCCGGCTGGGGAACGGATGTCCAAAGCACACTGGAATCGCGCTTCCCAGGGTTGAACTACTTCCCGCATCAGAATTTTGGCGAAAACATCTCGATCTTCCAAGTTGCGGCCAAATCGCCGCCCTCATAGTCACCGCAGCGCCGAATATCGAGTGTATGATCCGTGTGATGGCGGGACACCTCGCGGCAACATTCACTTATACGGCCACCCCTGTAAGCTCCAGACACCTTTCAGGCACCGGGAATCAACTCTCGGACCAGAAGGTATATTGTTGTGCAAATGGCAGCTCATCTTTGATGGCCATCTTCGCGTTCGTAGTGTACGCTGCGCCCGAAAAAGAAGCGGCTGGGAGGCTATGCCAACGTTGACGGAACGGCGCGCTGGGGTTTGCTCCCCGTACAGCTTCAAGCGGAGTCCCTATAGCAGCCATAGCCTCCTCTTGAAGTGGTTCAACCGACCAGGTGAAGGTCTTCGCGTGCTGGACGTAGGTTGCGGAGAAGGTTATCTCGCCGAAGCACTCGCAGCACAAGGCTACGAGGTCGTCTGTGTGGACAAACCCGGATGCGGGCCCGCGGCCTTGCCCGAACACGTGCAGTTCTTGGAATTGGACTTGGATGAGGACGTGGCGACCCTGCCGGGCTCCTTTTCCTTCATCTTGTGTGCGGACTTACTGGAGCACTTGAGGGATCCGTGCAAGGTCCTTCTCGGACTTCGATCCTTGCTGGCGGCCGGCGGGCGGCTGGTTGCGTCTTTGCCGAATAGCGGCAATTTTTACTTTCGCTGGAACGTGCTTCTTGGAAGATTCCCGGCGCACGATCGCGGGCTGTTCGATCGCACCCATCTCCACTTTTATACCTGGGCAGGGTGGACAGATTTATTCTCGCGTAGCGGCTTTCGTATCGAGAGCGTCGAGCCCACTGGTATCCCTGTTGGCCTTGCGCTGCCTCGGTGGGACGGCACTCTTCCCATCCGCATCCTGGAGCGAGTCTTCTACAACTTGGCGCGCGTTTGGAGGACCTTATTCGCATATCAATTCGTGGTTGTGGCACGCCCGGAGGCGATTGAATGACAGGCGCCCGTCCGAAAGTAGTTGTGGTAATGCCGGCCTACAATGCGGCCAAGACACTCCACATGACTTATGCCGACCTGCCGCACCAAATGGTGGATCTGGTAATCTTGGTGGATGACGGCAGTACCGACGAAACCACCAGGATCGCCAGGGAGCTGGGCCTCGAATTGTTTATCCATAACCGGAACTACGGGTATGGCGCCAACCAAAAAACCTGCTATCGGGAGGCCCTGAAAGCTGGTGCCGACATCATCGTGATGTTGCATCCCGATTACCAGTACGACCCAACCTTGCTGCCACAGATTATCCGGCCCATCCACGAGGACAAGGCCGATATCGTGCTCGGCTCGCGATTGTTGGGTTCCGACCCGGTGAAACAAGGTATGCCTTGGTGGAAATATATCTCCAATCGCTTTCTGACAGCTATCGAAAATGCGGTCTTTGGATTAGACCTCTCCGAGTATCATACTGGTTATCGCGCCTTCCGCCGCGAGATTCTGGAAGCCACGAACACACCGATGAATTCCGATCAATTCATCTTCGACCAAGAAGTTCTGGCACAAGCGGTCGAATTGGGAGCGCGCATCACTGAAGTCCCCGTACCGACTCGATACTTTCCTCAGGCCTCTTCGGCTTCGTTCTGGCAGAGCTCAGTGTACGGACTGTCGATCCTGTGGCTGCTATTCCGATACCAGTTGCACCGCAGCGGCATTTCCCGCCAACTCCAGTTTGAAAGCTTAGAGCGCCGCTATAGCCGCCCCGGAACGCAGACCACAGAGGGCGGAACCCGCCTTTGAATTGCGATTCCTTGCCCTGACGCGCAGGGCGTCCTGCCCCGCCGCTACCTGGGGTTTGGTGCCCCCCTTTTCATCAACGTTAATGCTTTCCATTGGCCCGACCTCGGGATATAGTTGCCCGCGCCCGTAGCGGCACTTCTCTGGACTGGAATAACCAGACGAAGCCATTCATCAGGAGATACTCCAATGACTAAACCTTTACAGCGGATTCTACTGGTTGCCGGATGCTTACTGGCATGTCCGACGGCCAGCGTGGTCGCCCAGGAACCGGTGGCTACATCGAACGTGGTGCACGTGCTTGGCTTGGAAGGCGTCAAGAAGAAAACCAAAGGGCACCTGTTCGTCAGTTCCGGCGAAGTACGGTTTGAGGCCGGCACAGCCAAAGCGGAAGTGGCTATGGCTTCCATTCAGGACATTTTCACCAACGCCGACAACAAGCGCCTCATTGGAGGCAAGCTTGGCACGCTGGCGATGTTTGCGCCGTACGAGAGCGATCGCTTCCTGAGTTTGTTCCGAAGGGGAATCGACGTCCTCACGCTGAAGTATCGCGACGCCAAAGGCGCCCTGCACGGCGTCATTTTCATTCTTCCGAAGGGCCAGGCCCCGCTGGTCAAGAAGCAAATGGTGGCACAGGGCGCGCACGCCAGCATTCCGGTGGAGGAAGAGGGGCAGAAGCCGGACACGAAACAGGAGAGAAAACCATGAGGCGCATACCTTATGTAAGCGTGGTCTTGGCATTGTTCGGCGCCTTCGTGATAGCGGGCTGGGTGGCGACGCCGGCGCAGGCGCAGCAAACCAAAAAACTCAAAGCCTCGGCCATTCAAGTATTCGCAGTGGAATGTGACGAGGTGAAGCTGCCCCCGGCGTTTGAAATGGCACTGTATGAGAACCTCATCGATCAAGTGCGGAAGACGGGTAAGTTTGAGAGGATCTACCGCGATGGCGAACGCGGCGCGGCCGACGAGGCAAACCTGGTAACCCTGCATAGCAAGGTGCTGGGCTTCAAGGAGGGCAGCGAGCGACTCCGTCAGGTGACCACCGTCGCCGGGGCCACCTCAATCAAGGTGCATGTGAGAATCGCGGACCGCAGCGGGCAGTCGCTGGTCGACCGCGATGTGACTGGCAAAGTGGTGTTCTTTGGCGAGAACCTGCGCGCGACGCACAACTTGGCGAAAAGCGTGGCGAAGATCGTCCGCCAAAATTTTCAAAAAGAAGGTGGGTAACTGCAAGGGGCAGCCACCAAATACAAATCGCCAACGATGGAGTAGAAACACTCAAACAGATAATCTTAGCTCTCGCGATTATTCTTTCTGCTTCCATCGTCTCGGCGCAGAAAAGCAGCCTACTGTCTGACTCTGAATTGGCGGGAGTAACTGCAAGAGGGCGAATGCTCGCCGAATATGGCCTTGCCGCGCGGCATTCTACCGATGCCGTATTGGCGATGAATCCGGCACAGAGACGTTCAATACTTGGTATCTCCTGACGGCTCAACGTTTGGCCTGCTGGATACCCTCATCAATGCTCCCTTCGGGTCGGTGGCGCGGTCGGCGCTATGGCGACTGCTGAAAGTGGGTTTCCGCCACGGCCACGGCGATCCCGCAGCGGACGCGGCCGCGGTCAACGACCTCTTTTCGCGCAGCATGATGCGGAAATCAAAGAGTGATCTCGAGCGTTTGATGGACCGGGAGGCGGAGAAACGCGGCTTCTTTCATAGTCTATTCCAAATGATCGTGCTGCCGATTTATTTCTTCAGCTTCTCCTTCAAGCTGACGCAATGGTTTTTCACGAGCCTTTTCTTCGAGCCGGCGGCCGCGTGGATGTGGCGCACAAGGCGCTACCTCGCCGACGCCACCTCCGTGCAACTGACGCGCAATCCCGATGCGCTGGCGCGTGGGTTGCAGCGCCTGGGGGGCTTCGCCGGTCTTGTGCCCTGCGGGGCGTGGTCAGCGCCGCTCTTTTTCGCCGGCAACGACTCCGGCGAGAGCCTCTCCCGCGCTGAAGTGGAGAAGCGATTCGAGCAGTTGCGCCGGCGCGGATTCAAGCTGCCTACCCTGGATCAATTGGAAGCGGGCCGCCCTGAGGCGCTTGAAGCTTGCGCGGCTCTGTCCGCACAATTCGCCGCGGCTCGCGAGGAGAGCGGAGACGACAGTGCCGGCGGGTTTGTCTCTTTTCACCCGCCAATGAAGCGCCGCCTGAAGCGCCTTGCGGCGCAGGGCGCGCGCTGGGCGGCCAGCGGGACGCAGAGGACGGCCAAGGAAAGGGCTCAGATTCTGGTGGCGGCGCTCGTGCTGGCGCCGATCTTGGGCCTGGTGGCTTTGCTTCTGTTGGTGGCCGTGGCCCTGTGCATCGGCCTGAATCTGGTTTTTCTTGGAGTAGCCATGGGAGTGATTCTCATACTCTTCCGGCTGTTACCGCGATGACGCGGCGGCCCGCGAGACCGCGGCGAAGAGGGGGTGGGGATGACAAACTGGATCGCGGTCGGCGTGGCGGTGATCGTTCTCCTGTACGTAGGGGGCACCTTCAACACGCTGGTGCGGCTGCGTTACCGCGTGCGCGATGCGTGGGCGCAGATTGACGTGCAGCTCAAGCGCCGCCACGACCTGATCCCCAACCTGGTGAGCGCCGCGAAGGGTTACATGGAACACGAGCGCGAGGTGTTCGAGGGCGTCACGCGAGCTCGCCAACAGGCAATCGCCGCCGGCGCCAAGGTGAATGCGCGCGCCGCCGCGGAGACTGTGCTGACGCAGGCCTTGCGCTCGCTCTTGGCCGTCATCGAAGCCTACCCGACACTGCGCGCCAGCGAAAGCATCCTGGCGCTGCAGGAGGAACTCAGCTCCACCGAAAACCGGATCGCCTTCGCACGGCAGTTCTACAATGACTCAGTCATGGAGTACAACACGGCCTGCGGCACGTTTCCGCGAAACTTGCTGGCCGCGCTCCTCGGCTTCCGCCCGGCGCCCATGTTTGCGCTGGAGAACGCCGCCGAGCGCGCCGCTCCCCAGGTGCAAATCTGACGGCAAAAGCAATGTCCGAGGGAACGGCGGGTGTTCTCCTGTCCTATTGGGACTGCAAGAATTCGACGATTGCTTCCTGTTCACTCCGTGACAGCCGCTGGAACCGTTGGGTGACCCGACTGGCTTCTCCGCGATGCCGCAGAGTGGCGTCGCGAAGTGTTACCGACGCGCCGTCGTGCATCAACCGCGTTCGTAGCCGGACGCCCCACAACGGCGCCGTGCGAACCTTATTCGCTGTGCTGCGGTACTCTTTCAGGGAGAAACTCTTCCAGGTGACCTTGTAGGCGTTTGGTCCGTAGTGTTCTTCCATCGCCATCACGATTCCATCCCCGGTTCCCACGTCGTGTAACAGAAAATCCGAAAAGGGGTGAAGCGTCTTCTGCCCCAGCGCTTCGGGAATCGTGAAGTTGCCCCCGTTGATCTTCGTTCCCGTCGGCGCTGTCGTCAGCGCGCGCACGTGGCAGGTGGCGCAGCCGATCCGGTCAAACAATTCCGAGCCTCTCTTTGCTTTGGGCGTTTCTGCGAGCACCTTGTCCGGTGCCGGAGCCTTTGTGGCCCGGAGGAAGCGCGCGAAGTGGTCCACATCGTCGAGTCCATCGGGGCCGGCGGCGTTGTTCGGCTCCGGAGCGGTGTTGCAACGGTTGGTTACCTCGTTGGGGAACAGCCGGCTGGTGATGCCCATTTCATTCAAGTAGGCATCCCCGGAAAACGACAGCAGGCTGGCGTGCTGGTTTTTCCAGCCGAACCGCCCGACACCGGTTTGTCCAGGCGCCTCCACGATGGGCACGTAAAGCACCTGCCCGCAGATTCTGCGGCCCGTGGTCTTGCACTGCTCGCGGGCCAAGTTGACCAGGGTCTCGTCGGCGACGGCCTCCACGAATCCATCGCCCAGAAGATTGAGCGATACGCGCGTCGTGCGGATCGTTTCGCTGTCGGGCACGCGTTCGTGAATCTCTGTGTCGGGGAAGGCTTCGCTCGGACAGATGGCACGGTCATTCACCAGCGAGCGTCCAGAGATGACTTCTGCGCCGCGGGCGATTGGGATCTCCGGATTGCGAAAACGGCCATCTGGTCCGCGGTGGCCCACCCGCAACTCCGTAATCTGGCTTGCTCCGCCCGACGTGGGGTCCTGGTGGCACTCGCGGCAGGACTGCGCGTTGTAAAGCGGGCCCAGACCGTCCTTTACCGTCTCTATATCGTCAAACCGCGCTTGGTCAGCCTGATGAGTCGCATCATCCACCAAACCGTTGCTCTTGTTGTCGAAGCCGGTGGGAGCCTCCGTGCCCTGTTGCCCCGCGGCAGCTAAGGCAAGAGACAAGACCGCAATCCCCAGCAAACGCCCCATGAATTTTCCTCCTTCACTTCGCGTTTGAAGATCCCCTGTTTTCACAAGCAGCGATTCCGTGCCAAGAAAGAAGCTTAGCCACACCAAAATAGCACGAAGGATTGACCATAGCCGTAACGGCCGCACAAGAATTGCGCCGGATGAACGGTCAGCCGTCACCTGCGACCCTGAGGTGTGAAACCGAGCTTTCGCGGCAAAGCATTCGCAAATCATTTGAAAATGTCCTAACCGATTGGTTACTTTTTTGGAACAGAGCGACACTATTTTGCTTGCGATTCTTTCCAGGCCAAAGTTAGTGTTCACACGAGTGCTTCTCCTCCGCACCCTGGCCAGCGACGCACCGAGTTGCGTTGCAGGCTCCGCGGCGCCAGCGGAACGCCCCACGAGAAGGGGTAGGGAGGAAGCAGTGAAGGGTTTCGTATCCATTGGCGTCGCGGTCTTCCTGTTGCTCACCGTCGCGTTTCCGGCTCAATCTCACTCCAACCAACTCTTGCTGGGCACACAACTCCACCTAGTCCTCCTCAATGGCCTGACCACCCCAGTCGCGCGCGACGCCGATCCCTCTGCAGCATTGGTAACCGAACCGGTGTACCTCGGCGGGTAGCCGATCCTCCCAGGGGGCGCATGTACACGGCCAGATCGTCAGCGTGAAGGGCTGAAAATAGTTCCCCGGGTTTCGCGAGTTGACGGTTGCGAGCTTCAGGTGTCGCTCCAGCAACGTGGGTCACCGCCAGATCTCCACGCAGATGGCGACAACAGCGGCAGGGCTATGGGCATCGAGCCTCCGGTTGGGACGAACAGCGCACGCTTCGGACTTGTAAGGAGAACGCTATGTCGAAACTGACGAAAGCACGACAGAAGGAGATCGAAGCAGCCACGCGAAATCGGCGCGAGTTAATCGCGGCAAAGTTAAGTCGCCGAGAGCTGATCAAAATGGGGCTCATCACCAGCGCTGGTCTTCTTGTTCCCAAGAGAGGCTTAAGCGCTCGATGGCGCAACCCGCGCGCGGGCATCCCTGATGACAATCCGGCAAGCCCGTTGACTCGTGCGTTCGTCGAACCACTCC
>Ga0137396_10002399_pt1 | contig 10241 bp, 9 predicted proteins | sample czc16metaG_FD_108284 | JGI IMG/M metagenome (GOLD analysis project Ga0137396, IMG submission 108284) | Vadose zone soil microbial communities from Angelo Coast Range Reserve, California, USA - czcobulk3.16 metaG | ecosystem: Environmental > Terrestrial > Soil > Vadose zone | place: USA... | reverse complement strand
TCGTGCTCAAGGAGATGGAGGGCTACTCGCATGCCGAGGTCGCAGCGCTCTTGGGGATCAGCGAGGGTGCCTCGCGCGCCCGACTCCTGCGAGCGATGACGCGGCTACGGCGCACACTGGGAGAAGACAAATGACGCTCACACTCTTGCACCCAGCTCTGAAGACACTAAAAAGCCTCGCGGACGCGGAGCTCGCTGAGAGGCGGCGCTCGCGGATCGCTGCGCACCTCGCGGACTGCGAACGCTGCCGACGACAGGTGGCGGGTCTGCGCCTGCTGCACGATCAGCTGCGCGGGCTGCCCGTTCCCGAGCCATCCGACGACTTGCTGGGACGGATTCTAGCGAGCCGGGCGGCGGGGGGGCGTGTCACCTTGGCGGCGTCTGAAGAGTCGTCTCCGGTCCGCCGCCGGCCGATGACCTGGGTGGCAGCCGGGATCGCGGCAGCGACGGCCGCGATGCTGCTGTGGCCGAAATCCAGAAGCGACGGAGAGCCGACCTTCGGCCTCTTTGACGGCACGCCACTGTTGCCCGCGACACTCGAAGCGCAACAGATCTCCGACACCGCGGCGCGGGCGCGCTTTCCTCTCCTCCGAGCCGTCGACGGCAGCCGGGTCAGGGTGGGACAGTGGACTTACGATGGTCGGATGATCGAAGAGGGCATCGACACGACGTCCCAGGGCGTACGGGAGTTCTCAGTGGCCCCGGCGGAGCGTGAGGGTCACCCAGTGTGGATCGTCGCCACTACTGCGACAGGCCGGTACACGCGCGGCGCCATGGGCGACTCGCTGTTTCTCGAGGTGGGCTCCCTGCGCATTCTGCGACGCGTGATGTTCTACACCGGCGGTCATGCGCACGCCCGTGACTATCCCGACAGCCTCAGCCGGGCGCTGTCGTGGCGACAGGCGGATGTCGGGTGGCACGGCACTCTGCACCGCTTGTTGTTCCAGCTCACGCCGCTGGCACGCGACTGGCGCGGCAGCGCATACGTCGCCCTGCCGGTGGACCGCGATCGCTGGAAGCTCTTCCCTCTCGATCAGCAGGTCGTGGGGGAGGAACGGGTGCGTGTGCCGGCGGGCACCTTCGACTGCTGGAAGGTCTTCACGAAGCTGCGGCGTACCGAGGCCACGTTGTGGATCGCGAAGCGCGGCCAATGGGTCGTGAAGCTGCAGCAGCGTGGCGGCAGCGATGTCGTGTGGGAGCAGGTGCTCACGGCGTACACAATCACTCCCCCAGCACCTTGACGATCACCCGCTTCTTGCGCCGGCCGTCCCACTCGCCGTAGAAGACGCGCTGCCAGGGACCGACGTCGAGCGCCCCCTTGGTCACCGGCACGATCACCTCGTGCCCGATCGTCAGGCTTCTGAGGTGCGCCGCGGCGTTGTCCTCTCCCGTCTCGTTGTGGTGGTAGCGGCCCGGGTCCCACGGCGCCACGGTGTGCTCCAGCCAGTGGAGGATGTCCTGCCACAGCCCTGACTCGTGGTCGTTCACGAACACCGACGCGGTGATGTGCATCGCGCTTACGAGCACGAAGCCTTCCCCCACGCCGCTCTTTTTCACTTCCTCCGCCACCGTGTCGGTGATGTCGATGATTTCCTGACGCTGCTTCGTGTTGAACCACAGGTAGTGCGTGTGGGACTTCATCCCATCCCTCCCCGTGTCGAATTGTCACGCGCCAGCCAAGTCCATAGATTGCGCCCTCAAATATGGCGCTGCCGTTCCACCGACGGATCTTCGTCATCCTCGTCACGATGACGGCCGTTCCCACGACGCTCGCCGTGGCGGGGTGGGTGCTGTCGGTGCGCACCCTCGCGCCGTCGGCGGGCGGGCGCGCCTCACTGGAAGACGTCGTCACGTCGGCCCGCGCCCTCGTGCAAGGCGTGGACACGATGCAGCTCACACCGGCCGGCCGGGCCGCCCTGCGCAATCATCTAGAGCGCGTCTCCAACTCGGCGAGCCTGGCGCGCCGCGGCGAGACGTACCTGCGTTACTACACGGCCGGCTTCGCCATCGTGATCGTGACGTTGGGGGCGCTGGTGCTGTTCGCCGCGGTGCGGCTCGCGGGGCACCTGTCGCGGCAGCTGTCGCGGCCCATCGACGAGCTGGTGGGCTGGACGCAGCTGATCCGCGTGCGCCAGCCCCTGCCTGCGGGGACGCCGGCGCGCGGGGCGCCGGAATTCGAGTCGCTGCGCCAGGCGCTCCGCGATCTCGCCACGGCGCTCGATGTCGCGCGCGACAAAGAGCTCGAAGCCGAGCGGCTGCGCGCGTTCCGCGAAGTGGCGCGGCGCGTGGCGCACGAAATCAAGAACCCCCTGACGTCAATGCGCATCGCCATGGACCAGCTCGGCCGGACTGTCGGACAGTCGGACAGTCGGACGGAAATGGCGATGCAGGTGATGGCCGCCGAGACCGATCGTCTCGAGCGGCTGGCGCGCGAGTTCGCCGATTTTGGCCGGCTCCCCGAGGGGCCGCCGAGCGAGGTAGACGTGCAGGAGTTGCTGGAGGAGCTGGCGCGGACGGGTGTGCCGGACGGCGTGCGCTGCAGGGTGCGGGGGAACGGCGGTCGCCGTTCCTTGCTGGGGCACTACGAGCCGTTGCGCCGCGCGTTTGCCAACCTGCTGCGCAACGCAGCGGAGGCGATGCACGGGGCCGGGGCGATCGACGTCGGGCTCGCGGGCGACGCCGCGGGGCTCGTCGTCACGATCGCCGACCACGGGCCCGGAATCGGCGAAGCGCTGCGCCCGCGGGTGTTCGAGCCGTATTTCACGACCAAAGCAGACGGGACGGGACTGGGACTGGCTCTGGTGCGCCAGACGATGGAAGCCCATCGGGCGACCATCAGCGTGGACGAGACGCCGGGTGGCGGTGCGACGTTCACCATTGTGTTCGCGACGTGAGCCCTCGCGTCCTGCTCGTTGACGACGAGTCCAACATCCGCCGTATGGTCGGGGCGCTGCTCCAGGCCGAGGGGTTCGAGACGGCCGAGGCGCCCAACGGCACCGCGGCGCTGTCCGCAACCGAGGTGGATCCCCCCGACGTCATCCTCCTCGACCTCATGATGCCGCCGGGGCCCGACGGGCTCGCAACGCTCGAGGAGCTCAAGCGCCGTGCTCCCGACGTCCCGGTCATCATGATGAGCGGCAAGGCCACGCTCAGCGACGCCGTGAAGGCGACGAAGCTGGGCGCGTTCCAGTTCCTCGAGAAGCCGCTGACCCCCGAGGGGGTGCTGGTCGCGATCCGCAGCGCCCTGGAGCTGGGCCGCACGCTGCAGCAGAACCGCCGCCTGCACGAGCAGCTCGGCCACGCGGATCCGCTGGTCGGCGTGAGCGGGGCGATGGACGAGCTGCGCACCTGGATCGCGCGGGTCGCCCCCACCGAGTCGCGGGTGCTGATCACCGGCGAATCGGGCACCGGGAAGGAGCTGGTCGCCTCGGCGATCCACCGCCAGAGCCGACGCGCCGCGAAGCCGTTCGTGACCGTGAACAGCGCGGCGATCCCCAAAGACCTCGTGGAGTCGGAGATGTTCGGCCACGAGAAGGGCGCCTTCACCGGCGCCTCCGAGCGGCGGCTGGGACGGTTCGAGCTGGCGGACACCGGTACCCTGTTCCTCGACGAGGTCGGCGACCTGGGCGCCGAAGCGCAGGCGAAGCTGCTGCGCGTCCTCGAGAGTGGTGTGATCGAGCGGGTCGGCGGCGAGCGACCTATCCAGGTGGATGTGCGGGTCATCGCGGCGACGAACAAGGAGCTGCAACAGGCAGTGCAGCGCGGCCAGTTCCGGGAGGACCTGTTTTTCCGTCTCAACGTCCTGCCGGTCAACATCCCGCCGCTGCGCGAGCGGTCCGAGGACGTGCCGCCGCTGGTGAAACACTTCGCCGGACGGCAGTCCGCCCGCCTCGGCCGCCCGGTCCAGGTGGACGCGGGGGCGATGCAGCTGCTCGCCGCCTACGGCTGGCCCGGCAACGTCCGCGAGCTGGCCAATATCATCGAGCGGCTCGTGATCCTTTCGACCGAGGACACGATCACCGCGGAGCAGGTCGTGCGCGTGTTCCCGCAGGACGGCGCGCGACCGGGAGGGGCGGCATCGGCCGGCGAGTGGCGCGACGTGGCGCTCGCCGACGCGCTCGACCAGTACGAACGCGCGCTCATCGCCCGCGCCCTGTCCGCCGCACAAGGAAACGTGGCGGAAGCGGCCCGCCGCCTGGCCACCGACCGCGCCAACCTGTACCGGCGCATGCGGCGACTGGGGCTCGAGCCGCCGCGCAACGTGACGGGATGACACGCTGTCGCCCCGAACCCCCGCGGCGCACGGCGCGACGACCCCCCCGGCGCGCGGCACAACCATTGCACGACCGGCAGTCGCCTTCAACGCGGATCCCATCCATGCGTGCAGCACTCCTGTTCCTCATCGGCCTCACGAGCCCGCTGGCGCTCGCCGGGCAGGACACGGCCATCGTCATCCACCCCGAGAGCACGGGGGTGCACTTCGTGCCCTCGGAGCTGCCGCGGGTGGTGGCGGAGGAGGCGATCCGGCTGTACAACGCTCCCGGCACGACGCGCCTGGTTGGATACGCACACCTGCCGCGCGGCAACGAATGGCGCGGCGACGTGGCGGTGCGGAGCGGTCCGGTGCTGATCGAGGGCCGAGTGCAGGGCACTGTCCTGGTCGTCAACGGCGACGCGGCCCTGACCGAGACCGCCGAGGTAACCGGCGACCTGTTCGTGGTCGGCGGCACGGTGAGCCGCGGGCCCGGCGCACGGGTGGGCGGCGAAGTCCGCGAATACCGCGACCCCCTGCCCTACCGCGTCGTCGGCGAGGCGCTGGCGTACGCGCCGAACCTGCGGCGCCGCTTCCGCAACCCCCAGGCCCAGCTGACCTTCGGGACCGCCGAAGCCCGCTCGGCGCTGACGCTGGCGACCGGCGGCACCTTCAACCGCGTGGAAGGGCTGCCGATCGTGTTCGGACCGGCATTCGACTGGCGGCTCGCCGGGGAGACCCACCTGCGCTTCGACGCGCTTGGCGTGTTGCGCACCGCCGGCGACCTCTCGGACAAACGCTCCGACCTCGGCTACCGGCTGCGCGCCGAAGTGCGCCGCGGGACCGGCGAGAGCCAGACTATGGGCTTCGCGCTGCGGGCGATGGACGTGGTGGCCCCGGTCGAGGATTGGGGCCTGCACGCCGAGGAGGTCGGGTGGGCGGCGTTTCTGTTCCACCGCGATTACCGCGACTACTTCCTCGATAAGGGATGGACGGCGCGCGCGTTCTTCCAACCCGAGCGCCCGTTGACCGTCAGCGTCGAGTTTCGCCGCGAGTGGATGACCTCGGTCACCGCGCGCGACCCGCTCACCCTCTCACGCAACGATCAGGTATGGCGGACCAATCCCCCGATCGACGAGGGGCACTTCAACACCTGGGTCGCGACGGGCGTCCTCGACACCCGCAACGATCACGACAACCCGACCACCGGCTGGCTGGTGATCGCAACTTTCGAGCGCAGCGGGAGCAAGGACGTCAACCCTCAGCCGGGCGTCCCGAGCGCGGTGCGGGACAACATCCCGACCGACGGCTCGTACCGGTTCAACCGCGTGTGGCTCGACCTCAGACGCTACAGCCGAGTGAGCCCGAGCGGGCGCCTGAACCTGCGCCTGGTCGCGGGGGGCTGGGCAGGCGGAGATCCTCTGCCACTGCAGCGCCGCGTCAGTCTGGGCGGGCCCGAGGTGCTGCCCGGCTACGGATTCCGGCAGGCGGCGTGCAACCAGGCGATTACCGCCCCAGCGTACCTGGACACACGGGTCGCCGCCTGCGACCGGGTGCTCGCGGTGCAGGCGGAGTACCGCGGCCACATCTCCCTGCACTGGAGTTACAACCCCGTCCGCGACGAGGAGGGCCGCGGCGAGACCTTGATCCGCCTCGAAGGCCCGGATCTGGTGGTGTTCAGCGAAGCCGGACAGGGGTGGCTCGTCGGCAGCGGGCCTGGCCGGTTGCCGTCGGGAAAGATCCCGGATTTCTCGAGCTGGCTCGCCGACGTCGGCCTCGGCGTGGATTGGGGCGGATTCGGCGCGTACGTCGCCAAAGCCGTCACGGTGGGGCAACCGCTGCGCTTCACGCTGCGACTCGAGCACCGCTTCTAGCGTGCGGCGCCGGCAGGCGGTCCTGCCGCTCGCCTTCGCCGCGGTCGCGATGTCCAGCGCGGCGGCGGCCCAAAGCCCATCGCTGGCCCTCACCCTCGAGGGCTTCCAACCTCGGGTGCAAACCTCGGCGATGCTCACCGATGGGAAGTTCGCGGCGCTGATGCGGTCGGGTTTCCCGTTGCGCCTACACTACCGGTTGGAACTCTGGAAGGTCCGGTCGGGGTGGTTCGACCAGTTCGTGACCGAAGTCTCCTGGGACGCGCTCGCGCGCCACGATCCCCTGGCGGACGACTTCGTCTTGATCAGCACCGGGCGTAGGCTGTCGCGCTATCCCAACTCAACAGCGCTGGAAACCGCGCTCGATCTGCCGTACAAGATCCCCCTCGCTCCCCAAGGAAGCGGGAGGTTCTATTTCCTGTGCCGGCTCGAGGTGACGACCCTCAACGACAGCGACCTCCAGGAGCTGGAGCGGTGGCTGAAGGGCGACGTGAGCCCGGCGGTATCGGGGAGCGGGAGCCTGGGTGACGCGCTGCTACGCGGGGCCCAACGAGTGCTGGTGCGGATCGCCGGGCTGCCCCGGCTCAACCTCGAAGCGCGGTCGGCGGAGTTCCGGCCCGGACGCTAGCCCCCGAACTGCCGATCGATCGCCCGGCGGATCTGCCGAAGAGTCTGTCCCCGCCCCGCCAGCTCCGCGGCGAGTTGCGCTTCCCCCATGCAGATGTCGCAGCCGGCGGCATGCGTGCTCTCGAAGCAGGTGAGCAGCGAGCGGTGACCGACAGTCCGCGAGCAATTGCAGTGGCAGTAGAGCCCGTCCAGCACTGCGGGGACGTTGCGCGCCGCTGAATAGGCCTCGGCGGCGTTCGGGGTGTTGGGGACGGCGACGGGTGGCAACACCCGCTCGGCCGTGACGCCGAGCCGCGGTTCGGGGTGGTTCGCCGCCTGGCCGCGGCGCGCCACCGCCAGCACGAGCACCAGTCCCAGCGCCGCTCCCCCGGCGATCAGCCAGGGAAGCCTTGCTCCCCTCACATCGCCTCGAGGGTGGCGAGCACGTCGGCGCCGTAGAACAGCCGGATGTAGCGGTTCTGGATCGGCGTGAGGCGACGAACCGCCCAGGAGAGGTGCACGAAGTGCGGCTCGAACGGCACACGGATCGGGTGCATCCCCGCCTCTTCGGGGAGGAGGTTGCCCTTGCGCGTGTTGCACGAGCTGCACGCCGTCAGGACGTTGGTCCAGGCGTTGGTGCCGCCCCGCGACAGCGGGACGAGGTGATCACGCGTCAGGCACTCCCTGGGTTTGAGCTGGATCTGGTGGCGACCGCAGAACTGGCACTGGTACTGGTCGCGGGCGAAGAGGAAGGTGTTCGTGACCTGGCGGCGGAAGCGCCGCGGCACGTGGACGAACCGGACCAGGCGGATGACCGCCGGCCGGGGGATCTCCAGGCGCTCGCTTCTCATCACCGCGCCCTTGTCGGCCTCGACGATCACGGCCTTGCCGTCGATCACGAGGCGCAGGGCGCGGCGCACCGGTACCATGGTGAGCGGCTCGAATGAGGCGTTCAGAGCTAGGCAGCGCACGCCAGAAATGCTACCCAAGCACCTAACATACGGCAAGACCGGGCGTTAGAGCCCTTCTGCGGCCGCGAACGCGCGCTTCAGCTCTTCGAGTTGCGCCTCGACCGAGGCCCGCGAGGATCCGCCGGGGGTCGCCCGACCCTCCACGCTATCCTCCCAGGTCCCCAGCTGCGACACGGCGGCGCCGAGCTTGGGATGGATCCCGGCGGCGACCGCCGACGGCACCTGGTCCAGCGGCACCCCCGAACGCTCGGCCTCGCGCACGAGCCGGCCCACCAGCCCGTGACTCTCGCGGAATGGGACACCCGCTTCGACTAGCAGGTCGGCGAGGTCGGTGGCGCGCAGCGAGGCGTCGAGGGCCGCGGCCATGCGCCCGCGGTCGATCTCCAACGACGCCACAGCACCCGTCGCGGCGGGCAGCACCAAGCCCAGTGTGTCGATCGCCTCGAACAGCAGCGCCTTGTCCTCCTGGAGGTCCTTCTGATAGCCCGCGGGGAGCCCCTTCAGCGTCGCCAGCATGGCGACGAGGTCGCCGAGCAGGCGGGCCGACTTGGCGCGGGTGAGCTCGAAGACGTCCGGGTTGCGCTTCTGGGGCATCAGGCTCGAGCCGGTGGAGAAGGCGTCGGAGAGTCGCACGAAGCCGAACTCACCGGAAGCGTAGGCGACGAGCTCCGCCGAGAGCCGCGAGAGATGCGTGCCGACGAGAGCGAGGACGAACAACACTTCGGCGACGAAGTCCCGGTCCCCCGTCACATCGAGGGCGTTGCTCGAGACCGCCCGGAAGCCCAGTGCCTCCTTGAGCAGGACGCGGTCCACGGGGAAGCCGGACCCGGCGAGCGCGCCCGAGCCGAGCGGCAACTCGGCCACGCGGCGGCGGGCGTCAGCGAGCCGCTGGCGGTCCCGCGTCAGCGGCCAAGCGTGGGCGAGCAGCACGAAGGCCCAACGCACGGGCTGGGCGCGCTGGCCGTGGGTGTAGCCGGGGAGCAGGACGTCGACGCCTTCCTTCGCCTTCTCGACGAGCACGCGGCCCAGCGTGGCGAGGTCGGCGTCGACCTGGTCGACGGCGTCGAGGGTCCACAGCCGCAGATCGGTCGCGACCTGGTCGTTGCGGGAGCGGCCGGTGTGGAGCTTGCCGGCGGCGGCGCCGACTTCCTCGTAGAGCAGGCGCTCGACGAGGGTGTGCACGTCCTCGTCCGGCGCGCCGGCGGCGGCACCGTCGGCGAGCCGCTCGGCGACGCGGTCGAGCCCGTCGAGCAGCTGGGCCTCTTCCTCAGTCGATAGCACTCCGACGCAGCCCAGCGCGTGTACCCACGCCTTGCTCGCCGCGACATCTTGGGGCCAGAGCCGATGATCCACCGGGAGGCTGCGGTTCAGGGCGTCGAGCGCTTCAGCCGGACCGAGCGCGAACCGGCCGCCCCACATCTGATGGGAGGTCGCCGCGGCCTCGGTCGCCTTCGGGTCGCCCGGCATCATTCCGCCTCGGCGGCGACCTGCGGGCGGCGCTGGGCTTCGAGCCCGGCCGCGATCTTGATCGCCAAGCCATAGAGGTGGATGAAGCCTTCGGCGTCTTTCTGGTCGTAGACGTTGTCCTTGCCGAAAGTCGCATACGACGGTTGATACAGTGCGAACGGACTCTCCCGTCCGGCGACGGCCGCGCCGCCCTTGAACAGCTTGAGCCGGACGGCCCCGGTCACATGCTTCTGGGTGGCCGCCACGAACGCGTCGAGCGCCTCGCGCTCGGGCGTCCACCAGCGGCCGTCATAGACTAGGTCGGCGTAGCGCAGGGCGAGCTCGTCCTTGAGGCGCAGCGTGCGGCGGTCGAGGACGAGCTGCTCGAGCTCGCGGTGCGCCGCGTGGAGCAGCGTGCCGCCAGGCGTCTCGTACACGCCCCGCGACTTCATGCCGACCAGCCGATCCTCGACTACGTCGGCCCGGCCGACCCCATGCTCGCCCGCGACGTCGTTGAGCGCGGTGAGCAGCTCGACGGGGCCGAGCGGGACGTGATCCACCGAGACCGGGGTGCCCTCCTCGAAGCCGATCTCGACGATCTGCGGCGTGTCCGGCGCTTCGAGCGGGTTCGAGGTCATCACGAAGATGTCTTCCGGCGCTTCGCGGGACGGATCTTCGAGGATGCCGCCCTCGTGCGAGCAGTGCCAGAGGTTGCGATCGGTGGAGTAGGGTTTCTCCGCCGTCGCGAGGACGGGCACGCCTTTCGCCTTGACGTAGGCGATCAGGTCTTCGCGACCCTTGAACTCCCACTCGCGCCACGGTGCGATGACGCGCAGCTCGGGGCCGAGGGCGGCGTAGGTCAGCTCGAAGCGGACCTGGTCGTTGCCCTTCCCCGTGCAGCCATGGGCCAGCGCCTGGGCGCCGACTTTCTGGGCGAGCGCGACCTGGCGGGCGGCGGTGAGCGGGCGGGCCATCGAGGTGCCGAGCAGGTAGGTGCGCGCGTACACGGCGCCGGCGCGGAGCGAGGGGAAGACGAAGTCGCGCACGAACTCATCGCGCAGGTCCTCGACGACGCAGTCTTCCGCGCCGGAGCGCT
>Ga0137396_10002398_pt1 | contig 10241 bp, 11 predicted proteins | sample czc16metaG_FD_108284 | JGI IMG/M metagenome (GOLD analysis project Ga0137396, IMG submission 108284) | Vadose zone soil microbial communities from Angelo Coast Range Reserve, California, USA - czcobulk3.16 metaG | ecosystem: Environmental > Terrestrial > Soil > Vadose zone | place: USA... | reverse complement strand
GGCGCTTCCCCTGCCGAGCTGGCTCTCCACCTCCAGCAGGCCTCCCATCTTGTCGACCAGACGGTGCGAGATGGTGAGGCCCAGTCCGGTGCCGCCGAACCTCCGCGCGGTGGAGCTATCCACCTGCGTGAACGGCTCGAAGATGGCGCGCTGCTTCTCCTTGGGGATGCCGGTGCCCGTGTCGGTGACGCTGAAGCGCAGATGGACCTCGTCGTTCCCGCCGACGCTCTCGACGCGAACGACGACCTCTCCGGCCTCGGTGAACTTGATCGCGTTCCCGACCAGGTTGACCAGCACCTGCCCGAGGCGCGGGAAATCGCCGACCAGCGCTTCCGGGACGTCGGCGGCCACGTGAGAGAGGAGCTCCAGACCCTTGGCGGACGCGCGCACCGAGAGGGGCCGCAGCAGATCGCCCAGGCGTTCGCGCAGCGCGAAGGGAGCCGGGACCAGCTCGAGCTTTCCCGCCTCGATCTTCGAGAAGTCGAGGATTTCGTTGATGACCCCGAGCAGTGAATCGGCCGAGGACCCCACCATCTGGACGTACTCACGCTGTTCCCGCGTCAGCTCGGTCCCGGCGAGCAGCTCCGTCATGCCGATGATCCCGTTCATCGGCGTGCGGATCTCGTGGCTCATGTTGGCGAGGAATTCACTCTTCGCCCGGTTTCCATCCTCGGCCGCCAGCCGCGCCTTCTGGAGCAGCCGCGACTGCCGCTCGATCCGTTCCACCGACGTTCGCGCCAACTCGAGCGCTCTCGACTTTTCGTTGCGCAGGCGCTCGGCGGTCCGGGCGGTGATGGCGAGGTACACGTCGCAACCGAGCAGCGTCGCAAGCTTGACCAGCTCGAGGTGCCAGGAGAACGAGCGCCCGTCGACCAGCGCGATCCACGCGAGCAACGCCGCATAACCGGCGGCCGCCGCCAGGCAGAATCCGAGGGATCGGCGGAAGCTGGTGTGCGACTGATCCGCGACGCGCACCAGGAGGAGGGGCAACAGCCAGCTGTGCTCCCCGCCGGTCTGGTGGATGAAGACGAGCCAGACGACGATGTCGCAGGCCAGGAACGCGCTGACCAGGTCCACGGCCGTCTTGCCGTACGAGGCGCGGACGGCGACATACGAGACGAGCACGTAACCGGTGGCCAGCCACGCAACCCACCGCGGCAACCCCGCCGGGGCGACCGAGGTCATGAGGATGAGGACACCGAATCCGAACGCGCGCAAGGCCGGGATCTCCACCGTGTCCAGCCGGCGGCGCTTGCGGTTCCGGGGACGCGGGGTCGAGCCTCTCAGATCGACCCACTCGCGGAGGATCCGCTGCATCGCGGTGGTCCGCAGCTCGCGTTGCAGTACGGGGGACACGACGCTGAATCGGCACGACACAGCCGATCCTGGAACCCACAAAGGCCGCCGAGGTAGGTGCCGGCGGCCGCGACCGGATGCGTTAGCGCTTGCGCTTGCCGCCGGCCGCGGCGCGCCGGGGCTCGACGCGCGCCGTCCGCGCCGCGGCGCGGTGCTTGTGGGCCGCCTTCTTGTGCAACTTCACCGCCTTGGGCAGCTTGACGGGCTGGACCTTCGCGGGCTTGGCCGCCTTGGGCGGCGCAGGCGCGGGCGTGGGCTTGCTCCGTACCGAGATCTTGGGCCGGCCCCTCATCGCGGCCACGTTCGGGTCGATCAGCCGCTGGGCCACGAGTTGACCCAGGATGTGCTCGACCGCCTCGTCGACCGTGGTCTTCGAAGTGTCGACGATGACCTCGGGGTGCTGCGGCGGCTCATACGGCTCGCTGATGCCGATCAGGTTCTTGAGCTCGCCGGCAAGCGCCTTCTTGTATCGCCCCGTCCTGTCACGCTGGATCAAGGTTTCGATGGGGCACTCGACGAAGACCTCGGCGAACCGGCCGATCTGTCGCCGGGCCTCGTCCCGCGTCTCCTTGTAGGGGCTCTCGACGGCCGCCTGCAGGACGATTCCGCCGCCGCGGGTGATCAGGCGGCAGACCCAGGCGAGCTTCCGGGTCTCCAGGTTGCGCTCGTCCTTGTTCTGCCCGTGCGCGACGTTCAGGAACTGTTCAGCCTCGCCGCCGTCCAGGACCTCGACCGTTTTCCCGAGGCGCCGCAAACGGTTGGCGAGTCCGGTGGCCAGGGTGGATTTCCCGGCGCCGCTCATTCCGGTGAACCACACCGTGAAGCCAGCCGACGTCATGCCGTTCATCTGTCCCGATCTCCCCGGCAGAACACTGAGTTGAAAACGCACATTACCGGTTGTCCTACCACCACGCAAGCAAATGCCTGCCTGGTTTGATCCCCGATTGCTCGATTTTAGAAAGTTATGTGAGGACGGGCACTTGTTCTTCAGCGAAATCCGCGCGCCCCGGGTCCCAGGTATAGAGCCGGGCGGCGTCCACCCCGCTCTGCTTGCACGAGATGACCAGATACTGGACGCCGGGCCAGAGCGGCTCGGCGCCGCCCCCGAGGGCCATGTCACGGTCTTCACGCGAGAAATAGGCGCCCACGTCCGGATGGGAATGGACGATGGCGGCCAGGCTGCCGCCGCCTTGCTCGGCTTCCGACAGCGCCGCGAGCAGCGCCATGGGGTCCATCACGTATCCGTCCCGGCCGGTGCGTTGGCTGTTGCCGGCCGCCGCGGCGGTCCCGGCGATGTTGGCGATGGGGACGAACCGCAGCGCTCCGTCGGAGCCGGCCAGGACCAGACCACAGCACTCGGCCGGGTAGGTGCTTCGCGCGTGGGCGGCGATCGCGCCCATCAGCGGCTGCAGGTCCCTGCCAGTCACTTCGGCTCCGGCGGCGCCAGATACCGGTCCGCGCGGTCGGGAAAGAGCGTCACCACCACGCCTCGGCGCCCCGCTCCGGCCAGCTCGCGCGCGACCTGCAGCGCGCCCACGGCCGCAGCGCCGGCGCTGTGTCCGGCGAGCAGACCTTCGTCCGCGACGAGCCGCTCCGCCATGTCCCAGCCAGCATCCGTGGATACGGACAGCTTCCGGTCCAGCTCCTCTTCCCGGTAGATGGGCGGCACGATGCTGGAGGGCATGTGCTTGAGCCCCTCCAGGCCGTGGAGCGCCTCGGCCGGCTCGACGGCGATCACCTGGACCGCGCCGCGCCGCCTCAAGCCGCGCGCGGTCCCCATGATCGTCCCGCCGGTGCCGATGCCCGCCACGAAATGCGTGACCCGCCCTCCCGTGTCCCGCCAGATCTCTTCGGCGGTGGTCACTTCGTGCGCGCGGGGGTTCATCGGGTTCGAGTACTGGTCGGCGTAGAACCAGCGCTCCGGCTCCTCCTCGACCAGCTTGCGGCAGAGCCGGATCGCGCCGTCCGATTGCTCGAGCGGGTCGCTGAAGATCTGCCGGGCCCCGTACGCTCGGGTAAGCTGCTTTCGCGCTTCCGAGACGTTACCGGGCATGACCAGCGCGACGGGCACGCCGAGAGCGGCGCCGAGCCACGCATACGCGATGCCGGTGTTGCCGCTGGTCGAGTCGATCAACGTGCGGGGCCGGCCCGGACCGACCAGGCCGCGGTCGATGGCGTCCCGAACGATGAACAGCCCGGCGCGATCCTTGACGCTCCCCCCGGGGTTGAGCCAGTCGAGCTTGGCCCAGATCTCCACGCCAGGCGCCTCGCGCTCCAGGGAGCGGAGGCGGACCATCGGGGTATTGCCGACCGCCTGCGCGAGGGCGTCGACGATCACGGCCGTCCCAGCTCCCGGAGGGCGCGCAGCGCGGCCGTGGCGCCGAGCTCCGCCGGCGGCTGCCGGCTTGCCGCTTGATGTGAAACGCCGAGGTCCAGGTCCAGATCGGGCTGCCGCCCGGCCTCGCCTGGAGAGAGGATCCGGACCTCCGGACACAGCTCCCGGGACTCGGCTGCGGCGGCCGGGTCGTCGAGAACGAGCGCTCCAATCCCGGAGGCGGCCAGATACCGAGCGGCCCAGCGGGCGGCGCGACCCGTTCCGCGCACCCGGACGCAGGAGGAGAGGAGGCGCTCCTGCCCCTCGCCGCCGAGCTCGTCGAGGAGCAGGTGACGGGCGTACCGCTCCTGCTGCGCCTCGGTCAGCCGCATCTAGCCTCCGGCGATGGCCGGCACGATCGTCAGCTTGTCGCCCTCGGCCAGCGCCGTCTGCAGCGACTTGCCGTGCCGGATGTCCTCGTCGTTGCGGAAGATGTTGACGTACCGGCGCAGCGCCCCCTTGTCGTCGAGGAGCCGCTCGCGCAATCCGGGATAGCGGCGCGACAGGTCCTCGACGGCGGCCTGCACGGTCGCGGCGTTCTCGACTGACACCTCGCTCTGGCCCTGGGTGAGGGGCCGCAAGGGAGCGGGGATCTTCACGATGACTGGCATTCTCCTGGAACCTCCTTCCTCAAGGATGCCGGAGAGCGGCCTCCGGCGCGAGCGCGCAGGCAGGGCAGCGCGGATCGGGGGGGACCTGCACGTCCCGCTCGGTCCCGCGCAGCCCATCCCACTGGTGCAGGCGCGCGAGCGTCCGCGGACGTTCGCCCCGCAGGAGGCGGGCCGCTTCCGACGCCATCGCGGCCCCGACGAGCCCGCACAGCGGAGACGCGACCCCCGCCTCGGCGCAGGTCGGCACCGCGCCGGGCGGCGGCGGGCCTTCGAACAGGCAGCGCAGGCACGAGCCGTGCCCCGGCAGGACGGCGAGGAGCTGACCGCCCCACCCCAGCACGGCGCCGTGGACGAGCGGGATCCGCGCGGCGCAGGCCGCGTCGTTCGCCGCGAACCGGGTCTCGAACGAATCGGTGCCGTCGAGCAGCACGTCGCAGCCGGCGAGGAGATCCGAGGCCGAGCGCGGGGCGAATCGCTGCACGCGCGCCTCCGCGCGCGCTCCGGGGACCAGCCGGGACAGCCGGCGCGCGGCGACTTCGGCCTTCGGCTGTCCGACGTCGGCTTCGGTGAAGAGAATCTGCCGCGCCAGGTTCGAGCGCTCGACCCGGTCGTCGTCGACGAGCACGAGGCGGACCCCCGGCATCTCCTCGGCGAGCGCCAGCGCCGCGGGGCATCCCAGGCCGCCCATTCCGAGGATGACAGCGGTGCTCATGCGGCGCGCTCCAAGCTGAACTCGCGCTCCCCCGCCGAGGTGATGAGCGCGAGTCCTCCCTGCCCGGCAGCTACGGCGGCCGCCGCGGCGGCGGCATGCGACGCGAGCACACCGCTGGTCCGCGCGAGGTCGTCGCGGGCGCGCGATGCCTCCGCGAAGGAGACGGAGCGCAGCTCGAATCCGGGCATCTCCGTCCGGAGCGGCAACTCGGGCAGCTCCACGTCCGCCGCGACCAGCGCGATGCCGCGGGCCTCCGGCCAGCGCGTCCGCACCGCCTGCAGCGTCCCGAGCAGGGCAGCAGACGCGCCGGCAGGTCCGACCACCACGGCGGGAGCCGAACGGAGATCGGCCAGCACCTCGGCCCCCAGGGTGCGCGCGCACTCGGCAGCCGCCTTGGCGCCGTCGAGCGGGGGCAGCGGCGTGCCGGGCAGCTCGCGCGCCCGGTGCATGGCCGCCTCGCGCGACGGCAGGTGCTCGAATCGGGCGCCCCAGACTCGCAGCGACTCGCGCATCTCGTGCGAGATCGCGCCGTGCACCGCGACGGCGAGCTGCACGCCCTGCCTGCGCGCCCATCCGGCGGCGGCGAGGGCGCCTCCCGCGGTGGCCGCCAGCGAGGCCTGGCTGCCGCGCGGAAGCTGGGGAAGGATGCCCAGGGCGCGGTCGTCGGCGCCGCCGCTGGGGCGGAGCGACTCCAGCTTGAGCAGCGCGCCGCGCCACCGGAGAAGCGGCGTGGGTCGCTGCGACAGGTCGTCCATCCACTGGCCTCCGCGAGCGCCGCAGAATAAGGATCGGCCATGAGGGCTGCAAGAATGGCCATCCTGCTGGTCGCCGCCTGCCGCGCCTCGCCTCCTTCGTCCCCACCGCCCGCGAAGCCCGACGAGCAGGCCGTCTCCTGCGTGGAGCAGTGGCTGACCCAGCGCGACCTGAACCAGTACGGAGACCCGGTCGGAACCATGTACGCCGGCGGCACGCCCCTGTTCGACGAGCGGACGGGCCAGACCACCGACCGGATGCAGTACCTCGTCCGCAAGCACCCGGAGCTCCAGCAAGCTTGCCCGCAGGAAGTCCTGAAAGCGCACCCGCCGTGAGCCCTGGGCCGCGCGCCCGGCCGTGTTTGCCCCCGTTCGTCCGCCGCTGCTAGCATCGGCGCGTGGGGGGGTCTTCCGCCGCGGTGCTCGGGTCGGAACGCACCGGCGCTCTGGCGTCCGGCAGGGCGGAGTCGAGCAGCTCGGGATTCGTCGAGGACCGCTTCCTCACCCGCGCGCGCGGGCTCTTCTACGCGCGGATCGCCTTCCTCGTGCTGGGCCTCGGCGTCATCGGCGTGCCGGGTTGGTCGCAATCGTTCGGCGTGGGCGGACGGGCCGCGTTCGCGGTGTACGTCGCGATGGTCGGCTACACGGCGGCGAACTACTGGCTCATCGGGCGCCCTCGCCTGGGCCGCGCGGTCACCTTCGTCACCCTCTGCTGCGACCTCTGCGTGCTGGTCTGGCTCGTGTCCATGACGGGCGGACTGCGCAGCCCGCTCCTCGCCGCGCAGCTGCTCTTCACCACGCTCTTCGTGCTGCTGTTTCCGTCGCCCTTCGCGGTGGTGCCGCCCATCCTCACCTTCCCCGCCGTCGCCAAGCTCGATCAGCTCCTCGGCGGCCGCGCGGTGGTGCAGTTCGACATCTTCATCCTGCTCTGGTACTCGGCCATCAACTGCATCCTCGTGTACTTGATGGTGTACTTGAACGAGCGGGATCGCGCGCGGCACCGCGACCTCCAGCGGCTGCACCGCACCGTGCGCGAGATGGCGGTCGTCGAGGAGCGCAACCGCCTGGCGCGCGAGATCCACGACGGACTGGGCGGCGTGCTCAGCAGCGTGGTCATCCAGAGCGAGTACCTCTTGAACATGATCGACGGCAGCGAGGTCCGCGCCCGGCTCACCGGCTCGAGCGAGTCGCGCGCCACCCTGCTGCCCGTCATCCGCAAGGAGCTGTCCGACCTGCACGGCGCGGCGGAGGACTCGATGGACGAGCTGCGCCGCTCGCTGCGGATGATGCAGGAGAACTTCGACCTCGTCTCCGCCCTGCAGGACTATTGCAAGGTCGCCGGCGGCCGCCACCGACTCCAGATCCATTTCGCGCGCGCCGGCCGCGAGCGATCGGTCGGCCCGGAGAGCGCGCTGGCCCTCTTCCGCGTGCTTCAAGAGAGCCTCACCAACGTGGCCAAGCACTGCGGGCGAGGCACCGAGGTGGACGTCTCGCTCGGTTTCGGGCCGGGCACCGCTGCGGTGTGCGTCCAGGACCATGGTCCGGGGTTCCTCCTTCCTACCGATAGCTCCGAGCTCTCGCGAGAGGGACACTTCGGCCTGGAGAACATGCGCGAGCGCGCCACCAAGGTGGGGGGCACCCTGCAGCTGTCCTCGGCCCCCGGCCGCGGAACGCGCGTCGAGCTGACCGTCCACGCCGGAGAGGAGCAAGCCAGATGAACGGCACACCCGCGAGGCAAGGGCAGAAGATCAAGGTGGTGGTGGTCGAGGACCAGCCGCCGGTGCTCAAGAACCAGCTCAAGATCCTGCAGGACGCGCCGGAGATCGAGGTGGTCGGCACGGCCCTCTCCGGCGAGGCGGCGCTGATGCTCCTGGAGAAACAGCAACCCCATGTGGTCCTCCAGGACCTGGGCCTGCCGCGCATGAGCGGAATCGAGGTGACGCGGGAGGTGAAGAAGCGCTGGCCCGGCGTCGAGGTGCTGATCTTCACCATCTTCGACGAGGAGGAGAAGGTGATCGAGGCGGTGAAGGCCGGCGCCTCGGGCTACCTCCTCAAGGGCGCCTCGGGCGAGAAGGTGATCGACGCCATCCGCGAGGTGAACGCGGGAGGCACGGTGATCCAGCCGAACCTGGCGCGCAGGCTGCTGCGGCATTTCCGGGTGCCGGAGGACTCGAACGCTCCGCCCGAGCCGGAGCCGCTGCCGCCCGGAATCCGCGAAGAGCCGCCGATGCGCCCGCTCACCGTGCGCGAGGTGGAGATCCTGCGACTCATCGCGAAAGGGCTCTCCAACAACGAGGCGGCGCGCGTGCTGGGGCTCTCTCGCTCTACCGTTCGGACGCACCTCGAGCACATCTACGAGAAGCTCGAGGTCACCAACCGCGTCGAGGCGGTCACCGAGGGGCTGCGCAAGGGGCTCATCGAGATGTAGGTGTGACGCCGCGCGGCTTCGCGACTCTCTGGGATAACCCGGAGGTCGTCCATGTCCGCGCTTCGCCTGCCGTCCACGCCGCTCGCGTTCCTGCTGGCCGTGTCCTTGTCAGCCTGCAGCAGCAGCAACAGTGCGTCTCCGCCCCCGGCGGACGCGATCAAGACGTCGGCCTCGACCCTCATCGACGAGGGGCGGCAGACGTTCCGCTTCGAGACCTTCGGCGACGAGGCGTTCTGGGGCGACACGCTGAAGATCCACCAGGCGCTGGAAGGGTCGACGCGCGGCGGCGTCGGGGGCGGCGTGAGCCCGGCGACGGCGCTCGCGGTCGGCTTGAAGGTCGACACGGAGGTGCTCCCCGCCTCGCTGGTCAACGACCTCAAGGCGAACAAGGTCAACCTGAACGACCCGGCGGTGACGCTCGCGCTGCTCGACCTGAACGCCGTCGTCGGCGTCAAGGGCTTCTCCAACGGAGCCGGCGGCCTGCAGCGGGTCGGCATCACCTGCGCCCTCTGCCACTCCACGGTAGACGACTCCTTCGCGCCCGGGATCGGGAAGCGGCTCGACGGCTGGCCGAACCGCGACCTCAACGTGGGCGCGATCGTCAACCTGTCTCCGGATCTGAGCGTGGTCGCGACCCTGCTCGGCGTCCCGGAGGCGACGGTGCGGACCGTCCTGACGAGCTGGGGCCCGGGCAAGTTCGACGCCGCGGTGTTCCTCGACCGGCAGACCCAGAACCCGAACACGGGAAGCTCGTCGGCGACCCTGATCCCGCCGGCGTTCGGCCTGCGCGGCGTGAACCTGCACACGTTCACCGGATGGGGATCGCTGACCCAGTGGAACGCCTTCGTCGCGAACCTCGAGATGCACGGCGTCGGCCACTACACCGACTCGCGCCTGGACAACGCCACGAAGTACCCGGTGGCGGCGGCGGCGCAGATGGGACACACCGCCCCGCCGGCGGGTGCGGCGGATCTCGTGACCCCGAAGCTGGGCGCGCTCGAGTTCTACCAGCTCGCGCTCGATGCGCCGACTCCCGCGGCCGGGTCCTTCGACGCCACCGCCGCAGGCCGCGGTAAGACCGTCTTCGAGGGCGCGGCGAAGTGCTCGGCCTGCCACGTGCCGCCGACCTACACCGACGCTGGCTGGAACATGCACTCCGCCGCGGAGATCGGGATCGACGACTTCCAGGCGAAGCGCTCGCCCGACGAGAAGTACAGGACGACCCCGCTGCGCGGCCTCTTCGCCCACGCGAAGGGCGGCTTCTACCACGACGGTCGCTTCGCCACGCTCAACGAGGTGGTCGGCCATTACGACACGGCGCTGACCCTCGGTCTCACGGCGGGACAGCGCGCGGACCTGGTCGAGTACCTCAAGTCGCTCTGACGCCGGTCACCGCAACCGGCCGCGACTAGACGGAGAACTTGAACGGCGCCCGGTCGACGAAGAGCGTCTCCGACTTCCGCGAAGCTCCCGACTCGTCCTTCACCACGAAGTAGAAGTGGCACTCGTTGCCGCCCGCCGCATCGCGGGGGATCTCCAGCTTCACCTTCTGCTTCACCGTGGCGGCGGCCTGCACGTCGAGCTTCTTCACCGACTTGTCCTGCGCGGGATCGGCGGACTGCGCCCAGATCTCGACCTTGAGCGAGCCCTTCGGGTTCTTGCACTCGATGGCGAGCTCGACCTCCTGGCCGTTCAACGCGCGCTGCACGGTCCAGCGCGCCGCGGAGATGCTCGGCGCCTTCTCGTCCTTCTTCTCGTCCTTGGCGAGGTCCTGCTTGCCCTTCTCGTCGGTGCCCGCCTGGTGCGAGTCGGTCCCCTTCTGCGCCTGCGGCTTGGTGACCTGCGCGGCCTGCTCGAGCAGGATCTTGAGCGCGTTGATGAGGTAGCTGCCAAGTCCCTGGGCGTCGGCGCCGTCGTCGATGAAGACGTCGGGCGAGCCCTCGATGATGGGACCCGAGCCGCCGCAATGCTGGGTCTTGTCGTTCATGCGCGCGAACGGCTTGCCGTT
>Ga0137396_10002396_pt1 | contig 10246 bp, 8 predicted proteins | sample czc16metaG_FD_108284 | JGI IMG/M metagenome (GOLD analysis project Ga0137396, IMG submission 108284) | Vadose zone soil microbial communities from Angelo Coast Range Reserve, California, USA - czcobulk3.16 metaG | ecosystem: Environmental > Terrestrial > Soil > Vadose zone | place: USA... | reverse complement strand
CGCTTCGACGGCTTCGAAGATCTGCTGATAACCGGTGCAGCGGCACAGATTGCCCGAGAGCGCGTCGCGGATCTGATCGCGCGTCGGATGCGGATGCTCGTCGAGCAGCGCCTTCGCCGTCACGAGGATTCCCGGCGTGCAGTAGCCGCACTGCGCGGCGCCGAGATCGGCGAACGTCTCCTGCAGCGGGTGCAGGCGCCCGTCGGACGCCAGCCCTTCGACCGTCGTCACGCGGCGGCCTTCGCATTCGACGCCGAGCACGAGACACGAGAGCACCGGCTGATCGTCGAGCAGCACCGCGCAGGCGCCGCACTCGCCGAGCTCGCAGCCGTGCTTGGTGCCGCAGAGGTTCAAGCCCTCACGCAGCACCTCGAGAAGCGTTTTGTACGGCGCGAACGCGACCTCGGTCGGTTCGCCGTTGACGGTCAGCGTGATGTGCGCGTGTGGCATAGGCATGTGGGATCAGTCCCGCGATCGCGAAGTCAGCGATTTGGTCGGCGACCGCATCAGACGTGAGTGGACCGTCGGGACGGAACCATTGCGCCGTCCAATTGAGCGCGCCGAGGAATGCGCGCGTGGCGACCGTCGCGTCGCGCGCGCCGAGCGTGCGCTTGCCGATCCCGGCGGCGACCAGCGCGCGAACGCCCCGCTCGTACCGATCGCGTTTGGCGACGATGACGGCGCGCCGCTTCGGGGGGAGGGCATCGACCTCGAAGTGCGCCGCCGAACCCTCGACTTCTGCGATGAGACACAGGATGTGGCGGACGGCGAGCTCACGCAGACGCTCGGGGAGCGGGCGCCGATCGCGCTGCGCGGCGGTGAGTGCGGCGAGCAACCGGTCGAGCGAGCGGTCCTGGCAGAAGAACAGGATTTCGTCTTTGCCGCGGAAATAGTGATAGAGGTTGGCGGGCGACAGGTCGGCGGCGCGGGCGATGTCCCGCATGCCGGCGGCGGCGAAGCCGCGGCTGCGAAAGATTTGCGCGGCGGCGCGCAGGATGTCGACGCGGCGATTGTCGGCGCGGATCGAACGGCGGTTCGAAAACTGAACCACCGTTCGATTTTACCCGAAAAACACCGGCGGCTGCGCTACACCCAATTCCTTACGGATTTGCGCAGAACGGGCCGGGGCACACCCAGTAGGCGACGCCGCCGTTTCTGGTGCAGGCGGCGGCCTTGTCGCCCGCGAAGCTCCACGACTTGTCCTTGCAGCGCGCAGTCGCCCCGCCAGGCGGCACCGGGAAGAGCAGCAGGTCCATCTTCATGTCCCGGGTCAGAGAGACGGTCCTGGTGTCGGCGACGTACCCGTCACGGCTGATCTTCAGCGTGTAGTTGCCGCCCTTCATCGTCCCGAAGTCGAAGCTGCCGGATCCGTCGGTCATTTGAAACGTGCCGGCGTTGGTGCCGACCATGATCTCCACGCGCGCGCCGCCGATTCCGTTGAACCCGGGCGGGGCTTCCAGGACCGTGCCCGCCGCTTTGAAGAACAGCAGCGGTGTGACGTTGTGGTACTCCGAGTCGGTGACGCCGCGGAACGTCGCGCGGATGCTGACGCCGCCTTCCTTGACCGCCGTCACCTTGCCCGTCGCGTCCACCGTGGCGATGGTCGTGTTGGAACTGGTCCAGACCGACTGAGCGGTCACATCCTGAAAGTTGCCTTCCGCCATCGTCGCCATCGCCGAGAACTGCGCGGTATCGCCGACGACCAGCGGCGGGCCCGTGACTTTGATCGACTTCACTGCGCCGGCCGCCGGCGTTGCTGCCAAAGGAGTGCTGGGCGACGAGGTCGAGCCGCACGCCGCCGCGAACAATACCGTCAGACCGAGAACCGTACCACGCCACTTTCGCATACCGCCTCCAGCGTCAAACCGCCGTACGCGCTGCAGGGGAAATGCCGAGTCGATCGGCCGCGATCGGCCGGTTTTTGAGCCTGGAGTACGCACACGAATCGCCTTTTTAGGAAAAGACCACCCCGCGCCGAGTGTCGGGGGGCAAACGTTTACCGTACGTAAGGAAAGCCTTACTCATGGCCGACGCGATCGCGGCCCTATAATTTGATTGATGCGTTGGCGTAACCTTCTGGCGGCGGGCAGCACGGTGGTCGCCATCGTTGCGTTGCTCCGCGCGATGTCGGTCGACAGCGCGGGCATCGCCGCGCCGCTGCTGTTGCTGGACGTCGTCGTCGTCGCGCGATTTTGGGGGATGACGTCGGCCCTCATCGCTGCAGCGATGGCCGCCGCGAGCTACTCCTACTACTTTCTCCCGCCCGAGGGCTTCGCCATCCAGGACCCGGTGGATTGGGTCGAGTTCGTGACGTTCATCGTCACCGCCGTCGTGGCGGGTGAGCTGGCGTCGCGGGCGGAGCGGCGGGCCGCCGAAGCGCAGGCGGGCCGCCAGGAAATCGAGCGGCTCTATCAAGAGCTGCAAATTGCCTTCGATCGCGCCAGTGAAGCGGAGGCGGCGCGGCGCAACGAGCAGCTCAAGTCGGCGCTGCTCGATGCGCTCACGCACAACCTGCGCACGCCGCTGACGGCGATCAAAGCGTCGGTCACCGCACTCATCGGTGCCGGCACGTGGCGCAGCCTGTCAGACCTGCCGGTGGAAGGGCAGCGCGAGCTGCTCGAGGTCATCGACGAGGAGTCGGATCGGTTGAACCGGTTCATCGAAGCGTTGTCGCACGCGGGGCAGCCCGATGCCTCTCAACCGCCGCACCTGCGCGCCGTCGCGCTTGAGGACATCGTCCGCGCCGGCCTCGCGCGCGCCGAAACGATTACCCGCGATCACCGGATTACCGTGGCGCTCGATCCGGACCTGCCGCCACTCTGCGTGGATTCGCCGTCGATCGCCGAAGCGATCTACATCCTGGTCGACAACGCGAGCAAGTACGCACCCCCAGGCACGACGATCGCCGTTCGCGCGGCGCGCATCGACGGCGATCAGGTGCAGTTGCGAGTCACCGACCAAGGTCCCGGCATTCCGCCGGATTATCGCGAGCGCGTCTTCGAGAAATTCTTTCGGATTCCGGGCCGCGAGCCGGCTGATTCGCACCGCGGCGGCGTCGGCCTCGGTCTGCCGATCGCCCGGCGCCTCGTGGAAGCGCAGGCAGGCCGGATCTGGATCGACACCCCTTCGTCGTCGACCCTCTCGGGGACGACGGTCGCGATGGTTCTGCCGATTGCGCGCGAGGATTCCGGAAACGGTGGCGGCGAGCGTTCCTCTACGGGTGTGATGGCGATCAAATAAGGAGTCAGAAGATGATAGCCACGACAGCAGCGGAAAAGTCTCGGGTCCTCGTCGTGGACGACGAGCCGCAGATTACGCGCGTCCTGCGCACGGTCCTGAGCAGCCAGGGCTATCAGGTGCGAACGGCCGCCGAAGGGGAAGCGGCCCTGACGAACTTCACCGAGTGGCGGCCCGAGCTCGTGATTACGGATCTCTACATGCCGCACATGGACGGTGTGGAGTTGTGCCGCCGCATCCGTGCGATGTCGAACGTCCCGATCATCGTGCTGTCGGTGAAAGGCGAAGAGCGCACCAAAGTCGAGGCGCTCGATTGTGGCGCCGACGACTACGTGACCAAGCCATTCGGCATCGACGAGCTGCTGGCGCGCGTGCGTGCCGCGCTCCGCCGCGGCAACACCGGTGAGCCCGAGGTCGCGTCGTTCGACGCGGGCGATTTCCGCGTCGATCTCGACGGCCGCCGCGTCATCGCGCGCGGACAGGAGATCCGGCTGACGCCGAAAGAATTCGATCTGTTCGTCTACATGGCACGCCATCCGAACCGCGTCATCACACACCGGACCCTGCTCGAAGCCGTGTGGGGCGAGGCGTCGCAGGAGCAGCCGGAATACCTGCGCGTCTTCATGGGCCAGCTGCGGAAGAAGCTGGAGCCGGATCCGTCGAATCCCCGGTATCTGGTGACGGAGCCCTGGGTCGGTTATCGGTTCAATCCGAATGGCTGATGTGCGGGCCGGCCTCACGGAACGGCCACGTCGGTCAAGAATTCGCGAATCCTTCGAACGACCCGAACCCGCCGCCGGGAACAAGTCGTAGACGTCCTACGTCTAGAGCCGTAGAGCGTCTACGACTATGGCCAAACACCCCGACGAACAGCGCCTGGAACTCCTCCAGGGCACCCTCGACATGCTGATCCTTCGGACCCTGCAGTGGGGGCCACAGCACGGCCACGGCATCGGTCAGGCTATCCGCGCGCGGTCCGATGAGTTGCTCAAAGTCGAAACCGGCTCCCTCTACCCGGCGCTGCACCGCCTCGTGAAGCGCGGATGGCTGAAACCCGAGTGGGGCGTCAGCGAGGCCAACCAGCGGGCAAAGTACTACGAGTTGACGGCGGCGGGAAAAGCGCAGTTGTCGCGTGAGCAAGATCGGTGGTCGCAGCTCGTGGACGCGATCGGACGCATCATGAACCCGGCGTCCGCGAGCAAGGAATAGCGCATGTGTCCCGACATCGATGACCTCGACGACGAGATTCGCGGCCATCTCGCCATCAGCATCAAGGAGCGCATTGAGCGCGGCGAGGATCCAGCCTCCGCTCGTCTGGCGGCGCTGAAGGAGTTCGGCAACCTCACGCTCACACGCGAGTCGATGCGAGGCGTCTGGCGTCATCGCTGGCTCGACGCCGCCGAGGCTCTTGCACGGGACATCCGGTTCGCCCTGCGCGCCCTCCTGCGCGCCAAGGGCCTGGCCGCCACGGTTGTCGTGACGCTCGCGCTCGGCATCGGCGCCAACGCCGCGATCTTCAGCGTCGTCAGGGGCGTGCTCCTGAGGCCTCTGGTCAATCGCGATGAAGATCGCTTGATCTACATCCGCCAGGGCGCGCCGGGCATCGGCGCCGAGAACACGACGTTCTCGGTGCCCGAAATCAACGACTTCAAGTCACGCGTCACGACGATCAGCGCCTTCGGTGACTTCTCCACGGTCGACTTCACGATGATCGGTCTCGGTGGCGAGCCTCGCGTGGTGAAAGCGGGCGTCGTTGGCGGGTCGTTCTTCGACGTGATGGGCTTGCGCCCCGTGCTCGGCCGTCTGCTGAACGCGCAAGACGATCATCCCAAGGCGGCGGGCGCAGCGGTTCTCACGTACAGGTTTTGGACGACGTCGCTCAACAGCGACCCGACTGTGATCGGCAAGACGATCCGCCTCGGTCCGCGCACCGCCACCGTGGTCGGCGTCCTCGAGCCATCGGTGCCCTATCCGGCCGACACCGAGATCATCGCGAACGTGGTCACCAGCCCGCATCACCTCGGGGCCACGATGGTCACCAGCCGGGTGCATCGCATGACGGAGCTCTTCGGCCGCCTCGCGCCCGGGTCCTCCCTCGACGCGGCGCGCGCCGAGTTGACCGCGGCTCATGCCGCCATGATGCGCGAGCACCCCGAGGCGTACTCGGCGAAGGCCAATGTCCAGCTGCGCGTCACGAAGCTCCGCGATCAGATCGCGGCGCCCGCGCGGACGATCTTGATCGTGCTGCTCGCCGCAGCCGCGGTCGTCTTCGTCATCGCGTGCTCGAACGTCGCCAACCTGATCCTGGCGCGCTCGGTGCGCCGCGAAGGCGAACTGGCCGTGCGGGCCGCACTCGGCGCCGGCCACGGCGCGCTCCGGCGCACGCTGCTGGCCGAAAGCCTGGTGCTGTGCGGCGCCGGCGCCGTGCTGGGCGTGGTGCTCGCGCGGCCGCTCGTCGCCATGGTCACCCGCTATGCCGCGCGCTTCTCGATCCGCGCGCTCGACGTCACTGTCGATGCAAGCGTGCTCTGGGTCGGCGCTGGCCTCGCGATGGCCGCGGCCGTGCTGCTCGCGTACGTCCCGCGCCTGCCGTCGCCGCACGCGCCTGCCGGCCTCGGCCTGGCGAGCGGCAGCGTCCGGATTACGCCCGGCACCAACCGCCGCCTGCGGATATTCGCGACGACCCAGATTGCGGCCTCCTTCGTGCTGCTCGCCGGCGCGGGCACGCTCCTCGCGACGCTCGTCGCCATGCAAACGGCGAACACCGGCTACAACATGCGGCAGGTGCTGGCATTCGACATCCCGACGTCAGTGACGGGCCTCGGCGACGCGAAGGCGATTGCCTTCTATCAGGAAGCGACGCGCCGCATCACCGCGCTGCCCGGCGTCGAGGACGTCGCGGTGGGAAGCTTCGTGCCGTGGCGCGATGCCGGCGCCTTTGGTCCCGGCTTCCAGTTCACTGTCGAGGGTTACACTCCCGCGGACGGGGAAGAGAATCCGCGCGGACGGATGCGCATGGTGGCGCCTCGCTTCTTCGCCGTGCTCGGCGTCCCGCTGCTCGCGGGCCGCGACTTCACCGACGATGACCGTCGCGGAACCGAACTTGTGACAATCGTCAGCCAGAGCCTCGCACAGCGGCTGTTCCCGAACGGCGACGCGGTGAACCGGCACCTGACGTGGACCGATCCGGTCTTCGCGCTCTTCGGAAAGCCGGTGCCGTCGCGGATTGTCGGCGTCGTCGCCGACGTGGACGACGAGAACGTCGTGCCGGCACCGGCGCTGACGGTCTATCAGCCGGCGTGGCAGATGGGCGTTGCCGGCCGCCTGTTCGTGCATGCGGCCGGCGATCCGTACGCCCTCGTGCCGGCGGTTACGCGGGTCATCCGCGAGATTTCCGCGGACCAGCCCGTGGAGCGCGCCGCGACGCTCGAGGACGTGCGAGCGGAAGTGCTGTCGCCGGAGCGCGTGAACGCCTTCGTGTTTTCCGGATTCGCCGGCATCGCGCTGTTGATCGCCGTCGTCGGCGTGGCGGGCGTGCTGGCGTTTTCGGTGAGCGCGCGCACGCGCGAGTTCGGCATACGGCTGGCCGTCGGCTCCGCGCCGCGGCACCTGCTGGCCCGCGTGCTGTCGGAGGGCGTGCGGATTGCCGCGATCGGGATCGCGGCCGGCGCGGCAGGCGGCTACGCGCTCGCGCGCGTGGCGGCAAGATTCTTCGAGCACGTGCAGCTGCCGGGCGCGCTGCCCCTGATCGGCGCCGCGGCCGTGCCCATCGGCGCCGCGATCGTCGCGTCGTTGATGCCGGCCGCGCGCGCCGCGCGCGTGGACGTGCTGCAGGCGCTGCGTTCGGAGTAGATGCGGACATGACTCGTCCAACGAACGCAACGGTCGCCGGCTTCACATTCTGGATCGTTCTCGTCATGCTCCTGCCCCTGCAGATCGAAGCCGATACGCATCATTCCCTTGCTGGCGATTCTGGCGCTGTTGCCGTTAGTGCTCATGCTCTATTGGCTCGCGCGCGTGTCGTTCACGAAACGGGTATCGCCGAAGCGCCTAACAATGCATTCACGTGGTGTCCAGGCTTATGTCCATAGCACAAACTGACGACGCAACTCTTCGGAAGCCGCTCCGCCTGTGGCCCGGCGTGGCCGCTGCGGTGCTGATATTGCTCGCCATGGTCGCCGTCCCCATCGTCATACCCGAATACGCCATCTTCGGGATGTTGGGTGGAGTCGTCGGCGGACTGGCAATCGTCCTGTGGTGGGTGTTCTTCAGCCGGGCGCCCTGGTTCGAGCGCGTGGGCGCCATTGTCCTCATGCCAGTCGCGGTGTTTGCGACAAGGCAGATCGTTCACCCATCCATTGCGAACGCGGGGATGAGCAGGATGTTGCCCATCTTCTCCATCCCGATCATGACTCTCGGCCTGGTGGCATGGGCCGCGGCGAGCCGGCGTCTCTCCACCGGACCTCGCCGCATCTTGATGGTCGCCGCCATCCTGCTCGCGTCCGGACTATTCACCCTCGTGCGCACCGGCGGCGTCACTGGCGATGGCACTTCCGATCTCCACTGGCGATGGACGCCGACTCCCGAGCAACGGCTGCTGGCCCAGGCCGGCGACGAGCCGAAGCCGCTCGCACCGTTGACCGCGCCCCCGCCGGCTCCAGCCGCAGCGGAAACTCCCAAGGAACTGCCGGCCGCCAAAGCCGGGCCCGTCGACTCTACACGTGGCGGCGCGGCAGCAGCCCCGACAACTCCATCACTTGCGAAAACCGAACCCGCCATTCCGGCCGCTGTCACGACGAAAGCTGAGTGGCCAGGCTTTCGCGGACCCAATCGCGACAGCATCATTCGCGGCGTTCAGATCAAGACCGACTGGTCCGCATCTCCGCCCGTCCAGATGTGGCGCCGGCCGATCGGACCGGGCTGGTCATCGTTCGCTGTGCGCGGCGATCTCCTCTATACGCAGGAGCAGCGTGGTGACGACGAGGTCGTCTCTTGTTACAAGGTGAGCACCGGTGAGCCGGTGTGGCGGCATCGCGATGCCGTCCGCTTCTATGAATCGAACGGCGGCGCCGGTCCTCGCGGCACACCGACACTCAGCCAAGGTCGCGTCTACACGATGGGCGCGACCGGAATACTGAACGTCCTCGACGCGGCCAGCGGCGTGGCCGTGTGGTCGCGCAATGCCGCAACCGACACGGGCAGGAAGATCCCAGAATGGGGCATCGCGAGCTCGCCGCTGGTGGTTGACGACATCGTGGTCGTCGCCGTGTCCGGTACGCTGGCCGCCTACGACGTCGCCACCGGCAAGGCACGCTGGGTCCGTCCTCAGCACGGCGAGAGCTACAGCTCGCCACAACTGGCGACGATCGACGGAGTTCCGCAGATCCTGCTGCTGAGCTCACCCGGCGCGATCAGCGTCTCGCCGGCTGACGGCGCGCTGTTGTGGGAGTACTCGTGGGAGGGCGGTGCGATCGTGCAGCCGGCGCTCACGGCGGATGGCGGCGTTCTGATCAACGCGATGAGCATGATGGGCGGATTGGGCACGCGCCGCCTTGCGGTCGCGCACGGAGAGGGCGGATGGACCGTCGAAGAGCGCTGGACGTCGAACGGGCTGAAGCCCTACTTCAACGACTTCGTCCTGCACAAGGGCCATGCCTACGGCTTCGACGGCAACATCCTGGCGTGCATCGATCTCACGGACGGCAAGCGCAAGTGGAAGGGCGGACGTTTTGGCAACGGCCAGCTCGTCCTGTTGCCCGACCAGGACGTGCTGCTGGTGCTGTCGGAGGACGGTGAGCTGGCGCTGGTCAGTGCGACGCCCGACAAGTTCACGGAGCTCGCACGGCTCGAGGTACTCAAGAGCAAGACCTGGAATCACCCGGTGTTGGTCGGTGACGTCCTGCTCGTTCGCAACGGCGAGGAGATGGCCGCGTTCCGGCTGTCTCTCGCCGGTCGCTGACGGCAGTTGCCTTCCCGGCCATGGCGGGCGCTGCGGCGACAGTCGCCCTGACGCTGCAGTCAGCGGCCAGGGTCGGAAATCGTCCCTAACTTCCAATCAGTCACTTAAATCCTGTCATCAAGAGACTCGGCCCGGCCGCAAGAAGAGCGCGCGAGCCGACCGCGAAGATCTGTGGCAGCTCGTGTAAAGTGGCCCCTTTGATTGGAGCTCAAGTGGATACGGTTCGCACACCTCGTGGTCTCACCACGTGCGCCGGGCTGGTTGTCGTGAGCGCGACGATCGCCGCTTGTTCATCGTCGAAGCCGATGCCGACTCCTGCGCAAACGACCGATGCTCCGCAGGCCGCCGCGCTTTGGGGTGACCTCAAGCCGGTCGTGTCCGTCAAGGAATTGATGAAGTACATGATCGATCCCGCGGCGGACAACATCTTCAACGCGGTCGGCAGCACCGTCACCAAGCGCGGGATTGTTGACGTAGAGCCGAAGACCGAAGAGGACTGGGACAAGATCCGCATCGGTGCGGTCTCTCTTGCAGAGGGCGCGCATCTGCTCAAAATCCGTCGGCCTTTCACGCCGCCCGGAGACGAGAACAACAGCACGGGACCGGACGCGGTCGAATTGTCGCCGGCGCAGATCGCCGCGAAGGTCGAACACGATCCTGTGGAGTGGAACGCACGAATCGAGGCGCTCAGAAATGTGGCGCTCGAAGCGCTCGACGTCGTCAAGAGAAAAGACGTCAGGGAGTTGTGGGACGTCGGCGAGAATCTCGACAAGGCGTGTGAAGCGTGTCATCGGAGCTACTGGTACCCGGGCGAAGGCGCCGAGTTCTATCAGAAGCTCCAACGGCGCCTGGAGGAACTAAGCGGGCAGGCGCCGCGCGGCCACACCAGCGCGAAGCCGCAGAAACGGTGAAGGGCCACAAATGAGGTTCGGATCGAGGCAGGTAATCGCCGCTGCGGTCATCGTCATGCTCGTGATGGCGCTTGGAATGGGTCGGCGCGCGCTGGCAGCACAGAGCGGTCAGGCCGCGGCGCCAACGAAACCGATGATG
>Ga0137396_10002394_pt1 | contig 10250 bp, 8 predicted proteins | sample czc16metaG_FD_108284 | JGI IMG/M metagenome (GOLD analysis project Ga0137396, IMG submission 108284) | Vadose zone soil microbial communities from Angelo Coast Range Reserve, California, USA - czcobulk3.16 metaG | ecosystem: Environmental > Terrestrial > Soil > Vadose zone | place: USA... | reverse complement strand
TCCCAGTCTACCTCTTCCATCACACGAACCCGCCGAGGCTCGGCCCGTAGACGATGGGCCCTACGCTCTTCGAGCTCCTTCGCATACGCGTACAGCTCATCCACGAATCGCGTTAAGTCTCTAACCTCCGAGCGGAGCGGCGCACTATTGCACTGTGCCTTCACCGCCATCACGCCCTCTCGGCCGTGGCTCGGGATCGCTCGCCCAGTCGCTTCATCGCCGCCGGGTGGCCATGATGTCGGATGTCCCGGAGAACCGAGTGGATCTGGTTCTTGGCATCCGTTTCGCTGACGAGGATCGCCCGTTCTGGTTGCGACATGGCGACAGCCCTCTTCCCTCTCCGACGGCGTTCGGAAAAACGTGCCCGAGAACGTGCCCGCGAAGGCCTCTACTCTACCCCAAACCACCGAAAGTTAGCCAACGAGCCAACGAAAAACTCCTCGGCAAGTCGGCGACTTACCGGGGGGCTTGATTTCTCGTGGAGGATCGTAAGGGCTGCGCTCTCCCAACTGAGCTAGCCGTCCGCCCTTGAATTCGACTGAGCGACTAGCGGCTTACAGCGGGTGAGCGAGTCGCGGCTACCATCGTCATCCCTCAGCCTCGCTGATCCGGAGATAACTGAGGAAGCGCTGCCGCAGCTCGATCGGCTGCTCCGTCAACCAGGCGAGGAGCTCGGCGTGCTCGTTGACCAAGCGCGTGCGGTCTCGCCCGTCGGGAAGATCCTGGAATTGGAGCTGGAGCGCATAGATATACACGATCTTTCGGTAGAGGTCATCGAGGTACTTGCAAAGATCCGAGTCGAGAAGGACGTCCTTCTCGCTGGTCGCGCGGATGAGCTCGGGAATCACGTCGCCGCCGACACGACCATCACGAAACACGGGACCGAGTGCGACGAGGACGCCCCTCAGAATCCCGGCTCGACGCTCATAGAGGTCATGACGCAACTTGGTCCGCGCCGTCTGATACTGCTGATACGCGATGTATGCGGCGATCGCCGCGATCGTCGGCGTCAAGAGCGCTGACACGCCGGTGAGATACGCCTCGCAACCGGTCGGGCCGATCCGCGGCGTGAGTCCACCGATGCCGGTCGAGGCCATGATGCAGTACGTGGCGAACCCGGAGGCGACCGCAGAGCTGAAGCCCACGATGACGAGCAGGATGCCACCGAAAATGCGCCGCCGTTTGGCGGTCATCGACTCGCCGGCGCGCCGGGGGACACGAGGTCGCACGCCACGATCACGGGCCCGGCCCACCGCAGCCCACGCTACCGCAGCTCGAGCGTCGTCAGGCGCGAAGCCGTCGGGATCCCCTCGCCGTCCCAGCCGCGGAGCGCGTAGTACTCGTCGAGCATGGCGCCGAGCTCCTCGGGCGGACAGTAGGCGCCGGCCGAGGGGCCCTCGGGGATGGGTTCGTGCATCACCTTCCACGGCAGCGTGTCCTCGGCGCGCCGCACGCCCTCGCGCACGTTGAACAGGCGCTCGAGGTTGATGATGCGCTCGCCGACGCGCTCGAGCGCCTCGAGCGTCATGTCCCAACCGGTGACGGCACGCACCATGCGCGCGTAGGGCTCCTCGAGGAAGAGCCCGAAGCCGCGCTCGGCGGTGAAGCGGCACATGACGAGCGAATCGCCGACGGCCGTGAAGTGCTGGCTCCGGGCGGCGAAGGCGGGTTTGTCCTTGGTTCCCCGCCGGTCGAACCCCTGCGCGTACTGGGGCGTCGGGCGCGTGTCGTGGTGGCTCCCCCCGCGCGTCGCGGTGGCGTAGCCGATCGAGAGGCCCTTGAGCGCGCGCGCCGAGTGCGCCGGCAGCTCGAGGCGCTTCACCGCATAGACGAGCTTCGTCCCCTCGGGATGGACGCGCTCGGCGAGCCGCCAGGCGCCCTCCGCGAGGCGCGCGCCGAAGCCCTCGCGGCGCGCCGTCAGCTCGACGAGCCGGAGCATGCCGCGCCAGTTCCCCCAGCCGAAGTCCACCCCGAGGTCGGCGGTGGTGAGCCAGCCGCGCTCGAGTGCTTCGCAGACGAAGGCGAGCGTCACGCCCAGGGAAATCGTGTCCATGCCGAGGAGGTCGCAGAGGTCGTTGGCGAGGATGAGCGCCTCCGGGTTCGCGATGCCGAGCATCGGGCCGAGCGCGAAGATGGTCTCGTACTCGGGCATCTTCGCCTTCGTCCCGGCGAACTCGCCCTCGGCGATCGCATACTGCTTGCCGCAGGCGACGGGGCACTTGAGGCACGTCGTGTCGCGGTCGTGGTAGTGGGCCTTCATCTCCTCGCCGCCCACGGCCCGCGCCTCGGCGAAGACCTCGGCCTTCATGTTGTAGCTCCCGAGCGCGCCCAGCGCGTTGATCGGGCCGACGAGGAACGACGTGCCGTACGTCGCGAGGGCCTGCGTACCCGTCCGCAGCGGCTCGCGCGTCTCGTCGAGGAGGGCCTTCAGCGCCGCCGGGTCGGCGAGCTCGGTCTTCCGCGCGCCGCGCACCACGACGGCCTTCAGATTCTTCGCGCCCAGCACGGCGCCGATGCCGCCGCGCCCCGAGACGCCCTCACGGTTCTTCCAGTAGTGCGCCATCGCCGCGAAGCGCACGCGCTGCTCGCCCGCGGGCCCGATGGCGATCGCGTCCGCGGCGGTGCCCTCGGCGGCAACGAGCGCGTCGACGGCGGCGCGCGTCGTCTTACCCAAGAGCTCGCTCGCGGGCTTCACGTCGGCGCCCGTCTCGGTCACCACGAGGTACGACGGCTTCGCGGCCCGGCCCGTGATCACGACGGCGTCGAAGCCCGTCCGCTTGAGCGTCGCGGGGAAGCGGCCCCCGAAGGTCGAGTCGAAGAAGAGCTCGGTCAGCGGCGACTTGGTCGCGACGCACGCGCGGCTGTTGCCCGGCACCGTCGTGTCGGTGATGGGCCCGACCGCGAACACGACGGCGTTCGCCGGGGCGAACGGATCGGTGCGCGCCGGGACGTGGTCATAGAGCAGGCGCGCCGCGAGGCCGTTGCCGCCCAGGTAGGCGCGCGCGGTCCGCTCGTCCAGCGGCTGCGTGCGCGCGGCGCCGGTCCCGAGGTCGACGAAGAGGATCCGGCCGCCGTACCCCTTCACCGACCCCCCAGGTCCCTCAACCCCTTGCGCGCAGCGTCGGCGAGGTCGGCCGGCACGTTCGGCTGGTCGAGCAGCTTCCGGTAGACGATCGCCGCCGCGTCCGGCTGCTTCACCGCGAGGAGGCTCGCCGCGGCGCCGAGGAGCGCCTTGCGGCCGGCGGACGATTCCGGCGCCACATAGGCGGCCGTCATGAAGTACTCGGCGGCGGCGAGCAGCTCCCCCTCGCCCTGCCAGGCCTCGCCGAGGCCGTAGGCGGCGTCGGCGACGGTCGCGGCGTCGGGGCTCTTCAGGAGATCGCCGAGCAGCGCGCGCGCCTCGCTCCACTTCTGCTCCTGGATCAGGGCACGCGCGTTGCCGAGAAGGGCGCGCGGGCTCCAGCCGCCGCGGCCGTCCTTCGACGCGCGCGCGTAGGCGTCGAGGGCGCCGGCGCGGTCACCCGTCAGCTCGCGCGCCCGGGCCAGGACGAGCCAGCCGCGCGCCATTTTCGAGTCGGTCGGCGCCCCGGCGAGGAGCTTCTCGAGGTCCTGGCGCGCCGCGTCCGCGCGCCCGGTCTCCACCTGCGCCTCGGCCCGCGTGAGGCGTCCGGCTTCGGCGAACGGGCTTTGCGGAAAGCGCTGCGCGAGCTCGTTGTACGCCTCGTAGGCGATCGGCCAGGCGCCCGCGGCGGCGGCGCCCGCCCCGACGCGCTCGAGCGCGTCGTCGGCGGCCTCGTCGGCGGGGAACTGGGCGACGAGGCGCTTGGCGTAGTCGAGCGCCGCCGTCCAGTCCTTCTCCTCGCCGGCGACGCCGGCGAGGACGTAGAGGAGACGCGGCGCCGCCCGGCCCGCGGGCGCGGCGGCGAGCTGCGCGAGGGCCGGCTTCTTCCAGTCCGCGTGGGCGCCCTGCTGGAACGCGACCACGGCGAGACCATATGCGGCGGCATCGGCGACGGCGGGTGTGCCGTTGTCACGCGCGTCGGTGAGGAGCCCCTTGGCCGGCTCCCACTGCCCCTGGACGAGCTGGACGACGCCGAGGCCCAGCGTCGCGAGGGCGCCCGTGTCAGAGCGGGCGAGCGTGAACGACCTGGCGGCGTCGCCGGGCTTGCCGGTCATGACCAGCGCCACGCCCATCGCCACGTGCGCGCGACCGAGGAGGGGCGGAAACGGCGCCCGCTTGATCCAGTCGGCGAGCTCCGACTGTGCGCCGGCGGCGTCATCCGCGCGCAGCCTGAGGAGCGCGCGATTGAGTCGGGCGAAGTCGGTCCGCGGCTGCTTCGGATAGTCCGCGATGATCCGGTCGAGCAGCGCCTGCGCGGCCGGCGACTCGGCTGGATTCCTCAGGGCGAGCTCCGAGGCGAGCAGGAGCGCATCCGGTGTGTAGGGGTGCTCGGGGTGGAGGCGTGCGAACTCGAGGAACCCGCGGCGCGCGTCGTCCGGGTGGTCCTGGCGGAGCGCGCTCCACGCGACACCGAGTCGCGCCGCCGGCGCCTGCGGGTGCTGCGGCAGCTCCACGAGCAGGCGCCCGAAGGCGGCGCTCGCCGCGACGTGGTCGCCCCCATAGTACGCGGCCTCGCCTTGGAGCAGGAGCGCGGTCGCGCGCGCGTCGGGCGTCGTGGCGGACGCGACGACCGCGGCGAGATCCTTCGCCGCCTGGGCGAACTCCCGCAGCTCGACGTTGGCCTGGGCGAGACGGAACGCCGCGAACCAGCCCGTCGGCGACCCGGGCTCGGCGCGCTGGGCCAGCTCGTATTGCGTGCGTGCCTCGTCGAGGTTTCCCTGCGCGCGGCCCGCCTCACCGCTCAGCAGGAGCGCGTACGCGCGAACGGCGGGCGTGAGGTTGGTGGCCAGCACCTCCGGGAGGATGACCAGCGCCTCGGCGCCCTTGCCGCCGTCGATGAGCGTGCGGGCGAAGCGGACGAGCAGCGGCTGGAGGAGCGGCGAGCGCCGGCTCTCGAGGGTCCGCGCGGCCTGGCGCGCCGCGGCCGGGTCGGAGGGAAGGAGCGCCAGGACGATTCCCGCCTCGGCCCAGTCGCGCTCGGTGCCGACCTTCGGCGCGGCGGCGGGCGACGCCGGCGTCAGGAACGCGCGGAACGCGGCGACGCTCTCCCGGTAGCGACCGGCCTGGAGGCTCCACCAGCCGAGCCGCAGCTGGCCCTGATCGAGCAGCGGGTGCGGTCGGCCCTGGACGAAGGCCGTCAACTCGGTCACGGCGCGGTCATACTGGCCGACGCGCCCGAGCGCCTCGCCGAACCAGAAGGACACGTCGCGCGCGAGCGCGCCCGGCACGCCCTTCGCGGTGAGCGTCGTCCACGCCTCCACCGCGTCCTCGTGACGGCCGAGCGCGTAGCTCGCGAGCCCGACGCCGTGGCGCGCCCACGCCTCCATCGACAGGGGCATGGGGCCCGCGAGGACCTGGTTGAACGTGTCACGCGCGCGCTGGGCGTTGCCAAGACGGAGCGCCGTCCACGCGCCGCCGAAGGTGCTCCACAGCGCGAATGGGCTCCCCTTCGGGGCCGTCTGCACGACCTGGAGAAAGAGCCGGTCGGCCTGCTCGACACGGCCGAGGACCCAGTACGTCTCCGCGAGCCAGTAGCGCGCCTCGAGGACGATGTCGCGCTCGCCCCCGCTCCGTGCCGCCTGCTCGAGCGCCTTCGCCGCGTCGTCGTATTCGGCCTTCGCGAAGCGCGCGCGCCCGCATTCGAGTGCCTTCGAGGCCACGCCGAAGAACGCGCCCACGCACGCGAGCGGGCCCGGCTCCGCCACCGCCGACGTCGCCTTCTCGGCCGTCGGCGGCGCGAAGGCCGCCAGGGGGAACGGCGGCAGGGTCGCGGGCGGCGGCGGCAGCGGCAGGGTCGCGGCCGCGAGCGCCGGCTTCTCGCCCGGCGCCTCGGCGAACGGCACGAGCCGAGCGAGCTCGGGTGGCGGCGGCGTGAGCGGCAGGAGCGTCTGCGCCTCGACGGCCGCCGGAATGAGGGCCCACGCCGCGAGCAGGATCAGGACGAGCACCCGGCGCATCATGAGCCGCCGCCCGTCTTCGGCACCCGGCTGCGGAGCGCGGCGGCGCGGTCACGCGCCCAGTCGCGCAGCGTGGTGTCGGGGCTCTTCGCCGCGACCTGCTCGTACGCCGCGAGCGCACCCCGGGCGTCCTGGAGCTGCTCGCGCGCGAGGCCGAGGCCGGCGAGCGCGCGATAGCGCGTCGCCGCCTCCGCGCTCTTGACCGCGCCGACCGCCTCGAACGCCTTCCCCGCCGCGCCGAAGCGCCCGAGCTTCAGCTCCGACTCGCCCTGGAGCACGAGCGCCTCCGCCCGCAGGGCCTCGTCGTCGCTTCGCGCGGCCGCCTGCGCCTGGGCCGCCGCCTCCTTCCAGTCCTTGCGCTTGAACGCCGCGTTGGCCAGGTCGAGCGCGGTACGGGAGGCGAGCGCGTGGTTCGGAAACTCCTTGCGGAGCCGCCGCCACGCGGCCTCCTGGTCCTTCGGGCGCCCGAGCCGCCCTGCGATCGAGCCGGCGTCGTAGAGCGCCTCGGCGGTGGGCGGGGTCTGGTCCAGGAGCTGCTTGTAGGTGTCCTGGAGCTCGGCGCGGTCGCCGTAGCGCGTGAGCGTCTGCGCGGTCAGCCGGCGCGCCGCCGGCGCCAGCTCGTGGTTCGGCGCCATCGTCACGAACGCGCGCAGGTCCTCGACCCCGCCCTTGTCCCCCGAGGTCACGCGCGCCCAGCCGAGGAGGTACTTCGCGTCGGGAGCGAGCTTGTGGTTCGCATACTTCGTCGGGAAGGCCGCCAGAATCGGCAGCGCGTCGCTAAAGCGCTTCAGCTCGACGAGGGTGCGCGCCAGATAGAAGGTCGCGTTGGGCGCCAGCGCGTGGTCCGGCCAGCCGTTCAGCAGCTCGCGGAAGGCCGCCACCGCCGCCTCGGGCCGTCGAAGCTCGAGCTCGGTGAGACCGAGGCCGTAGAACGCATCCGGCGCGGCCGGCGAGGCCGAGTCGTTCCGCGCCACCGCCTCGTACGCGGCGCGAGCCTCGGCGAAGCGGCGGAGACGGAGCAGCGCCTCCCCCTGCCAGAACTTGACCTCGAGCGGCGAACCCGGCGCGGGGAGTTTGTCCAGCCGACGGAACGCCTCGAGCGCCGACTCGGCGTCGCCGAGCGCCAGGCGCGCCCGCCCGAGCAGGAGCAGCGTCGCGGGCAGCTTCGGATCGTTCGGGTAGTCGACGGCAAGGCGCTCGAGCGCCCGGCGCGCGACGGCGTAGAGACCATCGACGAAGGCGCGCTCGCCGACGAGCCGGAGCCGCTCAGGCTCGTCCAGCGCGTGCGTCGGCACGGCCGGGAGCGCGACCATCAGCACGAGGAGGAACCCCGTGAAAGGCGGTAACCTACGCATCATGTTGACGAATCATCGTAGCATGGCTGTGGTACGGTCAGGGCGTGGGTCTGTGCGTTTTCGACCTGGACCACACCCTCATCCGCACGCCCCTTGACCTGGCGGCGATGGCCGTCGAGATGCGGGCGCTCCTCGAGGAGGCCCGCGGCCCCCTGCCCCCGCGCCCCGAGCGCTGGCGCGTCGGCGAGCTCGTAGAGTGGTCGAAAGTCCAGGCGCCCGAGCTCGAGGCCGCGATGTGGGAGGTGGCGCTCGGGCACGAGCGCCGCGCGATGGACGCGGCCTCGCTCGAGCCGGGCGCGCTCGACGCCGTCGGAGGCGCGCGCCGAGCCGGCTTCCGCACGGCACTCTGGACGAACAACGCGCGCGCCCTCACGGTACCGGCGCTCGGGCGCCTCGGCCTCGCGGCGCTCCTCGATCTGGTCGTCACGCGCGACGACATGCGCGCCCTCAAGCCCGATCCCGACGGCTGGCGCGTCATCGCCGAGCATTTCAGCGCTCGCCCCGGCGGAGGCACAGCTTCGGTGGTCGTCGGGGACTCCTGGGTCGACGGTGTCGCCGCCGCCGCAGTCGGCGTGCCCTTCGTCGCCTACCGCGCGCGCAAGGAGGAGCTGGCGCGCTGGGGTGTGGAGCCCGTCGCCTGGCTCGATGACCTCGCGGCCCTCCCCGCGTGGCTCGCGGTGCGGGTCGACGGGCGCGCGGCGCGCTGATGGACCTCTTCGGCGAGCCCACGCCAGGCGCCGCCGCGCCGCCGACGACGCCGCTGGCCGACCGCATGCGCCCACGCACGCTCGACGAGATCGTGGGTCAGGAACACCTCCTCGGCCCCGGCAAGATCCTCCGCGCGGCGCTCGAGCGCGGCGAGCTTCACTCGATGATCCTCTGGGGCCCGCCCGGCTCGGGCAAGACCACGCTCGCCTCGCTGCTGGCGCGCGTGACCGGCGCGCGCTTCGTCGCCTTCTCGGCGGTGCTCTCGGGGGTGAAGGAGATCCGTGAAGTCGTCGCCGAGGCGGAGCGCGAGCGCGCGCGCCATCGGACCCGCACGATCCTCTTCGTGGACGAGATCCACCGCTTCAACCGCGCGCAGCAGGACGCCTTCCTCCCGCACGTCGAGAAGGGAACCGTGATCCTCATCGGGGCGACGACCGAGAACCCGTCGTTCGAGGTGAACTCGGCCCTGCTCTCGCGCTGCCGGGTCTACGTGCTGCAGGCGCTCGCCGAGACGGACCTCGTCGCGATCATGCGACGGGCCCTCGCCGACGCCGAGCGCGGCCTCGGTGCCCTCGGCCCCGAGGTGGACGACGCGGCGCTCGCGCTCATCGCGCGTCTCGCCGACGGCGACGCCCGCGCGGCCCTGACCATCCTGGAGCTCGCGGTGTGGCTCTCGCCTGGCGCGGGCGGCCGGCGGCGCGTCGCCGAGGCGTCGATCCACGAGGCCGCCCAGCGGAAGACGCTGCTCTACGACAAGTCGGGCGAGGCGCACTACAACGTCATCTCGGCGCTGCACAAGTCGCTCCGCGACTCCGACCCCGACGCCGCCCTCTACTGGCTCGCGCGCATGCTCGAGGCCGGTGAGGACCGCCTCTACATCGCCCGGCGGCTCGTCCGCTTCGCCTCCGAGGACGTGGGCAACGCCGACCCGGCCGCGCTGAGCGTAACGCTGGCGGCCAAGGAAGCGTATGATTTCCTCGGTGACCCCGAAGGCGAGCTGGCCCTGGCCCAGGCCACGCTGTATCTGGCGCTCGCGCCCAAGTCGAATGCGGTGTACGTCGCGCTCGACGCCGCCCGGGCCGACGTTCGCGAGCGGCCCGCCGAGCCCGTGCCCCTCCACATCCGGAACGCGCCCACGCGGCTCATGAAAGACCTCGGTTACGGCCAGGGCTACCAGTACGCCCACGACGCGCCCGACGCGCGCGTGGACCAGGACGACCTCCCCGAGGGGCTCCGCGGCCGGCAGTACTACCAGCCGACGGATCGCGGGCTCGAGGCCGAGCTCCGCCGCCGGCTCGCCGAGTGGCGGCGCTGGCGGGCCGAGCGCCGGGCGCCGGACTAGGCCATGCGGATCCACCTCCTCACGCGCTCGCAGTGGATCCTGGTCGGGCTCGCCATGCTCTTCGTCCTCATCTACTTCGGGCTGCTCTCGTGGGGCAACGTCCAGGACGCGCTCGAGGCGCTCGCCGCGAAGCCGAGCGGGGCGAAGGTGTTCGCGGCCAAGGTGGACCGCGCCGACGCGATCTTCATGGTCTTCATGTTCCTCTTCCTCACCCCGCTCGCGCTCGCCGCGGTGATCGGGCTCATCGCGTTTCTCGGCGCGATGCTGGGGGGCTTCCTCGAGTCCTTCTGGAAGACGCCTGGCATGCCCGACTGGCTCTTCACGGGCATCGTCTACCTGCTGCTGCTCGTGGTCGCCTACTTCGCGCGGGGGCTCTGGGCGCCGCACACACAGGGCTTCTTCAGCCTCATCGCCCGCGCGCTCATCTCGGCGTCCCGGTAGACGAGGCCCCGGCCGCCGCCGCGCCGCCGACCACGAACGGGAGCGCCATCGCCACCAGCACGAGGTCGATCACCTCGGAGTCGCCGAAGTTGTACTCGAAGAGCCCCGCCACCAGGAACCCGGCGACCGCCGCAAGGCTCCCCGCCACCAGCGCCCGGTCGTCGCCGCGCTCGGCCGGTAGCGCGCGGTAGATCCGGGCGGCGCGCCGGAAGAACGCCACCCAGATCCAGAGCCACGCCGCCAGCCCGAGGAGCCCGCGCTCGGCGGCGATCTGCACGAGGTTGTTGTGCAGGTGGCCCGTGTGCGCCCGTAAACCGTCGGGATGC
>Ga0137396_10002392_pt1 | contig 10257 bp, 6 predicted proteins | sample czc16metaG_FD_108284 | JGI IMG/M metagenome (GOLD analysis project Ga0137396, IMG submission 108284) | Vadose zone soil microbial communities from Angelo Coast Range Reserve, California, USA - czcobulk3.16 metaG | ecosystem: Environmental > Terrestrial > Soil > Vadose zone | place: USA... | reverse complement strand
GTGGCCTTGTGGCCCATGGCCGGGCCAAAAGCCTCGATCATGCTGCTGCAGCGCACTAGGAAGGGAAAGGCATGAAAGTGATGCTCGCCATGAAAACGCATGGACAGGTTGCTGGCCATATACACCCACAAGGGCACATCGTGCCGTTCGCGGGGTGAGGGGTAGCTCTGGGCCAGCTTGTCCAAAATCTTCCGCTCGGTGATGACGCGGAAGAAGTCGGCTTCGCTGACTTCGCCGATGGCATCGACGTAATCAAACTCGCCGCGACGAAACGCTTCGAGCACCTGCGCATCGTTGCGCTCAAACAGCATCGCGGCGGATGTCCCATTTATCCCATGAACGTGAATTTCCGATTTAGACCTCTATTGAATCTGCATAAAGAATGCAATAATAGGCGTTCAGGAGCAGCACATATTTTGCTACAACGCGCAACTACTTATGACGTTGTGTTTAAGAGGAGATTTCTAGTCTCAGCTGTTTGCAGGCCGAATTGAGCATCACGAGCTCCAATCCCTTAATAGGGCCATTTCCACTCCTGCACCTCCGGCATGTCATCCCCGTACCGGCAGACGTATTGTTTGTGCTCAACAAGTTTGTTGCGCAAAAACTGTTTGAAGTGAGCCCCTACGCGCGCTAGACGGGGCACACGGTCAACGACGTCTTCGGCCAGATGGTAGCGGTCCATGTCATTCACCACCGTCATATCGAAGGGCGTTGTGGTCGTGCCCTCCTCTTTGTAGCCCCTGACATGCAGATTGTGCTGGTTGTTGCGCCGGTAGGTGAGGCGATGAATCAGCCACGGATACCCGTGGTAGGCAAAGACGACCGGCTTGTCAGTCGTGAACATCGAATCGAAATCGCGGTCTGGAAGTCCATGGGGATGTTCGGTTGCCGGTTGCAGGGTCATCAGGTCGACCACATTAATCACGCGGATCTTTATTTCTGGAAAATGGTGACGGAGCAGGTCGACGGCGGCAAGGGTTTCCAACGTTGGAATATCTCCACAGCATGCCATGACGACGTCGGGCTCGCTTCCTTCATCAGTGCTAGCCCATTCCCAGATCCCGATTCCAACGGTGCAATGTTGTATAGCCCTCTCCATGCTCAGCCACTGCAGGGCGGGTTGTTTGCCCGCGACAATCACATTTACGTAGTTCCGACTGCGCAGGCAGCGATCGGCGACAAAGAGCAACGTATTCGTGTCGGGCGGCAGGTAGACCCGGACAACATCTGCCTTTTTGTTGACCACATGATCAATAAAGCCGGGGTCTTGGTGGCTGAAACCGTTATGGTCTTGCCGCCAAACGTGAGAAGTCAGCAGGTAGTTGAGCGACGCGATACGCCGCCGCCAGGGGATGTCCCGTGTTGTCTTCAGCCATTTCGCGTGCTGGTTAAACATGGAGTCAACGATGTGAATGAAAGCTTCGTAGCAGGAAAAGAGACCATGACGTCCGGTCAGCAGGTAACCCTCGAGCCACCCTTGGCACAGGTGTTCGCTCAGCACTTCCATCACCCGTCCGTTGGGAGACACGTGCTCGTCAACCGGCAGAGTCGGCTGCATGAAGACCTTATCCGTGACTTCAAACAATGCACCAAGCCGGTTTGACTCGGTTTCATCAGGACCAAATATCCGAAAGTTCTTCGAGTTCTCATTCAGCTTCATGACGTCGCGGAGGAACTTCCCCAATATGCGGGTGGCTTCTGCCACCTCGGTGCCTGCCCTTTGCACCTTCACCGCATAATCGCGGAAGTCCGGTAGGACGAGGTCCCTAAGCCGCAGCCCGCCATTGGCGTGAGAATTTGCGCTCATGCGCCGATCTCCGTGGGGGGCGAGTTCCGCCAACTCCGGGATCAACTTGCCTTCGGCATCGAACAGTTCCTCAGGACGGTAGCTCTTCATCCACTCTTCCAGCATTCTCAGGTGTTCGGGTTTCGATGCCAGCTCTGACAGAGGCACCTGATGTGCGCGCCATGTGCCTTCCATCGGCTTTCCATCGACCATCTTGGGTCCTGTCCAGCCCTTGGGTGTTCGTAGGATAATGATCGGCCACGCGGGAACACCGGTGTGGCCACCCTTCCGTGCGTTATTCTGAATGGTTTGAATTTCCTCTACCACTGTGTCGAGAGTGACCGCCATGAGTTGATGCATAAGCTCCGGCTCATGGCCCTCGACGAAGTGCGGTTTGTGGCCATAGCCGCTGAAGAGCCGAGTGAGTTCTTCGTCGCTTAGCCGGCCAAGCACTGTCGGATTCGCGATCTTGTACCCGTTCAGATGGAGGATGGGAAGGACGGCTCCGTCCCGCACGGGATTCAGAAACTTGTTCGAATGCCAACTCGTCGCCAGCGGGCCCGTCTCGGCCTCGCCGTCACCTACAACGCAACACACGAGCAGATCTGGATTGTCGAAGGCCGCGCCATATGCATGGGCAATCGAGTAGCCCAATTCTCCGCCTTCGTGGATCGACCCTGGCGTTTCCGGCGCGACGTGGCTAGGAACACCTCCTGGGAAGGAGAACTGCTTAAATAGTCTTCTAAGACCTTCTTCGTTTTGGGGAATATTTGGATAGAGTTCGCTATATGTGCCCTCCAGGTAAGTGTTCGCAAGTATCCCGGGGCCTCCGTGGCCAGGTCCCGCTATGTAGATGGCATTCAGATCGTACTTCTTGATCACCCGGTTGAAATGGACGTAGATGAAATTCAATCCCGGGGTGGTGCCCCAATGGCCGAGCAGCCTCGGTTTGACGTGTTCCTGCTTCAACGGCTCGCGTAGAAGCGGATTATCATAGAGGTAAATCTGGCCCACGGAAAGGTAGTTTGCAGCATGCCAGTAGGCGTCCAACTTGCCCAACTCATCGAGCGTCAGAGGGCCCTTCAAAGTTGCCACGGCGGAGCTCATGCCACCCTCCTCCCATCCTGAATTCATGCCTACCCGGATCAGACAATCCGATTAAAAAAGGGTTATGGTGCTTGCATGAGTGCATAACCTCGGGCCGGGCCGGTCTAGGAAAAAAAAGCCGCTGGCTGCCCTCACGCCGCGTTCCGAAACCCCATCAGGTTGATTCTCAAACCCGGAACGACTGAGTGGCCGGGACAAATCACAGCCTCCCAGCGAGCCTGATGGTAAACCAAAACTCGATGGTTTTCTCAACTTTTTTAATTGTGCCTTGTCAAGGCCAAGTGAGAAAGTTGCGCTTTTAAAAAGGCGGGATAAGGGTTGCGGGGCAAGGGGCTGAAGAGTCTGTGTGAGGACTCTCAGCCCGGAGGTTCTGATGCCGTCCTTGGATGGCGCGCTCATGGAATCTTTGTTAGTTCAACCCGGCCGACGCGGCGCGCGCGTTGGCCATGGGAGGCGCTCGCTAGCTGCGGTGTCACCGGCGCGTCAAGTTGTACGCCGCGGCGGCCAAGGCCAACTCCGCCTCCCAGATTCCCTCGAAGTCAGCAAAGTAAGCTTGAACCTCAATTCCGGGAACGGCCTTTGCCAGATTTGTCGCCGCACGCCGCAGTTCGACGTGGTGGTGCTCAGCTTCGGCGCGGGCATTGCCGCCAAAGCCGGCCAGCCCGCCATAGGCACCACAATCGGAGTGCAGCACCAGAATTACACGTTTCGTCCCATGCAGGCGGATGGACGTGCGGATTTGGTCCAAAACAAACTCACGGTCTGTTTTGTGTTCTGGGGACGCCAGGCACTTGGCCCCTCCAGCAATCTTGATGGAGTCCGAATTAAACACAAGGATTCGCTGGAGGAACTTCCGAAAAGCCAATTCGAAGCGATTATCGAAACACCCGACAATGGCCGCGTCAGAATGATATTTTTCTCGAGGAGAGGCGCACTGGAAGACTTTCCTCATCTCGTAGCGAAATGTTACGCCCCCAGAAAAGGGAAAGCAATGAAAATGAGTTCGCGAAGTTCACGAGTTCACGAGTGGACGTGAGTGCTATTAGGAATGACATTCGGCCAAGCAGTATAAGGCTGCGCCGACGTTGTGAAGTGGGACCACCAGTTTAGTGTTATCATGCACTTTTGGGATACAGGATGAAGCGCAATGATGATCCACGAGGCCTTCAATACGCTTGCTAACTGGCATCTTCTGTTGACGCATGAGTTTGAGCCGGGGAACTAACAACGAGCAAATCAATTGGGGGTTCGGCAGCAACAGCGGCCACGAAGAGGGGCTGGCGCGCAAAGGATGGGCGGCAAAGCGGTCGAGAACGCTCACCGATACTCTAACCCTGGCCTCCTACTACACGGCCGGCTGGCAGACGCTGGAACTAGGTCGAAGGGGTGCCCGTGCGCCAGCCGCTGGGATCGTTCATGATTGCGAATGAATTCCGAAGCGAATTACGCAGACGACTCGAACAAAACGGCGCCCGCGTGCTGCTTCGTATTGTCATGTCGGGGTCTACAACCATTGAGTTAACCGGCACCCAGATACTACATCAGGCACTCCAGTTGGCTCGGAAATTCACCGGATCGCAAGCTGGCAATGTAGTGTTTCTTCTCCTGCCGCATTCGCCGGAACTCTTTTTGCTTCATGTCGGCCTGGTGTTGACAGAGCGCATTCCTGCCATTCTCCCATGGCCTACGAACCGCATTGACCCGGAGAAATATCAACGAAATTTATTACATCAACTTGGTAATCTGCCGGCAGATGAAATTATCACATCATCAGAGCTAGCCCAAAACTTGCGTTCTGCTCTTCCCTATCCTGTCTCGGCGTGCCCGATAGACTCCACCCGCCGTTGGGAACAGGCGTTTAGCGTTCCGCTATCACTTGAGCCCGTGCCGCCCAGCGACGTTCGTCAAACTGCCAGTTTGCGACCCGCGGAAGCGTTGTTCCTTCAGTTCTCGGGTGGAACCACAGGACCACAAAAGGCGGTAGTGATCACCGCGCCGATGCTGGCCGCGCAGTTGGAAAGCCTGCGAACTTGCCTTGCCTTCACGCCTGAAGACTCTGTTGTTTCCTGGCTTCCCATGTATCACGACATGGGCTTGATTGCTTGTCTTTGGCTGCCGCTGTGGAATGGCGCACCATCGCTGCACTTCGCCGCCGCCGACTGGCTTCTGAATCCCGCACTTCTATTTGAGTTTGTTACGCGACACCGGGGAACACTCTGCTGGCTACCCAATTTTGCGTTTTCCTTCATGGCCGGACAGCACGACAGGATCCAGGGCACGTACTCCTTGCATCTTGTCCGGGCGTGGATCAACTGTTCGGAGCCGGTACGTCTTCTTTCATTCAACGCTTTTGCTGAGCACTACGCGCATTGGGGCGTCAGCCCAGACTCTCTCCAAGCCTCCTACGCCATGGCGGAAAATGTTTTTGCTGTAACTCAAACAGAATTGGGAAAACCTCCAGTGACTTTTCCGCGGGCCTCCGTCAATCGCGGCGGAACCTACCCGCAACTGGCATTTGACCTTATCGACGATGTGTACGTATCCAGTGGAAGGGTGCTGGAGGGAATGCAGGTGCGCATCGTCAACTCCGAGGGCGCACCTTGCGAGGACGGAGGGGCCGGTGAAATCCAGATTCGCACCCAATCTCTGTTCTCTGGCTATTGGGGGGGAGAGGGATTCGTCTCCAGTGCATTCTCTGCAGATGGCTGGTACGCAACTGGCGATTATGGATTTTTTGCCAATGGCGAGCTTTTTGTCATCGGTCGGTTAAGGGACATGATCATCGTGGCCGGTCAGAACATTCTCCCCGAGGACGTCGAAACCGTGGTCAATAGTGTCGCCGGTATTTATCCTGGCCGGGTCGTTGCCTTCGGAGTGATGAATGAAGCACACGGCACGGAGGGCTTGGCGATTGTGGCGGAGACTAGAGGGGATTTTAGTTCTGCCGACGTAGTTTCACTGCAAAACGAAATTTTCACGTTGATCGTAAACACGATTGGCGTTGCTCCCCGAGTGGTCGCGGTAGTGCCGCAGCGGTGGATTGTGAAGAGCACAGCGGGCAAGATCTCTCGCCGCGACACTCGTGATCGCTTCCAACATGAAATGTTGGGGTAAATTGCCGTTCAGAGTCGATACAGGCGTATTCTCTCCCAATTGTCGTCTACTCAGAATGTCAAGGGTATAGCGGACAGAACACAACTACTTTCATCGGCGATCAGCCGCGACATGCGAGCCGCTTTGTCAATGCCCAATCGGAACCGAACGAGCTGTGTCCATGCGGCCAACTTGAGGTATCAAGCGCTCAACTAGCACGCCCTGTCTCCGCCTGCGAGAAATGGCTGGCCACCTTCTCAAGGGATGCTTCATCCTCAACGTTGAGACATGTCCTCGAGGGGTCAATCCAGCGCATCAGCCCGCCGAGCACTTTTCCTGGACCAACTTCAATGAAGGTCTCCACGCCGCAAGAGATTAGAGTGCGCATGGACTTCTCCCACTGCACGGTGCCCGTAATCTGCCGCACCAGCGCGTCGCGGGCCTCTTCAGGCGACTTCACCAGGGTAGCATCCACGTTGGTAACCACATCAATTTCCATGGGGTGAAATTGCAGCTGGCCTAGGTCGGGGGCCATGCGGTCCTGAGCCGGCTGCATCAGTGCACAATGGAACGGTGCACTTACCGGGAGCATCACCGCTCGCTTGGCACCGCGCTGCTTGGCCAGCTCGGCAGCGCGCCTGACGGCCTCCGTGCTGCCGGAGATGACGATCTGGTCCGGAGAATTGATGTTAGCGGGAGCACAAACCTGGCCCTGGGCGGCTTCCTCACAGATCTTCTCGAGTTCCGCCAGCGGCACGCCGAGGATCGCAGCCATTGTGCCAGTGCCCACGGGCACGGCTTCCTGCATGTACTTGCCGCGTTTTCGGACCGTGCGCACCGCATCGGGGAAGCTGATCGTACCCGCTGCCACGTGCGCCGCATACTCGCCCAAACTGTGACCTGAAGCAAACCCGGCGTTAATACCCTTCTCGCGAAGGACGCCCAACGCCGCGACCGAAGTGGTCAAGATCGCGGGCTGAGTAATCTCCGTCAGCTTGAGTTGCTCCTCGGGACCTTCAAAGCACATGGCGGAGAGCTTGTAGCCGAGGGCGGAATCGGATTCGTCGAAGGTCCGTCGCGCCACCGGATGCCTGGCAGCTAACTCCTTGCCCATGCCAGCGTACTGTGAACCTTGCCCGGGAAACAAGAAGGCAATATTGTTAAGTCTTGGCTGTGTCATGTCGACCGAGCCCTCCTTTCTTAGGCTTCCTACCTGTGGACCGCGGTCGTGCGGCCGTTCCGTGGGAATTCCGGCAGAATGCAGCAAGTCCGGATAGCACTAGCGGGAGTTTCATAGGATGGCGGTCAGAATCCAGGTAAGCGCTTGAAACGACTGACCTGGGTTGCGGCTGCTGCATATATACGTGATGTTTGGTGGGTCTCTCTGTTCTTCGCCGTTTCAGCTTTAAGCCCCGGCCACCTCGTGAGGGTCGCCGACAGCTTTTCCAGGGCGTATTGTACCGCACAGTTCCGAACCCTCGTCAATAGAAAAACGCAAAATGTGGTTGACGTTTTTGTACTGAGTTTGCTCAAGCTGCGGCGTTTTGTGATAAGTTCGGGTCCATGGGAGTGCTCGAACGGCTGAAACAACGCGCCCGGGCCCATCCGCAGAGAATTGTCCTCCCAGAAGGCGAGGATGACCGCGTCATCAAGGCCGCCTCGCGCGCTGCGAGAGAGCGCTACGCCAAACCGACGTTGCTCGGCCGGGTGGACGTCATCCGCGCCTCCGCAGAGCGGCTGAGCCTGAAACTCGACGGCGTCGAAATCCTCGACGTGGCCGTGAGCCCTCAGCTCGACGCGTACGCTCGGATCTATTTCGAGCGGCGCCGCTCGAAAGGCACGACACTCGAAGAGGCCCACGAGCTCGTGCGAAAGCCACTTTTTTTCGCGGCACTCCGCGTGGCTGCAGGCGAGGCAGATGGCTCCGTCGGTGGCGCAACGAATTCGACGGCTGAAACCATTCGAGCGGCTCTGCGTGCTATCGGCATGACGCCTGGGAACAAACTCGTCTCAAGCTTTTTCCTCATGATCGTGCCGCCGCGCGACGGCACGGCTTTCGGCGAAAACGGCGCGATGCTGTTCGCCGACTGCGGCGTCGTGCCTGATCCTTCGGCGGAGGAGCTGGCCGACATCGCCCTGACTACGGCAGAGAACGCTCGCGCGTTCCTGGAAGCAGAGCCGCGGGTGGCTTTACTTTCGTTTTCCACCAAGGGTTCGGCTGAACACGAGCGGGTTGAGAGAATCCGTGAGGCGCTTGTAATTGCGAAAACCCGAAACCCGGACATGGTCGTCGATGGCGAGCTTCAGGCGGATGCAGCGCTAGTCGCGGCAGTCGGCCTAAACAAGGCGCCCGGCTCCCCCGTCGCGGGCCGCGCGAATGTGCTGATCTTCCCCAACCTTGACGCAGGAAACATCGGTTATAAATTGGTAGAGCGGCTTGCAGGTGCCGTTGCGCTTGGCCCAATTCTTCAAGGCTTGGCGAGGCCCGCGAACGATCTCTCGCGCGGGTGTTCGGCTGAAGATGTGGCCAACGTTGTTGCTATCACGGCCATTCAAGCCATTGCGTGCAAAGCCTCCATTGTAGGCGTCGAGAAAGGCCGCTCGTGACCGGGGCGCGACTTCTGCCTATGCAAATTCTCCAGTTGCGTATTTATGAAGTGCAACTCCCCCTTTTTCGTCCCTAGCAAGCTATCAAATGCTCCCTTCATCGCGTTGGCGTACTCTTCGTTCGCACCGTCGTATGCCTCGCCCGCCGGCTCCACTTTGACGCCACTCTTTACAATTTCTTCGAGCTCGGCAATTCCTTTGCTAAGCCTCTCGCCACGCTCAGTGAATTCGTTGATTTTCTTCTGCCGCTCCAGCACCTCGGGATCTCTATTCTGTTGGGGAGCGCCGCTTTGTTCAGACTCCAATTGCTCGAGCAGTTTCGCCTGCGCCTCGGCCTCATCTTCAGCCCCGCGGGTCCGTAAGCGAGCCGTTCACGTTTAACTCCCTCAGCCACAACTAGACCTGTCTTGTCGAAAGTATTCCTTGCGAATGACCCATTGAGTTTAATGCAAGGAGTTAGACCTCCAGGTGGTCGCTAGGTACACTGCTACTGCGGGCGCTAGGGCGCTGCAACTCACAAAGGGTACGCGCCGGTGTCAATGAAACTTTAGAAGCATACATAGTCCGCGATGGTCGTTCATACAAACGATAGTTGTGAAAAAGGGAGTTGATCGATGTCCCGCTGATGTCGGCACGTTAAGGCGAGCGGCGGACCCTGGAGCGGAAGCCTCCGTCAATTCATCAGCAAGTTTCGTTCGTGAGCGGCAGCGCCCCGGACGCCGCAGTACGAACATTCTTTGAGTGGTCAGAGAGTAGTGTGGTTGGGCTCTCGGGGCAGCGCGGGCAGAGGTGGCCAAATAAGAAGTGATTCTTGACTGGGGAGGCATTTGCGGTAGAATCGCCGAGACTGTCAGAGGCTCGCTTGGGGGTGTGCTCTTGAACCGGTCTATTTCGCGGTCAACAGTGTACTCCCGGGTCCGGCTTCGTAAGGGGCGAAGATGTCTGCCACAACGGTTGCCTCACTCGGCCCATTCTCAGGTCCGCGCCCGGAGCTGGTGTTCGTGAACGGCGCGGAACAGCGCAAAATTGCACTAGACAGTGTGCCTTTCACGATCGGCCGCGATAGCGACAAGGACCTAGTGATTACCGATGCGCGCGTCTCGCGCGATCATGCCGTGATCCAAGCGGAGGGTACCGAGTACGCGATTCTCGATCGGGGCACGAAACAGGGCACGTATGTCAATGGCACCAAAATCGAGCGACACAAACTGAACTACAATGACCGCGTCGAGTTCGGAGTCAAGGGCGGCCCGTACTTTATCTTCAATCCCACCAGTTCGGAGCAACTGCAGTTCCAGAAAGAACTGACAGCGACTTCGCGCGTTTCGATTTTCTCCAAGCTAAGACCTAGTGATATCGAGCAGCTTGCCAAGATTGTTACCCATAAAAAATACGGGGCAGACGCTGCTGTGTTTTTCCAAGGCGATCCGTCGGATTCTCTTTACATGCTACTCACAGGATCGGTGAAGGTCACTGGGGCTTCCGAGGAGGGAGTTGAAAAGATTCTGGACCTGCTTGGTCCGGGGGAGATTTTCGGGGAACTGGCCATGCTCGACGGGTATCCGCGTTCAGCGACCGTCACCACGTGCGAGCCGACCGAGATGGCCTCGATCTCGCGCAAGGATTTCCAAAACTTCGTGGCGGGCCGCCCCGAAATCCTG
>Ga0137396_10002388_pt1 | contig 10267 bp, 10 predicted proteins | sample czc16metaG_FD_108284 | JGI IMG/M metagenome (GOLD analysis project Ga0137396, IMG submission 108284) | Vadose zone soil microbial communities from Angelo Coast Range Reserve, California, USA - czcobulk3.16 metaG | ecosystem: Environmental > Terrestrial > Soil > Vadose zone | place: USA... | reverse complement strand
GACTGCAACGTCGCAGTTGCAGCTATCACGGTGGGGTGCTTGGGCCTGTCGCTTCTAGGGTGCTTGGAGCCTGTCGCCCTCTCTAGAGGCGCAGCCTCCAAGTTATTGTTGCTCGATCGTGTAGCCCTTCGCCTTGAGCATCGAGAGGAGGCCGTCGGGACCGACCAGATGCGCGGCGCCGACGACGACGAGGGCGCGGCCTTTGCGGGAGAAGAGCTCGTCGATCTTCGGGAGCCAGTTGCGGTTGCGCTCGACGAGCAGCCGCTGATACAGCACCGGATCGCTCTTGAGATCCGCGAGCACAATCCGCTCGACCGTCGGCGCATCGCCCGTGGTCCACGCGTCGAGCAGCTTGCTGATGCTCGCTTTCTCGGTCTCCAGCTGTTTCAGCGTTTCCGCCAGCAGGTGATCCTGCTGCTCCATCGTCAACCCTTCGAAGCGGGAGATCTGGTACTCGGCGGTCTCGAGGCCCTGGACCGATTTGCCGTTTTCCTGCGCGCGATCGTAGAAGTGTTTGTCGAGACCGAGACTCGCGTCGAAGCCGGCCTTCTGCATCTCGAGCTGCTCGAGGGTCATCGCGAGCAGCCACGGCTTGAAGCGCTTGAGCATCTCGCCCGCCGGACCGAGATCGGCCAGCGCCTTGTTCACGAGCGCGAGCGTCGCCGGCGAGATCAGTTTCTCGAGCGACTGATCCGAGCCGAGCATGCCCTTCGAAAGGAACGCCATCTGCGCAGTCGGCGCGAGGAGCTCCGCCATGTCGAGCTCCTCGACGAGCAGATCGGAATCCTTGTAGGCGGCGTCGAACGCGGGCGGGAGCGGGTAGTGCGCGGGGGTCAGCATGTGCACCGAGCCCGCGACGTACACGACGCCGCTGCCTTTGCCGGTCACCTTCCACAGGAAACTGCGCGCCGCGGCGTGAGCCGGTGTGAGCAGGGCAATCGCGATCGCGACGACCAGAACAGCGGCGAACTGAGAGCGAAGGACTGAGGACCGAGAATGAAGAAATGAGAACTTCGACCGTCGAACTTCGAGCGTGGAACGTCTGTGGCGCATCTGCTACCTCTGGACCGTGATGGGAGCCTGTCGCTTGCGCAGGAATGCCTCGATCTCTTCTATCGTCCGCGGGACCGACGCCGATAGCCGTCGCAATCCACTTTCTTCGAGCACGAACGAATCCTCGACGCGGACGCCGATGTCCGCATATTTCTTGACAACGGGCTGAATTTTATCGATCAGGGCGTTGTTCTCCGGCGTCCGCGGCAGCTCGTCGAGCGCGCTCGGGCGAATGTAAATCCCCGGTTCGATGACGAACGCCATGCCCGGCGCGAGTGGCGCGCCGCGGTCGCCCACGTCGTGCACGTCGATGCCGATGTAGTGCGACGCACGGTGCGTGTACCACATGCGGTACTGCTCGCCGTTTGCATCCGTTATCAGTCCGAGCTTCAGCAGGCCGGCCTTGATCACCGCGATCGTTGTGTTGTGGATCGCGTCGAGCGACGAGCCGGTCCTGGCCACCTTCATCCCTTCGTCCTGCGCCTGCAGGACAATCTGATAGATGTCGCGCTGCAGCGGCGAAAAGGTGCCGCCGATCGGGTACGTTCGCGTGATGTCGCCCGAGGCGTACTGGTAGTTGCACGCGGCATCGACCAGCAACAGCTCGCCCGCCTGCATCTGCCGCTCGCCGCCCTGGTAGTGCAGGATGGTCGCGTTCGGCCCGCTGCCGACGATCGACGGGTAGCTCCACGACGAGGCGCCACGAGAACGATGCACCGCTTCGATGGCAGCCGTCACCTCGTACTCGTACGCGCCGGGGCGGGCGGCGCGCATGCCGGCCATCTGCGCCTCGCTCGCGATCTCCAGACTCTTGATCAGGAGCCTGCGCTCGTACGCCGTCTTGATCATGCGCTGCGTCGTCAGGATCGGCGTCGCATCGGTCACTTGGAATCCGACGAAGCGCTCACGGATTTTGCGCGCGAACTCGAGCGGCGCGGTGAGCGGACTGTTGAGGCCGCGGCCGGTCTCGAGCGCCAGCGCGACGCGTCCGCGCCCCGCGGCGAGTGCGTCGAAAAATCGCGCCGCCTGTTTCTCGTCCACCGGATCGACGCCGCGTCGCTCCAGCATCGCGGTGACGAACGATTCGAACTGGCTCGTCGCGAACACCGTGTCGATGCCGGTCCGCTCGGTTGCTTCCTCGTGCGTCAGCCGGCGGCCGGTCCAGTGCTCGCGCACCGGGTTGCGATCCCTGACGAACAGGACTTCACGCCGCGACTCGTTGCCGGGCATCAGCACGAGGAGGGTCTCCTCTTGCGTGAGACCGGTGAGGTAATAGAGGTTGCTGTCCTGGCGGTACTCGTAATCGATGTCGAGCGAGTAGCGCGCGGCGGGTGCGCTCCAGAGAATCGCGATGGCGTCCCGCCCGAGCTTCTCCATCACGCGCGCGCGACGCGCCTTCAAGTCGTCGCTGAGCTCGCTCGCGCGGGCCGCAGCCGCGATCAGCAGCGCGACGCCAACGAGAATGGCCAGTCGGGTTTTTCGAGAACGCATGTCTGACTTTCTTTACTTTGCGGCGGGGCCCCACCCCCGCCGCCTGCCACCTCGCGCCCGCGGCGCTACGCGCTGGTCACACGCCGTTTGCTGCTGGGGGAGCGGCTCTCACGGCAGACGGCCCTCAGCTCTTCGGCTCGATCATATTCCCCGGATTCATTCGATTATCGGGATCGAGCGCGCGCTTGATCGTGCGCATCGTCTCGAGCGCGAGCCCGTGCTCGGCTTCGAGATACTTCATCTTGCCGAGGCCCACGCAGTGCTCGCCGCTGCAGGTGCCGCCCATCGCGAGCGCGCGCATCACCATCCGTTCATTGAGCACGCGTGCTTCGTCGAGCTCGCGTGCGTTCTCCGGATCGAGCACGTAGAGGAGATGGAAGTTGCCGTCGCCGGCGTGGCCGACGAGGCAGATCGGGAACGACGCGCCGGCATGGTCCTTCTTCGTGTCGAGGACGCAGTCGGCGAGCCGGGAAATCGGCACGCAGACGTCGGTCGTCCACGCGCGTGCGCCGGGCCGCAAGGCCAGCGCCGCGTACAGCGCATCGTGCCGTGCCTGCCACAACCGCTCGCGATCCTCGAGCTTCGTCGCGAACTCGAACCCGCGCCCGCCGCGTTCGGCCGCGATCGCCTGCACCGCTTCCGCCTGATCGGCGACGTGGCGCGCGCTGTCGCTGTGGAATTCGAAAAACAGCGTCGGCGCCGCCGCGTATGACGTCTTCGAATAGCGGTTCACCGCGTCCATCTGCACTTCGTCGAGCAACTCCATGCGTGCGACCGGAATGCCGAGCTGAATGGTCGCGATGACGGTTTCCACCGCGCCCTGAATCGAGTCGAATGCACAGACCGCCGCCGAGACGGCTTCGGGCAGCGGATGCAGCCGAAGGGTGAGCTCGGTGATCACGCCAAGCGTGCCCTCCGATCCGACGAACAGCCGCGTGAGGTCGTAGCCGGCAGACGACTTGCGCGCGCGCGATCCGGTGCGGATGACCGTCCCGTCGGCGAGCACGACGGTGAGGCCGAGCACGTTCTCGCGCATCGTGCCGTAGCGCACCGCCGTCGTCCCTGACGCGCGCGTCGCCGCCATGCCGCCAATCGTCGCGTCCGCGCCGGGATCGACCGGGAACGTGAGCCCGGTATTGTGCAGCGCTTTGTTCAACTGCTTCCGCGTGACGCCAGCCTCGACGGTCACATCGAGATCGTCGGAGCTGACGCGCAAGACCTTGTTCATTTCACGCAGATCGATCGTGATGCCGCCGTACACCGCGTGGACGTGTCCTTCGAGCGACGTGCCCGCGCCGAACGCGACGACCGGTACCTGATGTCGCGCGCTGGTCTTCACGATGTCCGCGACTTCGCCGGTCGTATGCGGAAAACAGACGATGTCAGGGGCGGCCGGCGCGTGGTACGACTCGCCGCGGCTGTGATGCTCACGGACGCTCGCGCTGTCGTTCGCGCGTGCTCCGAGCAAACGCTTGAGCTCGGCGACAGCGGCGGCGCGGACCGATTCAATCTGCGATGACGTCTCTGTGGCCACGCGCGTCAAGTGTACGGTGGGCGGGCTATGATCACCAACAATGCCCCCCTCACGTCGGGAGTTTCTCCAGGTGCTTGGCGCCGCGGGCGTCGGTGTGTGGGCCGCACCCGCGGTGGCGGCCGCTACGCCGCAGGCCGCACGCGCGCGCCTGCTCCACGATCGGTTCCCCGATTTGCGGCGTCACTTCGTCTTCGAGTACTACCCGTGGTACGAGACCGCGCCGTATCGGCACTGGGACCAGGCCAGCCGGCATCCGCCCATCGACCTCGCGTCGAACTACATGCCGCGGCTCGGCGCGTACGATTCGGCGGAGACGCGCGTGCTCGAACAGCATGCGCGGTGGATCGCCGACATCGGCGTCGGCGCCATCAATGTGAGCTGGTGGGGACCCGGCAACGTCACCGATCGCATCATTCCCGTCCTGATGGACGTCATGGCGGCGCACGACATCCACGTCGCATTTCATCTCGAACCGTATACCAGCCGCCACGCCGCCAATTACGCGCGCGACATCGAGTACTTACTGAAGGAGTACGGCGATCGCCGGCACTGGGATTGTTTCCTGCTGCTGCAGCACGCGGACGGGACGGTCGGTCCCGTGTTCAAGTCGTTCCGCACGATTCTGCCGGAGAGCTCCACCGACTGCCACGGCGTCCGCTCCGACGTGACCGACTACGCGCCGGACGTGTCCTGGCGCCAGCAGACCGACCGCGTCCGCGAACTGTTCCGCCGTGACTTCGATCGCCTCACGCTGCTCGCCGATTCATTGAACTTCGAGCGCACGCGCGCCTGCGGCTTCGACGGCATCGCGATTTACGACAACTACGTCAAACCCGACGCGTGGCAGGGTCATGCCAACAGCTGCACGTCTCGCGACCTGGTGTTTTCGTTCAACATCAACCCTGGCTTCGACTGCATCGTCGAGCGCCAGGTGGACCCGAACTCGTGTTATCAGCCGGCCCCGTTCGAGCCGGGCGCGTTGACGTACGATTGGTCGCAGCCGGCCGATCGCGAGCGGGCGGCGCGCGCGAGCCTGTCGCGCATCAACGAGGCGTTCCACACGACGATGACGCTGCAGACGGCGGCGAATCTCGCGAATGTGGCGCACGGATTTTTTCTCACCTACATCAACTCGTTCAACGAGTGGCACGAGGGCCATCAGTTCGAGCCGATGAAAGATGCGGCGTCGCTCTCGTCCGACGAGCGCGCCGTCGGCTACCACAATCCCGTTGACGGTGCGTATCGCTTGAGGCGATTGGGCGAGCTACTCGCCGACATCGATCTCTGACGGCGCGTCTTCCATCGCGGTCGCGACCGGCGCTCTGATCGGCAGCCGCACGCGAAACGTCGCGCCGCGGCCGACGCCCTCGCTTTCGGCCGACACCGTACCGCCATGCAACTCCACGAGGTGGCGGACAATCGCAAGTCCAAGGCCGAGCCCGCCGTGCCGGCGGCGCGACCCGCCCTCGGCTTGCCGGAACCGTTCGAACACGTGCGGGAGGAAGTCCGTGCGGATTTCGCCCGCTCAATCGTGGTAGCAGAGCGCGCGCTCGCGCCGGACGTACCGGCCGCCGGCGATGGGTTCGAAAACGTGACAGGAGGTCATCTCGCCGCCGTACACATGGAGCGTGATCGACGGCTCGTCGATCGCGTTGGCGAGCACGTGATACTCGAACGGTGGAATCAAACAGCCGGCCGATCCCACTGACGCATGCACGCAGCCTTTGGCTTCGAAGCGGTACGCGTCGTCCGCTTCTTCCACCAGATCGAACTGCGTCACGTCCATGCGTCCTTCGACGACACCCTCGACGCACCAGATGCCGGCGTGATCGTGCAGCGGCGTCTGCTGGCCGGCACCCCATGTCATGACCACGGCGGTGTAGTCGAGGCCGTCGTTGCGATGAAGCAATCGCCGCGCGTAGCCTTCCGGCCGCACGCGATGAAACCGTTCGGGTAGCGTGACACATCGCGTGCGAATGGCGTCCTCGAGCTCGCGCTTGATCCGGTGAGTGATCGCGTCCGGATCGCGCAGCTGAACCGCATGGTCGATCCGCGCGATGAGCCGGGCAAGACCGTCGGTCACGTTCTCAGTATATCGACAGCGCATTCGCGCCGCGCTCGCGTTGCCTACCAGAACTCTTCGAAGGTGCGCTGCATGCGGTGGAGGAACGCGCTGTTGAAGTCGGCGCCCTCGCCGAGATCGCGCAGCAGATTGGCGACCGCGACGCCGCCCGCTTCGTCGAGCATGCGCCGGACGGCGATGGCGCTCGTCGCGTAGGCGACCTGCGCTTGATCGCCCGTGAAGCGTCCGAATCCGGATTGCAGCGCGCGCAGCGGCGCGGCGCCTCCCGCCTCGCGAATCTGCTTCTGCGCCCATTCGAGGTCGCCGGTCTCGAGTGCCGTCGCGAGCCCTTCGTTGAGCCACGTCGGCACATTTCGCGACGCGAGCGTGCGGATGAGCGCGTGCGTGAACTCGTGCGCGAGCACGCGATCGAGCTCCGTTGACTGGTCGAGCGCGCCGCGCATCGGCACGCGGATCGTCCCGTCGTACGCGCCGGCGGCCCAGGACGGCGACCTCGTGATGTCGCGAAACTGCTCGCTCGTGTACAGGACGACTGGAATCGGATCGCTCGGATACACGCCGAGCAGCGGCCCGATGCGCCAGTACGCGCGATCCCGCGACTCGAGCGCCTGCGCGGCCAGCTCCGCTTCGGCCGGACCTTCGAACGAGACGGTGAAGTGCGATCCAATCGCGCGCTGCATGCGATCGTGCAGGTCGGCCTCACGGCGCCAGCGTTCGAGCGTCGCCTGCGGGTCGCGATCCTCCGGCGATTCTGCCGTCAGCGTTTCGTACGTGCGGATCGCCTCGGAGAGATCGCCCAGGCGATACAGAACCTGGCCGAGCAGCGCGCGCGCGCGCGTGAGCTTCGGATCGAGCGCGAGCGCGCGCTCGAATTCGTCCTTCGCGTCCTCGTCGCGCCGCTCGAGCGTGGCCGCCATGCCGGCGCCGAGATGGAGCCGCGGGTTCTTCGGATCGGCGGCGAGCGCCTCGCGGAACGCTTTGGCGGCGGCGGCGCCCTGGCCGGCGGTAATCGCGTCCCAGCCCGTACGTTCGAGCAGCGCCCCGCGCGGATCGATCTGCGCGCGTGCGGGCGCCGCGGCGATCAGCGTCACGATCGCCAGTGCCACCAGTCTCGGCATCTGCAATATTCTAGGCCGATGAACCCGAAGCGGGTGTATTCCAGCCTGTGTGTCCTCGGCGCCGTGCTGCCGCTCTACCAATTCCTGCCGTTTCTTCGCGATCACGGACTGGACATCCGGCTGTTCGTCGATCAATTGTTCGCCACGCCGGTCAGCGGATTCTTCGGCATGGACGTCATCGTCTCGTCGGTGGTCTTGTGGGTGTTCGTCTTCGTCGAAGGGCGGCGCGCCGGCGTGAAGCACCTCTGGGCACCGATCGTGGCGAACCTGGCCGTGGGCGTGTCGATGGGTTTGCCGCTGTTTCTCTACATGCGTGAAGCGCGGCTGGCGGACGCACATGCCAAGAAAGACATATGGCCGACATCATCCCAGGCAGGATGACCGCCGACGTCGACGGCGGCAGCCGCGGCGACGTCGCGATCTGGCACGAATCCTTTCAGGTGCGCGGCGGTCTCATCGGCGTACACGCTGAAAGGCGAACCCGCGTCATCGCGACTATTGTTTCCTCACGCGCTGATGCTATTCTTACGCGCCAGCCCTCATCCTTATTCATGCCGTCGCCTGCCTCTGTTCCGATCGCTGAAGGCGTGATCGACGTGCTCAAGAATGTGAGCCGCCGGCCGATTGATCCGGTGCTGACCAGCGATCTCGTGGCCGACCTCGGGTTCGATTCGCTGCAAGTCCTCGAAGTCATCGCGGAGCTCGAGGATCGCTTCGATATTTCGATCCCGCTCAACGACGTCCCGTCGACGCGTACTGTCGCGCAGGTCGTCGATCAGGTCGCCCGGCTCGTCGAGGAGCGATCGAACAGTTGATGGCCAATCTGCGGACGTTGCCAGACGCGCTCGCCGAGGCGGCGCGCGCCGATGCCGGCTATTGGTTCTTGTCGGGCGGCGCCGAGACCTTCCGATCGTATGCGGACGTCCGCGAGGCGTCGTGCCGTGTCGCGCGATCGCTCGTCGACGTCGGACTCAGGCGCGGCGATCTCGTGGCGATCGTGCTCTCCGACGCCGAACAGTTTTTGACCACGCTCTTCGGCGCGTCGATGGCGGGGCTGGTACCCGCGTCGCTGTACGCGCCGGCGACCACGAGCGATCTCGCACGGTACCTCGATCTCACGACCGGCGTTCTGCGTGCGTCGGACGCGAAGGCGGTCGTGACGACGGCCGGGCTCGTGCCGGCCTTCGAAGGCGTGCGCGGCCACTGTCCTGCGCTGGCGCTCGTGCTCGCGCGCGAGGCCCTCGTCGCGCCCGCAATCGAGCCGGACATTCGTCCCACGCTCGACGACATCGCGTTCGTCCAGTTCACGTCGGGGTCGACGTCGGTCCCAAAAGGCGTCGCGCTCTCGCACCGCAATCTGTCCGCCAACGTCGACGCCATCAACGGTCCCGCAGGATTGATGACCACGTCGGCCGACGTCGCGGTCAGCTGGCTGCCGCTCAATCACGACATGGGTTTGGTCGGCATGGCGCTCGGTCCGCTGTATTCGGCGCGGCCTGGTGTGCTGCTGCCGGCGCCGGCGTTCGTCAAGCGTCCCGCCGAGTGGCTGCCCGCGATCCCCCGGTTCCGCGGCTCGGTCAGTTTCGCGCCCAACTTCGCGTACGATCTCTGCGTCCGCCGCGTGAAGGATCGCGATCTGGACGGGCTGGATCTGTCGTCGTGGCGCGTCGCCGGCTGTGGCGCCGAGCCGATCCATCCGGCCACGCTCGCCGCGTTTGCCGACAAGTTCGCGGCCGTCGGATTCCGCGCGACGAGCTTTTTTCCGAGCTACGGCCTCGCCGAGCACGTGCTGGCGGCGACCTTCCCGCCGCGCGGGCGCCAGCTGCGGACCGAGCAGGTGTCAACCGGGGCGTTGACCGACCGGCGTGTGGCCCTGCCTGCCGACGATGACAATACGGTGACATTCGTGAGCTGCGGATCCGCGCTGCCGGATCACCGTGTGCGGATCGCTGGCGAGGACGGGTGCGCGCTGCCGGAGCGGCATGTCGGAGAGATTCTGCTGGCCGGTCCGTCGGTGATGGTGGGGTACTATAAGCAGCACGAACTGACGGCACAGGCGATCCGCGGACGCTGGCTGCACACTGGGGACCTCGGATATCTGTCGGACGGCGAGCTCTTCGTCTGCGGCCGTGCCAAGGACATCATCATCGTCAACGGCCGGAAGTATCACCCGCAGGATCTCGAGTGGGCGGTCGACGATCTGCCCGGCGTGCGCCGCGGCCGGGCGGTCGCCTTCGGCATCGTCGAGCACGGGCGCGCCGATCGGGTGGTGATCATCGCCGAGCCGAGCGGCACCTCGTCGGCCGATGCGATTGTCGATGCGGTCCGCCGGCGCATCAGCGATCTCTTCGGTCTCTACGTCAACGATGTCGCGCTCGTGCCGAGCGGGACGGTGGGACGGACGACGAGCGGCAAAGTCCAACGTGCGGCGACGAGAGAGCGGTACGAACGTGGAGAGCTGCTAGGCGTCTAGATCAGGCGGACGGGCCGTCGAATCGCTGACCAAGCGCACGGTCGCCGCGAGTCAGTGCCGCGAGCGTGGGCGAGCGGTGGTAGCCGTGTGGGGATCGGGCCCCAGCGCACGTGAAAAGCGCCTGCGGCCACGCCGAGCCGAGGAAATGGAAATCCGAGGCGAGGCGTCAGCGTTAGGTCGCGCCGGGGGGCCCCGGCGCCAGTAGAAAAAAGATGGATCTGCTCGACAAACTTCGGGGGATCGAAAAGCGACTCGCTACGATCGCCGACGGCCAGCCCGTGCCCGGCCAGACGGTCATCGAGCGCGTGATCGGTCCGTGCGAGGTCGTCGTGCAGGGACGGCCGACGCTGATGTTCGGGTCGAACAACTATCTCGGCCTGACGCTGCATCCCGAGGTGGTCGACGCGGCGCGCCGCGCGGTGGTCGAGTACGGCACGGGCACCACCGGATCGCGGACCGCCAACGGCACGCTGGCGATGCACGAGGGTCTCGAGCGCGAGTTCGCCGACTGGTTC
>Ga0137396_10002387_pt1 | contig 10268 bp, 8 predicted proteins | sample czc16metaG_FD_108284 | JGI IMG/M metagenome (GOLD analysis project Ga0137396, IMG submission 108284) | Vadose zone soil microbial communities from Angelo Coast Range Reserve, California, USA - czcobulk3.16 metaG | ecosystem: Environmental > Terrestrial > Soil > Vadose zone | place: USA... | reverse complement strand
GTGCTGCTGACATTCAGATAGCGAAGGACTATCTTGTCGCTGCTGGATTGACCATCAACGCAAACGGACGGGTTAACTGGTCGGGTAACTCTGCGGACCAGATAATCTTCCTCATAAGAACTGGTGACAACAAGAGGCTCAGCATGGGCACCATTCTCGCCAACACTCTCGACAGTCTGTTCACAAACAATGGCCTTCCAGTAGTCCATCGAATTCTAGGCGACATCAGGGTACTGGGCAGGTTCCGCCAGACTGTTCCTCTCGACGACTGGAACATTTACACTGGCAAGTGGGGCCTGAGCCTTGATGCGACACATCTAGAGCCGCTGTACGATTCTCTGGGCGCTAGCAATGTCTGCGGCGGAAACCAGGCTCTCTCCGTGCTGAACTATGGTATCTATTGCAACCAGGCTTTCAACGATCACGTGAGAAATGCTCAGCTAAAGTCGCGATCTCCCTTCGCGTTCAACACCGAATCACAATTCGCAGTTAACATTGCAGGGAATGACGTTATGACCATACCCGTCTTCACCGATTCCGCGCCAACATTAGCTCACAATGGATGGGACGGTATAGTCGACGTTAAGGGCAGTGGGATAACCAACCACAATGTAGGAGTGTTCAACTGGTTCAACATGCGCCAGAAGCCAGGCTACTGCAACACGCCACCCAATTGCACCGTTCTAGGTCCCCCCGGAGGCGGCGACCCCAACCTGCTCAGAGCAGGGTTCAGAGAAGGGACTGAGAAGCTCAACATATTCTACGCTTCAACCCAGTCGGAGGCCTACATTATCCGGGCGATCTATGACACACCGGGAGCAAACAATCCGAGATCGTTAACCAATCCGTTCTTTGACCCATACCTAACATCCGTAACTCAGGTTACGCCTCCTGTGTTCTGCGCCTTCCCAGCTTGTCCGTTTGACCAAACCACGCTAGATTTCTACTTCCGAAACGACCTTGTGACCCATGAGGGCTTCCAGGTTACTGCGGACGACTTCGTCAAGAGCTGCTTGGCCTACAGAGACGTGCCTGCCGGAGGGCTCGGCCTTGCTGCTGCCTGTGAATCCCTGGTCGATTACGCAATACCCGTTCCAGGCACAGGAGGCACAGGAGCAGCAAACTCTGCTCGAATGATTTTCCGGGGACAATCGTTTCTACACACGTTGAACATGATGGTCCTGCCCATACTACCAATCTCACTTTATGACACCGCGCCCGCCAACAGCGGCTTCTACTGCGACAAGGATCCAGCAACCGGACTCCCCTTGATCCCCCTCACGGGTTGCTTGCGTGGTAACACGGGTGGTGACGGCTTCATATGCGGAACACTCAATGTGGGAAGCTGTACTGGACGAGCTGCGGACCCTGTAACTGATCCAAACTACGACCCCATGATCGCCGGTACTTTGATCGGTCATGGACCATTCATGTGCCTTGACCTAGACACAGGCGCACCCGGAGGATCCTGCAGCCAGACAGCAGCAGGAGCCAAGGGCGGACAGTCGATCGGTCCAGGCGGCAGACTCCTTCTGACTCGCAACGACAACTACTATCTAGGTACTCCAAACGTGGCCGGCGTGATAACAACCGGGTCGCCCCTTTGGAAGTTCAGTGTGGCAGACTCAGTCTGCCCACCTACAAATCCAGCTTATAGGGACTGGAGAATAACAACCGCAGACCTGTCATGCGTGGTTACCCCTGGGCATTCCGCCGCGATCCAGCAGCTGGTAGTCGCAAGCCTTGACCTCAATCTCGGAGCCCCAACCTTCGGCGCATCCGGCAAGGTAGATGCACTGGGCAACCCCGCCCCGCTTAACGACATCGACACGACAGACAACGGTAACACCCTATTCCAACTCAACCCATAGGAACTAGCGACCGCAAATATCCCCGGTTTTTTTTCATTGACTCTTTTCGACCGACTGGAGCGCCACTGATTGTTTAAGGGCGAATTCTCGGGGCTTCGTCTTGATTCAGAAAGAACGAATCGTGCTGCGAGCGGACACTTCTTAGCGGGTTTTTCTCGTGCTGATGTAGAGGACCCCCATGGAGAGGGCTGCGAAGACCACAGCCAAGAACCATACTTTCAGATAGATTATTCCCAGATAGAATCCGAGAGCAAGCAGGAAGCCCAGGGAGAGGGCAGGTATTGATCTCTTGAGGCTAATGTCCCAAGACTGAAAGTTCCTGGCCAGTCCCAGTCTTGACAATAGAAGATAGATGAAGAGGAATGAGCCCCCAAGAGTCGCCCAGAAAGCGAAGCCTCCAAAGACAATTCCCGTGAGAACAAGGAGTACTGGATAAGCGAAAGCCAAGCCTACTAGGAACATCTTCCCCATAGACCTGACCGGTTGAACGATCATTCGTTCTACCCGGCTCATTCTTCGAAGGGACTGGAGCCTTGAAACGTCAACCTGCCAATACCTCTTCTTCCTAGGAGCGTCTTTCCCAGGCACTACGGGTCCTCATCACAATCCGACCTGTCGCCTAGTTCAACCTATCCACTGGAGATTGTCCGAACTCTGGGGACATGCTCAGGACGTGTCCATTACGCATGGATAATGAACAGAGACCAAGCATGGAGTCCACTGTTCCTTCAAAGGTTTGTCAACGCTAACGATGATATCCACTTTCAGTATTAAGAGTGTGAGTATTCAGAGACCTCTTTGACCAATCTTCGAGTCCTCAATCCTAAGGGAGATCATGAGCGACGGCGCGATCTGCAAGTCATGCTTTCAAGAAATCTCAGAGGGCGAGCCTTGGCACTACCAATACGATAAGAGGGCGGGATTGTTCGGGCCAATCCACGACAAATGCCCTCCTAAGAAGCCGCCATCGTAACTGATTCAACTTTGCAATTGAGAAGGCAACGAAGAGATCCAGCCGCCAAGGAGACTGTCGGGATGCGATCTAATTAGCGGCAGATTCCGCGGTATCCTCGGCTTTCTCGACCTTCTTCCGGCTAATGGTCAGGCCGCTCAGTCGGACCATCCATCCCAGACTGAATCCTACGCTGAAGACTGCGGCGCATAGAAGAAAAAGGGTGGTTAAAGAAATGTCTGGCATTTTTCGCTCATTAGGACCAGCTTATGGTGAATGAGCCCATGGACCCCGTAGGGGGAGCGTTAGTGTACTCTACGCAATAGTCCCAGGAACCAGCAGCCTTGAAGGGAAATGCAGTAGGGGGGTTAGTCGGGATTACATAGGCGTTAGCAGCGGGGGTGAAGCTTTGAGCGATGAAGTTGCAAGTGGCCCCCGGTGCGGCGACCAAGTCATGACCGTTCTGACCATCTGCAGCGTTGGCTGCAGGTGCCGGAATGATGCAGAAGGCACCCGGTACGAATGCCCCAGCCGAGTAAGGTGGGCTGGAAGTTGGTGTCAGTCCGAAGCAACCGGAATATCCTGATGGGAAGCCGTAGGAGGGCGTCATAGTTGTAGGTGCTTGAACATCGAATGCTGGAGCATTTGTCCCGAATTCTATAGCACTGCAGTCAAAAATAACAGCCCCGCTGGAGCCTGGGAGAACTCCCGGCGTGTTCGGAGTCAGCTCCCTGCACCGGGGCGTTACACCTTTGATTGGTACTCCTGAGTTGGATTGTTGAAAGATGGGCAACGCAACGGCGGTAGCTACCGAAATGGATACCATAAGAAGAACCAAGGGTGGGATGTACTTCTTTCCAATTTTCATATCTATCTTTCACCTCCTTCTGATAACGTTTGGCAGTCGCCTTGCAATTTGCTGAGGAACATGTTGCAAGAGGCCGATTGGCGAATCATCCCGATTGAAATTTAACACTATGGATATCTCGACCTAAGTTAGCGGACGGGGCTCGATTGGCGATAGAGGTCTACCCAGTCCAATGGTCCATTACTTTCGCATGAGAAGATTGAGTTTCGCATGAACCCTGTTCGCTGACCTCTGCAACCAATCTTCAAGTCTCCAACCTCCGTTAGATCATGGGCAGCGGCACGATCTGCAAATCATGCTTCAAAGAGATACCAGAAGGGGAACCGTGGCATTACAGATACAATAGAAAGGCTGGCTTGTTCGAACCTGTCCATGACAAGTGCGTTCCCCCAGAGAAGTAGAAAACCGCTAAGTATCGTGTCATCTCACCAGATTCGCCAGGATTGCCAGTCAAGAAAGACCAAGTTGGCCAGAAGATCAGTTTTCCTGGTTTCAACTACGCTCCCGCAACCGAGCAGGGAGTCGTCCTTCTCTTTGGGATGGTTTGTTATTCCCTCAAGTTCGCCATAGAAACAGTCCGACAGGGATTCCCAGACGCGATTGTCATTGACTATAGAGATGACCCGGACAGAGGGTTTAGGAAGAGAGTGGAGTTTGAGTTTCGTAGCTCGAAATTTCACAAACAACATCACCCTATAGACGGAGCGGACATCATAGTCTGTTGGAAGCATGACTGGGAAAGTTGTCCTAAAGAGATCGAAGTCATAGAACTGAGCAAGGAAATCCATGCTTTCGAGGGTGGGACGGGGCAGGTCAGAGAAGAGGAGCCACCAAAAACAGTTCCAGAACCTAAGAAGAAACCTGACTACGCGAAGTCCTGGGAAGCCAGGGTCAAATGGGCTTCGCAACATTCGAGAGACTTGGCTCTACATCTGATTGACAGATTGAAGGCCGAGCTACCGAATACGGTTCAAAGACCTTCGTTCAAGTGGTACGCATTCTATACGCAGGTACCAATGACGGACAAGAATAGGTGTGCAGTCGTAATGATGGGCAAGAATGTAGTTAGGCTCGCTTTCAGGATCAACCCTGACACCTTCAAACCAGATTCTCTCAGCACCGAAGTGAAGGGTTGGTTCTTCCCGCAGGGCACGGAAAGAAGAGTCCCCGTCACTACCAAGAACTTTGAGGATGTTGTGAAGATCGCCAGGTCTGCTTACGAAGGTTTGGTTTCAGTAGAACCGAAGAGAGAACCAGAGAAACAAGTTTTGAGGTTGGTAAGGGCTGACCTCATAAGTGACACTGCCGCCCGCATATCATTAGAGAATTTAGGTACGAACTACGTCTTACTGAACAGGTATGCCATAGGTTCATTGGGCCAGCACATATTCGCACCCTCGAAGCTCATAGAGCCTGGAAAGCTGGGTGACATCACAATATTGGCGGATCCAGGTAGCAAATTCGAGAAGGGCAAATAGTATGATATTCGAGTGTGGTCAGAAAGGGACAAATTCATCTTTCCAGTCGAGTTCTGAGTTGTCCGAGCCTACAAAGTCTAAAGACGAGAAACCAACTACTCCTGGCATTATTACTACTGCTATTACAATCGCAGGCTTTGCCTTTCTCTATCTGAGTCAGGCACAATCACTGCCAACGACAGAGCGAGTTCTCTTTGGCGGAATAGTTGCGCTCGCCATCCTGCTGTTCTTGTATTGGGTATGGTATCAGCCAATTGCCCGCTACTGGACTCAGAGAAGCTCAAACCAAAGAGAAGACAGAATCTCCCGTGAGAACTTGGCATCCTTCCAATCCTATGTTAACGGATTGAAGAGGAACTGTCAAGTCCAGCGGTCGGATTCCCTCGTGTATCCTCTCCAGAACATGCGGAGCCAATCCAACGCCCTTCCCGATCTGAACCCGTGGGTCTACTATGTAGACAACCTGTGTTCTCAGCTTTTTGGATTGTTCGACCGAATACAGGTTAATCGCCAGACGTTTGTATGGGCAGTTGATTCCTTCACCATGCTCCTGCGGCTGTATGGTGACAACGTCAACCACTTTGTCAATCAGGCACGCTCCCTTTCTGAACAGACCCCTAACTCGATACAGAAACACTTCAAAGAGGAATACAACACGATTAGACTGACCTACGTTCGCTTACTGGATGATTATGACGATCTTGTGGAAGAATTGAACAAGCAGTTCAGAACGACCATACGAACCTATCCCGGCCTCGGTGGCACTGTAGCTCCAACAACAGAAACCGCTTTTCACGGCGTCTACGTAGAGAAACCGAAGGAACTCTCAGTCTGACTTAGCTTGAGCCAGAGCGATTAGAATGCTCTTTCTTGGTGCAGGGGCGTCAAAGGCGTTTGGAATACCGACAATGGCAGAGTTCACGGAAGCCGTCTTAACGGGAATCGAATCGCTTCCACCAGATGATCCAACGGGTAAGATTCTCGAAGATTATGCCTCGAAAATCCGAGAGATTCAAGACAAAGCCAAGAGTTGGGGGTTCAATCCTGACATAGAGGCAATCCTGTCGATTCTTCAGGGCAGAGCCGATCCGAAGAAGGCTTTGAATGACCTCGGGCCCTCGCTTACAGTTTTTGCTCAAGAATACCGAAACATGGCCCCTGACTCGTTGGCGTCCGTTGCAGTGGCGGAAATCGAGCAGATAATCTACAAGAGGGGTAGCCAACTCGACATCAATAGGGCGGTTGAGCTATACGGAGAATTATGGGATTACGTGAGCGGCAATCTGATTTTCTCAATTCCGGGCGGCTCGGAGCACTTAGGGCAATCGGCACTCCAGCGGATTTTCACGACAAATTATGATCGCTCTGTGGAAACCTTTCTTGTGAGACGTGGGATCAGCTTCAATGACGGGTTTCAAATGGACGGAGTCGGAGATAACATCTTCACCGGAAACTGGATTGGTGGAACCAATCTCTTCAAGCTACATGGCTCCATCAATTACTGGCAGAGAGACGATGGCAAGACCGTTCGGTCAGACGCTCCGCTGGGAACAGTGGACGCCTATGGCCGAGAAATCAAAGGTAGAATGATGATCTATCCCACTGGGGAGAAATACTCTTCTCGTTCACCTTTCTATGAGTATCTGGGTCAACTTAGACAAGCCCTCTTTGCAGAACGGGTCTGCATAGTGATAGGCTATTCGTTTCGAGATGTGCCAATTAACAACGCTTTCGTGGATGGCGTTCAGAAGAATCGTAGGATCAGGATAGTCGTTTTGGGGCCTTCTGCCGACAAAGTGGTAGGTAGGTTGGACAACGCTATCAGGGGTAACATAATGGCCGTGAAATCATCATTTTGGAACGAGAGGGAGCCTGGCACCTCAGAACATAGTTGATTCACTCAAGTCTTGGCGGCCTGCCCTGATGGCTTGATACTCGCGGTTGGCTCTGTACCAAGCCCTACTGTATGTCCTATTGTTTGTAGGCATTCTTTCTGGTACCTCTGCTACTAATCGAGTAGAGGGCTACCTACCTTACTTATGGAATTCTGGTTTCACTGTAACTTTGTCGGGTGCATGGCAACTACTTTCTTGAAACGGTGTAAAGGTTGTGGGTCCAAGTTTTGCTGGCAGCACTTGGACGAGCATAGACGGAATTGCTGGATGAAGTAACAGTACCCTATTTTCTCTTAGTGGTCTGTCAGTGAATGCTTTGCAACCCAGCCCGACCCCCAACAATCCAGACGGTTGCAAATGTCACTGTGGTTGTAAGAGGCTTGGAGCCGAGGTCAAAGGTCTCTACGGTAAGACGTGGCGACTTGCTCTGTGTAAAAGATGCTCAGAACAGCATGAACCACGGAAGCTCCGCTGAAGTTTCGCGTCACTCTATCACTTAATCGAGGTCACACGGTCTGGCTGTCCTTCATGCCTTCAACAGAAAAGGACCCCTCGTTTTTCGCCCGTTTGCTATCGGTATGGTGCTGGACGTGCGGAAAGGTCACGAACCATGAGATTACTTGCCGTTGGGGCGGAAGGTGCTTCATGTGCAGGGAATGCGCGAATATTGTGGTGGAGAAGCTCTAACTCTGATTGGCCTAACATCGTCGGATAACCACGGGCCGAATACATCAAGGGGTCTCGGCCGACGCCCTCTCCGCCATCGCTGACTCGAAAACCTTCTTCAGACAACCTAAAATGTTAACTATCGTCAAATCGCAAGACAAACGGTGCCAGCGGAAGGGGAAAAACATACGGTTACGTTTACCACGCGGTCTTTACTTCGAACCGCCTCGTTCTTGTCAGGTCTCATTTCAGTTGCGATGGGGCTCTATGTACTACAAGATGTTCAACTTGTAGCGACATCGACATCGCCTCTATCCTCAAGTAATCCGTACACAAACTATGTCTTCGTTCTCTCTGCCATGTTCGAGGCAGTGATAGTAGGCGTCTTCGCTGTTATCCTCGCGATCCTTGGTCGATAAACTTCTCTGGTCACAGATGCCATAGTTTTCGCTCAACTCTTCTTGAAATAAGGAAGCCATTCGCTTCGACTCCTCTGCTTCGAAACGGGCAAAGAGTGTGAATATCGTGGCGGAAAGGCTGTAGGTTAGAGGTTAGCCCCACAAGTGAGACATCTTAGAGTTCCTTGCGGGTAGCGAGCACCACAACTCCGGCATTGGATTAGAACAACCTCTCGGGTAATCACCTCTCTCTCCTTTGTGACCGTTTGGGCGGACTGACTGAACGAGGGCGCTCGTGACTTCGCTTCCATCGCAATTTGCTTTACCCTCGCGGGTTCCTTCACTCGAACTAACGAAAGATTTCTCCGGTCAGTAGAATGAAAATAGACATTGCCAACACCGCGGATTCTGTTCACGGCGCTCTGGGAGAAGTCCACGCCCGAGAGATACTGTAGAGGGAGTTCCCAGTTCTTTTTCGAGACTGTTCCTTGCTCGCGAACCACCCTTTGGTTCGTAATGTAATAGTGGGCATTCCGTAGAGAAACGAAGCTCATGATAGTAAACACCAATGTTACGAGAAACAGGAAAAATGAGAGGGCTGCAAGCAATGCTCCCAATATCCCAAAAGCCGCTAACCCTATTCCCAAGAAGAAGATTATCGAGAGAACTACTCCACGGTATGACTGAACAGCTCGACTCTCCCAAAGCACGGCTTCGGCTTGTCCGAGCATTAGAGGCATTGCGGCGAGACTCGGGGCGAATTATCTTAAGCTTTCATGGCGTAGGAAGTGTCTCAGTGCTTGGACGATCCGATTGCTTAAAATCGTGCACTGGTTGGAGAGTTAATCATGGTAAAGATTAGGCACGCAACGGAAGATTACCCTAAGGTCTCCGAGAGACAGAAGAAACGCAAAGGGACCGGTTGGCAACCCAAATAAGGACCAAAATTGCCCGGATACGCCTCGCAAATATCAACGCGTACTACTGTCTTGTCCCGTGTTTTCACTACGTACGGGAGGCGAATAGCTGCATGCGCGTGACTCATCGGGGCGTTACCGCGATTCGTTCTCGACTCACAAGCCCCTCTGTGCGGATGTAAACGGCGGATGTTTACTCCGCGGTTCGATTCTCCTCTCAATTTCTCTCTAGAGGTGAAGCCGTCTGTTCTCGTTACCCACGAAAAATCTTGGGCATAATGTCGATGCCGCGAGGCAATCACCCAATTGCACACGATGACCCTATGAAAGGGGTCCCAAGGAAGCAACGTGGTAGAGGAAACGTTCACCATCTACCAAACCGTTTCTTGTCCCGCCGGTGAGCAGAATCATGCTTCTTCTGGGACTTGAACACCCACACGTTCTTCCTCCGGTTGTCGGTCTTGACTCTGTTCATGTGGTGAACCACCTCTCCCTTCTTCAACTTGCGACCCAGCTTCTCCGCAACATAACGATGCACGGGCATTCCCGAGTCAGCAAACCGCTTGTAGCCCTTCCTGTCCTTGCCCAACTTCGACAAGAACCCGGTCAAAGTCCAATCTCCACGTTCAGTCTTGTATATCAGAGATGAAAAAAAGGTTGGGGCCTACCTAATCGTTGAGAGAGACGTCTTCAGTATGAGGGTGTGTCCCTTGACCTCGGGTGATACCTCTTGCCCTTCGACCCATCCGAGCTTCGCAATGATATCGTTCGGAATTACGACCCAGAACTTGCGGTACTCTTTCTTCCCTACCCGCCGGGAAACTTGGCTTTGTAGTTTCATGCCAACACAAACCCTTTTATCGGTTAGGTACCTAATGATTACCGGGGATTAAGAACATTGCCGAAACAAGGATTTACGAATTTGACCATTAGCCGAGAACTCTACTCACAATTGAGCCTAGAAGCAAGAGCGCATGGAGACTTAGGTATTCCGAATTATCTCACTTGGCTCCTTTCGGGAGGTCCGGCAAAAATCGCCGGTAGTACCGTACTACGAACGGATTCATTCCAAAACGGCGTTCCTTTCGCGAAAGCGGAGGTTGGCGGGCCGGGTGGGATTCGAACCCACGATTTGCGGCTCCGCAGGCCGCCGTCTTGGTCCTGGCTCGACTACCGGCCCTTGAAAAGGCGTTCTCGTTTACCCTTATAATGGGTACAACTTG
>Ga0137396_10002386_pt1 | contig 10269 bp, 9 predicted proteins | sample czc16metaG_FD_108284 | JGI IMG/M metagenome (GOLD analysis project Ga0137396, IMG submission 108284) | Vadose zone soil microbial communities from Angelo Coast Range Reserve, California, USA - czcobulk3.16 metaG | ecosystem: Environmental > Terrestrial > Soil > Vadose zone | place: USA... | reverse complement strand
CTTCCAGCGGGCTTGTGGGATTTTGTTCGTAGCGCACATGAACCTCGCCGACAGACTGCAAGGCAGCATCTTGGCCGGCTGCCGGCGTTTGAGGTGTGGCCGTCGATGAGGCAGGCGTCGACGCGGACTTGGCGCTGGGCTGCAATGCTGCCCTTGGTTTGGTCCGCTGCTTCTTGCCGCGATTAGTCATTGGCTTTGATTGTGGCGCTTCGTTCCGACGGAAGGCTGAACTCAGCGAGCATGCATGTCAACCCTTCGTAATCTGTCGCGATCTGCTTCGTTGCAGCGGCGCAAGCAAGATATCAAGACGACTGCGTTGCGTGTTTTCGGGCCCACTGGGCCTCTGCGCGGTTCGTAGAAGCGGTCGCCACACCGCCGGTCGGCCCTCCCACCGGGGTCGCAAATGGCGGAGTCGCCGATCCACGACATCCCCAGCAGACATGCTGCGTTTCTACCGGCGCGCACGGTGCAGCACCCGCGGCGCCTTGCCGGCGATTACGATTCAAGGGTTGCGAGCGGTCCAAAACAAGTTGAAGAGACTTTCCGAATAACTGCCAGCGCCAATGGAGATGCACGTGGCCAAGATAGTTAGATCATCCGCTAGCAAGGTGCGTCGAAAGTCGCGCTTGCTGGCGAAGACGAAGAAGCCGTCGGTGACTGTTGCGCGGCCGAAAAACTCCGTACGCCGCATCGACGCTAGGCTCAAAGGCCTGGCATTAGCCGTTGAGCCACCGCTGGACGCGGATCCCGCCGATCTGTTCACCGCCTTTCGCGAGAAACTCCAGTCGACACTTGCGCAGCTGCAAGGCGCTAACACTTCATTCAAGCTTGTAGAAGGTTACCGTACCGTGGAACGGCAACAGTGGCTCTACGGCTCCGGTAGGCCGAACGCTCAACCGTACGGAAGGCCAGGTCCGATCGTTACGAACGCAGACGGCGTGCGCAAGAAATCCAAGCATCAGGGCGACGGGTTCCCCGGATCTGGGCTTGCCGCCGACTGCTATCCCACGAAGAACGGCCAGGTATACATCCCACCTTCGTCCGACCCGATCTGGGACGCGTACGCGTCAGCAGTTGAGGGGCAGGGGTTGATAGCGGGTCACAATTGGCCAGAGCTCAAGGACTCCCCTCATTGCGAATACCCGTGAGGGCGCGAAGACTCCCAATTCTAGGGGTCGCGAACTAAGCGCCGGCATGCCGCAGGTCGTCCTCCAGCGTCGAACGACCGACGGCTGCGCGCGAATCAACGGTGCGGGCGAGCAGATAGCTCGGGCGCCGTTTGACCTCGACGAATACCCGACCGACGTATTCACCAATGATTCCCAGCGACACGAGCTGGATGCCGGACAGAAAAAACACCGCCGCGGCGAGCGTGGCAAAGCCCGCGATGGGCTGCCCCCACACCAGCTTCTCGAGCACGATATAGGCACCATACGCGAGCGAGGCGAGCGACACGCCGATACCCGCGACGCTCACGAGCCGCAGCGGCAGGCTGGAAAAGGCCGTGAGACCCGTGAGGGCCAGTTCCGCCAGGTCTGTTAAGCGGAACGATGACTTGCCGGTCGAGCGATCGGCGGTTTCGAATGTCACTGCAATCGAGCGGTATCCTACCCACGCGTACAAGCCCTTCATGAATCGGTTGCGCTCGGGAAGCCGCAGCAGCGCTTCCACCACGTCGCGATCGAGCAGGCGGAAATCCCCCGCCCCCTCGGGAATCGCCACGTTGCTCGCGCGACTCAACAGGCGATAAAACACGCCGCGCGCGAAGCGCCGCGATGCCGGCTCCGAGGCAGCGTTGGCGCGCACACCGTAGACCATCTGGTATCCCTTGCGCCACAGCGAAACCATTTCGGCAATGACAGTCACCGGGTGCTGGCCATCGCCATCGATAAGCACGACGCACTCACCGCGCGCCGCCTCCAGGCCCGCCGTCAGCGCGGCCTCCTTGCCGAAGTTGCGTGACAACTCGAGATAGAGCGTTCGGCATTCCCTGCCAACCCGGGCAATCTCCGCCGCGCTCGCGTCCTGGCTCCCGTCATTGACTACGACGATCTCGAAACGGGTGGTAATCTGCCTCAGCGACGCCGCAAGCGACAGTAGGAAAGCGCCGATGCCTGCCGCCTCGTTGTAAACCGGAACTACGGCGCTGATGAGCGCGGGCTCGGCGCGCTCACCCGTCGGGAAATGCCTCACGATCGCGTCGCCCCCGTGCAGCATCTCCGGAAATAATCGGTTCATCAGCGGACTCCGGCGAGCAGCGTCGCAGCGGCTTGACCGGCGAAATCGCAGGCGCCACTCGGCGGCACGATTGACCAGCCCAAGCGCAAGGGCTCCCCCGCACGAGCGTTGCTGTAGTCGACAGCCAGCCACTGACCGCGCCGGATCACGAGCGCGCCTTGCGGGGGGCGCACCGGGTCGATATAGATTCCGCCGCAGCGGTACAGCTTGTCGGTCGAGACCCAGGGCGCGGCGCGAGTGTCCCCGCCGATCAACACCTGCGGATGATCGCTGGAATAGAGCGATACGAACCCGGCCAGGGTCGTTGGCCCGACGACGTAGAGCAGCGGCGCGGCGCTCGCCGAGCGCCAGTCGCTCACGGCGGCCGCGGAGAAGGCGGCGGGTTCGAATGCGCGCACGCGTCCTTCTTCGAGGCTGGCGCGGCGTTCACGCTCGGCCCGTACTACTACATAGCTGGCGTGCAGCCCCTGCACGAGGAGGAAGATCACCAGCGATGCCGCAATCGCTGGGACACCGCGCCGATCCTTCATCCACGTAACCAGCGGCAGGACGACGAACTGCAGCGCCGTGGTACCCCAGTGATTCTCGAGCCGCACGCCGCCGGCTATACCGAGCACCAGCATCAGCGCGAGCGGTGCAAGACCCAGCATCATGATCCAGGTGCGACTGCCCGCCTGCACATCGTGGCTCGCGGACTGCGCCGGGCCGTGTTCCGCATGCGCGGCGACTTCCTGCTCCGCGCGCCGCGAAAGGCAGGCGGCGATCAGCAGCATGAGGATAGGGGGGAGTACGTCACGCAGCTGCTGCAGGAAGAAGCTACCGGAGACGTCCACTCTGTCCAGGAGAGGCAATTGGGCCAGCAGCATCTGGCCGGCGTAACGGCAGGGAGGAAAATCGTTGCTGCAGAGCCACCAGATGTGCGGAGCGAGCAGCGCGGAAGCCGTCGCCGCGGCAATCGCCGCGCCGCGCAGAACTTGCGGCTGGCGATAGAGCTCCAGCCGTGCTGCGATCAGGACGAAGGTCGCGAGGATCACGACGAACTGATATTTGGTGAGCATGCCAGCCGCACACGCCGCGCCGAGCAGTACCCACTGCAACAACTTGTTGCTGCGGACGGCGCTCAGGAAAAACCAGGCCGCCGCGTAAACGCACGGAACGAGAACCGTGTTGTGGTTGTAGATGTGGGCACGGTGCGAATAGAACGCGATGCACGCCGTCGCCAAGACGACGGGCAGCGCCGCTGAACGACCGAGCAACTGTGCCGCGAGGCGCCACAGGAAGAACCCGCCGACGCCCATGCCCAGGATCGACAAGGCGTAGGTGAGCGGTACACTCGCGGGCAAGATCTGCTCCGCGCCGATGAGAATCCACGTCGGCAGCGGCGGATGCTTGTGATAGCCGAGCTCGAGTCCTTGCGACCACACGAGCTGCTCGATGTTGTCGGAAGGCGGCACGGGCTCGAACCAGGTGGGCAGCAGAACCCACGTGAACGCCCACAGCAGCAGAGCAGCTGCGACCTGGACGGAGGGAGCGCGGAGCGCCGACCCGCGCGGCGCCAGTGAGCTTGTCGCAAAAAGCGGCGGAGTTGAGCGGAACATCAAACCTTCCCGAGTGTTCACTTGTGCCAATCGGCGGAGCAACTCCGGCAGCCGCCAGGCAGGCTGCTGAACAGGTCCTGAAGCCACGGAGGTCGTGGATCGAAAGACTGCTGGCCGAGTTACAGGAGCGGCGGCTGTCCGGGATTGAAGATGCCGGGCAGTTCGGGGAACGCTCGGGGTGGACTCGCCAGCTCATGCGTCAGGCAGTGTCGCCTCAGACGTTACGACCGGCCGAAATCAACCGCCTTGAACGGTGAATCCCGCCGTTCGCCTACCGGACCCCCCGAATCCGCCACGAAAAGCCCACGTTAACCACCTGCGGTAACCAGGTTTTGGGGCGGGCAGTCACGCCCGCAAAGGTGCCGGTGGGACTGAACCCCACACAGCACTCATTGGCGCGATTCGTGATGTTGGTAGCGTTAAGCCAGAAGGACAGCTCACCGACGGTCACCGGCACGGTCCGGGAAACGCGTAAATCCGCCGTGAAGTAGCTTCCCCAGCGCGCGGAGTTGCGGTCGCCCACGATCAGGCCGCTTGCAAATGCCGGCGTTCCGCTGCTCACTGTCAGGGGCGTTCGGGGCCATCCAGTGTGCCACTCGACGAGGACCGACGCGGCCGTTCGGCTCCCTTGCCAGGCGAGGCCCGCATTGGCGGCGTGCGTCTGGTCCCAGCTGCGCGGGACGTCGTGATCGTTGACGTCATCGGTCGTTCGTGACACGGCATAAGCACCCCACACCTGCACGCCTGAATCAAACGTTAGCCGAGCGCTCAGTTCGACTCCGGCCGTTTCCGCGTCCCGGGGGGTCACGCGTACCCGATCGGGCTCGAGCTCGGGGAGCAGTGACAACGCATCGAGCGAGGTATCAAAATACGGGCTGAGCGCGGACCAGTGATTTCGATACACCTCGAGTCGCCACTGCGTGGTCGACGTCCCCTCGTGCGCAACCCCGGCAATCAAGTGAACCGCGCGCGTCGCGGCGTCCGGGATCGCCTGGCCCTCCTCCGCCCGCCACTCGCTGACGCGCTGGGCCTGCGTGAACTCGCCCCATGACCCGTACAGGTGCCAATCCAGGCTCGCGTCGTAGCGCACGTTGAATCGGGGGCTTAGCTGGGCGTGCGCGCCGAGGCCTTGGTAGCTCGCTCGATCAAGCCGTGCGCCCAATTCCGCGTCGATGGAGCGCCACTGCCGGCGCACAGAGGCGAACAGCGCCAGGCTCGAGGACCGGGGAGCAGACATCGACGCGATGGTTGCATCGGTCGGTCGATTGAAACTCGCCGCGATCACGCCGGGAAAGTGCTCCTGCCGGGCAAATCGAAGTTCCGCACGCTCGATGCCTACTTCGGCGCCGACGTCCCAGGTCACTGCGGCAGACGGCACGTAGGTCCAGCCAGTCCGGAGGTCGAGGCTCGAGAAATCACGTCGCTCATCGAGCCGGCCGTCAGCGACACCGGCCAGGGTCAGAGTCCCGCTGCGGCTGCGCTTCGCGCTAGTCATCGAGAGTGACGAATGTGAATGGACCGCACCTGTCAGGGCTCTGTCCCACGTCAACCACGTGTAGAGATCTCGAAAATGCGCCTGCGCCTGCTCTTCCGCCGGATCCGACGCGAGGCGCAACCGATCGTCGAGCATCAGCCAGCCGAGCGTCCACGCCGACGCGGGGCTGGTCTGCCAGCGCAGTCGACCGAGGGCGTCATAGAAAGTCGGCTCGCCGATGTCGGCATCGAGCGGTTTGTGTACGACCTCCGAAGCGCTGTGGCGAACCGTCGCGAGCCACTCCACGGGCCAACGCTCGGCCCGACCGACCGTGGACAAGTCGTAGCTGAACAGGCTTGCGGCGATCCGCTGTTCGTATCCGGACTCGATGGATCGCGGCGCGAGGTCGATGACGCCTGCCGAACGCGTTCCGTATTTGACGGGAAAGCCCCCGGTATATACGTCGACTCGGTCGATGGCCGACGGGTCAAAGGCGCTGACGAGGTTCTGAAAGTTCTTGAAATGGAAGGGATCGGCGAGGGGAACGCCATCGAACTGAACGAGCACGTCGTCCAGAAACGCCCCCCTCACGTACGGTCGAGACGAGAGATTGGTCGAAAGTCCCGGCGTCTCGCGCAGCGCGCGGATAGGGTCGCTCTGGGCGCCGGGGACTTGCTCGATGTCGCTACGAGTCAGCGAGATTGCGGTGCCCGGTGCAGCCACCCCAAATGCATAGCGGCTGGCAAACACCGTTACCTCTTCGAGAACGTCGGCCGGCGGTGCGGGAGCTGCCGCGCGTGGGAACAGCGCGGCGGCCGGCGCCGCGAGACTCAGGTCCCGTACGACGAGATAGCGCCGATGCCCGACGCTTCGAAGCCGCAGCTGGTGGGCCGCGAGACCTTCAGCCGCTCGCGACAGCTGATCGGCCCCGTGCAGTGCCGTGGGAGCTTGCAGGCTGGGCGGAACGAGGTCCGAGCTGTAGAGAACTTCGACACCGGTGGATTCCAATGCACGCAGCAGATCGGCAACCGCCAGCGGGGCCGGAACGGAGGCGACCGCCGCGCCGATGAACGCGATACACAGGGTCGCGCTAGCTGTACAGCGCGCGAGTGGTCCGTCCCGAGTCATTGAACGGAGTGTACCCGGATCGTATCCGCGCGCATCTCATAGGTGAGCGACGTGGTGGCGAGGACGTCGGCCAGGGCCTCGAGTGGCTCACGTCCGCGGACTGAGCCATGCATGATCGTGTGAGCCGCGACGTCGTGCGCGTGCGCATCCGCGTACTCGACCCGGCGTCCAAGCTCGCGGCTCACCCACTGGAGAAAATCAATCAGCGGCCGGCCCTCGATGTCATAGTCCGGCGCGAGCGCGGCGACCCAGAGCCAGTCACGGCCGTACGTCTCGACGGATCGCTGCGAAATGCCGCCCCGCACGCTCGCGAGCAGCTCTGTGCCAGCGGTCGCGACAACCGTGCCCGCGTGGCCCACTAGGCGCACTTTCCCCTCGCGGACCCGAATACGCACGGCCCCCTCGTTGCTGAGCACCTCGAACTGGGTACCTAGATGTTCGATGGCACCGGCACGCGTGAGGATCCGCAGCGGCGTGGACGATTTGATGCTCGGGGGTACGTCAAGATAGACGAGCCCGTGCGCCAGACTCACTTCCACCCCACCCGTCAGATTCAAGACAGTGCCGGCCGCCACACGCAGCGTACCGCCCTGGATCAGGGAGAGGAGCACGGGGCCGTGAACGGTCAGCGTCTCACCGGTCTTCAGCGCGTCGCCGACGTGAGCTGTCCAATGCCGCCAAAACCTGCCTCGTACGTCGATGCCACCGTCGTCCAGGCGCGCGACGGTCCCGACGACGGCCGCGTCGCCCGCCCGCTGCACGATGAACCCCACCGCCAAAGCCGCGACGACCGCAGCGGCTGACGCCGCGATCCATCGTCCCTTCCGATCAAAACGGGATGGCGGGTTGGCCGCCCGCCATTCGTTCATTACCGTTGCGCGCACGCGTTCGAGAGTCTCGTCGCCCAGCGGCTCGGTGCTCAGCGCGGTCGTGAGTGCCCGCTCGATCGACGGATCATCTTCTTCCCGCCCCGTGATCCGCCGCTCAGTCATCGCGGCGGACTCCGACGACGACGTCCGACTCGACGTTCCAGCGGTCGCGGAATGCGTCGCGCGCTCGCGCGAGCAGTGATTGGGCCGCCACGGTCGTCAGACCGAACAACGCCGCCACCTCCTTCACCGACAAGCCATCGCCGTACTTCGCCTCCAACGCCCGTGCGTAGCGCTCCGGCAAGTCATTTAGCGCCCGTATGACGGCCTTCTGTCGATGGTGAGCATCCGCCTCCGCCGCAGGCTCCAGATGCTCAGGGACCCAGAGTTCGGGCACTGGGAAAGCCACGGCATCGGGCTCGTCGAGGCTGTCATGCGCGGGTCGCCGCACCGCCTTGCGGTGCGCATCGGCCAGCTCGTGCCGACAGATCTCGGTTACCCACGTAAACAGAGCCGCTTCGCCGCGATAGCTCGCGAGGTTGCGGACGGCTTTGATCAAGGTGTTCTGAACGATATCTTCCACGCTGGCTGGATCCAATCCCGAGCGACGCGAGACGAACGCCGCGAGGCGAGACGCACTGGCATTGAAGAACTCATCGAACGCGCGTTGCTCGCCGGTCCGCATCCGTGACACCAGAACACGATCCGCCTCGTACACCCTGAGACATCCTGCACACCTGTCGATCAGGGGCGCGAGCTTAGACGTCGCGCGTGCCGCATATCAATCCGCCCGGCCGTCCGGATCGCGCCGCCGCTAGGGCGTCCGGCAGATTGGCGCCCGGCCGGCCAAACGACCGGTCTAGGTCAGCCGGGTGCCGAGCGACTAGACTTGGCCGGAGCTCCAAGCGCGCCGGATCAATTTGACCGCAAACGAATAAACGGGGGGCGCCGCCTTGCCGTGGCGGATGAGGCGCAATACGACGTCTGTGGGCGAAAGCGCCGCGCCCGTGACTTGGTTCAGGAGCACGAGGTCGGACAGGTCGCTGAGAGCAGGCATTGAGCGAGCCTCTCCCGCCTGGGACTCCTGCGCGCGCGCCCAGCGATACTCTGTTGAAGGCGATCCGCGCCGGATGACCTCACCGACATAAATTGCCGTCGCCATGATGGTATTGGCGTAAGCGACGGTTGGGATGCCTTCCTGGGCACCATGCACGATCAACAAGTACTGGTCGATGACCTGAAGGCTGTCCACACTATAGTCCAGCGCAGCGCGCTCGAGACGATCAGAGCAGGCCATGGCAAAGCCAGGCCCCGCCCGCCCAGCCACGACTTCTCCGTAGTAGTCGATAAGAGACTGCAATCCCGTGTCCGCTATGGCGTCGGGCATCTGACCTTCCCCCCGAACGGGGATGCTCCATAGACGTCGCGGAGACTGGAATTCAATCGGTCGACGGCAGCTGCAGTCCACGGCATGCCGCATCGCGCTGCCGGTAGGCGCGCTCGAGCCACTGGAACGCCCGATCCGCATCGTCACGCGCGGCATAGATCAGCGCCACCTGGTAGGCGGCCGCGCTTACCACCGTTTCAATGGTAAGCGCCTGGGCGAGAACCTTGTCTGCCTCTTGCTTGAGGCCAAGCAGCCGCGGTTGGGTCCGGGCTCTAAAGCGCGTTGGTTTGAAAATTGGCGCAGGTCGTCATTCCGCCGGCTCGGGACCCCACATCATGCCCCCGACACGCCAGTCACCCTGATCGCATCTCAGCTGCGCGATGAAACGGTCATGTACGACGACTTTGGCGTTTTTGCCTTTCAGATACCCGTGCGTCGTGCCGCGGACCATCGCGAGGTCCATCGGCCACCGCCTCCTCTATCACTATGGAAGTGCTGGCTCGTACGCCGCGTACATTTGTAGCTAACTGTCGCGAACGGCGGTGCGCCCGATCACTTCACGACGCGCAAACGGGGACCAGATTACATCGATTGTATAGTGCGAGAGCGCTGCCTCCAGATCTCGCGCGTTGTCGGCGGCGATGATCCGTTCGAGCGTGTGTCTCGCTCGCGGCTTCCCCCGCAGGTGCTGCCGGCGATCGCCGGCGTGGCGATTTCAAGGAGCGCGATTATTGCGCCGCAGGTGAGCAAGGCGGCCGCGGGGGTACTGGCACGCCACAACGACTTGAGACGAGTCTCCCACAGCCGACCCCGAATGATTCTCGCATGACGGATCATTGCCGCTGCCTCCCAAAGGCTTGATATTGTTCGTTCGGTCGATTTCTTCGAAGGTCCAATTGTGTGCTTCGGTGACCCCCACGGACGGCCGGGGACCGCCGATGGCCTTTACATAAGCTGCGCTCCTCGATTACCTGTCGCCAATTCTGCGACATAGTTGTCGCCGATAGAGGATGCGGGTCATCGTTCCCGAGCACAAGGCGCGACAAAATGTTCGGACCAGTGCGGCGCATGATTGAGGAAGGAAGGCGTGGCTCGCGTAATCGAAGTGCAGGCGTCCGACGACATCTGGCATCTGAGCATCGAGGACCTATTGGCTCCGCCGAGGGAACCGGCGCGAACTGCCGGTCCGGGTCCCTTCGTCATCACCCTGAGGACGTCCACGGCCACGATCGGTTCGCCGCCGAAAGGACTGCTGCCGATCGATCGACTGCATGTATACCAACTCGTGCGCGGTCACGACGGTCGGCCGCAGTTTCAGCTCCGCCTAGGTATCATCGAATCCGAGCCGGAAGCCGATGCGCTTCTCTCGATGGTGCGTGAGCACTATCCGGGTGCGATCAAGGAACGTGCAGAAGACGACGACAAGGCCGCGATTGCGCGTGCAGCGTGCCCCGTTGACCCAGCAAAACCGGCGAGCGCGGTTGCGGCCGCGAAGGCACCTGTCGTTCAAGTGCCGAAGAAGGTCGCCCCGCCAGCAGCACGACAGGCCGCACAGAAGCCAGCAGAGCATTGTCT
>Ga0137396_10002383_pt1 | contig 10277 bp, 7 predicted proteins | sample czc16metaG_FD_108284 | JGI IMG/M metagenome (GOLD analysis project Ga0137396, IMG submission 108284) | Vadose zone soil microbial communities from Angelo Coast Range Reserve, California, USA - czcobulk3.16 metaG | ecosystem: Environmental > Terrestrial > Soil > Vadose zone | place: USA... | reverse complement strand
TGGCCAAGCGTCTGGCAGCACTGAGTGAACGGTTCACGACCCTCGCCGCAACGCTCGCCCAGACGGCCCAGCAGCTTCAGGCGTCCGGGACTCTTCCGCCCGAAACGCTCGTCGATGAAATCACCAAGGTCCGCACGGACTTCGTCGATGTCCGCCACCGGGTGCTCGAGGGGGCCCGCTCGCTCTCGATCAACGTGCCGGCGATGTCGGAGATCGACAGCGTCCGGGCGCTCGGGCCCGTGCTCGAGACCGTCGTTCAGGCCCTGGCGGTCGAGGAAAAGAAGGCGGCCCTCGCGGAGGCGCGAACCCGGGTCTTGGCGGTCCTGGAGCGAGTCCTGACGATCACGCATATGGACGGTCCGAACTTCGCGGCGCTGGTCCAGTGCCTGACGAAGGCCAAAGAGATCCGGCAGGCGGCCCAGGATCCCAAGGCGTTCGATACCGAGAACGCTCCTGCTTTCCTGGAGAGCATCCCGTCGTTCGCCGCGCTGCTCTCGATCATCGAGGGTCGCGACGCTCTCGACGACGACAAGTTCGCCGTCCTCGACGAGGCGGTGACGCAGTCGTTCGGGAGAACTCTGGCCGTTGCGGCGGCGCGCGGCAAGCTCGCGATCGGCGCATCCGCGCCACCGGCACCGCGAGCGGCCCCGCCCGCGGCGAAGGAGCAAGCGCTACGCCCCGCCGCGGCGGCTCAGGCTCCGACACCGGCGCCCGCACCGGCCGCCGCGCCCTCGAGAAATATCATCACGGAGCCCCGTGAGCCCGCGTCGACCAGGAACATCATCACGGAGCCGCAGCCTCGCGAGATTGCTCCGGCGCGAAACATCACCACGGAGTCGCGCGAGTCGCCGCCGCCGCCCTCGCCACAGCCCCAGCCGGCCGACCAGGGGACGCACGACGAGGCGGCGCAGTGGTGGGTTTCGGCGTGGGCGCGCTGGACGAGCTGGAAGGGCACGCTCTCCTTCAACGACGCGGTGAAGGAAGAGCTTGGCAAGTACAACTACGTCCTGAGCGTGCCGATCCAGAAGGCCACGGACTACGAGGAAGGCCTTCTCGCGTACGGCTACTCGATCCTTCTCGACCACATCGAGCACCGGTTCTCGGGCTTCGTCAACAAGGCGCTGAACAGCCTGAAGACGTTTCAGCCGAGCTCCGGCGGCGGGCCGAAGTCGGTCGGGGCCCACCTGTACAACGTCCTCGTGAGCGAGGGACGACTGCAGGAGATCTACCCGGAGTTCGTCAAGAGCGTGCTGCTCGCCGCCGTGCCCGAGCCCGGGCTCTGGACTCACGCGCGGATTCTGGAATCGACGACCGAGACGCGGATCTTCACGCATCCGAGCAACCGGATCGGCGATCCCGAGCACAATTCGCAGCGTCTGACGCAGGAGCGGCAGCGGTTCGCCGACCATCGCTTCCCGGTGGTCGTGGCGCCGATCACCGCGCGCTTCTTCGCGATCGCCGCCGATCTGCGCGAGCCGCGGTCCATCGACGTGAAGCTCGCAGACGGACGCAGCGACTCCGATCACGCGTGGCTGCTGACGATGCCCCCCGTCGGGCGTGCCGATCTCAAGTCGGAGCTGCTACGGCTCTTCCCGGAAGGGACGTCGGTGCCGGGCCTGGGGCGGGACTACGCGACCTTGTGGGTGGCGGTATTCAACCCGGATCCGAACACGGAAAAGAAGTACGAGCTGACGTTGAGCCTCAAGCAGTCAGCCGCCAAGCAGTCGGCCGGCACCTTCCGCTCGGCGCGAAGCGCCTGAGCTTCTAGGGCTTCGCGGGGTCGGCCGCCTTCGGCTCCGCGGCCTTGACGGGCTCGGGGGCCTTGGCGTGGTCGGGCGTGCGCGGATGCTCCGGGGGTGCAGATCGATCGAAGGGGCTCCGGCGCGGCGTGATCCCGAGTTTCGCGGCGATCTGTCCCATCGCCTGAGCGATCTCGTCCTTCTCGAGCCTGAGCACGTGATTCTCGCGCTTCAGTTCCTCGATGTCCTTTTGAAGCTTGTCCACTTCCTTCTGCACGGATGCGCCCGCGTGGTGGTCGCCCGCTATGAGCTCGGGCAGCAGACTGAAGATCTGCCGAGTCTCCTCGATCCACTTCGCGACTCGCTCTCGCGCTTCAGCAGCGGATGTAGAGTCCATGACCATCCTCGTCTGCTCCGGGGCGCGGTCCGTCGCCACAGTCACGGCCGGAAGGCCGACGGCAGCCTGCTAGCCCTTGGAGGTTGCTACATTCGTAGAATAGCAGCGTAGCATCGGCGTTCCGAAATTAGCAAACCACCCCGCGAGGCGGCTCAGGGCGAGGCGGGTGTGGTCAGTAAGGCCTCGATAAACCGGCGTCCTTTCGGACTATCCCAGGGTCTGGCCCCAGCGGCGCGTCCGACCAGTCGGCCCTGGCCGGTCGACGATGCACACGGTGGGCGGAGCCCAGACGTGGTAGACCTTCCCGGACACGTCTCCGCTCTCGTCGAGCAGCACCGGCGCGATGTCGCCACGTTCCTTGACGGTCCGCCGGACCAGGTCGAGATCTTGGTGCCGAGGTGTACGGAAGATCTTCGGGGCGCACGAGATTGCGGCGTCGCACCTCGGCTGGATCGAGTCCGAGATCGCGCGCGATGAGATCGATCATGCTCTCGGTCACGGCGGCAGCAATCGGATGTCCGACGGCGCCGTATTGCGAGGTGACGACCTTGTTCTGCGCCACGACGCGAAGCGCCGCGTCGTAGTGCCGCAGGCGATAGGGCCCTGACAGGAGTCGAAGCACCTCGCGCCGCCGAGTACGCCGATGAATCCCGGTGCCCGCCGCGCGCGGTCGAGGTTGACGCGCGTGAGGCGGGTGGGCATGAGCGCTGCGAACGAAGGCGGCGTGGACCATACGGGGCACGGTCACGTCGTCGACGTAGCGGCCGCGTCCGGTCAGCAGGCGGGGTCGTCGCCGCGTTTCACACGCGCTCCGATTCGGCCCGTCGGCGCCGACACGGCCGGAATCTATCACGATTGACACTCGCTGACCGGCCCCCCTATCATCGGCGCCACTCGAGACGTCAGACCTCATGGACCGACGGAGGGCGCCATGCATCGACGCCAGTTCCTGACGACCGCGACGGCCGGAACGACCATCCTGGCCTTTCCCGCCGTGCTGCGGGCCCAGAGCAAAGATCCGATCCGCATCGGCTTCCCGCTCCCGTTGACCGGCACGTTCGCCGCGATCGCCGCCGACATGCAGCGGGGCGCCCAGCTCGCGCTGGAAGAGCTGAACGCCAAGGGCGGGATCATGGGGCGGAAGGTCGACGTCATGTTCCGCGATGACGAGCTCAAGCCCGCCGTCGGGGCCCAGCGCACCAAGGAGCTGATCGAGAACCAGAAGGTCGACTTCGTCGTCGGCGGTCTCGCCGCCCACGTGCAGATGGCCATCAACGAGCAGACCAAGGCGGCCGGCAAGCTCTATATCTCGGTGAGCCAGTCCGACGAGATCAGCGCCAAGCCCGACACGAGCCCGCTGACGTTCCACGAGGCGCTGAACCCGACGATCACCAGCCGGGCGGTGGCCACCTTCGGCATCAAGGAGCTCGGCAAGAAATGGTGGATCGTCTACGCCGACTATGCGTTCGGCAAGCAGAACACCGCCGTGTTCACCGCGATCGCGCCCAAGCTCGGTGGCACCCTGCTCGGGAGCACGCCGTACCCGCTCGGCAAGCCCGAGTTCTCGGCGCACCTGCCGAGGATCCAGGCTGCCAAGCCCGACGTGATCTACGCCGTCACCCCGGGTGCCGACGCCGTCCCGTTCCTGAAGCAGGCGATCAGCTTCGGCCTGAAGAAGGACGCGAAGATCGTCGTGCCGCTGCACTTCCTCGACTACACGAGGGAGGGCGGCGCCGAGGTCTGGCAGGACATCTTCGGGGCGACTCACTTCTGCCACGAGCTGGCCGAAACCGTGCCGCAGGCCAAGCGCTACGTCGACGCCTACACGAAGAAGTTCAACCGGCCGCCCGACTCGTACTCCGGCTACGGCTACAGCGGCATCATGGAAGTCGCCCGGGGCGTCGAGCTGGCGAAGTCGACCGACTCCAACGCCGTGGCGAACGCGCTCCGCAAGAACCGCGAGTACGACCACTACAAGGGCAAGCAGTGGTGGCGGACCTGCGACAACAAGTCCTTCCAGGATCTCTGGATCCTCAAGGTCCGCTCGCCGCAGCAGGTGAAGGGCGAGTGGGGCTTGTTCGACATCGTCGGCAAAGTCGCGGCGAACGAAGAGCTCGACCGGACCTGCGCCGAAAAGGGACACGTCTAGCCGCGTGCTCGACATCCCGCTGCAGGCACTCGCCGCCCAGGCCTTCACGGGCCTGGTGCTGGGCGGGATCTTCGTCCTGATGGCCATCGGGCTCAGCCTGATCTTCGGGCTGATGACGGTGGTGAACTTCGCCCACGGATCTTTCTACATGCTGGGCGCGTACGTCGCCTTCTCGCTGATGGGGCTGACGAAGAGCTTCTGGGCGGCCCTGGTCCTGGCGCCGCTGGTGGTGGGTGGGCTCGGCTTCCTGGTCGAGCGTTTTCTGATCCGGCGGCTCTACGGACGCGGCCTTGACGATCCGCTGTTGCTGACGTTCGGGTTGTCGCTGGCCATGGTCGAGGGCGCGAAGCTCATATGGGGCAAGATCGGCCTCACCGTCGACCCGCCCAAGCAGCTGGCCTCAGCCGTCAACCTGGGCTTCATGAATTTCCCGGTCTACCGGCTGTTCGTCATCGCGGTGACCGCCGCCGTGCTCGTGGCGCTCTGGCTGTTCCTCGAGAAGACCAGCATCGGGCTCATCATCCGCGCCGGCTCGCGGGACGCGCTGATGGTGCGGGCGCTCGGCGTTGACCTCAACCGGGTCTGGCTGCTCGTCTTCGGGATCGGCATCGGCATGGCGGGGCTGGCCGGAGTGCTCGCGGGCCCGATGCGCGGCGTCTATGCAGAGATGGGCGACGAGATCATCATCGATTCCTTCGTGATCGTGGTGGTCGGCGGTATGGGGAGCCTGACCGGGGCGATCATCGCCGGCCTGCTCATGGGTGAGATCGTGAGCCTCACGACGTTCTTCGCGCCCAAGCTCGCCGAGCTGATCATCTTCATCGTGATGGCCATCGTGCTGCTCGTGCGGCCGAGCGGACTCTTCGGCGAGGCAGGCCTGGCGGAGTGATCCAGGGAGCGCTGCGCGCGGCGGCGGCGTGGGTGACGGCCCATCCCGTGGCGTCCTTCATCGTCTTCTTCGCCGCGTTTCCGTTTCTCGTGCCGTATCAGTCGCTCGCCACGCAGGTGCTGATCTTCGGCCTGTTCGCGCTGGGCTTCAATCTCCTCTACGGCTACACCGGGCTCCTCTCGTTCGGCCACGCCGCCTACTACGGCCTCGGCGCCTACGGTACCGGCATCGCGCTGGCCAAGCTCAAGCTGACGTCGCTGTGGCTCGCGCTCGGCATCGGTCTCGGGGCCGCGGTGATCGGTGGCGCGCTGGTGGGATTCTTCTGCCTGCGCCGTCGCGGCATCTACTTCGCGATGCTGACACTCGCCTTCGCGCAGATGCTCTACTTCATCGCGTTTCACGCCGCCGACCTCACGGGCGGCGACGACGGGCTGCGCGGGATCCCGCTGCACCCTCTCGGGCTGCCGGGCGGGTCCGTCTCGCTTCGAACGCCGCTGGCGTTCTACTTTTTCGCGTACGTGCTGGTCGTGCTCGCGGTGGCCGGGCTCAAGCGGATCCTGGATTCGCCGTTCGGCGCAGTGCTGCAGGCGATTCGCGAGAACAGCGACCGCGCCGTGGCCTGCGGCTACGACATCAACCGGATCAAGCTGCTCTCGTTCGTGTTCTCCGCGTTGTTCACCGGGCTCGCCGGCGCGCTCGACGCGCTCCGGCTCACGGTCGTGCCGGTCGACTCGCTCTACTGGAGCACCTCGGGGCAGGTCGTGATCATGACCCTGCTCGGAGGCGCGGGGACGTTCTTCGGGCCCTTCGTCGGGGCCGCCACCTTCTTGATCCTGGCCGACCGTCTGAGCCTCTTCCTCGAGGCCTGGCCGCTCGTGATCGGTGTCATCTTCATGGCCTTCGTCCTGTTTCTTCCGCGCGGAATCTGGGGCACATTAACGGCGCGGGGGGTGGAGCGATGAGCCAGGTGCAACACGCGGTGGTCGAGCGCGCCGAGCGGTTGACGCGGGAGCGGATCGCGCCCCGGGCGGGCGAATACGACGCCGCCGGCGCCAACCCGATCGAGAGCTGGCGCGACCTCTGGCGCGACGGCTTGCTGGCCGGCGCGATCCCCAGGACCCACGGCGGGCTCGGGCTCGACATGGCCACGTACATCGCGGTCATTCGCGCGATCGCCCGCGGCTGTGCCAGCACCGCGATGACCGTGCACATGCACTCCACGGTCATGCGATTCGTCGACGCGGTCGGGAGCCCCGAGCAGAAACGGCGCTACTTCGACGAGGTCGTTCGGCACGGCAAGCTCTTCGGCAGCTGGGGCAGCGAGCCTGCGGTGAGTCTCTCGCGCACCCTGCTGATGGAGACGGTGATCCGCCGCGATGGATCCGGCTACGTCATCGACGGCGTGAAGCACTTCTGCACGATGGCCCTCGGCGCCTCGTACTACATGATCTGGTGCGCGCTCGAGGGCGGCACCGACATGGCGAAGTCGCTCCAGCTGGCGCTGGTGCCCGCCGACGCGCCGGGCATCACGACCGACGGCAAGTGGGACACGCTCGGGATGCGCGCGACCTTCAGCCCGTCGGTCACGTTTACCGGCGTCCGCGCTCCCGACGAAGGCATGCTCGGCGATCCAGGCGCCGCGATCCGGGTGGGCGTCATCGAGAGCTTCGCGCTCGGGTACGCGGCGGTCTACCTCGGCATCGCCGAGTCGGCGCTGAGCTTCGCGCTCGACTATGCGAAGCAGCGCATCGTGAAGCCCGAGAACATCGCCGTCGCCGCGGATCCGGCCGTCCAGCGCCACGTCGGCGAGCTGGCCGCGCATCTCGACGCCGCCGCGCTGGTCCTGGCCGACTCGGCCGCGCGCTGGGACGAGGCCGACCTGGCCGAGCTGGGCCCACTCGCCAACCGCGCCAAGTATCTGGCGACTGAAGTCGGTCTCCACGTCACGTCTAAGGTCATCCAGGTCGTGGGAGGGCGCGGGGCGTACAAGGACTATCCCGCCGAGCGGGCGTTCCGCGATCTCAGGACCTGCACACTGATGCCGCCGACCGTCGATCGCATGCTCGAAGCCATCGGCAAGAGCGCCCTCGGTCTCGATACGGCGATGTTCAACGTGTCCGGCCGCAAGTCTGCCGGGCGCTGATCTTCGTCTTTGAGGCGCGCCTCGGCCGGCGGGGGAGCCCCGACGGCCTGCAGCGCGCGCGACACCCCGCCAGAATAGTTACCCCGCCGGGTCGGTCCAATCGGCCAGAGGGAAGGAGCAGTTGGCCCCCTCAGGAGGGACCGACATGAAGAAGCTCACTGTTTTCACGATCTTGTTGGCGCTGCTCGTTCCCAGCGCGGCGTTCGCGGGATCCTCGACCGACGCGGCGCTCGGGCTCGGCGCCTTCGCCGTCTTCAATCAGATCATCTCGGGCACCGGCGTCTTCGGCGCGCTCGCCCCGGCGCCCCGACCGGTCGTCTTGCCGGCGCCTCCGCCGCCCGTGGCGCCGCCGGTGATCGTCCCACAGTACTATCCGGTCTACGTCGAGCGGCCGGTCTACTACGCTCCGCCCCCGGTCTACTACGCGCCGGCTCACTATCCGCCCGTGTACCACGCGCCGGCGCGCGTCGTCGTGATCGAGGAGCGCGGCTTTGTGCCGCCGGGTCATGCCTGGAGAGGCCACCCGCGCCACGGCTGGCGCTAAATGGACCGACCTTCGTCCGCCGGGACGCCGACCTCAGATTTCGAGGAAGCGCTGCTGAATGGTCGGGTCCCGGCGGAGCTCGGCCGGAGTGCCCTCGAACTGGATCTGACCCTGGTCGATCACGTACATCCGATGCGAGAGCGCCAGCGCGACTTCGAGAGTCTGTTCGACCAACAAGATCGTCGTGCCTCGCCGGTTGATGACGGCGAGAATCTCGGTGAGGCTCTGAACGAGCAGCGGCGCGAGCCCCTCCGTCGGCTCGTCGACGAGCATGACCGCCGGCCGGCTCACCAGCCCACGCGCGATCGCGAGCATCTGCTGCTCGCCGCCTGACAGGAAACGGCCACGGTGCGCGATGCGCTCGCGTAGCCGCGGGAAATAGCCGAACACCTCTTCGAGGACGTCCGCGCCGCCGTTCGGCTTCGAGCCGCCGAGCATGCCGAGCCGGAGGTTTTCCAGCACGGTGAGGTTCGGCAGCACGCGACGCTCCTCGGGGATCCACGCGATCCCTCGCCGTGCGACCTCGTGCGTTCCGAGCGCGGTGATGTCCTCGCCGCGCAGCCGCACGTGACCTCGCCGGACCCGCACGATCCCCATGATCGACCGCAGGGTGGTCGTCTTGCCAGCGCCGTTGCGCCCGATGAGCGTGACGACCTCACCCTCGCCGACCGTCATGGACACGCCTTGGAGGATGTGGGCTTCGCCGTAGTAGGTGTGGACGTCCTCGAGGACGAGCAGGCTCACCGGCCGGCCCCCAGGTAGGTCTGCTGCACGCGCGTGTTCGCGCGGATCTCCTCCGGCGTTCCCTCGGCGAGCACCTGGCCCTGATGGAGCACCGTGATGCGGTCCGAGATGCCCATGACCACTTTCATCTTGTGCTCGACCAGCACCACCGTACGCCCGGCGGCGAGCTGGCGGATCAGCCCCATCGTCGAGTCGGTTTCCTCCGGGCTCATGCCCGCCGTGGGCTCGTCGAGCAGCAACAAGGTCGGATCGGACGCGAGCGCGATGCCGAGCTCGAGGTGGCGCTTCTCGCCGTGGGAAAGATGCGCCGCGAGCATGTCGATCTTCGCCCCGAGGCCGACCGACTCCAGGGTGGCGACGGCCCGGTCGCGCACGTCGCCGAGCCGATCGGCGCGCGACCAGAAGTTGAAGGACCGCGCGTAGCCCTGCACGGCAACCCGCACGTTCTCGAGCACGCTCAGATGGGGGAAGATGTTCGTGATTTGGTAGGACTTCGCGATGCCCAGCCGCGCCGTCGCGTGCTGCGGCATCCCGGTGATGTCGGCGCCGTTGAACCAGATACGGCCGGAGGTCGGCACGGTCTCACCGGAGATCAGCCGGAAAAACGTCGTCTTGCCGGCGCCGTTGGGGCCGATGATCGACCGAAGCTCGCCTCGCCGGACGCTGACATCGACGTCGGACACCGCCAGCAGGCTCCCGTACGCGCGCGTGAGGCGCTCGGTGCGCAACAGGGCGGCGTCGGGCATAGCGCGAGATAGCACGCGGGCTTTCGCCGTGTCAAGGCGGCGAGCTGTGCTATCGTGCCGCGCGGACATGGCCCGTCACGTCGTGCCGACGCGGTGGAAGAGCGGGATGATCGAGGTCGGCGCCAAGGTCTTCGCCTACGTGCAGGCCTCGGGCATCGACCCGACGGGCGATACGGGCGTCGCCAACTCCGGGCTCATCGTCGGACCCTCGGCGGCGGTCGCGGTGGACGCGCTGATGGTGCCGTCGATGACGAAGCGGCTCGTGACGGCCATCAAGAAGACGACTCGCAAGCCGATCGCCCAGCTCATCAACACGCACCACCACCTCGATCACACCGGCGGCAACCGGTTCTTCCGCGGCGCCACGATCGTGGCCACCGAGAAGTGCCGCGCGGCGCTCGCGCCCGGGTTTCCGCCGGTGCCGCTGCTGCAGCGCTTCATGCCCAAGTTCGCGGGAGAGTTCCCGAAGCTCCAGGTGGTCCTGCCGACGGTGACGTTCGAGGATCGCATGGTGCTGTACGACGGCGAGCGCGAGATCCAGCTCTGGCACCCCGGCTTCGCCGCGCACACCGTCGGCGACGCCGTCGCCTACCTGCCGAAAGAGCGGATCCTCTTCGCGGGCGACATCGCGTTTCTCTACGTCACGCCCCTCGCGTTCCAGGGCCACGTCGGCAACTGGATCAGGGCGGCCGATCGCCTGCTGCGATTCGACGCCGACGTGATCGTGCCGGGCCACGGCCCCGTCGGCACCAAGAAGGATCTCCGGCACATGCGCGACTACCTCGCGCTGGTCCGCCGCGAAGCCAAGCGGCGGTTCGACGCGGGCATGCCGGCGGAGGCGGCCGCCGCGGACATCAAGCTCGGGGTGTACGCGTCGTGGAGCGACGCCGAGCGGATCCTGCCGAACGTGATGCGCTGCTACCAGG
>Ga0137396_10002381_pt1 | contig 10279 bp, 16 predicted proteins | sample czc16metaG_FD_108284 | JGI IMG/M metagenome (GOLD analysis project Ga0137396, IMG submission 108284) | Vadose zone soil microbial communities from Angelo Coast Range Reserve, California, USA - czcobulk3.16 metaG | ecosystem: Environmental > Terrestrial > Soil > Vadose zone | place: USA... | reverse complement strand
CAACCCCGCCTACACCAGTTGCCTAAGAGTCCGCGGTCGATCGATGATGCCTGTGCTTCACGACGGTTACATCATCGCCGTAGATAAATCTCAAACTAGTCGTCGCCATCTATATGGACAAATCGTGATGGCGTCTCACCAGGAACAGGGCCTGATCGTGTCGAGATTGCAGCGCTTTGACGATACCGAAGTCCTGGTTCCTGAAAATCGGGAGCATGATGCCATTTCCATTTCATCCAGCGATTGGCGCATCGTGGCGAAGATCCTGTGGTGGATCGGACGTGCCGGCCAGGCCGCCTAACTGTCGCACACGCCGATTCAACGGTCGTCTCATCAAAGGCGTATCCTTAGCGCATGACCACAGCAAATTGGATTGAGATTGCGGTCGTCTTGGCAGTCGTCATTTTGGCGATTCGCTTTTTCAAATACCGCGCCTGATTACAAACTTAGAAGGCGACTTCCCGTGGCACTCCCGTACCACAAAAAAAACCTGAGTCCTTCTTCTGTCCTCTGCATCAAACCACTATCTGACTTAGTTTGATTCCACGCCCTGAAAGCTGGTTCCGCGATTCAGCGTCACCCCCTCTCTAGCAACGATTCTTCTCAGCAGAAATTCAAATTAGAAATAGGCAGAACAATGGAACAAGGAACAGTGAAATGGTTTAACGACGCCAAAGGCTACGGCTTTATCAGCCGTCAGAATGGCGAAGATGTTTTCGTGCATTTCTCGGCCATCCAGAGCGGCGGTTTTCGCAGCTTGCAGGAAGGCCAGGCTGTGCAGTTCGACGTCACCAAAGGCCCAAAAGGCTTTCAGGCAGAGAACGTACAGAACGTCTAATCGACTTTAAGTTTTACTATCAGGGAGTGGCGGTAGCTGCTCCCGATTCTTCTTTTCATAAGCGCCCCGCTCGAAACCGGCGGTATCTCAGTGCAGGCATGATTCGGATTACGACGCGAGGTTTCAGCGTATTCCGCAAACAAAATCCCATTCAATTCGGTTTGACTTTTGAAAAGAGAAGGCCCCGCGTCTCCCACTTCTAACACGCAGAGCCTCTGACGAACATGGAGCGGGATCAGCGTGACACGAAAAAAGGCATCAGATGTGGGATCGCCACTCTTGTTCGGATTAAACAACAAAAGCTGCGCGGTAGAAGAACGTCTCAAAGCAGTACCTTCCTAAACAGCAGCGGAAAAGGTCATGAATTCAGTCCCTTGACGTCGCTGTGCCCGAGACCGTTCCTCCTGCTCACCTAACACGCGATTAAGCTGCGTTACAAGGTTCAACAGCTTGTCTGCGTCCATTTCATTACTGGCTTGTTCAGCTCGGGAGTGCCAATCGGTTGCTTTCGACGGGGTCATAAAGGTGTCCCTTTCTGCTATTCAGCAAGGTACTCTGGATTCAAAGCCGAGTCTGAGCAATAAAGCACACCATCACTCCACAGCCTGTGTTGACGCATGGTTCACCATAAAATTTGTCCTGTTAGCTTCTTCGTTTGTTTTTGCTCTTCGGGTGGTCGGCGCAAACATGGGAGGTAAATTCCTTTTCGCGCTGTAATTCGAAGTTTCGTATCATTTCAACTAAAGACTTGCCAGTGAGTGCATCCGAAGCCGTGAATCGCCAGCCACATTCGGAGCAGCCCCATCCCTGGAATCGCCGGTCTTCGATCCAAATCAGCCTGCGATTCAAAACTGGAGAATCGTTTTCAGCCTCGTCTGCCGATAGATGCTCCCCCGGTCTAAGGGCTTGCGCTGGTCGAGAAGCACCTTCCTGAGTTCAGGGTCGTGAGTATTCAGTGGATTCCGAGCAGGCAGGCTACCTGACAGCCAACCGGCAAATGAAAACAGAGGACTGACCTGCAAAGGGCCCATGATTCCTCTTTCAATTTTCGGGTGATTTAGGGAGTGGCGTGCTCTCTACTCTATATAGATGCCATCGAGACTAGATGTGCTTAAACGGAGTTTTGCAGCGAATAAGAGCTCCAAATCCCGTGTTCCTTCGGTGCTACATCACGTTCATGACGATGATTGGCAGCGGATTCCCGAAACGGGTCGGACCTCCGCATTTGTTCGGCACCGAACGGTGTGTCGCTCTCCTAAAGTCTGGCAACTGTCTAACCCCTCAGTTATAGCGAATTTGGTTGGAAAGCTCTTATTTCTGGTAGTAATCTTGGCGTAATCCCTAGGAGTAAACCATGGACGTCCTCGTTTCCAAATCAGAATCAAATTGGCGAGATCTCTACAGAGCTGCAATTCTTGAATTGGACCCGGCTCAACTTCCGCATCGAATCACTGACGCAGAGAGCGTACTGATTGCACGAGCCAGGGAATTGTTCAACCAGGGTGGCGATAACGGGGAAGAGACCGAAGATTTGGACGATGCCATGTACGCACTCCATGCCCTTCGCAGCGTCCTGAAATACAACTCGTCCGGCATTGTCGATAAGCCACACCAGATGAAAGTGGCGTGAGGACGAGCAGGTAATTTCGTTGGACCTCTATCGTGTGTAGCTCAATAAACCTTCCTCCTATTCCTCGCATCAATGTTGTCGCGAGGTCAAGACCAGATGGGCAAGCAAAACGGCAGGAACGACGTTGCAGACCTTTCTCGTCTGAATCCGCTGGATTCCAAGGACAAGGACATCCTTCGCGTAGTTATCGAGACCCCGAAAGGTAGCCGCAGCAAATTCGCTTTTGACCCCGATCAACATGTCTTTGAGTTAAAGAAAGTGCTACCCACGGGAATGGCTTTTCCCTACGACTTCGGATTCGTGCCTTCTACGGAAGCGGATGACGGTGACCCGATCGACGTGCTCGTCCTGATGGAAGAGCCAGCCTTTCCCGGTTGCGTACTGAAGTGCCGTCTGATCGGAGTAATAGAGGGCGAGCAAAGGGACAAGAAGAAGAAAAAGAAGGAACGGAATGACCGTCTTATAGCGATTCAGGAAGATGCTCACAGTTGGGCCGACATAAAAACGATTGACGATCTAAGGCAAAGAATTTTGCCGCGAGCTCGAAGATTTCTTTGTTAACTATCACGAGCTATCTGGCAAGGAATACCGTGTGCTCGGCGTCAAAGGCCCAACCCAGGTCCATAAACTTGTGAAGTCCGGAATGAACGGACGCTGAACTGCCATGAGTGAAATCGTATTGCGATTTCTGATTGGTGGTGCGGTGGTTTCCGCCTTCGCGCTCCTGGGCGATTTGTTCAAACCCAAGAGTTTCGCTGGACTGTTCGGAGCTGCGCCCTCAGTCGCACTAGCCACCCTCGCTCTGCCCCTCAGCTTGGAAGGTGCCAGCGACGTGGCGACGGAGGCACGTTCCATGGTGGTCGGTGCGATAGCATTCCTCGTCTACGCTTCCGTCGTCAGTTGGGTAATGATGCATTACAAATGGAGAGCTCTCCCCGTAACTGCTTCGTCAATTCTCTTGTGGTTCGGAGTAGCCTTCGGACTATGGTGCGTCTGCCTGCGATAGTTCTTCGATGAAAATCCACGTTGAACTTGATGTTGTCCGGCAGACCAAGTGGTACGAATACGCTCTGAGGTTTCTGTTCGGCGGATTAATTACTGCAACCGCGGGAATCATTGCAAAGAAGTTCGGCCCTGAAATCGGAGGGCTGTTTCTGGCATTTCCCGCCATCTTTCCTGCCAGCGCAACGCTCATCGAAAACCACGAACGAGAAAGGAAAGCGCGCCTTGGACTCAAGGGCACAAAGCGTGCAGCCCAGGCAGTCAGCGTGGCTGCGGCAGGTGCATCGATAGGAAGCATCGGCCTGGCTGCTTTCGCGCTGGCAGTCTGGAAAACTATACCGAATCATTCACCTTGGCTCGCCCTACTGGGAGCCATTCTGGTGTGGATGACATTGTCCGTACTGCTCTGGCAAATCCGTAAACGATTCGCACCCCTCAGACGACGCATTAAGCGCGCCCCGGTTCCGAATGAGTGACTGCTGACCAACGGGACTGGACGTTACCGCTTCAGTCTCGTCAGGTGCGGGTCGTCATCCTTTCTGCTAGACGACCGTCATCTTGAGCGCGAGCGGGTAAAGGCTTTTTGGCAAACGCAGCGGTCCATATTGCGCTCACGCCAGGATGGATTTCAAAAATTCCCGCGTGCCAGCCGGACCGGTCATACGCACGGTGACGGGACCCATTGCCGGCTCAACAGACAACTCAAACCTCAGGAATGGGCAACACTCCCGCTCAGCAACTATCAATTCTGCGGCAAGGACAATCCACTTCTTGTCGCCGGGTATCCGAAACACATAACCATCATCCACTTCAGTTATTTCAATCAATGCAGATTTGAATTGTGCAAGCAGTGTAGCTTCACGTTTTCGCAGGTCCTCATGAGACAAAGAACAAGCAACGGGTATTTCACCAGACATGTCAGGACCTCATTTCTTGAGAGCGTGCCTGTGACCACCAGCGCCGGAATGCTACACCCGCCCAAATTGCCTCAACGATTCCGAACGGCCAAGCGCCTTGAAGAAAACCATATACTGACCCTAAGGCACAGGAGAAGGCAAACCCCAAGATGAACCAAGGACTGCGCTTCTCAAAAGCGTAGCAAACTAGCATCGCGGTTACGGCACACAGTCCAAACAGCGTCAGCTTGTTCATCGGTCAAAGTTTATCAGCCTGTCTATTTAGAGGGTTTACCGCATATTCCTGTGGGATTGATATGCTTGAGTGGTGACTGTGTCGGGGCGAACCCGCGAAATTGTCGTTAAGCGCGGGAAACGGTTGGAGTATTTCACGATCGCGTGGAACAGCCTTGAAGGGTTAGTGGCCGTCATCGCCGGCGCCATTGCGGGCAGCATCTCCCTTGTTGGCTTTGGAGTCGACAGCTTCATTGAAGTCATCTCCGGTGCCACGCTGCTGTGGAGAATGTCTGTCGATGCTGACGAACAAAATCGAGCATGGAACGAACGGCTGAGCACCAGAATTGTTGGAGTTTGCTTCCTCGCCCTTGCTGTGTACGTAGCCTACGAATCAGTTTTTGACCTGATCGACAGGAAGGCTCCTGAGCATAGTCTTGCTGGAATAATGCTGGCCTGCGTGTCGTTGGTGGTCATGCCGATTCTCTCTCGCGCAAAGAAGAGAGTAGGGAGCGAACTGGGCAGCGCGGCCATGAGAGCAGATGCAAAACAGACTGACTTCTGTGTGTACTTATCAGCGATTCTGCTCGCCGGTCTTCTGTTGAATGCCGCTCTCGGATGGTGGTGGGCTGACCCGCTGGCTGGGCTGGTTATGACTGCCATCATCGCGAAGGAAGGAGTGCAGTCAGTCAAAGGCGAAGCCTGCTGTGCGAAGACTAGCGCCGCCAGCACTTGCCCCTAAAACTGAGAAGCCGAGAACTTACCACTGAGAAGTGCAAGTGAGCGCCAACCACTGAGCCGGGCAAGCTCAGCCAACAAAGTCGATGGCTACTTGGGTGGGTTTCCCATCCGCGGTGCCGTTGTCCCCTCGAAATGGACAAGGGTTGCGACCAAATCGTTCAGGCGCCTTTCGCTGCCCTCGACATCGAAGCTCCCCTCTGTCGTCTGTCCCTCCATCGTGGCTGCCGTGAAAGGAACTCTGGAGACCAGTACAGGAAACTCCTCATGAACTGTGGTAAGACCCTCTTTCTCCAGTTGGTGGCGGACACTACGCACATAGTGTGCCGCAGACTGCAACTGCGGGTACATGCTCAGGGTATCTGCTAACACACCGAAGGTATATCTCTCATCGAACTTCGCAGAATCAGCGAGAATTTGCACTAGCCGTGCGCGTTTTTCAGAGGTGTTAACTAGAGGTGCGATCTCAAACTTCGCGTGCGGAGCATCAATGGTGAGTCGAAAAAAGAGGTTCTTGTACTTGTCTCCGCCCTGGCAAGTGAGCATAGACGCTGAACGTTGGCCACTAATCACTGGCAACTGACCACTCGGCTACTGAGCCGGAGCATAGTATCCGCGCCTGCTGCGCACTCGCAGGTTCTTATGATTTTGCGCCAGGATCTCGATGGAATGGTACCGGCCATCTGCCTTCAAGTCTGCCGGTTTGTAGGACAATGCATACTGACTGCGCAGTTCGTCTTGTATCTCCGCGAACGCGTTAGCGACGTCTGTGATTTGGAAGGGAAAGAATGGCCGCCCGCCGGTCGCGTTGGCAATCCGCTCCAGAATCTTATCGCCTTTGTTTCTCGATCCGATAATGTTCGTGCTGATAGTGTAGACGATCACTTCGGCGCGCTGTGCCATGTCGATTGCCTCCTCGCGCGAAACATGGCTCTGATTATCGTCGCCATCGCTCAATAGAATAATCGCCCGACGCACAAGCCCGCGCTGTTGTGCCTTCAACAGCTTGTCCCGACAGGCATAATAAATGGCGTCATACAGGGCTGTTCCGCCGCCAGGACGTAAAGCGCGAACTCCCCGCGAGAGAAATTCGGTATTGTCGGTAAAGTCCTGTGTGACTTCTGGGGTGGCGTCGAATCCGACCACGAAGGCTTTATCGTATTTCGGCCGTATCGTCTGATTGAGAAACTCGATGGCTGACTCCTGCTCGAACTTGAACCGGTCACGCACCGAGTTGCTGGCGTCCACCAGCAGTCCGACCTGTAAAGGAAGGTCGGTTTCATTATGAAAGCTGCGAATCTCATCGGCCGGTCTGGTATCGTCGATAACCTTGAAGTCGTTTTTCTTGAGGTCCTTGACATACCGCCCGTGCTTGTCCGTGACCGTGAAGACCACATTGACCTCATTCACCGTTCGGAAAATCGTGGGCGCAGTTTCCTCTGACGTCTCCGGGCTGGAAGTCTTGTCATTCGCTTTCGGCGATTCGTTTTTTGGGGATTGTGTCGCCGGCTGCTCGGCTGGCAGAGTCGTCTGCGGCTGAGTAGGTGTTGGCGAAGCCTTTTCTTGAGATGCGGGCTCCCCGGGCGCGGGAGCAGTTTGCGGCGGAGTAGCCGGTGCCTGTGGCTTGCTTTGCTGCTGGGCAGCCGAGGGAGCCGATGGCAGCTCGTCCTGCTCCGTACCCTGGGCAGAAACCAGCGTCGCCAGCAGAGCCACTCCGCTCAAAGAAAATGCGTTACGAGCCCTCATGGTTTCCCTTGATTATAACTCCCGTCGCTGGCCGTTGGACCTAGTTGTCGCCAACGACGAACGACCAACGACTGGTTTTAGCCCGTCTCGATCTCTCGCAGATAAGACTCTAATTCCGCAGGCATGGGCTGTACAAACGATAGCTGCGCGCCCGTCCGTGGATGCTGAAGCTGCAAGCTCATCGCATGCAAAAAATTTCGCGGCAAAGAAATTGCGCCTCCAGCCTTCGCACGCAATTCACGTGCCGCCCCATAATTCGTATCCCCAACCACAGGATGGCCTATGGAAGCCATGTGCACGCGAATCTGGTGCGTCCGTCCGGTGTCGATTTGCAGCTCGAGCAACGTGAACTTGCCAAATTTTGACGGAATCCGTCGCACCACCTTGTAGTGCGTGATGGCTTCGCGCCCGCCCGTTCGCCGGGTAGTCATCCGCGTCCGCCGCACGCGGTCGCGGCTGATGCTGCTGTCAATCGTGCCCCGATCCGGCTTCACCCAACCCTGTACCAACGCGATATAAGTCTTCGTCACCTGCCGCCGGGAAAATTGTGCCGCTAATTTGCGGTGTGCCGCGTCATTCTTTGCCACAACGATCAGCCCGCTGGTCGCCCGATCCAGACGATGCACAATGCCGGGCCGCAATTCACCGCCAAGCCCAGATAGTTTTGCCATGTGATGCAACAGCGCATTTACCAATGTCCCACGATTTCGCTCGTCGTCTGTGGCTCCTGCTCCGGCATGCACCATCATCCCTGCCTGTTTGTTCACTATCGCTAAATCATCATCTTCAAACACAATGTCGAGTGGAATTTCTTCCGCCATGGCGCGTAGCGGAATCGCTTTTACCGCTCCCAGGACTGCGATGCGTTCCCCACCACGCAAACGCAGCGAGGGTTTTCCCGCGCTCTCGTTGACCAGAACCTTCTTTTGTTCGATGAGTTGCTGCACCCGTGCCCGGCTCGTCTCCGGAAGGCGGGTCACCAGGAATTGATCCAGCCGCTTACCCGCATCTTCCGCTGCAGCCAGGATCGAAATTGGAAATTGCTCGGACAAAGCCAAGCTCGCGATGAATAGAGAAGGAAAGAAAAGCCTAGTGCGCTGCCCGCGCCGGCACAGGTCTCGACGCTCCGCTGCGCAACCACCAGATGAACCCGCCAATGATCACCAGGCAAATAGAAATCAATTGCGTCCCGGTCATGATTCCGCCAAAGACCTCGCCCCGCCCCGGATCGTCGCGGAGAAATTCGAGAAAGTAGCGGGCCACACCGTAAAGCATCAGATAAGCCCCAAAAACCTGGCCATCAAACTTTTTGCGTTTCAACATCCATGTCAATAGGAAGAAGTTCGCAAGTTCGACCGCCGATTCAAAAAGCTGTGTCGGCTCGAGTGCCACGTTCAGCGGCGTGCCTGTCCAGGCATGAGCCAACGAGTTAGTGAAGGTAACTCCCCAAAAAGCATGCGTCGGTTTTCCGTAGCAGCAACCCGCGGCAAAACATCCGATGCGACCGATCGCATGTCCCAGGGCCAACCCCGGCGCGAACGCGTCGCAAGTGGCCAGCGCTGGCATCTTATGTTTGCGGATATACCATGCCGCCGCCGCCAGCGCGCCAATCAGTCCGCCGGAAAAAACTCCCCCCGCCTGCAACGTGTTGAAACTGAAAATCTCGCTGGGATGAGCCGCGTAAGAACTCCAATCATTAATAATGTAAAGAATTTTCGCGCCCACAATCCCGCACAGAACGACCAAGATGCCAAGGTTCCACGCCAGTTCCCGGTCAATCCCTTGCTTCTCAGAATTGCGCACACTGATCCACAATCCGATCAGCACCCCCATGGACACCAAAAATCCATAGGTAGGCAGATTGAAATTGCCGATATGAAGAAGTCGGGGAAACACTTGTTAATATTAGATGCGCTGCTCTGAAGATAAGTTTAGCAGGAAGTGAGAAGCCGACCCACTAGGGCCGTGTGGAGGGCCGAGAATGAACCCGTCGTAGACGGTGGGAACCCGCCGCGATCCATTAGGCATTTCCGCATGGCGGAACGTTGCACACCGGACCTTCTTTACGAGTCAAGTCCCCGTTCATTCGTTTGTTGGTTCAAAAATCGGTTACCACCATCACCAACCTTGCAGGCCGGCTTTCAGAAAGGATGCTAGGGAAAACTGGAGAGATTGGCAATAGGGGGGACGTAAAAAGTTGGCAGTCCAGTTGCCAGCAGGTTCTTACCCCGCCCGTCGCTTATCCTCAAGGACCTCATCCAGGGCGCGGGATAGATGGTGAGCCCGTTGCAGATACTCGGTTGCCCCGGTATCACCGGTGCGCTTCAGCAGATGGTATTCGTCGGCAATATTCAGGGCAGCGAGGACCGCCAGACGCGCCGTATCCACGGTGTGGGTCTGCTCCGCAACAGCGCGCATCTTGGAATCGACGTACTCAGCCAATTTAATGATGTAGTCAGCGTCGGAGCCGCGAAGATTGTAGGCCTGGTCGAAAATTTCCACTCGGACAGCATTATTGCTGGGATCTTTCAGCGGCGGATGTTTCGTGACGGATGCCATAACCTGTTCTCTCCTTCCGGAAGCTCAGTCCGGCGCGGTACTCAGCTCGCCGCCTGCTGCTCCTCGGCAATGGTTTCAATCTGTTGCAGCATCTTTTCCACGCGCCCGCGGATATCTTCCCGCTCCTTGCGCAGCCTGACCATCTCGCGACGCATAGTTTCGACTTCTTCCTCGCGCTCTTCCAGTTGCTCGCGCACGCGCCGTACATCGCGCTCCGCAACTGCGCGCGCCTCTCGTGCCGCTTTGTACAGCTCAATAGTGCGATAAACCTTATCTTCCAGTGCTTGGAAATCGTCAGCAGGAACCTGGTTGGACAACTCTTCAGCCATTCGCAAAGACATGATCGCGCTCTCTTCCCCGAGAGATTTTTATGTGGTGCGGGCGCCTCGCCCGCATCCGAACTTGAGCGCAGTATACCGCAGAAAGCTGTGGAGAACCGTGGATCAGATGGATGAGAGGTGAACAGGAATGGACGGGGCCTGGTTAAGTCCAAAGCGCTGCCGAGCTTGCTCGGCTGGACAGGCGAGTCGCCGGTCCCTACCTGGTTCGCTGCAGTTTCCGCAGGCGTTTTGCTGCTTCGTCGAGAGTTTCGTCGCGCTTGCAGAACGCGAAGCGCACTTGCTTTGCGCCGTCTTT
>Ga0137396_10002379_pt1 | contig 10281 bp, 21 predicted proteins | sample czc16metaG_FD_108284 | JGI IMG/M metagenome (GOLD analysis project Ga0137396, IMG submission 108284) | Vadose zone soil microbial communities from Angelo Coast Range Reserve, California, USA - czcobulk3.16 metaG | ecosystem: Environmental > Terrestrial > Soil > Vadose zone | place: USA... | reverse complement strand
CAATACCACTGTCACGTGTAGCCCGGCCTCCTTCCCCGTGAATACAGCCACCTCGTGCACGGTCACGGTAAGAGACATGGCGCTCGTTCCGATAACTCCCGGGGGCTCTGCCAGTCTTGCTCTGGACTCTTCAACTACCCCGTTCGCGACTTGCAATTTGAACCCAGTAGATTCCACGTCTGCGAGCTGTGCTGCAAGCTTCACCGCGAGCCCAGGGAGTGCGGGCTCTCACAGCATTACGGCCACATACAGCGGCGATCTTGCTCACCCCACCTCGAGCAGTGGAAGCACGGGAATCACACTCACTGCCCGGACCACATCGACAAGCGTGTCATGCATCCCAGGCACAGTTGCGGTAGGGCAGTTGTCCACTTGCACCGCAACAGTGATGGACACGTCGGGAGCCTCGTCAGCAATTACTCCGGCTGGTAGTGTCACGTTTAGTTCGACGGGTTCTGCAGGCAGTTTTGCCGGCTCCCCCTGCCCCCTTGCCCCCGGTCCAACTGGATCTGCAAACTGCAAGGTGACCTTCACTCCGTCATCAGCAGGAGTCGCTAGTATTACTGGAACCTATTCGCCCGGCACGGATACTAATCACCTTGGGAGCGACAGCACTGCGTCCCCAGCTACTATCTCTGTTACCCAAGCAGTGAGCATAACTACCACCATAAGAGATTCGAGTGGCGCGTCAGTCATAGGCGTCACGGTGGGCACTGCGGTCCATGACACAGCAGCCATAACCGGTGCGACTGCTAACGCGGCCGGGAGCGTCACGTATAACTTCTTCACCAACAATGCTTGCACCGGAACAGGCACTAGTCAAGTGGTCACTGTCACTAACGGGGTGGTTCCTGACTCATCGTCGACGACTCCTATGCCTGCAGGCCAATACAGCTATAACGCTGCTTACACCGGCGACGCAAGCAACTCTCCCGCACAAGGTTCTTGCGAGCCTCTCGCCGTGAATAAGGCTAGTCCAGCGATTACGACGATTATTAGAGACTCTACTGGAGCACCAGTGACCTCGGTGACGGTGGGCGCTACGGTCCATGACACGGCAACACTGTCAAACGGTTTCGCTCCCACAAGTGGTACCGTCGGCTACACGTTCTTCAGTAATGGCGTCTGTAGCGCGCCTGGAACGCCGGCAGGATCCGTAACGGTAACCAATGGTGCAGTTCCTGACTCTTCGGCTGAGACGCTGACGACCCCAGGGTCCTATAGCTTCCAGGCCAACTACTTGGGCGACTCGAACAACAACGCTGCGCCGAGCCCTTGCGAGTCCCTAAGTGCGACACCCAAGCTGACGCCCACTCTGACTACAACCATCAAAGATTCGAGCGGCGTAGCCGTTACCGCGGCTGCGTTTGGCGCGACGGTTCACGACACTGCCAGCTTCTCAGGAGGATTCCCAACCATAACCGGTAGCGTAACGTACAACATCTTCACCAATAATGCCTGCACTGGTTCGGGAACGTTAGTCTCGACAGCCCCCGTTGGCTCGGGCAACAGTGTCCCTGATTCAAATCCGGTGACACCCTCATCTCCTGGCCCATACAGCTTCCAAGCCTCGTACGGCGGAGATGCGAACAACAACCAGGCGATCAGTCCTTGTGAACCCTTGACGGTGAATAAGGCTCAGCCCTCGCTTGCCACCGCTCTCAATCCTTCTTCTAGTGTTTCCGTGGGCTCCTCGGTTACTGATACTGCCAGTCTGTCCGCTGGTTTCAATCCTGGGGCCGTTGGTTCGACCCTGACCTACACGCTCTTCTCTTTCACAGCTCTCCCGTCCGCTACCTCCCCATGTTCTGGTGGCACCGCTGTGGGAGCTTCACAGACAGTGACGATTGCTACTGCTGGCGTCGTTCCAAGCTCCGCACCCGTCACTCCTTCGCCTGCTGGCTTCTACGGTTTCTCGGCCACCTTCAACGGTGATGCTAACAATAATGCCGCCACGAGTAACTGTGAACCTCTAACAGTCAACAAAGCCAATCCGACTATCGGTACTGTCATTAAAGACTCGACTGGGGCAGCAGTTACCTCCATCGCCGTCGGCACTTCAGTCCATGACACCGCCACGATGTCAAGCGGGTTCCAAGCAGGCGGAACAGTCACGTATACCATCTTCAGCGATACAGCCTGTACGACTTCCGGAACTGTTGTCGGCACACCGGTAACAGTGACGAATGGGCTCGTTCCCGACTCGGCGCCCGTAACGCCATCACCTGCAGGCTCATACGGCTTCGAAGCGTCTTATGGTGGAGACGCCAACAACAACATTGCGGTGAGTCCCTGCGAACCACTGACGGTCAGCGGCGACTACGCCGTCTCGGCTAACCCCGCGTCTTTGAATACGGACCTAGGAATACCAATCAGCACCGCGATCACCGTTACCAGTAACGGTTTCTCTGGAAGCATTCTCCTCTCCGCTTCGTCTTCGCCGTCTGGCTTGGGAGAAACCTTCTCCTTCAACCCTGTGGTGGTCGCGGCCGGAGGGACTGGGACCTCCAACATGACGATAACTGTTCCTCTGAATCTTCCACCCGGTGCTTACACAATCAATGTGAAGGGAGTCAGCGGATCAGTCTCCCACACCACTCAGATCACGGTCAATGTCGCCGACTTTGGAATATCCGCCGGACTCGTCTCACCTTCCGCGATTAGCGCTGGTAGTAGTGGAACCTCTACCATAACGGTAAACGCGGTAAATGGCTTTTCAGACACGGTTAGCCTCTCTGCGTCTCCCTCTTCGCCTGTGGGTCTACGCTGCACTCTGACCCCGCTGGTTATCCCGAGTTCCGGGACTTCGAGCCTTTCATGCACCGCGTCTAATCCAGCTGACTACTCTGTGACTGTAACAGGCACCGTTACTCTACGAGGAGGATCTTTGTCCCGTACGACCGCATCAGTCCTCTTTCATATGGTCGATTTCGGAATCTCAGCCACGAGCCCGGTGAGTTTCACAGGCGGTCAAGGATCTACAACGTTGACGCTGACTCCTTTGAACAACTTTCAGGGCACAGTAAATCTGGGTTGGAGTGTAAATCCCACGACTGGTCTCCAGGTCTTCTGCCCAACGAGCATCACGCTCCCACCACCAGTCTCGACACCATGCCAGCTCAACGGCACTGGCTCTTACTCGATCAACATCACGGGAACGAGTGGAGGCCTCTCTCACTCAACTATTGTGATCGTCAACGGAGGCGACTTCAAAATGTCCGCGGGACCCAACCCGCTGATAGTGACCCAGGGTCAAGGGAGCAAGTTCACGGTCAACGTGACAAGTATCGGAGGCTTTTCTCAGGCTGTGAGCCTAACAGTGTCGACCCCTGACCCTTCAATCTCGGTAAGCCCAACGACGACGACAACAACCCCACCAGCCGGCGGGATCTCTCAGGTGTCCTTTTCGATCTCTACAACTTCTTCCACAATAAACGGGAACTACACGGTCACTGTACAAGGCAACAGTGGGGCCCTGTCCCGGCAGGCGTCGGTAACGCTTAGGGTGCAAGACTTTATTGTCTCCGGGATTCCGACATCTCTTTCTACCCCGCTGGGCTTTCAGAACAGCACTACAATTTCGCTAACGAGTCTCAACGGTTTCAGCGGACCGGTTACTGTCACGGCTACCGTTTCAGGCATCGGTGTTTCGCCGGGATCATCCAATCTTAACATTTCGCCTGGAACCCCGGCAACTTTCACTCTGACTGTAATCACTCAAGGATCCCGGGTCGGTTCATACACGATCACCATAAACGCACAGAGCACGGCAACCTCACTATCTCACAAGATATTCGTCAACGTTGACGTGACTGACTTCGCGATATCTGCCAACCCAAGTTTCTTCCAGATTCAAGCAGGTGGGTCGACTTCTTCAGCAATAACATTGACCAGCCAGAATGGCTTTGGTGGAAACGTCAGCCTTTCGGTTCTTCCCCACAGCGGTATGACCTTCCAAGTTAGCCCGCGGTCTTGTATTGTTTCTCCATCTGTGACCACACCCTGCTCAACCCTGACTATTACTGTATCAACTACGGCATCGAGCTCGAACACCATTACGATCGTCGGAACATTTGGCTCGCTGTCTCACACCGCATCAATCACCGTCGATGTCACACCACCGAGTGATTTTTCCGTTTCACTCTCCCCGATGTCTTCCCCCGTCAACGCAGGCGCCTCAGAGAATACAGTGATCACCGTTAGTGCGCTGAACGGATTCTCCGGTAACATATTCCTCTCCGCAAATGTTCCGATTGGCAGCGGTCTAAGCTGGTCCTTCAATCCCAGCATGGTCACCCTCTCTTCGAGCGTCTCAAGCGCAACATCCACCTTGACACTCACTGCCACAAGATATGGCACATTCTCCATTACTGTAACCGGTACTAATGGCACGTCCGGACCAAGTAGGACTTCGTCTTCAATCAGTGTGACTGTTGTAGATTTCACCCTGTCGGCTCCTCTGTCTGTAGGACCGATCGCTGTCGGAACAGGGTCAAGTCCGACGGTAACGGTCACTGCGAACAATGGCTTCTCGGGCACGGTTACCCTACAGGCAGCACCTTCGTCCGGTTTGAATGCGCAGTGGAATGGGAACGTGATTACTGGTTCCGGCTCCACAACTCTCACAGTCAGCGCTTCCACAGCGGGCAACTATACTGTCTTGATCACCGCCTCAAGCGGGACGATAGTTCACCAGATCACTGTCAGTGTCACTGTGGGCGACTTCACGATCGGTGCGAGCCCATCGTCCGTTACTTTCAACGTTGGGGCTCCCGGTCAGGCTGTTATTACTTTGACTAGTGTTAACGGGTTCTCTGGTCCCATCAGTCTGACCGCGTCTGATCCATCCAATGAGCCCACTATTACGTGGGGCTTCAGTCCCAATAATCCTGTACTTCCCTCCAGAGGAGCAGTCACTTCAACCTTCACCATTACTACGACGTCTTCGACGCCAAGCGGTACCTACAGTCTCACTATCAGCGGCGCCAACGGCCTGCTATCTCACAGTATTACAATCACAGTGAATTTGGCTGATATCAGCATCTCTGCCAGCCCTGCTGCTTGGTCATTTCCAAAGGGCTCGCAAGGAACCTCCATCATAACAGTTGCAAGTATTAACGGGTTCACGGGAAACGTAACTCTTACCTATTCCTTCTTCGGAGTTTCGGCTGTTCTCAGCGCGAATAGCGTCCTCGTGTCGCCTGGGTCTCCTGGAACGGTTTCTCTCGCAATTTCTTCGCAAGGGTCAAGCCCTGGTGCGACCTATCCTGTAACGGTCACCGGAAAGTTTGGATCAGTCAGCCGTCCAATCCAGGTGAATGTTCAAGTGACGAGTTTCACCCTGCAATGCAGTCCCAACCCCGTCGTAATCCAGGCGGGCAGCTCGGGATCATGCACCCTGCAGGTTGCTGGTTCAGCTGGTTTCAGTGGCAATATTGCGTTGACATCTGGCCCCACTAATCCTGGCGTAACGGTCGGGCTGAACCCCGGCAGCGTATCCTTGTCCTCCACGGTCACATCCGGTACATCTCTGTTGACTATTCAAGTTGCCTCGAGTGTAGGGCAGAGCACTCAGTCCGTTACGATTACAGGAACAACACCTTTGGTCGGAAATGCCGGTCAGCTTTCCGTTCCTGTTCAAGTCACCATTGCTGTTAGTCCAGGTGCAGATTTCAACCTGCAAACCAGCACCATCACACTCGCGGTCGTCAGAGGGAGTACAGGAAACGTCAATATCACCATAAACAGCGTGAATGGGTTTTCGGGCACGGTGAACCTTTCTCCTAGTGCGTCTCCTTCAGGGCTGTCTCTATCAATAGCTCCGACGAGTGTAACCTTAGTCCCCAACGGATCTCAAACCGCCACAGTTACAATAATCACAAGCAGCTCAACGCCCACGCAGTCTTATTCTTTGACAGTGACGGGCGTAAACGGAACAACTTCTCGCTTGTCCCCGAAAATCACAATTAACGTCCAAGACTTCACTCTCGTGTCGAGTGTCCAAAGCACTTCTTCACTCACTGTTCTAGCTGGCTCGTCAAACTCTGCCACGATAACAGTGGGCACGATCGGAGGTTTTAGTGGACAGGTTAACTTGACAGCAACTGTCTCCCCGACGGGTCCAATAACTGGCTTGAGTTCCAACAGTGTTAACGTGTCACCCGGGTCCTTCGGCACATCAACACTCACGGTCTCCGCCAACTCGGCTCCCCCCGGTCCTTACCAGGTGACTGTCACCGGGTCTTATGGCTCGCTTTCCCACAGTGTAACAATATCTGTCAACCTGGTCGATTTCACGATAACGGCGAATCCCCTATCGCTCAGCATCCCTGCGTCAACATCGCAATCATCAACCGTACAATTAACAAGCCTAGGAGGATTCACGGGCACGGTGAGCATAGTTGCTCCTTCACCCGCGGGGCTAGCGGTGTCCTGCAACCCATCATCTATCGGATTGCTTCCAGGCACCCCTAGCTTCTCCACGTGTAAATTCACGCCCTCAGTAGCAGGCTCCTACCAAGTAATCGTCACCGGGACTTTTTCAGCAACAACAGGTACACTCTCACACCCTGTTACCATTCTGGTCTCCGCCAGCCCCCCTCCGGACTTTACGATCCAAGCGACTCCCCCGTCCCTGACAATGGCCACTGGCGTGTCCAATACAACACAGATCACGATCGCCAGCAGCAACTTTAACGGCACAGTAATTCTCCAGCTATCCAGCTGTATCCCTTGCCTGACCCTCTCTCTGAGCCAGTATAGTGTCGCCTTGACCGCGGGGTCCACAGCGAACGTGGTCCTTACAGTGAGCGGGCAGACAACGACGTTCTCCGTCCAAGTGACGGCAGCGGGCAATGGAATAAGTCATCCCATCTCGATCCCCGTAAGGGTTGTCGACTTCGCGATCCAAGCGCCTACCCAAATTAACCTCCTACAGAGCGCGTCCACCTTGCAAGACATTAGCGTCCTCAGTACAGATGGGTTCGCGGGCTCCGTATTCCTCTCTACGTCTGTTCCGCCTCCAGGCCTGACCACGTCACTAAGCTCGAACTTTGTCAACGTACCGGCTTACTCATCCGGTAAAGTCACATTGCAGCTTTCCGCAACAAGCTACAGCGATTACTCTGTGACCATAAACGCTACATGGAACGCATTATCTCATACTGTCAAAATTGTTGTTCACGTTACATCATTTGCAATTTCTGCGACTTCCTATTCCATAAGTGTTCAGGCCGGCTCGCAGGGAGCAGATCAAATCACCGTCGTCGGTCAGAACGGATTTACGGGAATCACACAACTCGCAGTCAACATCTCCCCCTCAGGTCCCTCTGTTGGTCTGAACCCGACGAGCGTTAGTCTATCGGTTAGCGTGCCTTCAGCCCCATCCACTCTGAATGTCGTAGTGTCGGTCAACACGCTTCCGGGGATATACACAGTGACTGTGACAGGATCCGCTTCACCCCTTTCCCAGCAAGTACAGATAACCGTAGATGTCGGGGCACCTGCTGATTTCACCCTACTAGGAAGTGCTACCAGTCTCACCGTGAACTCTGGCTCGTCCGGGGGAACAGTACTCTTCACTCTTCAAAGTCTCTACGGTTTTGCCGGCACAGTTACACTGAACGCTCAGGCCACACCTGCAGGAGCTAACCCAATTTTCGAACAGTCTACTGTCACATTGCATGCAGGTGGATCTGCGCAAGTGAACCTAAGCATATCGTCATCCATCCCGCAAAACTACAATGTGCAGGTTACGGGTACGAGTACGGCGACCGGCACCCAAATAGTGCACACTTGGCCAGTATCCGTTCGGGTATGGGATTTCCAAATATCCGCGGGCACACCAATAATGAGCGACAGACCCGTAAATCAGCCGATCAATCTGGGTATCACCCTGAGCAGCATCAACGGTTTCTCGGGCTTGGTAGACTTAACGCCAACTTCCGATCCGCCCGGGTTGAGCATAACGCCTGCTCAGCAATCAGTCCCATTGAACCCGGGAGGAACACAGATCAGCCTAACAGTCGGCTCGGCAGTTCCTAACACCTACACTTTGACGGTAACCGCAAAGAGTGGGTCAATAACGCACTCGATCACAGTGACCCTACAGATGGTGGATTTCACCATAAGTTCGAGCCAATCATTGATAGCACTTCTAGTAGGCTCATCCAGCAACGTGAACATTAACGTCACTGCTACCAACGGGTTTATTGGCGCAGTAAGTCTCGGGGCCTCGTCGTCTCCAACTGGCTTGGGCCTTTCCGTTGTCTCACCTGTGACATTAACGGGCACATTTGCGATTTCCCAACTAACCATTTCAGCTCAGAACAATGCGGCAGCTGGCACGTATCTAGTCACGGTGACAGGCAGTAGCGCTCTCTTGACTCATCCCGTACAAATAACCGTCTACTTGACTAACTTTCTGGTTTCGGCTTCCCCGAACGCCCTTACAACGTTCCCGAACACTCCCACATTTGCAACCATCAACGTGACCAGTCAGGGCAATCTCCCAGGGCCTGTTACGCTATCGGCCGTTGTGATCTCGGGGCCTATTGGGGGACTCAGCAATCCTTCAATCAGCCCGAGCTTCGTCATGCCATCGGCTGGAAGCCCTGCCATGGCCACCTTGAGACTGAATGCAACATTGACCGGAAATTACATTGTTAAGGTGACAGGCACTGTTGGTCTTCTATCAATCTCCACGACCCTTCAAATGACCGTCCAAGATTTCGGTCTAACAACAAGTCAAACTTCCCAAAGCTTCCCTGCAGGTGCATCCCGACAGTACACCGTGATCTTGACGAGTTCTAACAGTTTCATAGGAAACGTTACCTTGACCGCCTCCTCACCTTCTGGACTTGTCGTGTCTCTGAGTCCATCCAGCGTGCTACTGCCAGGGTCTGGAAGAGTAACTTTGACCGTCTCATCGAACAGCACAACGACTCTGACCACCTACACAATCACAATTACAGGTACAAGCACAATTACAGGTACAAGCGGCTTCGGGAGTCACACCATTTTAGTCACGGCGATCATAACACCTGCCCCCAGTATCTCAGCTCAGGTCAGCAACTTAACAGTCAACCCGGGTTCCGTGGCTAAATTTACTATCTCTGGCACCGACGCTGATGGGTCAAAGACGATGACTCTTAGCATTGTATCGTCGACGTTGCCTCCAGGAGCACGCTTCCCGACTACGAGTGGATCCGGATCGATTAGCTCCGTCTTCAATTGGATCCCAACCTCTAGCCAAGGTCCAGCGGACTACACGGTCCAATTCACGGTAAGCGATGGGCAGGGAGGATCGTCGACAACTCAAGTGACTATTCATGTGAATGGCGTCAGCGGCACGAGCAACCTTCCATCGATCAGCGGGCCGTTTTCATACGCTATCTTCGCTGCCATAGGCGTGGGGGTCGTAGTACTAGGCGATCGCCTCTTGAAGCAAAGAAAGTTGAGACAGGTCGCCGGACAGCCGAAACCAAGTAGGGATTAGTCAGCTATTCGATATCTCGCGTATGGAAAAGTCTCCGGTCGGCTAGTCTCGGACGGTTCTGAACTCCTACTGGCTCACATTGATTCTTCTACGTCTCTTGTCTGAAGGAAGGGTCAACCGTTGAACCAGATCTGGTTGAACTGGCTGTCTAGGGATCCATTCGATATGAACGAGAAAATATAGCTTTGTGATTCCGCGCTGTAGCTCCAGAGCTCGATCACCATTCGGAACCGGAGGGGGGGAACTGTGACAGTTGGGAGTGCTGAGATGTTTGTGCCGTTTATGATCTTGCTATTGATCATTACATTCTTGATTGTTGTTGTGCCCGAAACGGTGGTCTCATTTGTTATTGACCATGAGAGCGGGATGGTCCAGGTCTGGTCTTTCTCCATAGCTCTGTAGTAGTGGGCTAGCAGGGTTCCTCCGCTAGGCGTGTTGCTGGTGGCGTTGGGGCTTGTGGTGGTCAGGTTTGCCAGGAGTACGTATACCGAGAAGAGCTGCAAGTCCTTTTTGTGATTGTAGACTTGTACATACCACTGGATCGGTTCATTCTTCGTGACTGTTGTGTCGTTGTTTGGGAAATAGAGGGACGCGTCCATCCGTGGACCTAGTACGCTGATCGAGGCGAAGTCTTCGTTCGCGGGTGGATTTTCGACTACCCAGGCGACGGCTGAGGCTATTACGAGGAAGGCTAGGAAGAGTGTGAGAAACTCTCGGTTCAGAAGAGTGGTTATTCTCACCTATTTTCTATCTCCATCTCAAGCAATCTCTCCCGTTCGATCTTT
>Ga0137396_10002377_pt1 | contig 10284 bp, 12 predicted proteins | sample czc16metaG_FD_108284 | JGI IMG/M metagenome (GOLD analysis project Ga0137396, IMG submission 108284) | Vadose zone soil microbial communities from Angelo Coast Range Reserve, California, USA - czcobulk3.16 metaG | ecosystem: Environmental > Terrestrial > Soil > Vadose zone | place: USA... | reverse complement strand
TCACTCCGCTGCAGCAGTCATCCGATCTCGATTTGAGCCAGGCGCTGACGCTGGGAGACTGGGCGTGGCCAAGCTTCGTGGAGATTTGGCGCGAGGTCCCGTTGCCGGCACTGGAAGGCGTCGCGGGAATATTTGATAACGCGACGACTACCTACCCCTTGTCTGTTGTCGCCGCCGTTTTCTTGATCTTCAACTGGCGCGGCCTCCACGGCGCCCTCTTTCGCGCGCTGCGGAAGCGTTATCAAATTTGGGGTTATGCGATCTACTTTGTCCTGCTCGTCAGCCTTCTCGCCACGCTGCTGAAGCCGATCGTTTTTTGGCGCTTGCCGGAGTGGGGTGGGGTGATGCCGGCCGCGGGCTTGTTGCAAATCTCGGCGACGATCGACGCGGTGGCCTTCATCTTCGAATACCTGTTTGGCGTCTACATTCAGGTTTACCTGATCACCGTTTGTCTGGCGTGGATCAAGGGCTTGAGCTTCCATGAAGGAGATCTGTTCAGGTTCGCCGTGCGCCGCTTCAGCTATGTTCTCGAGTGGGCCGGCATCGTGGTCATTGTCAGCACTTTGATCGTGCGCGCGCCGCTCTTGCTGGCGTATTTCCGCAACATTCCCGGAGTCCTCGATTTTCTGCCGCTCGAGCGTCTTGTCATGAGCGCGTTGATCATTGCCTTTTGCTCGGTCCAGATTTCGCTCGTGCTTCATAACGAGAGTCTGGCAGATGCCTTTCGCGCCCATCGCGAATTTATTCGGCGGAATCTCTTTCGCTTTGGCTGGTTTTTCCTCATTGCGGCGCTGCACTTTTTCTTTTTGACGGCTTGCGATGCCATTGTCCGCGGAGCGGTGGCGGACCGCGTGGCGGGCGTGATCGCGTGGAAAATAATTTATGTTTGCGTGCGCGGGCTGATCACCGGCTGGCTCCTGGCCTCCTGGGTTTGTTTGTTCCGTCAGTGCGAAACCGCGCGCGCGAATCAGGAGACGTGGATCCGGTATTAGGGAAAGTGAACGCGGCTAAGATCACGCGGGAGAGCAAATCGAACCTGGCTCTCGCCTTCGTCGCGCTCGGCCGCGAACGCCGCAAAGACATCACGATTTTCTATGCCTTCTGCCGGGTGATCGACGACATCGCCGATTCAACCGGACTGAGCGTTGAGGAAAAAGCCCGCAACCTGACAGCATGGCGCGGATGGCTCCGGGCGGGGACACCGGACGAGCCCGCCCTCGCGCGAGACCTGCGCGGCTTGATCGCGAAGTATTCCCTTACACCGGCTATGCTGGGGGAAATCATCGATGGCGTTGAGATGGATTTGCGCAATGTCCGCTACGATTCGTTTGAGGAGCTGCGGTTGTATTGCTATCGTGTCGCCAGCGCCGTCGGCCTTGTCAGCATCGAGATTTTCGGATACCGCAACGCCGCCTGCCGCGAATATGCGATCCAGCTCGGCCTGGCGCTCCAGGTCACCAACATCATCCGCGATGTCGGCAAAGACCTGAGCAACGAACGCATTTACCTGCCGCAACAAGATCTCGCCCGTTTCGATTACCCGGAGGAAGATCTTCGGCTCAAAAAATACAACGAACCGTTTCGCCGCTTGATGGAATTCGAAGCCGCGCGGGCCGAAGACTTCTTTGCCCGCGCTGCGGAGCTGCTGCCCCGCGAAGATCGCCGCTCGATGGTGGCGGCGGAGATCATGCGTTCGGTCTATCAGACTTTGCTGCTGCGAATGAAAGCGGATGGTTTTCGGGTTTTCGACCAGGAATATCGACTGACTCGGCTCGAAAAAACCGGTCGCGTGGCCGCGCAACTTCTCCGAGTTTGCTTAAATGCGAGGCACTGATCTTCCGTCAAACCTTCTCTTCGATACTCATCACAAACATTTATGAAGAATAATAATTTCCTGTTTGGGTTGGTTCTGCTGGCTTCCTCGTTCGCTTTTACTTCCTGTGACACCGCGACCGGGCAGGGCGCAGGCTGGGGCGTCGCCACGGGGGCGGTCCTCGGGGCTGCGGTCACTGGCGATGTGCGCGGAGCAGTCGCCGGCGCAATTGTCGGCGCCGACACAGGGGCTTTGATCGGCGCTTCCATCGATGAGGAGCAGGCGGTGCGCTATGGACCAAGCCCGCGCGGTGGATTTCCCTACGCTCGCAGAACCGACACGCCCGGGTTTTACCAGAGCCCGTATCCACCGCATCAAATCTACAATCTGCGCGGTGTGCCGCACGGCGGCCTCGTGGAAGACAACGTAGGCGGCGGGTATTTTCGAAAACCTTAAGATACGGACTCGGTAGGGCGAGACTCTGTCGAGCCGGGGAATCAGATTGCGCGCCCGCGGCTCGACGAAATCTCGCCCTACCAATCAGCGCATTTTCTTTTGCAGCCCATCGACCAGCGCCTGCGCTTCGTCGGTCATTTTCAAAAGTTCGGGCCAGGAGCGATGATAGTTTTCGCCCGGAAGTTTTCGGGTGGCGTCGAATCCCATGTGCGACCCGATGTTCTGGGAAGTCGGCGCGTGATCGAGCGAATCGCTCGGATTGCGGATGATCGTGCTGTCCCGTTCCGGGTCGGTGTTCGCGCACAGGCGGAAAAGGACTTCGCTCGTGTTGTGCACGTCGCAGTCTTCATCGACGACCACGATGTATTTGCTAAACATCATTTGTCCCATGCCCCAGAGCCCGTGCATCACCTTGAACGCCTGATAGGGGTATTGCTTTCGGATGCTGACAAAAACGAGATTATGGAAAACGCCTTCGGGCGGGAGAGTCATATCCACCAGTTCCGGGAAATTCATTTTGAAGACGGGCAGGAAAATCCGGACGCTGGCGTCGCCCATGTAAAAATCTTCCATCGGCGGCATGCCGACGATGGTGGTCGGGTAAATCGCGTCGCGTCGGTGCGTGATCGCGGTTAGATGGAAGACGGGGTAATCCTCGACCGCGGTATAGAAGCCGGTGTGATCCCCAAAGGGCCCTTCGGGACGCGTTTCACCCGGCTGGACGTACCCTTCGAGCACGAAATCGACGTCGCTCGGAATCTCGAGCTCGACCGTTTTGCACGGCACGAGATCGACTGATTTCTTTCTCAGGAATCCCGCGAAAAGAATTTCATCCAATCCGTCCGGCAGCGGAGCGGTTGCCGCGAAAGTGTAAGCCGGGTCGCCGCCCAGGGTTACTGCGACGGGCATGCGCTCGTTGCGTTCGTAATAACGCTTGCCATGCCGGGCGCCCACCTTGTGCACCTGCCAATGCATCGCCGTCGTTCGATCGTCGAAAATCTGCATGCGATACATACCAACATTTCGTGCGCCCGTTTCCGGATCGCGCGTATGCACGTTCGGCAGCGTAATGAATCGCCCGCCATCCTTCGGCCAGCATTTCAGGATCGGCAGATCGCTTAGTGAAATCTCTCCGGTTTCCGGTTTCCGGTTTCCGGTTTCAAACAGGTGCACCACTTCCTGGCACGCGCCCTCCTTCGAATGCTTCGGCCGCGCATGCAGAAGGTGAAGGCCCTGCTTGAGGAGGCCCCACCCCTCTCGCAAATCCGTCGGCGGCTTCGCTTTCAGGATCAATTGGATTTCCTGCGCGAGATCTTCAACACTGTCGATCTGCAATGCGAGTGCCATGCGGCGGCGCGATCCCATTGTGTTGATCGCGAGCGGGAACTTCGATGCTTTACCGTCGGTGGTTGGATTTTCGAAAAGCAGCGCCTTCCCACCCTCGGGCGATTTCATCTCGCGGTTCGCCCATTCCGCGATGAGCAAATCTGTCTCGACTGGAACCGAGATACGTTTTAGTTCGCCCGCTTCATCCAGAGCATCGACGAATTGCCGAAATGAGCTGTAGGCCATCGACCGGAGCATCGCGCTTCCGCAATCGAACGACAAGGCCCGCCTCGCGCTCCGGCACTCAGGACCGCGGCGGACTCAGAATCTGAATCGAGATGACGCGGCCATTGGAAAACGTGACCGTTTTGGCCGGATATGCCACGCTCGGCCGAATGTAGGATTGGTAAAAGAAGGGGTCGAAAAACGGATCCCCGATGATAACAAAGCGACGGTGGTGGTGCGAGCGAAACGCTACTCTGCCGCCGTAGAAACCGCCGTATCCATAGGGACCGTAAGGATAGGCATAGGGCGCATGCGCATAAACATATTCATTGTAAATCCAGGTCTCGACGGCGCGGCCCCGGGCGGTGCCGGTTCCCTTTTGGTCCGGGGTGCCCCAGGCCACCCAGACCGCATCTTGCGACATGCCTTCACGAATCTTTCCTTGCTTGACCAGATCCTGGTCCCGCGGCGAAAGCCTCTGGAAAATCTCCGGATGACCGGAAATCCGCGTTTCGGTTGTCGAACAACCCGTCAGAACTAATGCGCTGGCCGCAAAGCCGAGTGTCAGCGCCCGAAGAAGAATTTGACGCTTCATGCTGAAAATCATACAGGCCTCCATCTATCGAGTCAATCGCTCCACTGCCTTGATTGAACACGGCGGCGACCGTAACGTTGCGCTTCAATGGAGGATCGATTCGGTCATCGCATTTCCTATCTGCGCGTCTCGATTACGGATCGCTGCAATGAGCGGTGCACTTATTGCATGCCTCGCGAATTGCAGGAATGGCTGCCGCGCGAGGACGTTCTCACCTACGAGGAAACGCTGCGGTTGATTCGCATCGCCACGGAGTTGGGTGTGTCGAAAGTCCGGATCACCGGCGGCGAACCGCTCACCCGCCGCGATGTCATTTCGTTTTTTGAAATGCTTCGCTCGGTCGAAGGCATCGACGATCTCGGTATTTCAACGAATGGCACATTGCTCGCGCACCGGACACGATCCGGTCTGACGATGGCGGAGGCTCTCCGCGCGGCCCAGGTCAATTCCGTTAACGTTTCGCTCGATACGCTGGACCCGGAAGTCTACGCGCAAACCACCGGTCGAGATTTTCTACCGCAAGTGCTCTCGGGAATCGACGCCGCGCTCGCAGCGGGATTCAAGCAAGTAAAGTTGAATTGCGTCCTGATGCGGGGGCGTAATGAGGAGCAGTTCGTTCCTCTCGTGGAATACGCCGCGGCTCGAAACCTGATGCTGCGCTTTATCGAGTTGATGCCGGTGAGCACCGGCGATGTGCTCCATGACGACAACTTTCTGCCGGTCGCGGAAGCGCGGCGCATGCTGGAAGCCCGCTACGGCCCGCTGATTCCGGAGCCGACGTTCCGCACGAACGGTCCCTCCAGCTACTACCGGGTTCCGGGACGCGATCAGCGGCTGGGGTTTATCGGCGCGATGAGCAACCTGCATTTCTGTGAAAGCTGCAACAAATTGCGCCTGACATGCGACGGGAAGCTCAGGCCTTGTCTGGGAAGTTACCTGGAGTTCGACATCATGAAGGTCATGCGGGCCGGGGCGACGGACGCGGAATTAAAGCGGTTCTTCCTCGATGTGGTGGAGCGCAAGCCCGAGCAGCATGATTTCCGGGAGAACTACCAGCCGGGAAGAATGATGGTGGCGATCGGAGGTTGAAGGTGAACCGATTGACGCACCTGTCAGATGATGGAAGCGCGCAGATGGTTAATGTGTCCGCGAAGGAGCAGAGCGCGCGAGAAGCGGTCGCTGCCGGCAAAATTCACCTGCGGACGGAAACGCTCGACCTGATCGCCCAAAATCAGATCGGGAAGGGGAACGTTTTCGCGACTGCTCGCATTGCCGGGATTCAAGCCGCGAAGCAAACGTCGCAGTTGATCCCGCTCTGTCACAATCTCAACTTGAGCCACGTCGAAATCGAGATCGCGACGGCTGGATCAGGATTGGAAGTAAAATGCGTGGCGCGGACGGTCGCGCAAACGGGAGTCGAAATGGAAGCGTTAACCGGCGTGGCGATCGCATTGCTGGCCATCTACGACATGTGCAAGGCGGTGGATAAGGAAATGCAGATCACGGACATTCGTTTGTTGAAGAAAACGAAACGGCCAGTGGAGTAGTGAAGTGATGGAACAGCAACAGCCCTCCAGTGCTCCATCACTCCAATCCTCTCGGCCCATCACCGTTGGCATTATCACCATCTCCGATCGCGCCGCGGCCGGCGAATACAGCGATCTCGGCGGACCGGCGCTGAAAGAAGCGGCGCAAGAATATGGCTGGCAGGTTCTCGCCGAAGCCATCGTTCCCGATGAGATCGCGCGCATAAGGGAAACACTCCGGTCGTTCTCCGATCAGGGTTGCGGTCTCATTCTGGCCACGGGCGGCACCGGTGTCGCAGAGCGGGACATCACCCCGGAAGCGATTCGCGGGATGATGCGGGTCGAGCTGCCTGGTTTTGGCGAAACGATGCGGCGCGAATCGATGAAGATCACGCCAAACGCAATTCTCTCGCGGAGCCTCGCGGCGGTGGTGGAACGCTCACTCGTTCTCGCGCTTCCCGGCAAACCCTCCGGCGCGGTGGAATGTCTCGGTTTTGTGGCGGGTGCAATTCCGCACGCGGTCGCCGTCGCCCAGCGAGTGCCGACGTCGTGTTGAGCTAGATCGTCACGACCGTGATTTCGGGCGGGCAATTCCAGCGCACGGGAATCCGATACGTTCCGATACCGGCGTTCACATAGAGCGGGCCTCCGGGCGTGTCGTAGTAACCGAGATCATACGGTCCGACGCCGTGCGGCACGATCAGGGCGCCCAGGAACGGCAGCCGCACCTGTCCGCCATGCGAATGGCCCGCGAGAATGAGATCGAACCGGTGTTCGTGCAATTGGCTCGCCATTTCCGGATAATGCATCAGCAACACCCGGCGGCTGGCCCGCGGAGAGGTGAAAGCGTGGATGCCGCGCACAGCCATCCCGGTGAGTTCGAGATCATGTTTTGGAAGCACGATGGAACGGTCGACCAGCCAGGCGCCACCCGTCGCCCCGAACGCGCGCTCAAATTCCGGAAACGAAACGCGGCTCCAGTAATCGTGATTTCCCGGCGAGCCGTAAACAGGCGCTCGAATTTGCCGGATAAAACCAAGCGCTTCCGGCGCGAAACGCGCGTCCTCGACAACGTCGCCCGTGAAACAAACGAACTCGGGCTCAAGCTCATTGATCGTGCGCACGACTTCGGCTGCGTAAACCGCGTCGCCCTTGTGATGGAAGTCGGTGAAATGGACGAAGCGGCAATCACCCGGGCCTCCCGGCAGATTCAATTTCGTCACGCGCAGAAATGTCGGATCGATGAAACTCGCATTGGCGCCGAACACCGCTGGCAGCGTCAGCGCGGTCAGTCCGAGAAATTTTCGCCGTGTGATTTTGCTCATTCCAACAGGGCTTCAAGAAGCATATCGCATTCTCGCCGCTGTTTCTTCGCTCGGAGAGGCGGGCTTTCCGCAAGTCCCTCCGAGGTGGCTAATCCGGATAAGTCAGCAGCCGCGCGAACCGCTTTCCCTTGTCGGTGAGATGGGCGCCCGGTCCGTGGCCAGCGACTTGGTCTCGCGTCAGATACGAGGACTCGATTCCGGTCTGCTTCATGTAGGAGAGTTCGGGTCCGCCGACATGTTTCGCGCTGGGCTCGATTTTCAACGGCACCCCGGCGCGATTGAACGAGACTTCCCACGAAGCAGCCTTTTCCCCGTTTTTCCCAGAAAGCATCCACGGATAGAACTTCGGAAGATCGAAGTGCCGGGAGTCCGGCAGCAGGACGCGATAGAGCGTCTCTTCTTCGGAGAGGAATTCCGGGATGGAGAGCGAGGGCCGTTCCCGGAGCGCGAGATAAAGGCGCGCGATGTCGAGCCCCATCAAATTGATCCCGTTGTAGAGGCCGTTGTGGTTGGGATCTGTCTTGAACAAGCTGTCGTGCCACGCTTCGAACTGCCGGCTCAACATCAGGTTCAGTTCGAGGTGCACATGGGCGCGGGTTTGGTTCAAGCCTTCACCGGTGTGTCCCAGCACGCCGAGCTGATCGCGTTGCTGCACCCGTTGCCCCACGTGGACTTGGATTGAGCTCAAGTGCCCGTAGAGGCTGTAGTATTTGCAGCCATCCCAGCGGTGTTCCACCACGACATACTTGCCGTAATTGGAAAACTTCGGCACCAGGTTTGTGTGGACGACCACGCCCGCGGCGATCGCGCGCACGGGGTCGGTCGGTTCGCCTTGTTCGTCCCGTTGGAGCGCCCGGATGTCGATGCCCTCATGAAAGCGCGTGTAAACAATGCCCGCCGGCGTCTCGACCGGGTCGCGGACAAATCCATATTGACCACCCTCCCAGGGCGTCGATTTTACTCCCTGATAATCGCGCTCGATGTATTGATAAAATTCGGGGCCGCCGCCCCGGTAAATGGCGTCGTTGTCCGTAGGCAGCGCGAGGTTCAACGGCTCAGGCTGGCTCTGCACGATCCCCGGAAGGAGGGCGAGCAAAACAACCGCGCAACCCGCTCCACGGCGTTGCATTGCCTTGTTATTCACAGGGCCGCTCTGGCGCCAGGTCCTGTTTCATTTGCATGGCGGATTGATAAAGGGTTTGACAGAATTTGCAACGCTTGCTGATTAAGCCGCTCATGAGCCGCTCCCTCGCCCTGGCCCTGCTGTCGCTGGCGCTCGCTACTCGCCTCGTAGCCGAGGACCAGGCGCCGCAGACCACACCCCAGAAGCGCGGCGGGTGGTTTACTCGGATGCTCCATCCATTCCAATCCAGTCCGGTGCCCACTTACAAGGACCCGCGGCTCCGCGGTTTGGTCCTCGATTTGAAGCTTTCGCCGCAGCCGGTGAAGTTGTCGGAGGTCCGGCAACTCGAGGTCAAGATCACACTCACTAACGTCTCCAAGCGCGCCGTCTCGCTCGACTTTCCCACCGATCAACGAATCGAAATCCTCCTGAAGAGTTCATCCGACGCAGTGCTGACGACCTGGTCGGACAACCATGCCTTTGATGCACATCCGGGGACCGTTCTGATCAACCCCGGAGAGCACATCTACTATCCGGAGACGATCGCCACGCGCGAGTTGACGCCGAACAAAGTCTTCCTCGTCGAGGTTTTCTTTCCGCAATATCCCGAGCTGCGCATCCGCCAAAAATTCCTGACTGCGCCGTAGGGCAAAAATGTAGGGCGCTCGCCGCGGCGAGGGCCTCCACATCGTGGGAACGCCGTGAAACTCTTCTCCGACTACCATTCGCATCCGCAGGGCCACCGGATCCAGCCGTTCAACCAGAAGCTCCTCCAGCCCTGGGTCGATCACGCTCGACGGAGCGGGCTAACCGACATCGCCTTTACCGATCACGATCGCTATTACGAAGGGATCGACTTTGACGAAATCGAGAGGCTGCGCGCGGCAAATCCCGATATCAAAATTCGCGCCGGTCTTGAGCTGGACAACGATCCGCAAACGTCCGCGGCGGGACGAAAGTGGGTCGAGAAGAACTGGGAGAAGCTCGATTTTGTTCTCGGTTCAGTGCACTACCTGGAGCGCGACGATCAGATGTTCGACAGCGTGCCGGCCGGCGCAGAGCAGTTTGCCGGTCGCGACATCGATCACATCTACTCCGATTATTTCCGTCGCATTCGGGAGGTGGCGGCAACCGGCCTGGTCGATTGCCTGTCCCATCTCGATCTGATCAAGATTCACGGCCACCGGCCGAAGGCGAAGATCCAAACTCTCGTCGAAGAGACGCTCGATTTAATTGCCGCGCGTGGCCTCTGCCTCGAGCTCTCGACCGCCGGCTGGCGCAAACCTGTGAACGAGCTTTACCCGTCCGATGAAATCATTCAGCTCGCGCTGGCGAAGGGGATTCGATTCACGACCGCTTCAGATGCGCATTCGTCGATGCAGCTCGGTGAGAATTACGATCGGCTCGCCGAAAAAATGAAAAACTTGGGGATGCGGGAGGTGTGCGTTTACGAAAAACACGCGCGCGTGATTTGCCAATTGTAGGGCAGGCGCTCTGCCTGCCATCGTTTCGGATCGGCAATCGGTGCGGTTGTCCTACAACCCCAGCCCCGTCACGCCCAGGCCGCCCGTAATCTTCGTCATCTCGGATTGCGCGAGCTCCTTGCCTTGCGCGATCGCCTGCGTCACACCGCTCAGGACGGCCTCTTCGAGAAACTCCACGTCCAAGGGATCGACGATTTCCTTCGCGATCTTGATTGAGACGACATCGCCTGAGCCGTTGGCTACGACCGTGACTTTTCCGCCGGCGGCTTGCACTTCGACCGTCTTGTCTTCGAGCTCGGCCTGCGTTTTCGCCATTTGCTCCTGCATCTTCTGGGCCTGCTTCATTAACTTGTTCAGATTCATAACGGGTCTCCTCGCGAAGGCTTTCGGAGTCAATCGCTCACGGTTTTG